>FWPV01016283.1_pt1 | contig 10493 bp, 11 predicted proteins | sample 2228371 | NCBI WGS metagenome assembly FWPV01 (sample SAMEA103939776, study PRJEB20133) | metagenome
TGAACGGAGCGCTGACCATGGGAACGCTGGACGGAGCCAACATTGAAATACGTCGGGAAGTCGGCGAGGAGAACTTCTTCCTGTTCGGCCGCACTGTGGAAGAGTTGGATGCCATGCGCGCCAGCAACACCTATAATCCCTGGGATTACTACAACCGATACCCCGAGATCAGGCGGATTCTGGATTATTTCGTGAATGGATTTTTCAACCTCGATCAGCCGCACATTTTCCGCCCGATCTACGATGCGCTGCTGACGCACGGCGACCGCTATTTTCATCTGGCGGATTTCCACTCGTACGTGGATTGCCAGCAGAAAGTGGACGAGGCCTATCGCGATCCGAAACGCTGGGCGCGAATGTGCATTCTGAATATCGCAAACATGGGCAAATTCAGTTCGGATCGGGCGATTGCGGAGTACAGCGAAAAAGTATGGAAGCTTTCGCGGTGCCGTGTTGATTTGCCGCACGCGAAATCCGCGGATGAGCACTCCGCCGCGCCGACAGGCTGAGGAGCGGACGCAGGGGTGACGCGTATGCAACCGCAACGGCTCGAATCGCGATGACACGCGACCCAGGCAGCACGCAATCATTTCCCGGGCGGGCCGCCGATACTGTGGCGTCCGTGGCGATGGATATGCTGGAGCATGTGCGGCGCCGCGTTTTCGGACGGAAACCCGCGGATGTGGCCGTTGCGCGCTATTTCGCGCGTCATCGCGAGTTGGGGTCACGGGACCGTCATTTCTTGTCGGACTTGACGTTTTCCTACTTCCGATGGCGCGGTTGGTTCATGAGCGGCGGGGAGGACCTCGCGCTGGCGGCTGCGATAGGCTATGCGCTGGATGCGCGCGCATGTCCTGATGTGCTTGGAAACCTGATCCGCAAGTCCGCGATCCCGACGCCGGTTGCGATCGTGCCCATGGGCGGTCGGGACCTTGACGAGCGGCGTCTCTGGGTGGAGGACATCCTGCATCGGTCCTGTCATTGGGAAGATCTCGTGCCGTCGTGGGTCCCCTCGCAACTGGCGCCGCCGGAGAATGATCCGGATCACGCGCGCCGATGCATCCGCGCGTTTCAAATTCGACCGCCGATTTGGCTGTATGCGCTTCGGGGAGGGTGCGACGAGCTGCTCGGGCTTCTGGCGTCGGCAGGCGTCCCGGCGACGAGCCACCCTGTGCTGGCCGGCGCGATCGGCGTGTCCGAGCCGATACCGTTCGGCTCGTTGCCCCGGGATATGCGGCGTCGCTTTATTGTTCAGGACCTGGCCTCCCAGTGTGTTGTCGCCGTATGCGCTCCGAAACCCGGCGAGCGTTGGCTGGACGTATGCGCCGGCGCGGGCGGCAAGACGATTCATCTGGCGGATCGGATGAAGGATGCGGGCGACGTGGCGGCAACGGATGTGCGCGCACAGGCGCTTCGCGAACTGTACCGGCGAGTGCGCGAAGCGGGATTGTCGTCAGTCCGCATTGGCGCCGGCACGGGCGCCGCTGATTGCGACGGGGTTTTGGTGGACGCACCCTGTTCAGGATTGGGGACCTGGGGGCGCAATCCCGATGCTCGCTGGCGTGTCCGGCAAGCCGACATCGGCTGGGCGCAGAAACGTCAGAAGGAGATTCTGGCGCATGCGGCGCGGCGCGTTCGTCCCGGCGGCGCGCTCGTGTATTCGGTTTGCACGCTCACGCCGCCCGAAACATCGGATGTGGTGAACGAGTTTGTCGGGACGCATCCGGATTGGGCCCTTGACCCGTTCGAGCATCCGCTTGATGGCGCAACAACGCCCGGCTACGCCTGGGTATGGCCGTGGGACGGCCCTTGCGGCGGCATGTTCATCGCGCGTTTTCGCCGCGCCCCATGAAGGCGCGCCGGTTGGAAAACTCCGCGAGCCGGCGGAGCCGGCGTATTCAATCAGCCGGCCGCCGACCCGCCCGTTGCAGGAAGGACAAGAGCCCGCCCCCATTAAACGTGGCGGCAGTCGGAATCGTCCTTGGTTGTGTAGCCGGATTCCTGGCGTTGAAAATTGACTTTGTTCTTGGCCATGTATGCGTCGTGCATGTCGCGCGCGCTCAAACCCAGAACCTGCGCCGCGGACACCAGGAAGTGGAGCAGGTCCACAATCTCGACGCGCGCGTTCTGCCGGTCGAATTTCTGATAGCGCGCCCACCATTTCCATGGCACGCAGTCCGTCAGTTCGGCGATTTCCTGCGACATCGCGCGGCAGTAATTCAGCAGCCACGTCTGCTGTTCTTCTTCGGACATGTTCGACGTGTCCACGCCGATGCGCCGGTTCAGTTGCGTCTGCATTTCGAAGATTTGCTCCAGCATATCGCTCGTTGCCATGGCCAAGTTTCTCCTGTTGGTTGCGGCAGGATAGGTTTTCACCGCTGCAACGTCAATGTCGTCAGCCCGCGTCGCAAAACTTCGTCGGCCGCGTTCGGTTGGGTTCCGAGGTGTACGGCGTCTTGTTCATCGCGCTGAAATGGGGCAAGCCGGCCGGCCGCTTCTCCGTCGGATCGTGCCGACAAACTCCCATTGACTTTGTCGTCTCTCCGCGTAGTATGGGCCGGTGCTTGCGGACGGGTTGGCGAGATAGCTCAGTTGGTAGAGCAACGGACTGAAAATCCGTGTGTCGTCGGTTCGATTCCGACTCTCGCCACCACGCCGGCAGCGACGATTTATGGTCATTCCGCGGCCCCATATCGGGCATCCTTCCGTCAACGAAAGTTCTACGTCGCCTCTCGCCCTGAACCGTTATGGCGACGTTTGCGTCTCTCTACGCCGTTGACTTTCAAGGCCGGACGCGGAGAATAACGGCAATCTGTTGGGAATAAACATGGCCGACGGTATTTCAGTGGTTTGTGCGAACTGCGGACGCGAGTTTGTGGTGGGCGAGGACTTGGCGGGCGGCGCGGTGGCTTGTCCTCAATGTGAAAGTCAGGTGGCCGTTCCCTTGCCCCAAGACGTGGCCCAGCAACGGCCGCGTCTGCAGGTTCGCCGAGGCACGCCGGTGTCCGGCGGAAAGCCCTGTCCTTCTTGTGGGGCGGCAATGGCGGATGGCGCCGTGATCTGCGTTCAGTGCGGGTTCGACACGCGAACCGGGGTGACGTGGCAAACAAAACCGGCGGACCGACGACCGATCGGACTGGTCCTGGCGGCCGTCGGGGTTGTCATTGTGGCGGGATGGATTCACATTTGGCTGAAGTCCCGTCGTGAAAGCGGACCCATCGGCGAGATGCCGGCAGCGCCGCCGACGCAGTCCGCGCCGGCTGTGGCTCCGGCGGCTGCCGGCGGCGAAGTTTCCTCCGCGGAGCCTGCGCCGGTTACGGAGGGGCCCGCCGCAGCGCTTGCGACAGCGGAACCGCCAAGAATGCCGGAAAGCGACATGGGCGCGCAGGCGGATTCCGTCTCTCTTCCGGCGCCGTCTCGGGCCGAGTTGGAGCGGCAGTTCACCGAAGCCTTGAATACCCGCTATCCGCTGCATACCCGAGGAGCACAGGTTGTCTTGCGGCAAAACAACGGGCTGGTCCATCGCGGCGAAATTCTTGTGTTGGGCCCCGAGTCCGTCACCCTGAAAACAGAGCAGGGGGTACGGGAGGTACCTTTTACAAGTCTTGATGCGGAATCAAGACTGCGATGTGACCCCGAGGGGCGTCGGCGCCTTGTGAACGCTCGCGTGGAGCGCATGCTCTCCGCGCCGGCTCCGCGATAACGCGGGCCTGTATCACTCCCTTGATCCGTCCGCCCTCCTTGGAAAAGCACGCGGGAGCTTTGCGCGCGATGGCGTAAACAAAGAGCGAGATGGCGGGTATAGTAGTGGCGTCGTAGGGAGAAGCAGTCGGTTGCGCGATTCACAGGATTCGGCATCCGGAGGTTGATCATGACAAAGATTGCTGTGGCAGTGGCGGTAGGGGTGTATCTTGCCGGCGCGGCCGTTGCGTTTAGCGGCAAGTTGCAGAATGCGAGTTTTGAATCGGATTTGGGGCCGGCCGGAAGTGAAGCGGCCTGGGGCGAGCACGGAGATATTTTTGGAGAGGCCCGGCAAATTTATGACGGCAAGGATCAGATTCTGGCGGCAGCGCGAACAGGGCGCCGCGTCATTCAAATTGATGTCCCGCCGAATACGTGGAACGGCATCTGGCAGCAATTGCCTATGGGGGAAGATGTTCGATTTACGCTTATGGGTTATTGTCTGATTCGCGGCGGCGACTTGCCTCCCGGGTGCGCAACGTTCCTGAAGGTGGAGTTTTATGACGGCAACGATCAGTTGATCGAATACGTTGAAGGTGAGCATCTCACGAAGGATACGAAAGGCGCATGGGTAAAAACCATTCTCAGCGGAAAAACTCCGCCCGGCACGCGGTCTGTGCGCTTTGTTGCCATAGCGGGCGACAATGCGGGCAACGAAAAAGTCGTGTCGCGCATTTTCTGGGACGATGTGGATGTTTGGCAATAGGCGAGGTACTTGAACGCGGCGATGAAACGAGACCATGCCACTGAAACAGGGGAAGCCGAGCGCGCCCGATGGGCCGGGCGGTATAACCTGTTGCAATATGTGAAAAGTCCCGAAGCGCCGGGTTTTCTAAAGAATCTGGATGTTTCCGATTTGGCCGCCTTGCTGGGCAATTCCGAAGCGCAGGGCGGGCTTTTCCATGGGGCTGCGCGGCTGTGGGAGAAACTTCAGTCAACGGAAGCCGGCCGACGGCGTGTCGAGGAGGACGAACTTGCGATGTGGCGAGCCCTAGACAAGCAGGGCGAGGATATCTCATACAAGGGATGGTTGGATTTCAAAGAGGCCGTGTTTCCTGTCAAGGTGCATGGCGTGATCGTGCATGCCGTTCGCTCCGGCAAGTGGCGCGATGCGCCGCTGACGCCGGAACAGATCGAGACCATAGCCGAATACGCCAATGTTTCCAGCGACATTGCCTCGGCATGGGCGGCGAGTCTGCCGGTGTTCGACACGGTGGTGCGGGAGAGACTCCTGCTGGTCGTCCGCCGGTTTCGCGACATGCTGCAAATGATGCTGAATGACCGCCTGCGATTAAGCGATTTGACGCGGCAGCTCGCGGAGTCGGAGAAAGTGCACTCACTGGGCACACTATCCGCCGGCGTGGCGCACCATTTCAACAATCTGCTTTCGGTGGTTCTGGGGTATGCAACGTACGTTTTGAATCGTGAACGGTTGACCCGCGATGCCACGGAATCTCTTCATAAAGTGTGCGAAGCGGCGCAGGCCGGACGGCGGTTGACCGAGGAGATGCTCGCTTTTCAGGGCAGTGAGGTTGAAGACGCAGTGCCCTGTCGCGTCCATGACACCATCAACAGCGTGTTATCGCTGTTGGAGTCCAAAACCGGCGCGCATATACGCGTTGTCAAGGAGTTGGACGCGCGGCAAGACACGGTGCTGGTGGAACCCAGCGTGATTCGCCAGATCGTGTTCAATCTGTTGACCCATGCGCTGGACAGCATGCCGACGGGCGGCGTGATGACCATTCGAACCCGCAACCGCTCCGGCGAAGAAGGGAAGGGCAAGAAAGAATACCTGGTTATCGAGGTGACCGACACGGGCGCCGGTGCGGCAGCCGAGCCGGCGCGTGGCGGCGGAACCGCGCTCAAGTTGAGCAGTGTATACGGCATGGTCGGGCGACTCGACGGGAGCGTGGCCGTGGCCGGCGAACCCGGCACGGCAACTCGCGTGGAAGTGCATATAACGACGATCGCTCCGAGCGCAGAGGCGTCGGCCGCGCCGCGTGTTCGCCGACGGCTTGCGAAAAGCGCGATCTGGGTTGTGGATGATGACCCCATCTTCCGCGAAATGTGCCGGCAGGTGCTCTGCGATGCAGGGCACGCCGTGGATGAAATTGGAAGCGGCAAGGAGTTTTTGGAGCGATGGAAGGCCGGGAAATCGCTGCCTGACCTGATCATCATGGATTTCAGCATGCCCGAGTATAACGGTTACCAATTGTGTCAGTGGCTGAGGGACGAGGGTTTTTACGTCCCCATCATTTTGGTGAGTGGTTTTGCGCCGACGCAACCGGATATCCGAAAAGCGCTGAAGTTGCGCAAAACTTTTTTCCTCCAGAAGCCGTTTTCCTTCCGCGAGATGGCGGACACGGTTACCGTCGCGCTGGGCGAAACCCTCCTCGGAGATACAATCGAAACATAACGCCGCTGGTTTCCGGCGAATGACGGCTTCTTGGGATGATCCGGCCGGCTTCGGCGTCAGCCGATCCGTTTTTTGATCTCCGCCAGCAATACACCCGGATCAATCGGTTTTTCAAATACGCTGTCAACCGGTAGCCAGGTTTTGTCGGGCTCAAACCCGAAGGGCAGATTCAGCGCATGGCGAATCCCCGTTACGAGGAGCACCGGCATATTTCTGAGCTCCGGTGTCTCGGGGATTTTGCGGCTGACTTCGAAACCCTCCGTATTGGTGGCCATCATGACATCAAGGATCATGAGGTCCGGTTTTTCTTTCTTGGCCATCGCAAGTCCGGCAGCGCCATTCGATGACGATATGACCTGATACCCGTTGGCTTCCAACAGTTGCTTGTTGGATTCAACAAAATCAGGATCATCGTCAACAATCAGAATTCTCTTCGGCATGGTTCTCTCCTCGCTTTTATTGTGTCGTTTGCTGCAGCACCTTTTCCACTTCGTTCAGCAATCGGTTGGGTGCAATGGGTTTTTCCAGAATCCGGTCCACCGGCAACCACGACTCGTCCGGTTCAAATGCAAACGGCAGATGCAAGTCCCTGGTGACACCCGTCACCAGCAAGACCCGCATGCCGCGCAATTCGGGCTGGCTTGGAATCTTCCGGGCCACCTCGAAGCCCTCAGTGTGTGTTGCCATCATGACATCGAGAATCATGAGGTCCGGCTTGATCTGACGGGCAAGCTCCAGGCCGGCGGCGCCATCGGATGCTGTGTGAACCGTATAACCGTAGGCCTCAAGAAGGTCCTTGTTGGATTCCACAAATCCCGGATCGTCATCCACGATCAGTATGGTTTTTCCGTTGCTCATATCGCGCCCGGATCAACTTTCCGGCATGCTTTGTATCATTTCTTTTCTGTTTTGTAACCGTATTTGGCAAGGATTTTCGGCAATTCGTCCGGCCGAACATTCGCATACACTTTGTCGTCAACAATCACAACGGGCGCCAGCGCGCAGGCGCCCACACAGCGCGCGCTCTCGAGCGAGAACAGCCCGTCGGCGCTGGCATGACCCGGTTTGACGTTCAACAGGGTCTGCAACCGCTCGAAAAGCGTATTGGCGCCCTTGACGTAACAGGCGGTTCCCAGGCACACGGAAATCGTGTGTTTGCCCTTCGGCACGAAGGTGAAGAAATGGTAAAACGTGGCCACGCCCGTCACCCTGGCGGCCGGCACCTGCAACCGTTCGGATATCTCATCCAGACAGGACGCCGGCAGATACCCGAAATGCCGTTGCACCATCTGGAGCACGGCGATCAGATAACTCTCGCGATGCGGCAGCGTCCGCACCTCGTTGATGAATCGAACGATTTCCTCAGGAAGCTGTTTTTTTTCGGCTGTGACAGCCACAGTGGATGTTGCGTTCATCGAACACCTCGCGGTTCTCGGGGTTGATAATGAGTGTGCAAAAGTTCGTGCGCTTTCGGGCTGTTCGGCTCTCCGAGATAGCGCTCGTATAGTTTTCGAATGTACGGGTTCTCGTGCGACTTGCGGAACTGTTTCTGGGCATCAATCGTGTACAGAGCCTTGGCCCGCATCCGCAGCAGTTTTGCGTCCATGATATGCATTCCCGGCGGAGGATACGGTTGACCGCCGCCGCCGATGCAGCCGCCCGGGCAGGCCATGATCTCGACCATGTGATACGTTGTTTTCCCGGCCACAATGTTGTTGAGGAGGCGTTTGGCATTCTGCAGCCCGTTGGCCACCGCGACGCGGAGCGTCCGCGATCCGATCTGCAAAGCGGACTCCTTCACACCCTCGACCCCTCGAACTTCCATGAAGTCCAATTGCTCGCATGTTTGACCGGTCAGTGTTTCGTAAGCCGTGCGAAGCGCCGCCTCCATGACGCCGCCGGTTGTTCCGAAAATATCGCCGGCACCGGTGGACATTCCGAGCGGGGTGTCGAAGTACGCTTCGCCGAGGTGTCGAAACTCGATTCCGAGCGACTTCATCATCCAGATGATTTCGCGCGTGGTCAGCACGGCGTCCGTCCATGGCGCGCCCCACGGAGCATAGTGCTCGGGGCGGCGCGCTTCGTATTTCTTCGCCGTGCATGGCATAACAGCCACGACAAAGATTTTTTGGGGGTCCAGTCCTTCCCGCTCCGCGTAGTAGGTTTTGATCAATACGGACAGCATGCTCATGGGAGAACGGCATGTGGATGCGAGATGAGTTCCGGATAGAAGTGTTCCATGAACTTGATCCAGCCGGGCGAGCATGAGGTGATGAGCGGCAGGCGGTCGTTCTTCTCCAGCCGCCGGACAAACTCGTGCGCTTCCTCCACAATCGTCAGATCCGCGCCGAAGTTGGTGTCGAATATTTTCTCGAAACCCATCATGCGCAACGCGCTGACCATTTTGCCGGTCACGGGCGTCCCGGGCTCGTATCCGAAACCTTCTCCGATCGCCGCCCGGATGGACGGCGCCGTCTGCACGACCACGTGCAGATCCGGATTCTCGAGAGCGCGGAATACATCATCCACCGAACTGTGTTCCAGAATGGCTGCCGTGGGACATACATTGGCGCACTGGCCGCATTGCACGCAGACCGACGTCATCATGTCGCCTTCGTGGGCGGGCGCAACATGGATGTGAAAACCGCGGCGATGCTGGCTGAGATTGCAGACGCCCTGAACCTCGTCGCATACGCGCACGCAGCGCCCGCAAAGGATGCATTTTTCGGGATCGCGGATGACCGCCGGCGACGAAAGATCCTTTTCGAAATGTTTGCGTTCGCCTTCGAACATGCGTTCGCGAATGCCGAGCTCGTAGGAAAGCTTCTGCAATTCGCAATTGCCGTTGCGTTCGCAGGTCTGGCAGTCCTGCGGATGATTGTCGAGGATCAGCTCGACGATATCGCGGCGCAGCCGGCGCAGCAGCGCGCTGGAGGTGCGCACTATCATGCCGTCGGCGACGGGATAGGCGCAGGAGGCGACCGGATTGCGCGCGCCTTCCACTTCCACGAGACACACACGACAAGCCCCGAGGATGCTCAGGTGGGGGTGATAGCACAATCGCGGGATGTTGATTCCCAGCGAGTCCGCCGCCTCCATGATCGTGGAGCCTTCGGGCACCTTGGTAACGATGCCGTCAATCGTTACGGTCAGTTCTTTGGTTTCCGTTGCCATGTTTACTTCCTCGCTACCGCGTTGAATTTGCAAGCCTCGAAACATTGTCCGCACTTGATGCAGCGGTTTTGGTCAATGACGTGTACTTTTTTGGGTTCGCCGGCAATGCACTGGACGGGGCATCGGCGCGCGCACGCCGTGCAGCCCACACAGTTTTCCGCGACGATCTCGTAGACCACCAAGTTCGCGCACACGCCCGCCGGGCAGCGGCGGTCGCGAATGTGCGCGTCGTATTCGTGGCGAAAGTGTGTGATGGTGCTGATTACCGGATTGGGAGCCGCCTGCCCAAGCCCGCAAAGGGATGCCCGCTTGATGGTGTCGGCCAGCCGCAGCAGTTTTTCCACATCGCCTTCGCGCCCCTGGCCCTGCGTGATGCGCTGCAGAATCTCCAGCATGCGTTTGGTTCCTTCGCGGCAGGGCGTGCATTTGCCGCATGACTCGTCCTGCGTGAACTCCAGGAAGAACCGCGCCACGTCCACCATGCAGGTGGAATCGTCCATGACGATCATTCCGCCGCTGCCCATGATGCTGCCGGCTGCGGTAAGCGATTCATAATCCACCGGTGTATCCAGCGCGGAGGCCGGCAGGCAGCCGCCTGCTGGTCCGCCCGTCTGCACGGCTTTGAATTCGCGGCCGCCCTTGATGCCGCCGCCCACTTCATAGACAACCTCGCGCAGGGTTGTGCCCATGGGAACTTCAATCAAACCGGTGTTGTTCACCTTGCCCGCCAGTGCAAAAACTTTGGTGCCTTTGCTCTTTGCGGTTCCGATGGAGGCAAACCACTCCGGCCCGTCCAGAATCACGACCGGTATATTCGCCAGCGTCTCCACGTTGTTGATCACCGTCGGGCACCCCCAGAGACCGGCCGTTGTGGGATAGGGCGGGCGGGGCCGCGGCATTCCGCGTTCGCCTTCGATGGATTTGATCAACGCCGTTTCCTCGCCGCACACAAACGCGCCCGCGCCAAGCCGCAGCTCGATATCGAAATCGAAGCCGGACCCGAGGATGTTCTTCCCGAGCAGTCCCGCCTGTCGCGCCGCGGCGATCGCTTTTTCGAGTCGTTGAATGGCAAGCGGATACTCCGCGCGGATGTAGACGAATCCCTTGTTTGCGCCAATGGCATAGCCGCCGATCATCATGCCTTCCAGAACGGAGTGAGGAT
>FWPV01016284.1_pt1 | contig 10493 bp, 9 predicted proteins | sample 2228371 | NCBI WGS metagenome assembly FWPV01 (sample SAMEA103939776, study PRJEB20133) | metagenome
AGACGATCTCGAAGCTGTTGAAGTGCGCCGAGGCGAACTTGATGCACACCCCCATGGTGGCAAACAGGAAAGAGGCCAGCAGCATCCACAGGGCTTGCTGGCCTTTGGCCGGGGTGCCGTTCTCGGTGGTCGGAATGTTCAGCCCCGCAGCGAAGCGCCCAGGTGGCGGCGGTACCACTCATGAAAGTGCTGCATGCCGTCTTCCATGGGGCTCTGGTAGGGGCCCACCTCGTTGTCGCCGCGTGCCAGCAAGGCCTTGCGCCCGGCGTCCATGCGCTCGGCGATCTCGTCGTCCTCGATACAGGTTTCCATGTAGGCGGCACGCTGGGCCTCGACGAACTCGCGCTCGAAGGCGGCGATCTCTTCGGGGTAGTAGAACTCCACCATGTTCAGCGTCTTGTCCACGCTGATGGGGTGCAGGGTGGACACTGTGAGCACATGTGGGTACCACTCCACCATGATGTGGGGGTAGTAGGTCAACCAGATGGCACCGTGTTCCGGCATGGCGCCGTTGCGGTACTGCATGAGCTGCTGGTGCCAACGCTGGTACACCGGGCTGCCCGCCTTGCCCAGCAGGTTGGCCGCGCCCACGGTTTGCACCGAGTACTCGGGCTTGAACTCCCAGCGCAGGTCTTCGCAAGTGACGAAGTTGCCCAGACCAGGGTGGAAGGGCGCGACGTGGTAGTCCTCCAGATAGACCTCGATGAAGGTTTTCCAGTTGTAGTTGCAGGTGTGCAACTCCACGTGGTCGAGCACCATGCCGTCGAAGCTGAGCGCGGCGCGTGGCCCCATGTTCGCCAGGTCGGCGGCGATGTCGCGGCCGTTGTCCTCGAACAGCAGGCCGTTCCACTCGCGCAGCGGGTAGCGCTTGAGGTCCAGGCACGGGTCTTGTGCGAAGTGAGGTGCGCCCAGCAGGTTGCCCAACTGGGTGCCCGGTGTGCTGCCACCGTTGTAGGTCCAGCGGTGCAGGGGGCACACGATGTGGCCACCGGCGCTGCCGTTGCGCTGTTCGCTGAGGTTGCCCCGGTCCTTGAGCATCACCGCCTGGCGGTGGCGGCAGACGTTTGAGACGAGCTCCACGCCTTGGGCGGTGCGCACCAGGGCGCGACCCTGGCCCTCTTGGGGCAAGGCGTAGTAGTCACCCAGGTTGGCGACGGCGTTCTGGTGCCCCACATAACGGGGCCCGCGCTGAAAGATGGTCTCCAGTTCGCGCTGGAACAGCGCCTCGTCGAAGTAGCTGGAAACTGGAAGTTGGCTTGCGGCCTGCTGCAGTTGAAGACTCAAATCAGACATCGTGGTCCTGACCTAAAGACTCCCCCTATGAAGGGGCAGGGTAAGCGCTTTGTGACGGTGAAGTCAGCGCGGAAGGGGTGGATAGAGCCCGGGCTCCTGAAAACGAAAGGGGGCGATTGTACCCCGGGGGTGTCTGGGCAGCTTTTGGGCTGGCCACTAAAATGAGAGGTTTGGCACACGCCTTCAGGCGATGGGCCGTTCATTTTTTTGCCCATGCCCAAAACCGCAGCCGCCAAGGTGCCCGCCCCACCCGCCAACTACGAAGCCGCGTTGCAAGAACTGGAGCAGCTGGTCGCTGCGCTGGACGCTGGCCAGTTGCCGCTGGACCAGTTGCTGGCCCAGTACCAAAGGGGTGCCGAGTTGCTGCGTTTCTGCCGTGCCCAGCTGGACGCCGTGGAGCAGCAGATTCGCGTGTTCGAAAACGGCACCTCGCAGCCGTGGGGTGCCCAGTGAGCGCAGCGGTCCTGGACTTTGCGGGTTGGAGCCAGGCACGCCTGGCCGAGGTGGAGCGTGCGCTTGAAGCGTGGGTGCCGCTGGACGCACCGGCCCGGCTGGGCGAGGCCATGCGCTATGCCGTGCTCGATGGAGGCAAACGCCTGCGCCCGCTGCTCGTGCTGGCGGCGGCCGAAGCTGTGGGCGGGCAGCCCCACGCCGCCCTGCGCGCCGCGTGTGCGGTCGAGTTGATCCATGCGTACTCGCTGGTACACGACGACATGCCCTGCATGGACAACGACGTGTTGCGCCGGGGCAAGCCGACGGTGCATGTGCAGTTTGGCGAGGCCCAGGCCTTGCTGGCCGGCGACGCCCTGCAGGCCCTTGCTTTCGAATTGCTGCTGCCCGGTGAAGAGGTGTTGGACGCTGCCGTGAGCGCGCGCCTGTGCCGCCTGTTGGCCCTGGCCGCTGGCGCGCAAGGCATGGCCGGTGGCCAGGCCATTGATCTGGCCAGCGTGGGCCTGGCACTTGACCAAGCGGCGCTGGAAGACATGCACCGCAAGAAGACCGGTGCCTTGCTCCAGGCCAGTGTGCTCATGGGCGCCGCCTGTGCGGCTGTGACCGAGCCACAGCGCGCAGCGCTGGCCGACTACGGTGCCGCTCTTGGCTTGGCCTTCCAGGTGGTGGACGACATCCTGGACGTGGTGGCCGATTCGGTCACATTGGGCAAGACCGCCGGCAAAGACGCCGCCAACGACAAGCCTACCTTTGTGTCCCTGATGGGGCTGGACGCTGCCCGTGCTTACGCCCAGGCGCTGATTGAGCGGGCCCAGGCGGCCCTGGTGCGCAGCGGCTTGCCCGACACCCACGCGCTGGCGGCGCTGGCCCAACAGGTGGTGCAGCGTTCTTTCTGAGCGGCACCCGACAACGGATATCGAAAGTACCTCGCGATGAGCGCCTTGTTGCCCACCATCCAATCGCCCGCCGATCTGCGCCGCTTGCAGCGCAACCAACTGCGGCCGCTGGCCGACGAGCTGCGCCAGTTTGTGCTGGACAGCGTGTCCAAAACCGGCGGCCACCTCAGCTCCAACCTGGGCACGGTGGAGCTCACGGTGGCACTGCACTATGTGTTCAACACGCCTGAGGACCGCATCGTGTGGGACGTGGGCCACCAGACCTACCCGCACAAAATCCTCACTGGTCGGCGCGAGCGCATGGCCACGCTGCGCCAGTTGGGCGGCATCAGCGGCTTCCCGGTGCGCAGCGAAAGCGAATACGACACCTTCGGCACGGCACACTCGTCCACCAGCATTTCTGCTGCGCTGGGCATGGCTGTGGCCGCGCGTCAGAAGGGTGAAGACCGGCACGCCATCGCCGTCATCGGCGACGGCGCCATGACCGCCGGCATGGCCTTTGAGGCGCTCAACAACGCGGGCGTGGAGCACTGCAAGCTGCTGGTCATCCTCAACGACAACGACATGTCCATCAGCCCCCCGGTGGGTGCGCTCAACCGCTACCTGGCGCAGCTCATGAGCGGGCAGTTCTACGCCGCAGCCAAGAACGTGGGCAAAAGTGTGCTCAAGCCGGTGCCCCCACTCTTTGAGCTGGCCAAGCGCCTGGAGCAACAGGCCAAGGGCATGGTGGTGCCGGCCACGTTGTTCGAGAAATTCGGCTTCAACTACATCGGCCCCATCGACGGGCATGACCTCGACTCGCTGCTGCCCACGCTCGAAAACATCAAGCACCTGGATGGCCCGCAGTTCCTGCATGTGGTCACCAAAAAAGGCCAGGGCTACAAGCTGGCCGAGGCCGACCCGGTGGCCTACCACGGGCCGGGCAAGTTCGACCCCGCTGTGGGCCTCACGCCACCCGCCACGCCGCCCAAGACCACCTTCACCCAGGTGTTTGGCCAGTGGCTTTGCGATATGGCAGCCGCAGATCAGAGGCTGGTGGGCATCACACCCGCCATGCGCGAGGGCTCGGGCATGGTCGAGTTCCACAAACGCTTCCCCGAGCGCTACCACGACGTGGGCATTGCCGAGCAACACGCCGTCACCTTTGCCGCTGGCCTGGCCTGCGAAGGGCTCAAGCCGGTGGTGGCCATCTACTCCACCTTCCTGCAGCGCGCCTACGACCAGTTGATCCATGACGTGGCCTTGCAGAACCTGCCGGTGGTGTTTGCGCTGGACCGCGCGGGCCTGGTGGGGGCCGACGGTGCCACCCACGCCGGCAACTACGACATCGCCTACCTGCGCTGCATCCCCAACATGGCAGTGGCCTGCCCGGCCGACGAAGCCGAGTGCCGCCAGCTGCTGAGCACGGCCTACGAACAAAACCACCCGGTGGCCGTGCGCTACCCGCGTGGTGCGGGCGTGGGCACGCCGCCGCCGTCTGACCTGGCGAGCCTGCCTTACGGCAAAGGCGAGTTGCGCCGGCAGGGGCAGGGTGTGGCCATCCTCGCGTTTGGCACGTTGTTGTACCCCGCGCTGGCGGCGGCCGAGCGTCTGAACGCCAGCGTGGCGAACATGCGGTGGGCCAAGCCGCTGGATCTGGCGCTGTTGCTCGAGCTGGCACGTGCTCACAGCGCGCTGGTCACGGTAGAAGATGGCGCCACCATGGGCGGTGCCGGCAGTGCGGTGCTGGAGGCGCTGCAAGCGGCAGGCTTGAACCTGCCCGTGTTGCAGCTCGGGTTGCCGGATCGGTTCATCGAACATGGCGACCCGGCGAAGCTCATGAGCCTGCAGGGCCTCGATGCCGACGGCATAGAGCGGCGTGTGCGGGAGCGTTTTGCGCCCCTGATCGGTGCGGTTACCGGCCCGGTGGCAGGCACCTGATTTTTCCCGAATGCGACCGTGAAAATTTTTCACGGCGTTTGGCGCGCAAACGGGCGTTTGCGAGGGAAAACCCCCAAGTTTCGGGAAGTTCTGCTTCCTACAATGCGCAAGCCTTCACACACAGGCGAGGTGGTGTCCAGTGCACCGCCGACCGTCAACAATCCAAATCGGAGTCAAACCATGGATCGTCGTTCAATCATCAAACATGCAGGCATCGCCGGCGTGCTGGCCGCAGGCGCCGCACCTGCTGTGCATGCCCAGGCAGCCATCCGCTGGCGCCTGACCTCCAGCTTCCCCAAGGCACTGGACACCATTCACGGCGCGGCCGATGTGTTCGCCAAGAAGGTCAATGAGATGTCTGGCGGCAAGTTCTCGGTCACCGTGCATGCACCCGGCGAACTGGTGCCAGCGTTCGGCATCGTGGACGCCGTGCAGCAAGGCACCGTCGAAGCCGGCCACACCGCGCCCTACTATTACTTTGGCAAGGACGACACCTTTGCCATGGGCACGGCCATTCCCTTTGGTCTGAACAGCCGCCAGCTCACCGCCTGGTACTACGATGGCAACGGCCTCAAGCTGTTCCGCGAGTTCTACGACCAGTACAACATCGTCAACTTCCCCGGCGGCAACACGGGCGCTCAAATGGGCGGCTGGTACCGCAAGGAAATCAAGACCCTGGCTGACGTCAAGGGTCTGAAGATGCGCGTCGGCGGTTTCGCTGGCAAGGTCATGAGCCGCATGGGCGCCGTGCCCCAGAACATTCCCGGTGGTGAGATCTACCAGGCGCTGGAAAAAGGCACCATCGACGCGACCGAATGGATCGGGCCGTACGACGATGAAAAGCTGGGCTTCCAGAAAGTGGCCAAGAACTACTACTACCCCGGCTGGTGGGAAGGCGGCGCACAGCTGGACTTCTACATCAACAAGGCTGCGTTCAATGCCTTGTCGACCGAAAACAAGGCCATCGTGGAAACTGCGGCTTCGCACGCCCACACCATGATGCAGGCCATGTACGACGCCCGCAACCCGGCCGCCCTCAAGCGCCTCGTGGCTGGTGGTGCCAAGCTGCTGCCCTTCCCCAAGGCGGTGATGGACGAGGCGTACAAGCAGTCGATGGCTTTGTACAGCGAACTCAGCGCCAGCAACCCGAACTGGAAGAAGATCTACACGGACTACGCGGCCTTCCGCAAGGACCAGAACCTGTGGTTCCGCTTCACCGAAGCGCGTTTCGACTCCTACATGCAGTCGGCCAAGCTGTAATCAGTTTGCTGAGTCGGCATCAAACCCCGCACCCGCGGGGTTTTTTGCTGAATTGCATTGCCGTAAGACGGGTGTGACCAGCCGGGACGCTGGTCGATCCGATAGACTTTGCGCCCGTTTGCCTTCACCCTCCATCCAGGGGTTTCCATGTCACTACTGCTCAAAATTTCACGCCTGATCGACGCGCTGACCAACCTCATTGGCAAGCTGGCGATGTGGATGATCCTGGCCACCACGCTCATCAGCGCCGGCAACGCCATCATCCGCAAGCTGTTCGGTACCAGCTCCAATGCTTGGCTGGAAATCCAGTGGTACCTGTTCGCCGCCGTGTTCATGCTGGGCAGTGGCTACGCCTTTCTGCGCAACGCCCATGTGCGCATCGACTTCATTTCCAGCCGCTTCAGTGCCCGCACGCGCAACTGGATCGACGTGGGAGGCATCCTCGTTTTTGTGTTCCCGCTGTGTTATCTGCTCATCAGCCTGGGCATGCCCTTGTTCCAGAATGCGTTGAACAGCGGTGAAATGTCGTCCAACGCGGGCGGTCTGTTGCGCTGGCCGGTCTACGCCCTCATTCCCTTGGGCTTTTTCCTGCTGTTTGTGCAGAGCGTGAGCGAACTGATCAAGCGGTTCGCCTTTCTCACCGGCAATGGCCCCGACCCCCTGGCCCATGAGGGCCCCAGCGATGAAGAGCTGCTGGCGCAACAACTCCTGGAAGAAGAAGCGCAGCGCCTGAAGGGAGCGAACTGATCATGATCGAATTCATTTCTGCCAACTTTGTGCCGCTGATGTTCGGCGGCTTGCTGGTCTTCCTGTTGATCGGTTTCCCGGTGGCGTTTTCGCTGTCGGCCACCGGTCTGTTTTTTGGCCTCATCGGCATGGAAGTCGGGTTGTTCCCGGACAACCTGTTCCAGGCCTTGCCGCTGCGTGTGTTCGGCATCATGCAGAACGACACCCTGCTGGCGATTCCCTTCTTCACCCTGATGGGCATCATCCTCGAACGCAGCCGCATGGCCGAGGACCTGCTGGAAACCGTGGCCCAAGTGTTTGGCCCGGTGCGTGGTGGCCTGGCGGTGGCCGTGGTGCTGGTGGGCGCACTGCTGGCGGCCACCACCGGCGTGGTCGCGGCGGCGGTCATCTCCATGGGCCTGATTTCGCTGCCCATCATGCTGCGCTACGGCTACAACCGCACCATCGCCACCGGTACCATCACCGCTTCTGGCACGCTGGCCCAGGCGCTGCCACCCTCGCTGGTGCTGATCGTGCTGGCCGACCAGCTCGGCCGCTCGGTGGGCGACATGTACGCCGGCGCGTTGATCCCTGGCATGCTCCTGGTGGGTTTGTACCTGGCTTTCATCGCCGCAGTGGCCTTGCTCAAGCCGGACTGGGTGCCGGCGCTGCCCGCTGAAGCCCGCATTTACACCGAACCCAATGGCAGCAGCGGTCACCGCTCCCTGCTGGTCTTGCTGGCGCTGTGTGGTGCCGTGGCGTATGGCTGGTCACAGGTGCACGACAGCATGATGGCTCAGTGGATTGGCCGGGAGAACCCGGCGGCCACCGACGAGGTTTTCATCCTGTCCACCACCATCGGGTCGTTGCTGGCCCTCACGCTGGCGATTCTCAACCGCCTGCTCCGTCTGGGCTTGCTGTCGCGCCTGGCCGAACAGGTCACCTTCGTGCTGATCCCGCCGCTGGTGCTGATCTTCCTCGTGCTGGGCACCATCTTCCTGGGCATTGCCACACCCACCGAAGGTGGCGCCATGGGCGCGCTGGGCGCGCTCATCATGGCGGCCTCGCGCAAGCGCCTCTCGTTCGAGTTGCTGCAGCAGGCGCTGGAAAACACCACCAAACTCGCCATTTTTGTGCTGTTCATCCTGATCGGCTCGACGGTGTTCAGCTTCACCTTCAACGCGGCCGACGGCCACATCTGGGTGGAGCACCTGTTCGACAAGCTGCCGGGTGGCCAGATCGGCTTCCTGATCTTTGTCAACGCCCTGGTGTTCGTGCTGGGCATGTTCATCGACTTCTTCGAGATCGCTTTCATCGTGATCCCGTTGCTGGCCCCGGTGGCCGAGAAGATGGACATCAACCTGATCTGGTTCGGCATCATCATCGCGATGAACCTGCAGACCTCGTTCCTGACGCCGCCTTTCGGTTTTGCGCTGTTCTACCTGCGCAGCGTGGCCGCACGCAACGACTACACCGACCAGGTCACCAAGCAGCGCATTCCGGCGGTGACCACCGCGCAGATCTACAAGGGCTCCATCGCCTTCATCATCCTGCAGATCATGATGGTGGCGGCCATCATCGCCTTCCCGGGCATGGTGACCGGCAGCCTGGGCGAGAAGGTCAAAGTGGATGAATCGGCCGTGACCGACATGCTCAACAACATGCCGGGCATGGAGCAGGACGAGGGAGATGAAGCCAACCAGGAGGGCCTGGACGCCGAACCTGCCGAACCCACCGAAGGCGACGCGGCCGAAGACGACCCCGCCAAGGCCTTGATGGATGCGGTGAAGGACGACAAGAAGTGAAGGCGCACCGCCATGCAAATTGATGTGCGTGTGCTGGATGCCCGAATGGCCGACCAGCTGCCCGGGTACGCCACCCCCGGCAGCGCCGGTCTGGACCTGCGGGCCTGCCTGGATGCGCCGCTGGTGCTGGCGCCCAACGCCTGGCAGCTGGTGCCCACCGGCCTGGCCATCCACCTCAAGGACCCCGGCTACGCGGCGCTCATCCTGCCGCGTTCCGGTCTGGGCCACAAACACGGCATCGTGCTGGGCAACCTGGTGGGGCTGATCGACAGCGACTACCAGGGGCAGCTCATGGTGAGTGCCTGGAACCGAAGTGACGTGGCCTACACCTTGCAGCCTATGGAGCGCCTGGCGCAGCTGGTCATCGTGCCGGTGGTGCAGGCCCAGTTCCGTGTGGTGGACGACTTTGACCACGCCACCGAACGTGGTGCGGGCGGCTACGGTTCCACCGGCACCGCCTGAGCGTCAGGGTTTCAATGCAGGGTGGCGTCCGGCGGTGAACCGGTTTGCACCTTGAAAAAGCCGGTGCCCAGCGTGCCCCGGCCAATTTCTTCTTCCGTGGCTTCGCGCACCTGGTGCACCCGCAATTGCAGACGCAGCGCGATGCCGGCCAGCGGGTGGTTGGCGTCCAGCACCACGTGCTCGGGGTAGATTTCGCTCACGAAGTACACCAGGTCGCGCGGCGCGTCCGGGTTGCAGCCTTCGGGCAGGCCCTCGAAGGCCATGCCAATGTCCAGTTCGGCCGGAAAACGCGACAGCGGCTCCAGGAACAGCAGCTGATCGTCGAAGTCGCCAAACGCGTGTTCGGGTTCGAGGTGCAGGTCGATCTTGTCGCCCGCCTCGTGGCCCATCAGGCCCTCTTCAATTTTGGCCAGCAGGTCGCCCCCGCCCAGCAGAAACTCCACCGGGTCGTCCGATTCGTCCAGCACTTCGCCCAGCGTGTCTTTGAGCGTCCAGCTCAGCGACACCACACATTGTTCCGAAATTTTCATCGCACAATTGTCCCATGATCTCTTCAGCGTCCCCCAGCTTCCCGCCCGCTCCTGACCAGCCCCTGGCCCTGTTGGGTGGCCTCACGCCGCAGCAATTCATGCGCCGTCACTGGCACAAAAAACCGCTGCTGGTGCGCCAGGCCATCCCGGCCTTTGTGCCGCCGCTGGACCGCAAGGCGCTGTTCGACCTCGCGGCCCGCGAAGGCGTGGAATCCCGGCTGATCGCGCACGGCGCCAAAGGGTGGCAACTCAAACACGGCCCGTTTGCACGCCGCAGCCTGCCACCGCTGGAGCAGGCACGCTGGACACTGCTGGTGCAGGGTGTCGATTTGCACAGCAATGCCGCGCACGAGCTGATGAGCCGTTTTCGCTTCGTGCCCGATGCGCGTTTGGACGATTTGATGATCTCCTGGGCCAGCCCCGGCGGCGGTGTGGGGCCGCACTTCGACAGCTACGACGTGTTTCTGTTGCAGGCCACCGGCCAGCGCCGCTGGCGCATCGGCCGCCAGAAGGACTTGAGCCTGCAGCCCGACGTGCCGCTCAAGATCCTTCAGCACTTTGAGCCGGAGGAAGAGTGGGTGCTCAACCCCGGCGACATGCTGTACCTGCCGCCTCGCTGGGCGCACGACGGGGACGCCGTGGGCGGCGATTGCATGACCTGCTCCATCGGTTTCCGCTCACCTCAGCGCGGCGGCTTGGTCGGTGAACTGGCCCTGCGTCTGGCCGACGAACACGAGGACGCCACGCTCTACCGCGATCCGACCCAGCCCGCCACCGCCACGCCGGCGCGGGTGCCCGAAGCCTTGCAGCAGTTCGCGGTCGACGGGCTGCGCCGGCTGTTGGCCGAGGGCGATTTGTTGGCTTGCACGCTGGGCGAGGTGTTGACCGAGCCCAAACCCACCGTGTGGTTCGACGAACCAGGCGCTGCGTGGTCGGGCGGGGCGTTGCGGCTGGATAGGCGCAGCCGCATGATGTACGACGACAAGCATGTGTTCATCAACGGCGAAAGCTTTCGGGCCGGTGGTGCCGACGCCCGCCTCATGCGCCAACTGGCCGACGAACGCCAACTGGATGCCCGCGCCCTGGCACGCGCCAGCGCGGGCGCCCGCGCGTTGCTGGCTGAGTGGGTGGACTGCGGCTGGTTGACCGAG
>FWPV01006537.1_pt1 | contig 10491 bp, 7 predicted proteins | sample 2228371 | NCBI WGS metagenome assembly FWPV01 (sample SAMEA103939776, study PRJEB20133) | metagenome
CTTGCAGAGGTTCAAGTCAAGCCCGGCTGCATATGACCTGGTCATCTCGGACATGACCATGCCCGGCATGACCGGGGATGTACTGTCTGCAGAGCTGCTTAAAATCCGACCGGATATCCGCATTATCCTGTGCAGCGGTTTCAGCGAGCAGATCGATCAGACCAAAGCGCAGGCGATGGGCATCCATGAATATCTGGAAAAGCCCATCAACCTGGAAAAAATAGCCTGCATGGTGAGGCGCGTCCTGGATGCGGCAAGAGACGGAGGGAGCACGAACTGACAGCTTCCCGGGGGGTGATCGACACCTGAAGGGAGGCCCGTGAACTCACCAGGCTGCGGGGAAGAAGATTTCCTCAATAGCGCGCATTGGTCGGCAGGATGTAGCCATATTGTTGCGCGTTTTGCAGAGCTTCTTTTATGGCAAAGACGCGAAAGACGCTGGTTTCAGTGCCGAGGGGCAGCTGGAGGTGATAAAAGTCATTGGTTTTCTGGGCATTGACGGCATCCTGGATGCGCTTTTCTCCGCAATGGTAGGCAGCGATCGCCAGAGTCCAGCTGGGGAGCTGGCTGCGCAGGGCCTTCAATTTGAACAGGAGCTGGTCCAGCGCCCGCTCGTAATCGCTCTGACTGTAGCCGGTAGGTGGTGAGTTCAATCCTGTCGAGCGCACGGTCCCTATTTTGGCCAGCCACACCCGTGGCAACAGGTCCGTTTCTTGAACGATAAAATACTTCAGGTCGTCGGGGAGAGAAAGCTTGTGCAGGCGCTTTTCTATCCACGGAAAATCGCGTTGCATGCGCTTCAACCACAGATACATCTGGGCATTGTTGTACACCACAATGGTGAATTCCCTGTCAAAACGTTCCCATACTTCCTGCACATGCAGAGGCACTTGTTCCCCGCAGAATACCATGTGGTTGGGCGGTGGGATATAGCCCGCCAGATTTGTTGAATAATCGGATTGGCTGGGGCGGATCTCATCCGGCAGAGGAGAACAGGCCCTGGTCGACGCGGCAGTCGTCGAGGCAGCGGGTGACTTTTCTCGGTCGACCCGACCCGTGGAACAACCGATCATTACGGTCAACAGCAAAAACAGGCAAGCGGTTCGGTAAACGGTCGGGCGAAAGTGCTTCATCACGGCATCTCAGACCTCGTTGGATGGGATTGGATTCAAGCGTTGACGATTGTTGTCACGGGGCAACCCGTCGGCCGATATTTAATCGGAAATCGAGCCGATGTAAAAGAGATTTTGTGTGGCGGCCACCTTGAGCCCTGCATCCGCTGCAAAATAATAGACTTCAGAAATGATCATCAGTCTCCCCCTTGACACTTTTGGGCGGTTTCCCTGCACTTGGGTAAAACAAACACAAAGGTTGCACCTTTGCCCCGTTCCGACTCCACCCAAACCTTTCCGCCGTGCCGCTGCACGATCCGCTCTACGATGGCCAGGCCCAGACCGCTTCCCTGTTCATCCCTGGCTTCCTTGAGACGTTGAAACTTCTTAAAGATGCGTTTGTGATTCCGGGGATCGATCCCCATGCCGTTGTCGAACACCGAAAATTGATGCATATCTCCTCGATCCTCGTAGCCGATCTCAATTCTGGGGTTTGGCGTGTCGCCCAGATACTTCACGGCGTTCTCGATGAGGTTTTGAAAAACGTGCTGCATCTTTTCGGGATCGCAGTAGATTGAGGGCAGGTTATCCGCCAGCGATAATGCTATCTTTCTGGCTTTCAGCGCTGCCTCGAGGTCGTTGACGACGCCCTCGATGATTTCCCGGGAGGCTACTTGCTGAAAGTGGTACCGGACATGGCCGCTTGTCAGAAACGCGCGCAGATCCGAAATGAGTGAGTCCATCCGCTCAGCGCTCGATTCGATGCGCCTCAGGTACTCCGTGACCTGATTATTCGCCTCACCCGCATGGTTGCGCAGGAGCCGCAGCACAAATCCGCGTATGGCAATGAGCGGGGTTTTCAAATCGTGCGACACAACATCCATGAACTCGCGCAGCTCGGCATTGGCCTCCTCGAGTTCTTCCTCGAAGCGCTTCTCTTCGGTGATGTCAATCAGATTCCCCAATATCGAAGGTGTTCCCCGATATTCTATGTCGGTATTCATCCTTCGCACCCAGATGGTCTTGCCTTCCTTGGTAATACCCCTGGCATCATATTCGGACAGCGGCTTCTCTCCCCTCAACCGTTTGGCTCTCATCTCGTCGGTGAAAGCCCTGTCCTCCGGATGCACCAGTCTATGGCTTTCAATGCCAATGAGCTCTTCCCGCGAATATCCGTAGATGCGGGCAAACCTCTCATTGGCGAAAATAATCCTGCCGCCCTGGTCCACATAAATGCCGGTCAAGGAATTTTCCACCAGTTTTTTCCAGCGCTGTTCGCTTTCACTCAGTGCCCGCTCAAGACTTCGGCAATCGAGCAGTTCCCCTTCCAATTGACAGATTCTTTCCTGCAGCGCCTCTAACTGTTCTCGTTCGTCCATGGGCCAATAATTCTCCGTGCAATAGTAGTGGGTCACCTGAAGGGATTTTCCCTCTGACGCATATTACCTGGTCTCAGACCGGGATTCCAGTTTTGTTTGGGGGATATGCCTGTTTCAATGGCCGGAATCGTTTGGCGGCGTGCAATCCGGCGCGGCGGGCGTTCGCATCTGGCAATCGATGTGAGCAATATGCCGGGCTTTGTATGAAAAGGGCTGGGAGGTTTTGGCGGCCGCTACTTCCAGCCTCCTCCCAATGCCGCGTAGAGTCGCACCCGATTGACGATCTTGTTCAGGTGAATGGCGATGAACCGCTGCTGGGCGGCATAAAGTGAGCGCTGCGCATCGAGCACGCTGAGGAAGGTATCGGCTCCCTTGTCGTAACGGGCGTAGGAGAGTCGATAGCTCGCGGCAGTCGCATCGACCAGGGATTGCTGCGCGTCCAGTTGAGCACCGACGGTGCCCCTGATAGCCAGAGCATCGGCGACATCGCGGAAAGCAGCCTGGATTGCTCCTTCGTATTGGGCCACGGCAATCTCCCTTTGCACCTTGGTTACCTTCACCGCCGACCACAGGCGCGGGTCGAAAATGGGCAAAACGATCCGGGGAGCGTAATTCCAGGCGAGCGAGCCGGACTGGAACAGCCCCGACAGCTCACCGCTGGCGGTCCCGACGGCGCTGGTGAGGGAAATGCGGGGGAAGAGCGCTGAGCGCGCAGCCCCGATATCTGCATTGGCGGACTTGAGCAAGCTTTCTGCCTGGAGGATGTCCGGGCGCTGCAGGAGCACATCAGAAGAGATGCCGGGTGTCACCCTCGGCAGTGCTTTGATGTCCAACAGCCCCTGCGGCAGCAGATCGGACGGCACGGGAGCTCCCACCAGCAGGTTGAGGGCGTTTTCGTCCTGAGCCAGCAGTCCCGTGTAGAGGGCCAGGTCCACTCGTGCCGCCTCGACCCGCTGCTGCACCTGGCGAAGATCGAGCTCGGGTGCGATGCCCACTTCTACGCGCCGTCGAATCAAATTGTAGGAGGCCTGCTGGGATTCGAGAGTAGACTGGGCCAGGCGCAGGTTGTCCCGATCGGCGGCCAGCGTCAGGTAGGCGTTGGCAACTTCTGCCACGAGCAGAATCTGCGCGCTGCGGCGCGCGTGTTCCGTGGCGAAGTATTCTTCCAGCGCCCGTTCTTCCAGGCTGCGAATACGACCGAAAAAGTCGATCTCCCAGGAGGCCAGGCTCAGGCCGACGTCGTACTGCTCTATGGTCGGGGCACGTTCACTGCCCGAGATTTCGGCCGGTATGCGTTCTTTTCTGGCGCTTGCGCTGGCATTGATGGTGGGCAGCAGTTCGGCGCGCTGGATGCGGTAGAGGGCTCGGGCTCGCTCAACGTTCAAAGCGGCAGCACGCAGGTCCCGATTGTTCTCCAAAGCGGTTTCGATGACCTTGCGCAGTCGCTTGTCGGTAAAAAACTCGTGCCACTCCAGGTCGGGGGAAACCGACGGCCTCTTTTTCGACTCTGTCTCACGGTACGCCGGGCCGCTCGGCCATTCCTCGGGAACCGGGGCATGGGGCCGGGTGTACTGAGGGATGAACGAGCACCCGGTGATAAAAAGGGCCGCCATCGTCAACACTGCAGTACGGCATAAGCGGGATATCGCTTGCGGCAGATCTCCGCCCGTCATCCGCCCTCCAACAGCCAGCATCAAGTCTTTCATAGCGCTACGCCTCCGCAGGATTCTCGGTGTCTGCAACGGGTTTTTGTTCTGCCGCCCCGGCGCCTTTCTTCTTTCCGAACAGTTGCACCACTACCACGTAGAACAGGGGTATGAAGGGAGTGGCCAGGAAAGTGGCGGCGATCATGCCGCCCAGAACGCCGGTGCCGATGGCCGTTTGGGCTCCCGCCCCCGCTCCGCTGGCGATGGCCAGAGGAAGCACGCCAAATCCGAACGCCAACGAAGTCATGACGATGGGGCGCAATCTCAGCTTGGCCCCCTCGAGTGTGGCCTCGACCAGTCCCATTCCCTCCTTCACCTTGTCCATCGCAAACTGTACGATCAAGATGGCGTTCTTGGTGGTCAACCCCAAAACAGTCAGGAGCCCGATCTGGAAGTAGACATCGTTGGGGAATCCACGCAGGGATGAAGCGATCACGCCGCCGATGACTCCCAGAGGCAAAGTCAGCATAATAGAGATGGGGACCGTCCAGCTCTCGTACAAGGCCGCCAGGCACAGGAAAATGACGATCATGGAGAAGGCGTACAGGAGCGGCGCCTGGGATTTTGCCATGCGCTCCTGGTAGGAAAGCCCGGTCCAGTCGAAGCCTATGCCGCGAGGCAGTTTGCCGGCAATCTCCTCCATGGCCAGCATCGCTTCCCCGGAGCTCTTTCCCGGAGGCGGTGCGCCCCAGATGTTCATGGAGGGAAAGGCATTGAAGCGCTCCAAACGAGGAGATCCGTAGGACCAGCGGCCCGACGAGAAGGCGGTAAACGGTGTCATGGTCCCCTTGTCATTGCGTACATAAAGCCGTTCGATGTCGCCCGGCAGCATTCGGTACGGGGCGTCGGCCTGGACATAAACCCGCTTGACCCGTCCGCCTTGAATGAAGTCATTGACGTAGGCGCTGCCGAAGGCCGCCGAGATGGTATTGTGAATGGCGTTGATGGGGACTCCCAGAGTTCCCGCCTTTTCCCAATCCACATCGATGCGGTACTGGGGGACGTCTTCCAGGCCGTTGGGACGTACCCGGATCAGTCTGGGATCTTCGGCGGCCATCGCGAGCAGTTGATTGCGGGCGGCCATCAGCGCTTCGTGCCCCACACCGCCCCGGTCCTGCAACTGGAAGTCGAAACCGCCCGCCTGGCCGAGCTCGACCACCGCCGGTGGAGGGAATGCGAACACCGCAGCGTTGCGGATTTGTGCAAACCTGGCCATGGCCCGCCCCACCAGGGCATCCACCTTTAGCTCGGGCCGGTCGCGTAATTCCCAGTCTTTCAGTCGCACGAAGGATAATCCCGCGTTCTGCCCGGTGCCGGAAAATCCCCTGCCGGCAAGAGTCAGGCAGGATTCCACAGTGTCCTTTTCCTCGATGAGCAGGTAATCGCGCACCTCGTCCATGACCCGTTCGGTCTGTTCGAGGGACGACCCCGCCGGCAGCGTCGCCTGGATGAACATGATCCCCTGGTCCTCGTTGGGAAGATAGGCGGTCGGCATGCGTTGAAAAAGAAACCCGAGAGCCGCCACGATAAGCAGGTAAATGAAGAGGTAGCGCAATTTCCTGCCAATAATATGGCCCACCATGCTATGGAACTTATTCCTGGCCCGGCGAAACGCGCGATCGAACCTGCGGAAGAAGGGACGGAACAAGAAAAAGGCGCTGTCTGCCGGTTCATGACCTTTAGGAATCGGCTTCAACAGCGAGGCGCAAAGCACCGGGGTGAGGATCAGGGCGACCACAACGGAGAGTAGCATGGCGGCAATCAGGGTTACCGAAAACTGGCGGTAGATGACGCCGGTGGAGCCGCCGAAGAAAGCCATGGGGCCGAACACGGCCGACAGCACCAGGCCGATTCCGATCAGCGCGCTGGTGATTTCCCCCATGGACTTGCGGGTTGCTTCCATGGCCGAAAGCCCTTCCTCGTGCATGACCCGCTCCACGTTTTCCACAACCACAATGGCGTCATGGACCAGCAGACCGATGGCCAGCACCATGGCGAACATGGTCAGCATGTTGATGGAAAATCCGAGCAGGCCGAGGATGGCAAAAGTTCCCAGGATCACGACCGGCACCGCCATGGTCGGAATGAAGGTGGCGCGGATATTGCCAAGAAACAGGTACATCACCAGAAAAACCAACAGAATTGCCTCGAACAGGGTCTTGACCACCTCGTCGATGGCCACCTGCACAAAGGGCGTGGTGTCATATGGATAGATGACTTCCACACCGGGTGGGAAGTAATTGGAGAGCTCTGCCATTTTGGCCCGCACCGCATCGGCGGTATCCAACGCATTGGCGCCCGGAGCCTGGCGCACAGCCAGCGCGGCAGTCTGCTTGCCGTTGAACAGAGCGTTCATCTCGTAGCGTTCGGTACCGAGCTCCGTTCGCCCCACATCCCGCACGCGCACAATGGAGCCGTCGGGGTTGATGCGCAGCGGCACAGCGTCGAACTCTTCGGGAGTCTTAAGCAGGTTCTGCACGATGATGGAGGCGTTCATCCGCTGACCTTCCACCGCCGGCGCTCCGCCGAACTGGCCGGCGGAAACCTCCACGTTGTACACGCGCAGGCTCTGAATGACGTCATCGATGGTCAAATGATATTCGTTCAATTTGTCGGGATTGAGCCAGATACGCATGGCGTATTGGGAACCGAAGCTTTCCACTTCACCCACGCCGGGCACGCGCGCCAGCACCTTTTCGATGTTGGACTGGGCGTAGTCGCGCAGGTCATGCCCATTCATGCTGCCGTCCTGCGATACCAGGCCGACGATGATGAGCCAGTTGCGGGTGGATTTGCTGACCTTGACGCCCTGGCGTTGGACCACATCGGGCAGGCTTGCCATGGCCAACTGCAGCTTGTTTTGCACCTGCGACCAGGCCAGGTCCGGATCGGTTCCAGGGGCGAACGTCAGCTCGATCCTGCCGGCTCCCGAAGCATCGCTGGTCGCCGACATGTAGAGCAGCTTGTCAAACCCCGTCATCTTCTGTTCGATGATCTGAATCACGCTGTTTTCTACCGTTTCGGCCGAAGCGCCGGGATAAAAGGCGTCGATGGCGATGGAGGGAGGAGCAATGGGCGGATATTGCGAGATGGGCAGGTTGTAGATGGCCAGACCGCCCGCCAGCATCATGATGATGGCGATGACCCAGGCGAAAACCGGACGGTCCAGAAAGAAATTCGATAGCATCACTTCACTCCGTTATTGGGCCTGCTTAGGCTGACTGCTCGCGCTGGGATCCTCGTTTACGGTTTTCGAGTCGACCGGGACGGTGCTGGTGGGCGGCACCTGATCCACGTCCTTGTAAATGGATTCGCTGCCGCTCTGCGGATTGTCCAAAGGAACGACCCGTACGGGCATGCCCGGTCGCACCTTCATCACGCCTTCGACAATCAACCGTTCTCCGGCGGAAAGCCCGGACGTGACCAGCCATTGGTTGCCGATGGCCCGATCCAGAGTGAGCGTCCGCTGCTCGACCTTGTCGGTGTCATCCACCACTAAAGCGATCGCCTCCCCCTTGGAATTGCGGCTCACCCCCTGTTGCGCCACCAGGATGGCTTGTTCGGCGATGCCTTCCTGGATAACGGCCCGCACAAACATGCCGGGCAGGAGCAAGTGATCCGGATTGGGGACTACAATGCGCACCGTATACGAGCCCGTTGCCGGGTCCACCGTCACCTCGCGGAATTGCAGCTGGCCCTCCAGTTGATACCGAGTTCCGTCCTCCAGCAGAATGCGTACCGTTTTTCCGTTCTCTCCATCTGCGCTGAGTCGTCCCGTTTCCAGGTTGCGCTTGAGGCGCAGCAGTTCGGCTGACGACTGGGTTACGTCCACGTAGATGGGATCGAGCTGCTGAATGGTCGCCAGAGACGCCGCTTGATACGCTGTCACCAGCGCCCCGTCGGTTACGCTGGAGCGGCCGATGCGCCCTGAAATGGGAGCGAGGACCTTGGTGTAGCCCAGGTTGATGCGAGCTGCCTCCACCTGCGTTTTCCAGTATTCTATCTCGGCTTTCGCCTGATCTACCGCGGCCGCAGCATCGTCATAGTCCTGTCGGCTGACTGCCTTATCCGTGAGTAATTCCTTGTAGCGTTGCGCTCTCAATCGAATCGAAGGCAGGTTGGCCCGGGCTTTGCCAAGTGAAGCCCGGGCGGAATCCAGGGCTACCTGAAAGGGAGCGGGATCGATCTGGTAGAGCAATTGGCCGGCTTCCACATCGGAACCTTCCCGAAACAGGCGTTTCTGGATGATGCCGTTCACCTGCGGCCGGATTTCCGCTACCCGATAGGGGGATGTACGGCCCGGCAGTTCGGTGGTCAGTTCAACCCGTTGGGCTGCGATGGTCACCGCGGCTACTTCGGGAAGCGGGGGCGGTCCCGGCTGCTGCCCGTGGCCGTTGTCGCAGCCGGCAATAAACAGCAGACCCGTCAGGGCCGCCAGCACCATTATCCCCGGTAATGATTCACAACCTTTCTTGTTCCGCTGCATCAAAGTCCTCCAAATGGGTCATGTAAGAATTCGGAATCCGTGATTCAGAATTCGAAATGGAGACAGGTGAGTATGAAAAATATTTCAAGATGTCTCATAGTGCCTTGTCATCCACTAGCTCGTGGAGTCGGTGAGAGTGCATGAAGCGGGACGTTGCACGCACCTCATCACAATTCAATCAGCCCCTTGAAGAAGATATTCAAAATAGTGTCCGGGTTTTCCGGATAAGGGTGGCGTTCAGGCTGGTCGAGCCACAGCAGCAGGAAAGCGTCCAGAGTGCTGTCCAGAGCAACGGCCATATCAAAAGGGTCGGCGATGGCTTTGAACCGTTGCTTTCGAATACCTCTCGCAAAAATGGCGGCCAGTCTCTGTAAAAAGGCGTAATAGCGCTTGCGCAGCTCTTCATCCAGTCCAGCCTTGATGTTGAAGCTTGCCCCTCTGCGTTCGGCAAGCAACAGACGAACGAAGGGCAGGTTTGCGCGAAACCGTTCGCCCTTGGAACGGATGTAGCTGCGCAGTTGTTCGATCTCATCATGGGGTTGTTCTATGGCTTGCGTGACGGCATCTTCAAACTTGTCGCACTGATCCAGTACCAGCGCCTTGTAGAGGTCCTCTTTGTTCTCGAAAAACTTGTACAGCGTTCCGATGGCAAACTCAGATCTGCCGGCGATCTCGTGCATGGAGACATTGTGGTAGCCCCGTTCGGAAAAGAGCTCGAGGGCCGCTGCGAGCATTTCCCGACGCTGCCTCGACTTCTCTCGCTCGCGCCTGGTCGGCTTGGTATCTTTCATTGCTTGCTCTTTGGTTGAAGGGTGCGTTTGTGAATGGGACGTCATTATTTAGAATATGACGTCATACTTTTCAAGCTAAATTTTGGCACGGATCACCAATTCGGTTTAACCATGCAGGTCACACGCGCCGGCAGACGCCATTTAAGTGCACTACCGGCGCGCCGGAAGAAACCAGAACGACGGTTCCCGGTTGGCTTTTGGGTGTTTGCTGAACGTGGACAATCCGCAAAAAAGCGGATTCAGGCGGCATCAAAGCAGTTATGGACAGATTACGGCCGTGGTGCTATGGAAGGAGATAAGGGGAAAAGAGAGCCTGCCGGCGGGCAGGACTCACTGCGAGGGGGGGACAGGGGGTGATCTGGGATTCGCGAAAGGGGATGGTGTATGCACAAGCTGTTTTCTCCTCAATCGGTGGTTGTGATCGGAGTCTCCGAGTCGGAAGACAATCTTGGAAGAAACATTTTAAGCAACCTTGTGCGTTTCGGATATCAGGGGAAGATTTATGCTGTGGGGCCCCGTGGCGGCCAGGTGCTGGGCATACCGATACTCCAATCTGTGGACGACCTGGCGGAGCCGGTGGAGCTGGCCGTGCTCCTCACCCCGGCGCGGTTCATCCCGGATATCCTGGCCCAGTGCGGCGCGAAGGGTATCCGCCGGGCGGTGGTGGAATCCGGCGGATTTCGCGAACTCGGCCCGCACGGGCAGACGCTCGAAGATCAGCTGCTGGAAATCTCTGCCCGTTTTGGCCTCTCCTTTGTGGGTCCCAACTGTATAGGCGTCATTCACACCAAAACGGGAATCTACACGCCGTTCATTGCGTTGCCCAAACCCTACAAGCAGGGCAGGGCGAGTGTCTTTGCCCAAAGCGGCGGGGTGGGGCTCACCCTCGGCGAAAGGCTCAGTTTTTCCGGCCTTGGCGTCAACAAACTGGTCAGCATGGGCAATAAGCTGAACCTGGATGAGGCCGATTTTTTGCAATTTCTTCTGGACGATCCCGACACGCAGACCGTCTTTTTC
>FWPV01016289.1_pt1 | contig 10490 bp, 10 predicted proteins | sample 2228371 | NCBI WGS metagenome assembly FWPV01 (sample SAMEA103939776, study PRJEB20133) | metagenome
TCGCCGAGTTTCTTCACGGCCTCGGCCAGAGCGGTGACGGCGCGCTCGGCCGCCTGCTGGGTGGAGATGGAGAGGTTGGCGCCGCCGCTCAACGTAGTGGAGTCGGCCGTATCCGTAGCGCCATTGTTCAGTCCGCTTGCCCCGTCAGAGGAAGCCTGAACGACAACCTTGAATTTCGCCGTGCTGGCAAGCCTGATCTGATTCGTTCCGTCGCCCGCCTCAGCCGCGACGATCTTCATCAGACCGTCCTTGTTGCTCGCCAACAGGGCGCGGTTGATTTCCTGGGCGGCAGCCTGAGCGGAAGCACCAAGGACATCATCCAGATCCACATCGACGGATTGGAGCGACCCGTCCGCCCCCACGGCGGTGATGGTGATGCGCTGGCTCTCGCCGCTGGCAACTGCGGTGAAGCCGTAAGAGACCGATTCCAGACCGCCGGCGGCTTTCGCCGAATTGGCCGTGGTCAGACCGAAGATGCGCCGCGCAGCTTCGTACGGTCCCGTCGATGGCGCTGTCGCGCCCGTGGGATCCACCTCCACAACGAAGGCGCTCGACGGGGACACCAGGGAGAAGCCCTTGCCGTCTGCGTTGATCTGGGCGCTGATGTTGGCGTTGCGCAGCGCCACCGCGCCCGGGGAGGTGTCGCCAGCAGCCGACGCGATTCCGGCGTTGATCGCCTCAACCAGGCCCTTCAGATCCTGCACCCCATTGAGGTTCACATTGATCTGAACGTCGTCAAAGCCAACACCGGAGAGGTTGAACCGCATCGAGGTCGCTCCACCGATCGCGCTCTCGAGATCGGTGGTCGAGCCGTTGTTGTAGACGTTCATCTCGTATGTCGAGTTGCTGGCCGCAGCATACCCGCTCAGCCCCAGGCTGCGCGCATCCACCGTCGAGCGGCGCAGGTCGACGCTGACGCTGCCGTTGGTGATGACTTCGGTGTTGTTGGCGCCGCGGCCGCCGCCGATGAAGACGCTCAGGTTTTTGGCGAAGTCGCCGCCCTGGTTGAGCCCGATCGCCTGCGCCTGGCGGTTGATTTCGCTGACGACGCTCTGGAACTCGCTGTTGAGCACCTCGCGGTTGCCGTTGAACGTGCCGGAAGCCGATTGCGTGGCCAGCGTGCGGGCGCGGTCGAGCAGCTTGCTGATGTTGTTGATGCCGCTGTCGATCGTCTGCAAGGTGGCCAGGCCGTCGTTGGCATTCCGGATGCCCTGGGTCAGCACGGCCTGATCGCTGCGGAACCCGTTCGCGATGGCCAGCCCCGCCGCGTCGTCGCCCGAGCTGACGATGCGCAGGCCGGAGGTGACCCGGCTGATGGTCTTGGACTGAAACTCCTGCGTGACGCGCAGGTATTCCTGCGCCTGCATGGAGGCGATGTTGGTGTTAATCGTAAACGCCACGATCTGTGTCTCCTTTTCAGGCCGAGGCTTCGGCTGGAGTCCTTCCGGCCGGGACCGCTTCGGGTCCTGCGCTTCGGCTTCACCCTCGCTCATCGGTCCGGCCTGGCGGCGCTTGAGAAAAAAAGCGGACGGCTCCGGCCGGGCGAGGCAGGCTGCTATGCTTGAGGCGCAGCCTTGCGCTGAAGTTCAGGGTCGTCCGATGAAGTGGGCCGCGGTGACGATTGCATCGCGCCGGCGCGTGGCGCTGGCCCGCGCCACGGCCCGTTCGTTCCGAGAGCATCACCCGGACGTTCCGTTCTGGATGCTGCTGGCCGACGGCGCGCACGAAGGCATCGGCGGGACGGCCGAGCCATTCTCGCTGGTTCTGCTGCACGAGCTCGGCATTCCCGGCGAAGCGCAGTTCCGCTTCCGTTACTCCGAGATGGAGCTGAGCTATGCGGCGACGCCGTTCCTGATCGCGCACGCGCTGCGGAGCGGATTCGACGCCGTGCTGTTTCTGAAGCAGGAGACCCTGGTGCTCGGCCCGCTGGACCCGCTCCTTGAGATGCTGGAGCGCCATTCCGTCATCCTGACGCCGCACCTGCTCGAGCCGGCAGCCGGCCCGGGCGCCTTGGAGCGGGAGCGCAATGTTCTTCGCGCGGGCGTGTTCAACGGCGGCGTGCTGGGGTTTTCGCGCTGCGCGGAATCGTCGCAGGTGCTGGAGTGGTGGCAGCAGAAGACGCAGCGGCTGTGCCTGCTCGATGTGGAGCACGGGCTGCACTATGAGCAGCGCTGGCTGGATTTCCTGCCCGGCTTGGCGCGGCGGTGCGGCATCGTGCGGGATCCGGGCGTGAATGTCGGCCACTGGAATCTGCCGGAGCGCCGGATCGAAGTGCGCGAGGGCCGCGTGACGGCGTGCGGGCGGCCCTGCCGGGTGTTCCGTTTCAGCGGGTACGATCCCGGGCATCCGGAGCGCGTGACGCGCTACAGCGCCATGCGCGTGGAGGAAACGGCCGCAGCGGCGGAGGTGTTCGCGCGTTATCAGAGCCTGCTCGAGGAGTGCGGCTGGCGCGAGACGGGCGGGCTGCCCTACGCCTGGGATTTCTTCGACGATGGCGGGCGCATTCCATCCGAAGCGAGGCGGGTCTACCGTGAACTTGGCGACGAAGTGCGCCGTTTCGGGGATCCGTTCTGCACCAGAGGGCGGAACTCCTTCCGGGCGTGGCTCGGGCGCACGCATCCGGAGCTGATGGAAGGAGAGCGCCTTGGCTGAACCGCTGGCCGTCGTGACGATCGCGGGCGCGAATTACCTGCCGCAGACGGCGGCGATGGCGGCCTCGCTGCGGCGATTTCATCCCGATGTTCCCCTGTATGCGGTGCTGGCGGGAACGCGGACGGACGCTCCGCCGCTCGAGCGGCTGGGAGCGCGCGTGCTGGCGCTGGGCTGCCTGCGCGTGGAGGGGCTGCGCGGCATGATGCTGCGGTACGACTGCAAGGAACTGTGCGCGGCGTTGAAGCCTGCCGCGCTGCTGGCCGTGCTGGACGCGGGCCACCGCACGGCGGTGTTCATCGACCCGGCCACGCTCGTGCTGGCGAGCCTCGAGCCGTGTTTCCGCGCGGCGGCTGCGCACTCGCTCCTGCTGACGCCGCACGTCGTTCCCAGGGCGGCCCTCGATCCCGACGAGGAACTGGAGCGGGCGCTGCTGATGGCGGGCCTGTTCAACGGCGGGTTTCTCGGAGTCAGCAACTGCGCGGAGACGCGCGTGTTTCTCCACTGGTGGGCGGAGCGGCTCCGCACGCACTGTTACGAGGACGTCGCCGCGGGGATTCATTTCGATCAGCGCTGGCTGGACCTGGCGCCGGGCTTCGCCGGGGATCTGCATATCTGCCGCCATGCGGGCTGCAACGCGGCCTACTGGCGTCTGCACTGGATCCGGCTGGAGGAGCGGGGAGAGGCTTTCTACGCCGATGGCGAGCCGCTGCGGCTGTTCCATTTCAGCGGCTACGATCCGGCGGCGCCCGATTGGGTGACTCGCTTCCGCCCGGGGGTGCGGGTGGAGGAGCTGGGGGAAGCGGCTGCGGCGCTGTTCCGCCACTACCGGGAGCGGCTGCGGGAAGCGGGCTGGAGGCCGCATGCAAAAACGGAGACGGAACTGCCGGATACGTATCGGGCGGTGCGCTTCCTGCGGCGGGCGCGGGCGCGGCCGTGGCGGAGCTGCTGCGGCGCTGAAGAGGCGGGGGTGCTTCCCGGGCGGCGGTGCGATATAGTGGCGCGGCAAGGAGAAGCTCCATGTCCCATGCCGCACTGGTTCGAGAAGCGTTAGCCGCCGGGGAGGGAATTCTGCGCATGGCGCCCTGCTGGGTGCCGCGCTCGTTCCTGATGCCCGGCGGCAGGCTGAAGCTGCACCCGGATGATCTCTACGCGCTCGGGGCGCACCGGGGCGGGATCGACGAGCGGTGGTTTTCGTCGACCACGCGGGCCGACAACGGGCCGGGCACGCCGGACGATGAAGGGCTCAGCTACATCGACATCTCGGGGCGGCGCGTGCTGCTCAAAGAGGCCATCGAAGAGATTGGCGATGAACTGCTGGGCGCCGACGTGATGCGCGAGCACGGCGGCTTCAATATCCTCTGCAAATTCTTCGATAATCTGGGCCCGATTCCGCACCATATGCACCAGATGGACGAGCATGCGGCGAAAGTGGGGCGGAAAGGAAAACCGGAAGCGTATTATTTCCCGCCGCAATATAATTTTCACGGCAATAATTTTCCGTACACGTTCATGGGGCTGGAGCCGGGCACGACGAAGGACGACGTGCGGCGGTGCCTCGAGAGGTGGAACCAGGGCGACAACGGGATTCTGTATCTTTCGAAGGCGTACAAACTGGAGCCGGGCACGGGCTGGCAGGTGGACGCGGGCGTGCTGCACGCGCCGGGCTCGCTGGTGACCTACGAACCGCAGGTGAACTCGGACGTGTTCGGGATGTTCCAGTCGATGGTGGAGGGCCGGGCGGTGCCGTGGGACCTGCTCGTGAAAGACGTGCCGCCAGAGCACCATCACGACCTGGATTACATCGTCTCGATGCTCGACTGGGAAAAGAACGTCGATCCGGAATTCGGCAGGCACAACAAGGTGTTCCCCGTGCCGGTGCGGGACGAAAGGGAGATGGCGGAAGCGGGCTATCGGGAGGTTTGGGTGACCTACGGGCGGCCATGGTACTCGGCCAAGGAGCTGACGGTGATGCCCGGCCGCAGCGTCGTGATCCGCGACGCGGCGGCGTACGGAATGATCCTGACGCAGGGCTACGGGCAGGTGGGCGTGCATGAAGCGGAGACGCCGACGCTGATCCGCTTCGGGCAGATGACGAAGGACGAGTTTTTTGTCACGCGCGCGGCGGCGGAAGCCGGCGTGCGGATCACGAACCGCAGCAGCTGGGAGCCGCTGGTGATGCTGAAGCATTTCGGTCCGGGCAATCCGGACGCGGCGGCGCTGGTTCACTGAGGAGGCGGGCCATGAAGATCTCGATTGGAAGCTGGGCGTATACGATCGGGCCGTGGGCGGAGCATCCGGTGCCGTTCGACACGGTGATCGAAAAGCTGAAAGAGCTGCGGTTCGACGGGGTCGAGCTGGGTGCGTTTCCGCCGCATCCGAATCCGGGCAACCCGAGCGGCCCGGACAGCGAGTGGCCGGGGGCGATGCCGGAGAAAGGGCAGCGGGCGGAACTGCGCGCGCGGATGCGCGAAATCGGACTCGAATTCAGCGGAATCGCCGCCAATTTATGGGGCGAGAAGCTGATCAACACGGACGATCCGTCGAAATACATCCAGGAATTCCGGCGAAACGCGGAATTCGCGGCGGATCTCGGAATTCCCGCCGTGCGCGTGGACACCGTGCAGCCGCCGACGATCCTGCGGGAGATCGATGCGCGGACCGCCGAAGAGCGGGTGGTGCGCGCCTGGCAGGCCTGCTGCGGCATCGCGGCCGAGTACGGGCTGGACGTGGTGTGGGAGTTCGAGCCGGGCTTCGCCTTCAACAAGCCCTCGGAGATCGTGCGCATCCACGATGCGGTCAACCGGGACAATTTCGGGCTGCTTTACGACACCTGCCACGGGCAGATGGTGGCCGTGGTGGGGGCGCGGCAGGAGGGAGAGAAGGAGGTGCTGGGCTCGCAGCTCGAGTTTCTCGAGATGCTCGACGGGCGCATCCGGCACGTGCACGTGATCGACAGCGACAACACCTGCCACAAGGACGCGGCGGGCAACGACGAGACGTCCGCGCACCCGCCCTTCGGACTGGGCGTGCTCGATTTCGACACGCTGTTCCCCGCGCTGCTGAAGACAGCGCGGCTGAAGCACGGCTGGATCACCATCGACCTCTGCTTCTGGCCCGACGCCTGGGAGGCGACGGCAAGCTGCAAGCAGCGCGTCGATGAGCTGGTCGGGAGGTACGCGTCATGAAAGAGCTGCGCGTGGCGATGATCGGCTACGGCTTCATGGGCAGGGCGCATACGAATGCCTTCAAGCGGCTGACGGACTTCTTCCCCGTCGCGTACAGGCCGGTGCTCGTGGCGGCCTGCGGGCGGAACGAAGAGAAGGTGCGCGCCTTCGCCGCCGCGTGGGGCTACGCCCGGTTCGAGACGGACTGGCGCAAGGCCGTGGAGGCGCCGGACGTGGATCTGGTGGACATCTGCGCGCCGAACGACATGCACGCCGGCATCGCCATCGCCGCCGCGCAGGCGGGCAAGATGGTGCTGTGCGAGAAGCCGCTGGCGCGCACCGTGGAGGAGGCGCAGCGGATGGTGGAGGCTGTCGAGCGCGCGGGCGTCGCGAACATGGTGTGGTACAACTACCGGCGCGTGCCGGCGATCGCGCTGGCGAAGCAGCTGGTGGACGAGGGAAGGATCGGCAGGCCGTTTCATTACCGGACGAATTTCCTGCAGGACTGGACGATTTCGCCGGACGTGCCGCAGGGCGGGGCGGCGCTGTGGCGGCTGGACGCGGATGCGGCCGGCAGCGGAGTCACAGGCGATCTGCTGGCGCACAACATCGACACGGCGATGTGGCTGAACGGCGCGATCACGCGGGTGGTGGCGCGCACCGAGACGTTCGTGAAAGAGCGTGTGCACGCGCTGACCGGGCGCGTGGCGCCCGTGGGCATCGATGACGCGTCGCTGTTCATCGCGGAGTTCGCGAACGGTTCGCTGGGACTGTTCGAGGCGACGCGCTACGCCCGCGGGCACAAGGCGCTGAAGACGCTGGAGCTGAACGGCGCGGACGGCTCGCTGCGGTTCAATCTCGAGGAGATGGAGTATCTCGATTACTTCGAGTATCCGGGCGTGCCGGGGCATGTGCGCGGATGGCGGCGGATCCATGTGACCAACGCCGAGCATCCGTACATGGACCGCTACTGGGTGCCAGGGCTGGTGATCGGCTACGAGCATACATTCCTCAACGCACTGGCCGATTTCGTGCGCGGACTGGAGACGGGAGAGAAGGTGCAGCCGGATTTCCGCAACGCCCTTCAGACGCAGAAGGTGTGCGAGGCAGTGCTGAAAAGCGCGCGGGAAGGGCGGTGGGTGGAGACGGGAGTGGAGCTCTGAGGCGCAGCCGCACGCTCAGGGTGCGGCCGGCGGGAGAATCAGGCGCAGGCCGGCGGCGCGGGCGAAGGCGCGGAAGTCCCGGTCGCGCGTGAGAAGGGGAACTTTCGCGTCGATGCAGGATTGGGCGATGAGCGCATCGCCGAGACGGGCTTTTCGCCCGCTGGCGAGCACTTTGGCGCGGAGCCTGCCGGCCCGCTGCCAGTATCCGGGTCCGGGTTCGAGAAGCGGCAGTTCGGAGAGAGAGCGGGAGACGGCGGGCGGCAGGGCGGGATCGCTGAGCAATTCAGCGAGCACAACGGGCGGCATGACGGCGTAGCGGCCACGGAGGGCCGAATCCAGCAGGGCGGTATCCTCGCCGGTGGCGCCATGGAAGAAGGCAATCCAGGTGCTGGTATCGGCGGCGATCACCGGTCGGCCTTCAGCTCAGCAAGTTTCTTCGAGAAGCGCACTTTGCCCCGCATTTGGAGCAGGTGCTGGCACGCTTCCGAGGCGGCCAGGAGACGCAAACCCGCGCGGACCGTCTGAGTCACGCCGGCCTGGCTTGCCTGCTGGGCTTTTTCGAGCAGTTCCCGCGGGACTTCCACGGTGATTTTCCGGACCGTGCTCATGGCTGAAAGATACCATACTCCACACCAGCATTCGATATGGTGTCCGGAGCGGCGGGCGCCGCGGGCCATGAGGAGGCGGCGTCGGTGCAGGCCCCCAGCGGGCTGGAACACCGGGCGGCGGCGGGCGCGGCTCAGGCGGCGGCGATCAGAATGGGCTGGCTGTCGAGAGGCTGGGCCCAGAACAGGATGGCGATGAGGGCCAGGAGCGCGGCCAGCGTGATGAGGACAATGCCGGCAAGCTTGAGCCACGCCATGGCCCGAGGATCAGGATGAAGGACATGCGCGTGTCTCATCGGACACCTCCATCCGCAATATAGATCCGGCAGCATGCGGGATCAAGCCCTCTCGACCGGGCAGGACATCCGTCAGGAGATGGAAATCGCCGCGCCTTCCAGCCATTGGGCCGTTGCCGGGGAAGGCCAAACCGGCGGCCCCTCCGCGCCCGCACCCCAAAGGATGATTTTCCGGGCACAGCGGCTGCGGCAAGAAGACGCCCGCGCGGGCGTCCGAAGCGCCGGGCGGGCGGGTTTCAGCTGACGGTGCGGCTCAGAGGGTCTTGAGATAGGCGAGCAGATCGGCCTTCTCGGCGGCGGAAAGAATGTCCTCGAAGGCAGGCATGGTGCCCTTGCCCTTGTTGATGATGGCCATGACGTTGGCCTCGGTCGGCTTCTGGCCGTTCGTCATCTTGGCCTTCTTGAAAAGCCCCTTCAGGGAGGGCCCCATTTTCTTCTCGTCGGTCGTGGCCGAGTGGCACACGGCGCACTGTTCGTAGACCTCTTTGCCCTTGGCCGGGTCGCCGGGCTTCTGGGCGGCGGCGGGCAGGGCGGCGGCAAGCAGAGCGGAAAGAAGAAGGCTGTGTCTGAGCATGGGTCGCATCGATCTCCGCAAGTGATTGTACGGCAGGTTAGATGAATCCGGCGCGGCGCGCGTTGCCGGCACTCTTCATTGTAGCGGCGGCCGTGCGGGCGAGGCTGGGCTCAAAGCGGGGCGGCGGCTGCCGATGAGGAGGTGTGCAGCCGTGAAACTGATTTCCTTGCGCAGGTACCTGGATCTGGCGGGCGGGCGCCCGGGGAAGCTGGAGTGCACGATGCCGTGCGCGGCGTTTGCGCAGGCGGTGCTGCCGGAGCTCGGAGCGGGGCAGGCGGAACTGGACCTGGATGAATTTTCGCGGGACGCCGCTGCGCGGGAGGCGGTGTTTGAACGCGTGCTGGAGAAAGTAAGCGGGTGGCGGGACGGACTGGCGCGGCGCGAAGAGGAGACGCGGCGCGAGATGCAGCAGCTGCTGGCGGCGTTCAACCAGGCGGTGATGGCGCTGGCGGACGGAGGAGAACGGGCGGCGGGACGGTTTTCGGCCATCGGCGAGAAGCTGGAGAAAGCCTCGCGGGCGGAGAGCATGGCGGCGATGCGCGCGGCGGTGTACGAGGCGTCGGAGGCGTTGCGGCGGGAAAGCGAGGCGCACCGGAAAGAGACGGTCGCGCAGGTGGAAGCGCTGGGGCGGCGCCTGGAAGAGGCGCGGCAACGGCGCGGCGCGAGGGCGGAGCCGGAGCGGGGACGCGAGGAAGCGATCCGGGCGCTGCGGGAGGCGGAGGCGGGCGGCGGCAGGACGGCGCTCGCGGGGATCGTCTTCGACCGGCTGGCGGCGCTGGAATCGCGGTTCGGCAGGACGGTGGCGCAGGAGGCGGTCGGGGCGTTCGAGGCGGAACGGATTGCGGGCAGGGCGCTGGGAGGGAGAGTCTATGCGTGGACGCCGCAGATGCGGGTATGGCTGATGGACGCCTCGGGGGACGCGGAAGCGGTGAGAGACGAGCTTGAGCCGGTGCTGGGGGAGCCGTTCGAGTACCGGACGATGGCGGGCGGGCGGACGGTGATGCTGGCGCTGGAAGGGCGGTGGATGTGGGGGCTGCTGGGGCGGACGAGCGTGGAAGCGTTGATCGAGGAGGTGGACCTGTTTGCCGCTGGCGCGCCCACCCGCCGCTGAGCCGGGGCGCGGCGCCGGACCGCCCGATGCGGCGGCGCGCGTCCTGAGAGACATCTACCGTGCGATTGCGGTCCACGCCCCGCTGCCGGACGTGTTGGGTGCGATTGCCCGGCTGGCGCTTCCCCCGATGGCGGGCGGCGTCGCCATCGTGTTCGGGCTGAAAGGAGAGGACCTGGAGACGCTTGCCGGAAGCAGAAAGCTCCCGCTATGGCTTGCGCCCCCAGCCCGCATTCCGGCCGCGGCGGCGCCATGGTGGCGGCTGCGGGGGCGGTCCGTGCAGATGGACGGGAGCCCTGGGTGGGCGCCCTACCGCGCTCTCGCGGGAGGAACCTGCTGGTGCTGGAGCGACCGCCTGCAGACGCCCGCGGGCGAAATCGTGGGCTGCCTGACGGTGTTTTCGGCCATGCGCTTGCCCGAAGGATGCGGCGGCGCGGACGTGGCGGAGCTGAAGGAACTGGCCGCGCTCGCCATCGAGCAGGCCAATCTGCTGGAAGACCTGCGGTTCCGCGCCGAGCACGACCTGGTGACCGGATTGTGGAACCGGCAGCGGCTGGAAGAAGAGCTGCAGCGGATGCAGCCGGAGGATGGCGGCGCGCCGGCGGCGCTCGTGCTCGTGTCGCTGGAAGGGGCGCGGCGGGTGCGGGAGATTCTGGGCGAGGAGACCGGCGATGCGCTGCTGCGGGAGGCGGCGCAGCGGCTGATGCGTCTGCCCGAGGCAGGGTTTGCGGCGCGGCTGAGCGGCGACGAAGTCGCGATTCTCCCCGAGACAGCCGGTGCGGGGCCGGAGCTGATCGGGCGGCGTCTGCTGGAGGCGCTGGAGGAGCCGTTCCGGCTGGAGGGCCACGAAATCTACGCGCAGCCGGCGGTGGGCGTGGCGCCTGCCGCGCCGCACGAGAGCCTGACGCAATGGCTGCGGCGGGCGCGG
>FWPV01016295.1_pt1 | contig 10489 bp, 9 predicted proteins | sample 2228371 | NCBI WGS metagenome assembly FWPV01 (sample SAMEA103939776, study PRJEB20133) | metagenome
CCGAGACCCTCGGTCAGTTTCTGCGCCACGACCCGCGCGATGACATCGGTCGGGCCGCCTGCCGCGAAGGGTACGATCATGCGCACCGGGCGGTTGGGATAATCCTGGGTAAAGGCAGTGCCTGCGGTCAGACTGGCCAGTCCTGCCAGGACGGCAGCGGCCATGGTTTTTGTTCTCATCGGTTCATCCTCGCTGATTGTGTGTTGTGTATTGAAACGTTCAGTTCACCGACGCACCGGAAGCACGCACCACGCGGCCCCAGCGTTCGGTCTCGCTGGCGATGAATTTGGCGAACTCCTCTGGTGTGCTGGTCTGCGCCTCGGTGCCGCGCGCGGCAAGCTGCTTGCGCATCGCCGGGTCGTTGAGCACCTTGGCGAATTCGGAGTTCAGGCGGTTGATGATGTCGCGCGGCGTGCCGGTCGGCGCCAGGACGCCATACCAGGTGTCCACCGTGAACCAGGGCATCCCGGCTTCGGCGACGGTCGGCACTTCGGGTACCGAGGGATCGCGACGTTTGCCGAGCGCCGCCAGAGCGCGCAGCTTGCCCGCCTTCACGTGCGGCGCTGCCGCGGCGGTGCCGATCACCAGCATGTCGACCTCGCCTGCAAGCAGCGCGATCTGGGCCTGGCTCGCACCCTTGTGCGGAATCACCTCGATTTTCAGCTTGTTCTCGGAAATGAAATAGCGCGCGCCGAGATCGTTGGTGGTGCCGGCACCGCCGGAACCAAAGTTGAGTTTGCCGGGATTCTTGCGGGCCAGCGCGACGATGTCCTTCAGCGACTTTGCCGGCACCGAGGGATGGACCACCATCAGGTTGGGGATCGAGGCCACCATCGAAATCGGCGTCAGGTCCTTCGCCGGATCGTAGTTCAGCTTCTTGTAGAGGCTCGGGCTGATCGCGATCGACGGCGCGCACAGCACGATGGTGTAGCCGTCCGGCGCCTGGCGCGAGGCGTACTCGGCACCGATATTGCCGCCGGCACCGGGCCGGTTTTCCGCAATCACCTGCTGGCCCATGTTCTCGCCCAGCTTCTGCGCCAGCATGCGGCCCAGTATGTCGGTGCCGCCGCCCGGCGGGAAAGGCAGAACCAGCCGGATCGGCTTCGCCGGATAGGACTGCGCATGCACGGGTGACACGGCAAAGGACAATGACAGCGCGGCCGCTGCGGCAGCCGCGAGGCTGTGAAACTTGATCATTTTTTATGTCCTCGGTTACAGGCAAGCGCCAGATGGATTTCGATTGTTCGGATTATCGGCGCACGGCCGATTGTCCACGCAGGGCAAAGTTTGTCAAACCGTCGGGCGTGGGTTTTGCCAAAACGGTTAGAATGTCGCCCTCGTCAATCACCGCTTTCAGCCATGAAATCCCCGCGCATCGCACTGATCCACGCGACGCCGCTCGCGATCGAGCCCATCGTTGCCGCCTTCGGCCGCCTGTGGCCCGAGGCGCGCACCACCAATCTGCTGGACGACTCGCTGTCGGCCGACCTCGCTGCCGAGGGCCGGCTCAGCGATGCGATGGTCGAACGCTTCCTGACACTGGGACGCTATGTCCACGGCAGCGGCGCCGATGCCATCCTGTTCACCTGCTCCGCTTTCGGCCCGGCAATCGAGGCCACTGCCGCCGCACTGCCGATCCCCGTGCTCAAGCCCAACGAGGCCATGCTCGACGAGGCGCTGGCCGCCGGCAGCAGCATTGGTTTGATCGCGACTTTCGGCCCCAGCATCCCGGCGCTGAAAACCGAACTCGAGGACATGGCGCGCGCGAAAAAGCAACCGGTGCAGGTGGCCACGCGCACCCTTCCGGATGCGCTCGCCGCCCTGCAACGCGGTGACGGCGAAACCCATGACCGGCTGATTGCCGAGGCTGCCACCGCGCTGATGCCCTGCGACGCGCTGGTGCTCGGCCAGTTCTCGATGGCCACGGCTGCGCGGCTGATTCCGGCAACGCAGGGCTGCCGCGTGCTGACCAGCCCGGATTCGGCGGTGATGCGGCTGAAAGCGGCACTGCCCGCCTGAACCCGTCCCGGCAAAGATAAAAAACGCGGCACCTGCCGCGCTTTTTTTCGGCAATGCCGGCGTTCTATTGCTCACCGAGCAGCGACTTCGCAGTGCGTTGGCACAGCCAGTCCTTCTCCTCCGCCGTCAGCCCCGGGATGCCGTCCACCGCCGCCGGCACGTCAAGCGGCGCCATGTCGAAGGGATGGTCGGTGCCGATCACCACCCGATCCGCGCCGACCTGGTCGATCAGATACTTCGCCGCTTTCGGATCGTGGGTCAGGCAGTCGAAGTAGAAACGCTTGAACAGTTCGCGCGGCGGCGTGACGTTGTTGACCTTGGGTTCCGGCCGCACCTGGTGGCCATGGCGGAAACGCCCGATCTGGTACGGGATGAAGCCGCCGCCATGCGGCAGCAGCACGCGCAGTTTCGGCATCTCGTCCATCGCGCCGCTGAACATCAGGTGCGCCACCATCAGCGTGGTATCGAGCGGAAAGCCGACGAAGTTAGACAAGTAGTAGTCCTCCATGCCGCCCTTGGCGAGGCACTGGTAGGGGTGGGCAAAGATGAAGCAACCCAGCTGCTCGATCGTCTTCAGCACCTTGCGGAATTTCGACGCGGCGAGCGGCGTTCCCTCGATCGAAGTCGCCAGTTCCACCGCCTTGAAGCCGTACTCCCTGACCACGCGCTCGAGCTCGGTGATCGCGGCATCCGGATCCTGCATCGGCAGGTGCGCCATGCCGCGCAGCCGCGAGGGGTGTTTCGCGACCATTTGCGCAATGCCGTCGTTGGCGAGCTGCGACGCATAAAGCCCGGCTTCCGCCGGCAGCCAGTAGAAATAGATCGGCGGGCCGACCGAGATCGCCGACACGTCGATCCTGTTGCGGCTCATCCACTCGACCTTGGCATCGGCATCGTAGAAATCGGCACTGAGTATCGCCGGCCGGCCATGCACGTCGAAATATTTCTTGCCGTCCTTCTCCCAGACGCTGGTCTGGAAACGCCTGGGGTCCTTCTCCATCGCCGCGATGATGGTCGGCGGGATGACATGGCTGTGCAGGTCGTAACGCTTGGACATGCGGGTCCTCTCGGTAGTTGAACGTTTTCTGCAATTATTTCAATTTGAGCAACGGCAGCAGCGCGCGTGCATCACGCAGGCGCTCGATGTTCCAGACGGTGTCGATCAGGCGTTCACTGCGGCGCCGTCCGAGCAGCGGCAGCAACAGGTCGCGCGCCTTGGCTGCAACCTCCTCCCGCGGCATCGGGTTGGCCGCCGTGCCGCGCACGGCCCTGGTGTGATGGCGCAGCCGACGGCCGTCGCGGGTGGTGATTTCGACGATGGCCTGCGTCGTCTTCGCCCGGCCCAGCGCGGCGCTGCCCTTGAGCCCGATCTTTTCCCTCAGCTTCAGCACCTTCGGATCACGCACGCGGCGGTCGTCATGCGCCGAGGCGAAGCTGATGTCGCCGTCGAGCAGCATCACCGCGACCAGGTGCTGGATGTTGATGCTGGCCATCGTGCGCTGGTTGACGGTGCGCGCGCCCTGGTCGTCGATGGTGATGGAGACGCGCTCGACATCCCGGGCGCCGATACGGTGTTTGCCGATGAGGTTCATCACTGCATCCAGCGGCGCCTGGATCGGATAACCGACGGCCCAGCGCTTGATCGAGGTGTTCATGATTTCGTAGCGACGGCCGAGGTCGGCCACCAGTTTCTGCGGACTCGCGGTCAGGCCGTGGGCGTGGAAAAAGCTGCGGTCGCCTTCAAACACGTCCTCGACCCCGGTGAACTTCATCGATGCCATCAGTGCCGCGGTGACGCCGTTGCGCGCCGGCATGCCGCCGAAGTCGAAAGCTTTTTCGATGTGTTCGATGTCGCGCGCCCAGCACGACAGGCCCGACGCCTGCTGCGCGGTGTACGACAGCAGGTAACGTGTCTGGTCGTAGTTCAACTTCAGTATCGCCGCGGCAGCGGACGCCGCGCCGAACATGTGGCCAAAGCTGTGCGTGGAATGGCCGCGCTCGCGGAAACGCTCGATGCCCAGCGCGATCGACATCCGCGCGCAGACGTCGTAGCCCAGTACCATTGCCCGCAGCAGCGCGGTGCCGTTCGCGCGCTCTCGCTCGGCCACGGCAAGGGCGGCCGGCACCACGGCGCAGCCGGGATGCACCAGCGCGAGGTAGTAGGTGTCGTCGGTCTCGTCGGCATGTGCATGCATGCCGTTGGCGAGCGAGGCGTTGATCGCCGTGGTACGGATGTCGGAGCCGATCACCGTGGCTTCGGGCGTACCGCCCTGCGTCGCGATGAACTCTATCGCGCGGCGGCCCGGAAGCAGCTGCGAGCCGGAGAGCATCGCGGCCAGCGTGTCGAGCAGGTGGTGTTTCGCGCGCTCGGTGACTTTCGCTGGCAGCGCGCGGCGCGGCGCGGCGGCGATGTAAGCCGCCAGCCTGTGCATCAGCGGCGAGATTTTTACCGCGGTCTTCCTCGTAGCCATCGGTTTAATCGGGCTTGATGCCCGCCGCCTGTGTAACCTTCGCCCATTTCGCGGTCTCGCTGCGCAGGTAGGCGGCGAATTCATCGGGGCTGCTGCCGATCGGCTCGGCGCCGTCGTTCAACAGGCGCTGCCGCACTTCCGGGTTCTGCAACGCACGGACCACGCCGGTATGCAGTTTGCTGATGATGTCGCGCGGCGTGCCGGCCGGCGCGAGCACGCCGTACCACTGCACCGCCTCGTAGCCCGGCACGCCGGCCTCGGCGATGGTCGGGATGTCGTCGGCGCCCGGTGCACGCTTCGAACCGGTGACTCCGAGTGCGCGCAAGCGGCCCGACTTGATGTGCGGCTGTGCCGACAGCATGTTGGGCATCATCGCCGGCACATGGCCCGCGATGAGGTCGGTGACGCCGGGGCCGGAGCCCTTGTACGGCACGTGCAGCATTTTCAGTCCGGTCATCACCAGGAACAGCTCCATCGACAGGTGCGGGCTGGTGCCGACGCCGGCGGAGGCAAAATTGATCTGTCCCGGTCGCGGCTTCACCAGCGAGACGAATTCCTTGACACTTTTCGCGGGCAGCGAGGGATGCACCACCAGCACATTCGACAGCGACACCGCCTGAGAGATCGGCGCGAGATCCTTCAGTGCGTCGTACGGCACCTTCCTGTACATCGCCGGATTGATCGCCAGAGTGCTGATGCCCATCAGCAGCGTGTAACCGTCGGGAGCCGCGCGCGCGACTGCCTCGCCACCGATCATCGTGCCGGCACCCGGGCGGTTTTCAACAACGACCTGCTGACCGAGGAACTGGGTCAGCTGCGGCGCGAGTATGCGTGCCGAGATGTCGGTGCCGCCGCCGGGCGACGAAGGCACCACCAGCCGCACCGCGCGGGTCGGATAGCTTTGTGCCGCCACCGGCAGCGCCAGCAGCGACAATGTAATGATGCATGATAAGTATTTGATTTTATTCATTATTTTATTCATCCCCTCAGAGGTGTGAGTAGAGCACCTTGCCCGCCACTGGCATCTTCGCCGCCAGAATCTCGCCGCGATAGGAATCGCAGATGAAAAGTGTTTTGCGATCGGCACCGCCATAAGCCATGTTGGTCATGCGCGCGCCCTTGTTGCGGCTCTGCACCCGCGCCAGTGGTTCGCCCATCGGGCCGAACAGCCAGATGATGCCGGGCCGCGCATGCGCCGCCGACAGGTTGCCCGCTTCGTCCATCGCCAGCCCGTCGGGGCCGTGGATGCCGGGCAGCACGCAGAACACGCCGGCCTTGTTCACCGCACCGCCCTTCAGCGGGCAATGCCACATGCAGTTGGCGCGGGTCATCGCGACGTACATCACCTTGTCCTGCGGATCGAGCACGATCCCGTTGGGGCTCGGCCCGTTGCTGATCAGGCAATCGAGCCGGCCTTCACTGCTGTAACGGTAGACACGGCCCGTCGGATCATGGATGCCGGTCTGGCCCTGGTCGGTGAAATAAAGATCGCCGTTCTTCGCGAACGTCAGGTCGTTGACACCCTTGAAACCCTCGGACTGGTTGTGGGTCAGGAAATCCTCGACGCGGCCCGTCTTCGGGTCGCAGCGCAGGATGCCGCGGCGGTAATCGGCGATGTAGAGCGAGCCGTCCCTGTGCACCGCCAGTCCGTTGGGCCAGCCCTCGTACTCGGCAGCGACGTCGAACTCGCCTTGCGGCGACATCCTCAGGATGCGGCCATACGGGATGTCCACCAGATAGAGGTTGTCCTCGCGGTCAAAGGCCGGGCCCTCGAGGAAACAGTCGAGTTTCGATCCCGGATGGTTGGCGTCGATCCAGCTCGAAGGCGCGCCTCCCTTGCGCAGGCGCGCAGGTACGGACGCGAAGACTTCCGCCTCGATCAGCGGCGGCGGTTCGAAAAACGACATCGTTGGTTCTCCCGTTATCGGTCAGGTCTCACTGCGCCAGCGGCAATGTCACCGCACGCCCGGTCGCCATTGAATGCTCTATCGCCAGCGTCACCTCGAGGTTCAGCCGCGCCTCTCGCGGCGTCGCCAGCGAGCAGGGCTTGCCCATCGCCAGGTGGTCGAGCCAGGCCCGCGTCTCGTTGGCAATCGGCCCCCAGAACTCGCCGAGCGCCCAGTCGCCGGGGGTGCCGCTCTGCAGGAACACCATGTTGACATTGTGATCCGGCAGGTAGACATGCGGGATGCCCTTCTCGGTGTACATCAGCTGGTCGGTGTGGTCGTCATCGAGGATCATCACGCCTTCGGTGCCGACCAGTTCGACGCGCGCAGCATGGCCCAGCGCCGGGTATTTCTCGGGCAACGCATAACTGATGCCGAGGTTAATCACCGCGCCGTCGGCATAGGTCAGGATGGCGTAGCTGATGTCGTCGACTTCGGGATGCCCCGCGGCCTTCAGTACGCCCTTCTGCCCGCGGGCGTAGACCTCGACCAGCCGGTGGCCCTCGTGGAACCAGTTCATCAGGTCGACGTAGTAGGTCAGCGCATCCACCACCGGCGTGGCATGGGCATTGCGCGACAGCATCGCCAGCGCCTGGGAACGCGAATTGAACACGCGCGCCGCTCCCCCGGTCAACGTGCCGACGCGCCCTTGCACGATCTGCTCCTTAGCGATCAGGTAGCGTTCCTTGTAACGGCGGCTGTAGCCGACGTGCAGGCTGACACCGGATTTCTCGATGCTGCGTATGACCTGGTCGGCGTCGGCCACCGACAGCGCGATCGGCTTTTCCACCAGCACCGGCTTGCCGAGTTCCAGCGCCTTCAGGATGGGCGCAAGATGCTCTCCTTCGCTGGTCGAGACGATGACCGCGTTGACTTCGGGGTGCGCAATAATCGCGTCGTTGTCGGCCGAGTGGACGGCGGCACCCACCTTTTTCGCCAGCGCGGCAGCCTTGTTGGCATCCTGGTCGGCAGTCGCGATGAAACGCACCGCGGGATGGCCGGCCGCGAGCTGCGCGCGCAGCCCGCCGATGCGGCCCGAACCGATGACGGCGAGGCCCAAGCTCTTGCGTTCGATGATGTTCTCCCCCGGCAGCGCTGCGTGCATTGCGCAGCGACGTTCAATCTGTCGTTTCGCAACCCTTCACGCGACGACACAAACGACTGTGGAGTCTAGCCAAGGGGCCGCTGCACCACAAGCAAGAAGCGGGAAATCCACAGCATGTGGAACACTCCCCGCTTCAGGACAGGGAAGAAAAGCGCGCCGCGCGGAGTGGGTGGGGGAAGAACGGCGCAGCGCTAAAACCGTAACTCCAGTATCCGACTACTATTGCTTCTGTATCCCTGCGGCGTTGACCACCTGCTGCCAGCGCTCCACCTCGGCCGACAGGTACTTCGAGAACTCCTGCGGCGCGCTGACGCGCACGGTCAGACCCTGGCTGGAGAAGCGCTGGGCGATCTGCGGATCGCGGGACTGCTGTGCAAGGTCTCCCTGGAAACGCCTGACCACCGCAGCCGGCGTGCCGGCCGGAACCAGCATGCCGTACCAGGTGGTGTACGAGAATCCGGGGAGTCCCGCCTCGTTTGCGGTCGGAATCTCCGGTGCCGCAGCGGCGCGCTTTTCGCTGGTCACGGCAACGCCGACCAGGCGGCCCGAACGCACCTGCGGCAGCGCGGTGGCCATGTTGGTCACCATGTACTGGAGCTCGCCGGAGAGCAGGCTCGTGGTGGCGAGACCGGCGCTCTTGTACGGCACGTGAATGGTGTCGACCTTGGCCGACAGCTTGAACAGCTCGTTTGCAAGGTGGCTCGCCGTGCCATTGCCCGCCGAACCGAAGGCATATTTGCCCGGTTCCTTCTTGAACAGCGCGATCAGTTCGGCAAGCGTCTTCGCCGGAACCTTCGGATTGACGGCGATGATGCTGGGCTGGTCGGCGATCAGTGTCACCGGCGTGAAATCCTTGAGAATGTCAAAGTCGAGGTTCTTGAACAGCGCCGGACCGATCGCCATGGTCGAGCTCGACACCAGCGCGGTATAGCCGTCCGCCGGCGCCTTGGCGACTATCGTGGTGCCGATGGTGCCGCCCGCGCCGGGCCGGTTGTCGATGACCAGCGTCTGCCCCCAGGCATCCGACAGCGCCTGCGCGGCAATCCGGGCAACGATGTCGCTGCCGCCGCCGGGGGCCAGCGGCACGACCACGCGTACCGGCTTGGTGGGATAGGCCTGGGTCTGCGCAGCCACGGGCGCGATGCCCAGCGTAAAACCGGCGAACATCAGCCCGCAAGCCAGAGAAAATGCAAAAGGTCGGTTCAACACGGCGGAATTCCTTGTCTGGAGCGGCGCTGCTGCGCCGCAAACAGAAGAACCTTAATCACCGATCATTACAACTGCATGACAGCAGCTGGAAACGAGATGTCGGCGATCAGTACGCCAATCTCCCGCAAGCCCCGGGGGAGGCAGTCGACCTTGATCCGTGATCGCCGTTGACAAACAGCCGGGCATTGCATAGAAATCAAGCATCGGACAAACACGCTGAGGACATCCTTCGTGATCCACGCACAACCTGGCTTATTCCTCCGCTTCGAACCGGAGACCACTCACACACCTCTGCTGGTCGATGTCTCGCGCAGTGGCCGGGAGTATCCGAAGGAATACCGTTCACCGCTGCCTTTCACCACGGTGCATGACAACGTGTCGATGTACGTCGAGGATCTGTGGGCGGGCACACCTGCTGCTGGCGGCACCCTGCTGTTCTGCTCTTTTCCCAACACCTGGGTCGACGTCAACCGCAATGAATCCGACATGGATCCGGCGGTGGTAGACGGTGTCTGGCCGGCCCCCCTGAAGCCGACCGCACGCACGCTTGAGGGGCTCGGACTGATCAAGACCAAGTCACGCTATGGCGAGCCTTTCCAGGAACGGCCGCTGACCGTGGCGGAAATCGAGGAACGGCTGGCGCTGTATTACCGTCCCTACCATGCCGAACTGAAGCGTCTGGTGGATGCGACCTACGGGCGTTTTGGCGTGCTGCGGCAAATCTCCTGCCATTGCATGTCCGCGGTCGGAGCGCCGACCCACCCGGATGCCGGCAAGCCGCGCGCCGACTTCTGCATCAGCGACCTGAAGGGCAAGACCTCGTCACGGCAGACCATGGACCTGATTGTCGATACCCTGAAGAGCCTGGGCTACAGCGTGTCGGTCAACGAACCTTACGTCGGCAACGAACTGATCGGGCGCCATGGCGATCCCGCGCGCGGCATCGATTCCGTTCAGGTCGAGATCAACAAGAAGCTCTTCATGGACACCAAGACCTTCCGCCGCACCGCGGGTTTCGACAAAATCAAATCCGACCTCGACCGGTTGCTCCGGGTAGTCGCGGAGGACGCATTGAAACGCGCCTGAGCCTGATCGGCTGTTTGCAGGACTAGTTGGCTTTCGCCCCCGACTCCCTGACCACCCTCGCCCACTTCGCAACATCGCCCTGGACGACCTTCGCAAACTCTTCGGGGCTGGTGGCGTATGACTCCGCACCCTGCTTCAGGAACAGCTCGCGCACCTCCGCCGAATTGATGATTTTGACTATATCCGCATTCAGCAGCTGCACGATCTCACGTGGCGTACCCGCAGGCGCGAACACCCCGTACCAGGCCACTGCCTCATAACCAGGCAACCCCGATTCCGCAACAGTGGGAAAGGACTTCGCACTGGGGAAACGCTTGGCGCTGGTCACCGCCAGCCCGCGCAATTTTCCGGCCTCGACCAGCGGCAACGAAGACACTATGGTCGCAAACGACAACCCCACCTCTCCGGACACCACTGCCGGCATCGCCTGCGCACCGCCCTTGAATGGCACATGCAGCATTTGCACATTGGCCATGCTCGTGAACAGTGCGCCGCTCAGGTAGAGAAAATTGCCCGATGAGGCGTAAGACAACTCGCCCGGGCGCGCCTTGGCCAGCGTAATAAGCTCCTTAACGTTTTTCACGGGAATCGAAGGATGCGCGACCAGCATGTTGGGCAACAACGCGGCCGGTGTTATCGCAACAAAGTCCTTC
>FWPV01016296.1_pt1 | contig 10489 bp, 9 predicted proteins | sample 2228371 | NCBI WGS metagenome assembly FWPV01 (sample SAMEA103939776, study PRJEB20133) | metagenome
GTAGCGCTGGTGAAATAAAATATTTAAAACATTTACCCAGACAAGATTCTTTACTTAGTAATAGTTCCCGCTCCGCGGGAACTATTAATCTTGATAGGCGAGATCTTCCTCTGCTCACACAGGAACTATAATAAAAGATTGTTAAAAAGCAATAAAATACTAAAAGGGCGAACTTTATGTTCGCCTTTTTATATAGGTTTAAACAAGAACTTTGATTAAATATAATTTTAGTTTCAATTTCGTTATAAATAATCCTATAAATTTTATATCTTTAGTAAAACTGCAAATCGTTAAGGAACTTTTAACGGGTTTTTGGCGTCAATAGTAAAAGTCAAAAGTAAACCGAAAACTAAAAACCATACAATACGATGCCATTAAATTACGAACAAATTCAAGCGCTCAGCGAGAAGGTTGAGCGAGAAGGGCGATTTTTAAGCGATATTGAGAATGAAGTAAAGCGGGCGGTGGTGGGTCAGAAGAGGATGATAGACCGCTTGCTAATAGGACTTTTAGCCGATGGGCATATATTACTGGAGGGTGTTCCGGGTCTGGCAAAGACAACCGCCGTTAAAGCCCTGGCTAAATCAATAGCGGCGTCTTTTCACCGCATTCAGTTCACCCCTGACCTGCTCCCCGCTGACTTGGTGGGAACCCTAATTTATAACCAACGCGATGGGAGTTTTCAGGTCAAAAAGGGACCGCTATTCGCCCACTTTATTTTAGCCGATGAGATTAACCGCGCCCCAGCCAAGGTTCAATCAGCCTTGCTTGAAGCGATGCAGGAGCGACAGATAACCATCGGCGAAGAAACCTTTCCGTTAATGTCGCCATTTTTAGTATTAGCCACTCAGAACCCCATTGAGCAGGAAGGCACCTATCCGCTGCCGGAAGCCCAAGTTGACCGTTTTATGTTTAAAGTAGTCATAGACTACCCCGAAAGGACCGAAGAACTTGAAATCCTACGGCGCGGGGATACATCAGCGGTAGAGGAAGTTAAGCCAGTGGTAAAGCCAGAACAGATACTTGAGGCTCGCAAATTGGTAGACCAGATTTATGTTGACGAAAAGGTGGAAAATTATGTTTTAGATATCGTTACAGCCACCCGCCAGCCGGGACGGTTCGGGTTAGAAAAGTTGCGCGATAAGATTCGCTATGGTGCTTCGCCACGGGCATCAATATATCTGATTAAAGCGGCTCGTGCCCACGCTTTTTTGCGTAAACGCGGTTATGTAACCCCCGAAGATGTGCGCTCTATCGGTATGGAGGTTTTGCGTCATCGCATAATGGTAACCTTTGAAGCCGAAGCGGATGAAATAACCTCCGACGACATCGTGCGCGATATTTTCGACCATATTGAAGTGCCGTAAAAACATTGATATAAAAATTGACTGAGCCTAACAATAATAAATCGTCGCTGCCCATTTCACGGGAATTACTGCACAAAGTGCGACTACTTGAACTGCGCACTCGACTGCAAGTAAGAGATGTCTTTTCTGGCCGCTATCATTCGGTGTTCAAAGGGCAGGGAATGGATTTTGCGGAAGTGCGCGAATATACCCCCGGTGATGATGTGAGGCTTATCGATTGGAATGTCTCGGCACGGATGGGACATCCCTATGTGAAACTCTTCCGCGAGGAGAGGGAGTTGACCGTTATGCTGTTAGTCGACTTATCGGCTTCGACCGATTTTGGAACTCAGACAGCGTTAAAGAGAGAAATTGCGGCTGAACTGACTGCCCTTCTAGCCCTATGCGCTCTGACCAATAATGATAAAGTAGGGTTGCTTTTGTTTAGCGATAAGATAGAGCATTTTGTAGCGCCTAAAAAGGGGCGTCGGCATACTCTACGGCTCATTAGAGATGTGTTAGCCTTTCAGCCTAAATCACCTGGAACCGCTATAGGCAACGCGGTTGAATATGCACTCCATGCTTTGCGCAAGCGCTCGGTCCTATTTCTAATATCCGATTTCGGGGTGGAAGATTATCGTAAAGCCATCCGAGTAGCGGCTAAAAAGCACGATTTGATTGCCATTGAACTATACGACCCTCGGGAGCGAAAACTTGCTCCCGCTGGGTATATGCCGCTTTATGACCCAGAAAAAAATATCGTAGTTTGGGCCGACACAAACTCGGATTGGCTCAGAAAAGAGTTCGAACAGGAGGTTATCAAACGAGTTGCCGAGCGCGATATTTTTTTTAAACAGCATAGCATTGACCGCATCGAACTGGCGGTTGACCAACCTTATTTCTTGGAGTTGATTAGATTTTTTAGGATGCGCGAGCGAAGAAGATGAATAAATTTAATAAGATAGGCAGTTTCACAAATTTAGATTTGATAAGATATTACAAGATCCTTACCGTATCTTTTCTTTTATCATACAGTTCACTATTAGTAGCGGGGGATAATTTGAATATAGAGGTGAATCCGCGCAAAATCACCGTCGGTGACCCGATTGATATGGTAATGTCTGTTAAAGTTCCTAAAGGCGCTAAAGTGGTTTTTCCCACGCAGGAAAATTTCCGCCCTGCTGAGATATTAAAAATTGACACCCTTACGGCTAAAGATGATAGGTTATCGGTTCGCTATACTATATCGCTATATGAACCCGGTAAACAAGAACTATCTGATCTTCCAATATTGTTATTAGCAGGGGGAGAGACTGAAACACTATGGGTTGATCCGGGATACATAGAAGTTAAGAGCATTTTAGAAGAGCGAGCCGACACCTCTTTAAGAGATGTCAAACCACCTATCAAGATGAAATGGCGGTTGAGCGATGTCGCTCCGTATATAGTTATTACCTTAGCACTTATTGTGATGGCTATTTTAGGATATATCATATGGCGTCGCTATAAACACAAGAAAGGTGAAATACCAGTCTATACCCCGCCTCCCTTGCCACCGCATATTATAGCCTTGCGCAAACTTGAAGAGCTCCGCATAAAGAAACTATGGCAAAATGGCTTTATAAAGGAGTTTCACTCCGAACTAACCGAGATTATTAAGGAATATATTGAGAAACGATACGGGTTTTCGGCGCTTGAGATGACCAGCGCGGAGATATTTGAACTTCGCAAAATTTGGGCACCTCAGGACGATTTGTTTATTCCCATGCGTCGGATGATGACCTGCGCTGACTTAGTAAAATTCGCAAAGTTTAAGCCGGAACCGCAGGAAAATGAACGCAGTCTAAATGTAGCGTTTACTTATGTAGAGGCGACTAAGGAAGATGAAAGTCTAACCAGCCAAACCACAACCGCCGAGGTTAAGGAGGCTTCCACAGCCCAAAATCCTACCCAGATGACATCAAATGGGGAGGTAAGGGTATGACGCGCAGTTTAGCAAATCCCCTGTATTTGCTTTTAGGGTTGTCAGCGGGTTTAATTATTTGGCTCTTCATCTGGCGAATGCAACATAAGGTCAATAGGGTCATATTTCCCGCTCTGGATATTTTAAAGGGGTTATCGCGAGGACGTTCTAAGGATTGGCTGCGTTATATGCCATTAGCACTAAAATCCGCTGCGATTGTTCTAATAGCCATAGCGTTGGCGCGCCCGCAGTCGATAAGCAGTGGACAGGATGTTTGGAGTGAAGGTATAGATATCGTCATCGTGTTGGATATATCGGGCTCGATGCTTGCTCAAGATTTCCATCCTGACCGCGCCCAAGTGGCTAAACTTGTGGCTGCTGATTTCATTCAAGGGCGCAAAAATGACCGCATCGGTATTGTGCTATTCGCTAAATACGCTTTTACCCAATGCCCACTGACCATTGACCACGATATCTTGATTGAATTACTGCGCGATACTAAAGTGGGAATGGTTGACGAAAACAATACTGCTATAGGAAGTGCTATTGCAGCGGCTTTAAAACGACTTGAAACCTCCACAGGGAAGTCCAAAGTTATCATACTTCTCACCGATGGTGAGAATAATTTTGGTTTACCTCCGATGACCGCTACTGAAGCAGCCCAAGCCTTAGGGGCACGCATTTATACCATTGGAGTTGGGACGAGAGGTTTAGCACCTTATCCTGCCCGAGATATCTTCGGAAGGGTGGTAATGCAACAAGTTCAGGTATCCATTGATGAAAATTTGTTGCGGGAGATTGCCAGAGCCACTGGAGGCAGATATTTTCGCGCTACCGATGAGCAAAAATTACGGGAAATCTTCGCCGAGATCGACAAGATGGAAAAACAGCGCATTGAAGTTAAGGCTTATCGAAGATATGCCGAGCTGTTCTATCCGTGGGCTGCTTCAGCGCTGGTGCTTCTGGCTATAGCCTTTTTGATTGAAACAACTCTGATGAGGAGGTTGGCGTGATAAGGTTCGCTCGACCTGAACTACTGCATCTATTATGGTTATTGCTACCCTTGCTCGGCTTAATCTGGTTGGAAAACCGTTGGCGTAAGAGGGCGATGATAAACTGGTCTAAAGAAAAGTTATGGAACATCACGATTCCGACTCGAGCGCCGTTTAATATATTGCTCAAGCGGCTGATATCGCTGGTTGCTTTGGGGCTTATTATAGTGGCGGTTGCGGGACCGCAAGTTGGAACACGCCTCATCAATGTAACCCGAGAAGGCACGGATATAGTCATAGCCTTGGATTGTTCAAAATCAATGGAAGCCGAAGATTTAGTTCCCAGTCGGATACAAAAAGCCCGTTATGAACTCGGTAGGTTGTTAAGAAAATTAAGAGGTGATCGCGTGGCGTTTGTGCCCTTTGCAGGGGTCGCTTTCGTGCAAGTGCCGTTGACTTTGGATTATTCAGCCGTCGTTTCGATGATGAACGCCTTTGAGCCAGGCGTAATTCCCATACCCGGAACCGCTATTGGCGAAGCCATAAAACAGGCAAGACGAGCTTTTAGAACCGAATCTAAAGCCCAAAAAATTATCCTTCTCATAACCGATGGTGAAGACCACGAATCGGGGGTTATAGAACAGGCTAAAGAAGCCGCCCAAGAAGGGATCGTTATATATACTATAGGGATGGCTTCGCCAGCCGGCGCACCCATTCCAGAAAAAGATAAACAGGGTAGAACAGTTGGTTATAAGGTAGAAAGAGGTGGTGGAACTGTGGTCTCTAAGTTAAACGAAGAACTGCTGATTAAAATCGCTGAAACCACCGGCGGTGAATACTATCGCGCTTCCCCTTCCGGAGAAGAATTCATCAGAATCTATGAACATATAACTGGTATGGATAAGGAAAAGTTCGAACAAAAACAGTTCACCGACTTTGAAGACCGATTCCAATTCCCGCTTTTTGTCGCGTTCTTACTTATATTATTAGAAGAATTTATACCTACGCATAGAAAAAGGAAAGTTATGGAAATATGATTAAGCAGTCGAAAATATACTTTTATACATTTGCGAAAACTAAGAAATCAACCAGTCCAAGTTTATTTGGATTGCCTTATAAGGTTATTTTAACCTTATTGTTTATTAAAACACTAATAATTATTTCGCCTTCAGTGGCGTCTGCCGTTTCACCGCGTCAGTCGGTTGATAAAGGGATTAAGCATTACAATAAAGAGGAATTTGAACAGGCCTTGACGGAGTTTTTGGCTGCGCTGGAAAAGTCGCCTAACAGACCTGAGATACGCTACGATTTGGGAACTGCGCTATATAAGTTACAGCAATATCCGCAAGCCGCTGAGGCGTTATCTAAAGCCGCGTCTACCAATGACCCTAAGATAGCCAGCAACGCCTGGTTCAATTTAGGCAATGCGATGTTCAACGCCCAGAAGTTAGATGAAGCGGTGGCGGCTTATAAACAAGCGCTGAAATTGAATCACCGCGATGAGGATGCCAAGCATAACCTTGAGTTAGCGCTCCGTATGAAACAAATATTAGAACAACAACCTAACGAATCTAAATCCGACTCTACTAAACAGCAACGACAGCAACAACAAGGACAACAGAAAGAGCAGCAACAACAAAAAGGACAACAAGAACAGCAAAAGGTGGAGCAAGCACAGGTTGATTCAATGAAGCAGGATTCGCTCAAAGATCAACAAGAATTCCAAAATAGTCCGATGAGTCGGGAAGAAGCCCAAAGATTATTGCAGGCTTTGGAACAGGAAGAACAAGAAGCCCAAAAAGAAAAAATCCTTAGAACAATGGGTGAACCAAAGAGGGTGGAAAAGGATTGGTAATATGAAGGCAAGAATTATATATACTTGTTTAAGTATAGTAATATCATTTATTTCATTGGTATCCAACGCTCAAGCCCAGATTAACCTATCCGCTGAAGTCGACAATCCCAACCCAAAATTAGGCGAGCGTATAACATATACCATAACGCTTACCAGCAGTTCGGCTTCCACACCGGATATCATTCCACCCGACTTTGATGGCTTCGATATCGTGATGGGTCCATCTTCGTCTACCAGCATCCAGATGATAAATATGAACATCACCGCCACCAAGACTTTAACTTATATCCTCAGGCCAAATCAAATCGGCACCTTGACCATTCCCCCTGCTCAAGTTAACTATAAAGGGATTATAAGGTCTAATTCGGTGACGGTTTATGTGGGACAAAGTGCACCTACACCATCAAGCGAGGATGAAGAACAAACCGCACCATCCACCCAGCGCAAATCAGATCGTCAAACGGAGTCACTCCCGCGCTCTGAACGCGGTGAACTACCAGAAGCATTTGTCTCGGTAAGCGCTGATAAAACAACCCTTTACAAAAACGATATCGTTTGCGTAACCTATAAACTTTATTTCAGGGTGAGCGTCAACAACTATAACATAGTTCGCTTGCCACAAGCGAGTGGATTTTGGCAGGAGGAGTTCACGCTACCACAAAGACCCACTGCGCAGGATGTAACCGTGCGGGGAAAACCTTACAAAGTAGCGATTATACGACGGATAGCCTTATTCCCCACCCGTGCTGGAACTCTAACGCTTGAGCCTATGACATGTGATATCACGGTTGAGCGCCCTATCAACCGTCGCTATCGTGACCCGTTTGATATGTTTTTTGATGATCCCTTTTTCAGTTCGCGGGTGCAAAGAGAGGTGATTACATCCACTACTGAACCGCTAACCTTTACCGTGTTAGACCTTCCGCAAGAAGGGCGGCCTTCCAATTTCCGTGGCGATGTAGGTAACTATCAATTAAAAGTTGAATACGATAAAACCGAATTGAAGCAAAACGACGCTCTAAATATAAAGGTTACTATAAGTGGCGCTGGATATCTTAAATCCATCGAGGCACCGATCTTGGATTTGCCGTCCGGTTTTGACCAATTTCCCCCGACAGTTAACGAAAAAATATCTTTAGTGGGGGAATCTATGCGTGGTTATCGGACTTTCAACTATCTTGTCATCCCCAGACGCACTGGTAGGTTTGAAATACCCGCCATCTCCTTTAGTTATTTCAATCCCGTTTCCAAGACCTATCAAACTGTTCGCAGTGGTGCTTTTGAGGTGACGGTTAACCCCGGGGAAGGAGGGACCGCTGTGGTTCAAGGTTTCAGGTCAAGTGAAGTGAATTTAATGGATAGCGATATCCGATTCATAAAATCCCCGACTGGTGCACTCGCCCGCATCAATGTGCCACCTTATAAGACCTCAGTTTATTACTTTCTGTTAGCCTTGCCGCCTTTTCTATTTATATTAGGATTGGGATTAGAGAAAGTTCAAGAAATAAGGCACTCCAATCCAATAGCAGTTAGGCGCCGTAAAGCGGTGTCCGGTATGGAAAGATTACTTATTGAAGCGGATAAATTAGTTAAAAAAGGCGAGGTCGTTAAAGCCATTGAAACGGCTACTCGCGGGATGATAGAACTGGTTGGTGCCGTGATAAATCAACCAGCCGCTGGTTTGACCAGCGATGCTGCTATCCAAATGCTGCGCAAGCACGGGGCAAGTGAAACTTTGGTCGCCCAGGTGCTTGAGTTGTGGTATGAATCCGACCGCGTCCGCTTCGCTGGTGCGAACGTTGATGAAGAAGTAGCGAAAAAAATAATCGAACGATACAAATCAACAGCACAAGAGTTGGAGAAATTGGATTAAAGATTATCTTAATAATAGGAGTGAAAATTGAAGTATATGATTAGATTAGTAACAAAGGTAAGATTTCTTAATATAATTATAGGATCTTTATTAATATATATCTTTTTGTTATCTAAAAATTTATGGGCTGGAGATGCGGAACTACTCTTTGAAGCCGGCAATCGAGATTATCTGGAGGGTAATTATCAGGAAGCGTTGAATAAATGGAAGCAGGTTGAAGCGATGGGGATTTGTGATGCGGTATTGTATTACAATTTAGGAAATGTATATTTTAAGTTAGATGAGTTAGGAGAAGCAATACTATATTGGGAAAAAGCCTCTCGTCAGAAAGGTGAGGATGCAGATATCAAGGCAAATTTGACCATTGCGCGGACCAAACTGGTGGATAAGATTGAGGAACAAATAAGGCTACCTATATGGGACTGGCTCGACCGAACCCTGGAAAAACTTTCAGCCTCTCTTTTAGGTTGGATTAGCATTCTGTTCTCGTTTCTTCTGTTTATCATTTTAGGAATTAATAGATGGGTAATCAAGTCAAGGCTATGGATTGCGCGCGGGAAGTGGGTTGCTGTTGTAATTGTGATTATTTTAGCCTTAAATTTAGCGCTTTTAGCCGTTAAAGCCCATATAGAAACGAGCAACCTACATGGTGTTATTCTATCCGTTCAAACTGAGGTTTTAAGCGCTCCAACCGAAGGCTCAAGCAAGTTGCTCTTTTTACTTCACGAAGGGACTAAAGTCAAAGTCCTGCGTCGGATAGGTGAATGGTATGAAATATCCATCAGCAAGGATAAACAAGGCTGGGTCAAGTCCGAGACTTTAGGGATTATATAATTTAAGGCTTATCAATTTTAGAATCCGGTGCTTCAGTGTAGTTTAATTATTGTGTAATTTATACCCGCTAAAGCAGTGAATACTAAACTATTGTATCTTTGAAAGTTTGGATACATTATCATTCTGAAAGCAGTGGAGCATTTCGTCCCATTGCAGGGGATTCAAAAGTAAACTAAAACAATATTTAAGAATACAAATATTTACTTTAATCAATTATTTACAACAACTAAGTGGTGATAACATTTTAATCACCAGCAAAAATCAAGCATATAAAGTTATACTTAGATGCAAAAAATATTAACCGGCAATCAAGCCGTGGCTTGGGGAGTGATGTGCGCCCAAGCCCAAGTGGTGAGCGCATATCCCATTACGCCTCAGACCACAATAATTGAGGAATTAGCGGACTTAGTCGATAAGGGGATGCTTAAAGCCGAGTTCATCAAAGTTGAGTCGGAACATTCAGCGATGGCGGGTTGTATCGGTGCACAAGCCGCTGGGGCTCGCACTTTCACCGCTACTTCAGCGCAAGGTTTAGCGCTTATGCATGAACTTTTGCACTGGGCTGCGCTCGGCAGGCTACCTATTGTAATGGCTGATGTTAATAGAGCAATGGCGCCAGGTTGGTCTATTTGGACCGACCAAAACGACAGTTTAGCCCAACGCGATACTGGATGGCTCCAATTCTACTGCGAATCTAACCAAGAAGTGCTCGATACCACTATACAAGCATATAGAATAGCAGAGCAGGTGAATCTACCCGTGATGTTAATCTTAGATGCTTTCTTGCTCTCGCACACCTCTGAAGCAGTGGATATACCCGGTCAAGAAGCCACGGCACGCTATTTACCTCCCTATAAACCTCAAATATATCTAAACACCAAAGAACCCCATGCCTTTGGTGGGATTGTTCCGCAGGACATCTATATGGAATTTAGGTATAAGATGCAACTGGCAATGGATGAAGCGTTAGAGGTGTGCGCTAAAGCAGATGCCGAATATGAAGCAATGTTTGGGCGCTCTTACGGATTAGTAGAACGATATCCAGTGGATGGTGAGGCTGAACTACTATTGGTTACCTCAGGAACGGTAACATCGACTGCTCGTTATACGGTTGATAAGATGCGCCAGCAAGGGTTTAAGGTTGGGGTGCTCAAAACAAGACTTCTAAGACCCTTCCCCGCTAAACCGCTGTATGATGCGATACAAAATGTTCCTAAATTAGCTGTCATTGACCGCAACATTTGCGTCGGTATGGGAGGCATCTGGGCGCAAGAGATAAAATCCGCTCTCTATTCGCAGCCCAAAACGCAAAGGCCCTTAGTGTTAGAATACATCGCGGGGCTTGGAGGGAGGGATATAACCCCTGAAGACATCGAGCAAATAGCGATGGATGCATTCCAACGAACCCATCCGATGGATAAACCTAAATGGATAGGACTTAAAGATTAAAATTCAAAGCGCGGTTCCTCATTTTTAAGAACCGCGCTTTTTATATAACTATACCGCTAAATTTCTGAAAAATCTCGTTCCACTAAAAATAATTGTTTTTGCAAATGCGTAAATATCGCTTTTGTCGCTTCGTAAGACATATGTTCCCGCAACAGCGGGAACATATGTCTTATTGTT
>FWPV01016297.1_pt1 | contig 10488 bp, 9 predicted proteins | sample 2228371 | NCBI WGS metagenome assembly FWPV01 (sample SAMEA103939776, study PRJEB20133) | metagenome
GAGGGGAGAAATAACGAAGCCAGGGTAGGCGTGGGAAAACCGCCTTCTGTGGCTGGGCTTTTTTCATCGTTTGAGGAGATCCCACCACAACTCGCCAGCAAAATTAAAAAAATACAGCCAAGAACAGAAATGAACTTATTAAAGGATATGCTCATGATGTTACTGACCACCTCAGTCTGGCATGATTTTATTTTCATTTACCACGTTACCTTGACCAAATCGGGGCTGGGGGAGAGTTACCGGGCAGGGATGTGTCTATTTGATTGTCGATCATCAAAAGTGAAATTTCATCGATGTAATAGGGAATCTCGAAACCCTCATCGTTCTTAACATAAAAACCGGTCACATAGCGATAATCCGGATCATAAATCAAGTTATCCAACCAGTTTACTACTTCAACCCAGGTGTTGGGTGGAATGGCGTTATTTAATCCTAGAAAATATAAACGGGTTTCGGAAAACGGAGAGTCGGGGCCTTCCGAGACGGATTGGTCATCGGCTACCCAATATGGATATTGATTGCTGCCGAATACTGTCACAGCGAGGTCATCAGTGTCGATATAGTTAGGACCTCCGCTGATCCACATGATGAGGGCTAAAACCTGCGATCGCAGGTAGGCTTTTTGAGCTTCTGGCTTAACCCGGAAAATAATCTGCCCGAAATCTTGCAGAGGAGTTACCTGAAGAGCCAGCCTCCCTTCGTATGTATTTGGCCGGCCTGTTTCGGAGATAAGCACTTCTGTGTTCTGGACGATTTCCCAGTCGGGGTTGATCCCATCCGAATAGATCGTAATATACTTCGTATTCGTCTCACGCTGCTTATTGGTAACCGGGGTTTCTGTTGGAAGTGGTGTAATACGGGGGGCGACAGCAGGCGTGTCTGTGCTTTGTTGCGGGACAAAAATAGGAGCAAGGGTTGGGACGATTTTTGTGACGGCGCCAGTCTCCGATTGCATGCCGCTATTCTGGCCATCGGGCGTTTTTGAGCCGTTTTGACAACCGGCAATGAGAATTAAGAAAATAAAGATGAATAGTGTAAAAACTGGTTGAGATCGATGCCTGTTTTTCACTTCACATCGTTTTCCTGCCGGCATGTTGTTCCCCCGGGTGATTCAATGAGCAAGCCTGACTTTGGATCATAATACTGGCTCAGATATAAGGTATCAGGGCTGGAAGCCACTGGTTGAACGGATACCGCCGCCTGTGAATTCGTAAATCAAATTGAGCATTCGAGATACATTTTTCCGGGCATCAAACTTCATTTCAGCCTTCAGGCGGGATGCTTTACTCATCTGGTTACGCAGGGCCGGATTCTGGGCCAGTGCGAGCAAGTGCCTCCTAAGCACTTCTGGCTGGTCAGGCGGGATCAGATAACCGTTTATCCCATCCTCGACGATATCCGTCAGCCCGCCTACCGGAGTGGCCAGCACTGGGAGTCCAGATGCGCATGCTTCCACCGCAGCGATACCAAAGGCCTCGGCCCGGGTAGGTAAGACGAACACATCGCAACTCTGGTAAAGCTCAATTAGCTTGGTCGAATTCGGCTGCAAATCATTATAACTGGTAATCCATTTTTTTTCAGGAACGGCTGAGCGCGTCACCAGCACAAGCTCAACCATTCCTTCTGGGATTTCCTGGCAGGCTTCTAGAAGTAGTTCACCGCCTTTGCGATAGAAATCTCCACCGACAAAAAGCACTCGAAGCGGCCCTGGGGTGTTTTTCTGCCCTGGCCGCCAGACATCCAGATCGACTCCCGGCGGATTGACGATAATTTTTTCAGGCGAAATGCCGTAATCTTCAATTAGAGAGCTTCGAGTCCATGTTGACCAGGGTAAAACCCACTCTGCCTGCCGGAAGACTTTCGAGTTAACCCGGTGCTTATATTTACTGATTATCCCCGGCCGGTCTGGCTGATGATGGTAGTGGGTGGCCATCCGGTCGTATTGAATTGGGGTGATATCTGTACAGATGAGATAAGGCTGCTTCTTTAGAAGGCCCCCAGCCAGGGCGGCCGGCACCTGGGTGTTAAATACCAGGGCATCATAATTTCCTCTGTCTAAACCGGCGTGCACTTCCAGGTAGCCGGCGATTGTTCCTCTTATCCGCTGGCCAAGGAAGGGGATTTTTTCCAATAAACTGTTCTTCCTGGAATAAGTAATTTCTATCCAGGCCGGGTGGATATCCGGATAATCCGCAATAAACCGGCGGACATTTTGGTAAAAAGCTAGATGCCCGAGGTGTTGCTCCATGATGAAGGCAATCCGAAGCATGGGACCTTTTTCCACCTTTTTATTTCACATCAACTTTGCTTTGTTCAGAAGGCCGCTGGCCATAGATGCGAACAACCCGGGCCGGGACTCCGACAGCTGTTGCTCCTGCCGGAAGATCCTCGATGACGACTGCGTTTGCGCCAATGACTGCATCATCGCCGATAGTGATCCCACCCAAAATGCGCGCGCCTGTGCCTATAAAAACGTTGTTGCCAATGGTAGGAAAATCCCATTCGTTTCTCATGCCGATGGTTACGCTGGAAATGATGGTGCAATTTTCCCCAATGGCTTTGGCGGCGATCACGGAGCCAATGGGATGAGCAATATATAGGCCTCCTCCATAATTTGCGCCTACCGTTATTTCCAGGCCGTAAACGAATTGGATAAACTGTTGGATTATTGTTACGAGTGGGATGTGCTTTTTCTTGCACCAGGAACCAAATCGAAACCACATCATTGCCTGGAGAGGTGGGTGCCGGAAAAGTAACTTTAATGTTCGTAAAGGCGTCACCTCCCGGATATCTGCGACCTGCTGTTGGACGATCCAACGAGCTACGTCCATTTTAAACAGTTTGTTCATTGGATTTTTCCCCCATGCTTTCAAAGAATTTCTTTCGCCCGCCTAATTGATCGGCCATCCCCTGATAATACCGGAGGTTGAAAATGGCGCTGAAAGAAAGATTGGATAACCGAACTCCATTTACCCTGTAGCTGATCGTCCCGATCCCTTTCATCATGGCGATGGTCATTTGACTGAAAAATGGCCGGTCCAGGCACAGCCTGACAAGCCCGCGGGTCAAGGGGTGGCGAGTGGAAAATTCCTTTCGGATGGTTGGGATCAACCAGGTCTGGGCTTTTTTCTCGTGAAAGATAACATCGTTCTTCCCATAGGCGTATGGCGTGCTTGCCCATGAACTGAAACTGCGTTCAGCATAATGGTAGCCGATGGCTTGTGGGTTAAAGATAAAGGTCAGGCCCTTTTCTGCCAGGCGGTAAGCCAGCTCAACATCTTCTGCGCGTTTGAAAGAAGGGTCGAATCCGCCGGTTTCAAGAAGGAAGCGCCGGGCGACCGACGAATTGCCGGTATAAAATTGCCTTCCGGTGGGGGCCCATTTGCTTTGCCGCATGGCTTCATATTGCTTCACCAGCATATCTTGTTCCCACTGCACCCAGGGCGTATATCGAAAATCTTCTGGCGAGAGCATAGGCCCTAAAACAATGATGTTCATGCCCTGCTCATGAAAAAGCCGGGCATGTTCGGCGATAAGTTGGGGGGCCGGAACGACGTCATCATCCAGGAATAGAACAATATCGCCTTGAGCAAGCTGCACGCCGAGGTTGCGGGCAGAAGCCGCTCCACCATTTGGCTGCTGAACGGGGAACAGGCTCAGGGGGGTTCTTAAATTCTCCAGGTATTCGATAGTTCCGTCAGATGAGCCGTCAGAAACAACCCGCACCTCGAATTTCTCAAACGGGTAGGTCTGTTTTTCCAGCGCGTTTAATACGCGCTTCAGGCTTTGGAGCCGGTTATATGTCGGGATTACGACGCTGATTTCCATGTCAATAAAGATATTCGTGAGCGGTTGATTCCCTGGCTGGAATTACAATGCCCGGATAACTTTTGCCGGCATCCCGGCAGCCAGGACCCTGGGCGGGATATCTTTTGTGACCACGCTTCCCGCCCCGATGACGCTTCCCGCGCCAATCCGAACGCCAGGTAGGACGATCACCTTGGCTCCCAGCCAGACATTCTCCTCCAGGATGACCGGTTCGGGCTCGGGCATTTCGTTACGCCGTTCTGGCTCCAGGCGGTGGAAATTGGTGTCCAGAATATTCACATAGGTTCCAATGTTGCAGAATGGTCCAATCTGAACCAGCTTGCTGGCTGCGATCGAGCACCCATAATTGATGAATACACCTTCACCTATCTCCAGCGTTCCACCGGTTTTTACATCTACTTCAGTCCTGGCAATTGTGGCAACCAACCGGACCCGGTCTCCGATGATTAATTTGCCCCGATTTATTATCACCGGTTGTCCATAGACCCTGACTCTTTTCCCCAAAGATGTGGCATGCCGGAAACGCCACCGGGCATTCAGAACCGCCAGGACATTGCTGAAGAGATCGCTGAGTGATAGGCTAAACGCTTTCTTGAGAATTTCCATGAATTCTTTCTGCCCAACCGAAATATTCCAAATTCTGTTTCACTTGTTGTTTTTCGCGTCTGTGTCAACCGGAATTAACCCCGGAGCGGGCTGCGGGTCGGGCTGCCAGGGCCAGCGCTTGGGGGGAACCGGAACAGGCGCCGCCACAATCCGCTCGATTGAACACAACATGCCGATCATGGTACCTACGTAAATCATGTTTTGAGTATCCCACGAGATATCGACATAAGCGTAAGTAAAATGCATCACAAGATACAGGACGGCGGTCAGGGAAATCGCGCGCAGTTCATTGAAAGGCATGCGCTGGTAGGCGTTTGTTCCAAAGATGATCGCTGATCCTACCAGGTAGAGCATCGCAATGAATCCTCCTACCCCGGTTTTTAGCCAGATCCAGATAATTGAATTATGGGGAAAATACTGCCACCATTCGAAGAAGCTGATGTCTGCCATCGATACAATGACGTAAAATTTTTGGCCAAAACCGACCCCGGTCAACGGTCTTCGGTGAATCGTGAAACTCGTGTTGATATTTTCCACGAAACGATAATAATTTGAGGATTGGTCTCGCGCGCTGGCCTGGTTTTCAAACAGGGTGGATTTGATTGCCCTGGCGGGCAGACCAAGCGCACCTGAACTGTTCCAGAATGCCGCCAGGTAGACGAGCGATATTAAAGTAGCAAATGGAACGACGATCCAGAAAAGCTTTCTGTTATCGCGAAACAAGATAATCGCTATTAATATCAGAGCCAGGATTAAGGCCACAACGGCTGCCCGCCGCTGATTGGCCAGATAAGTGATCAGAAAAAACGGCACCATCAGCGGCAGCCCAAAACGCATGGCGGGTTTTGTTTTGTAGATCCATGATGCCAGGGCGAGAACAAATACGGTATTCATGTGGATCGCCGCGCCGTGGTCGGTTAACTCGTTTACCCCGCTCAGGTTACCCTTAAGCTGGATAAAGTAGTACAGATTGCCGCTGATTGCTTCAAAAAAGAGACCGAGCATGGCCGCCCAGATTAAATGGCTGACATGCTCCCGTTTTTCTAACAGGTTGCTGGCCAGGAAATAAAGCGCCACCAGGTAGAATAGCGGTCTGGCTTCCCACAACGCAATGTTAAGGTTGCCGCCCGTGCCGAGTCCATAGATTAATCCAAAAACCACAAACAGGAAAAAAATCAATACGGGCCAGGTCAAAGGGTTCGTGGCAATCCTGATTCTGCGCTGTCCGATGCCTCGACCAAACCAGGACAAGAAGGTGGCGATGATATACGATTCCAGCGGGCTGATGATTACCGCATCGTGAATGAACAGGATTGACTCGCGGCTGGAAAAATTCTTTGCAAATGGAAACCAGGGGGTTAGAATTCCATCGCCTGCCAGGCCAAATAACATAATCAAGTAAAGCCCATAACGCGGGCGATAGAGTATCGCCGCCAGCCCAATCCCATAAATTAAGATGGCAATAAAAAAGGGTGAAGGCCCGCCGCGGATCATCAACAGGCCAATCAATCCAGACAGGCCGATGATACCCAGCATCCAGGCCCACCGGTGCAGGTTGGCACGGCTTGCTCGCGTTCGGGCAGAATAATCAGGAGTCGAATCGATTAGAAGCTCATACATTGGCAAATGCTTAAATTTTATAAAGGAAATAATAGGCAAAAACGATGGAAAGACACACGAAGAACAGCAGCCATGATCTGCGCGCGGGCTTATCCCGCCAAATAAACAGGGCCATCAAAAAACAAAAAACCAGAAACCCAAAAAAAATCTTCATTTCTTGTTCATTATCGGTTACTGGGTTGGGAGTAATCGCAAAAGAAGTTTCGGCGTTTTAATCTGGACTCGATTGAGCACAACTCCGACTACCTTCAAATGGGAAATTTCATCCAGGGCAAAGCGCACATCTTCGGTGGTTGTCACTCCCTGGCGAATAACCATGCAGCACATGGAGCCAAGCGAGGCCAGCGGAGCCGCGTCATTGGTGGACAGAATAGCGGGGATATCGAAAACCATGTAATCAAACTGCTGGCTTAATTCTTCGAGCATCTCCTTGAGATGCGGGGTCCGCGCAACAACAGGGCGGCTTTCGCGCGGCATTCTCCCGGCCGGGAGCAAATAAAGCGAGCGCCACCCGGTGCGGCGAATCACGTCTGCCAGGTGGGCTTCACCGGCAAAAACGTCTGATAAGCCTGGCTGGTCCGGGTCTACCAGGGGAGAAGTGGAGGGCGCCCACCAGTTTAAATCGACCCAACACACGCGCGATCGCAGGTCATAGGCCAGGGTGGCAGCCATGGCCTGCGAGATGGTGGTAACACCTTCCTCGCGCAGCGCGGAGACGATCGATATGGATTTGGGTAGTTCACCCTCTTTGTTCGCGATTCGGGTGTAAATATAGCGCACATTCTCAACAATCTCGCCTGGAAAGGAGAGCCCCGGCCCGCCGTCTCGGTCGGGCACCGATAAGGCAGGCAAAGCGGTCCCTGTTTTTCTCTTCTGAATTGCTTTCATAGTATTCCTCAAGGGATTTATCAATAATCGCTGGATGTCATTTGATTGGTAAGGTCGTTGGAAACTATTTCTGATAAATTACGCAGAAATATCTGTGCCAACCTTAGAATCGTGTTCTTCCGGTTCTTCTTTGAATTCGTCTCCGTCTTTTCCGGAGTCAGTTGAACTTTCTACTGGGACAGAGGAGCTGGGGAGGGCCTTCTTCCCAGAATTTCTCCTGGGCCGTTTTTCCTGCGCCTGTGCACGATCCGGGGTCTGATCGTCGCCAGGTTCAGGCGCAGCTTCTTCCTCAACAGACGGCTCTATTTTTGAAGAAGCGCGCTGCTTTCGCCTCTGGAACCAGGAGGATTTCGTTTTCGCTGCCTGTTCAGATCCTTTTTCAGCATCCGCAGGCGCATTTCCTTCTCCGGTGGTTACCGGCTCACCCATCTTCTTTCGCCCCAGGCGCTGCTTCAGACGCTGTAAACGGGTCGTTTTTTCCGTTGTATCTGGGATCATCGCCAGCACCGGCAGATGGGTGCCGTAATAGACGTCGATGGGGAAGCGGAAGGTGCGGTCAAGAATCATGTTGCCGGCGATTGCAGCAATGGAAAGGATCACGCCGACCAAGAGAAAAATCCCCGCCTGGATCGCAAGCTCCCTGCGCGAGACCTCGGGTCTCTCCGGGAGAAGAGGAGCATCGATGATTGTGTAGGATTGGCGGGTATCCCCCTCGATCTGAGCCAGGGCCAGGCGAGCGTTCTCCTCTTTTTCCAATGCGTTGGTATAGCGCGACCGGGCGATATCCACATCCCCCTGCAGGCGGCTGATTTCTAATTTTTGGATCTCGTTGCGCTCGCCGCGCAGTGGTGGCGGATTTTCTAGCAGGTAATTCTTCAAGTTCTCCCGTGCAGTCTCAAGATTGGCTTCATAGACCTTGATCAAATCGGCAAAAAAGGCCAGGGCTGCCTCGCTTTCTGTTCGCTGGGCGTTCACCTGCCACTGGACAAAACTGCTAAGAACCGAATTTGCAATTTGATGGGCAATCACAGCTTCTTCATGCGCGGCATTAATCTGGATCTGGTTGTCGCCAAGCGCCGCAATCCAGATACTTTGTCGCACTTCGCTTATGGTTTCGGCCACGACCTCGGAGCCTTTATCCATTCTATCTTCCAGGTCTGTCCCGTGGATGACAGCCCGGATAAAGGCGTCGGTTCGGAGCAGTTCGTTTATCTCGCCGATTACGGACTGGGCCGGCGTTGTCCACCAGGAAGTATCATTCGGCGTCACCGAGTTTAGCGCCGAAAGGAATGTTTCTTTTTGTACGTAGATGCTTCCTCTGGCAATATACTTCGGCTTGCTGGTGGTTATAAAAACCCCTGCCGCAACGACCATCAAAACGATGGGCAAGAGATACCACCATCGATGGCGGAAGTAACTCTCTAAAAATCGATAGACTAGTAACGTTATCATTTACCCCCCTACCTTCTGGGTTTGTATGATTAAGATGCGGATATAACAACTGTTATGAATCCGTCTTAAACTGACTGGATAAGAATGCTCCCGATACATTTTTATAAACCTGTTATTCCCCTCATGTGTCTCACCTGGAGTACAACTGGAATCGTTATCCCATTTTAACACGGCTTGTGTATAAACTCCGTGTCATGTCAAATATTGACTTGCTTGATCATGCATGTGATAAAACGCTTTGGTAAATGTTGAGTATGTCGGATGAAAGGCGAGCGGGTGTGAAATAATTCTCAACCCTCTCACGCCCGCGCTTTCCCATTTCTTCCCTCAGCGCAGGATTGCGAATAAGGGTGATGAGGTTTTGCCCCAATGCGGGAATATCCTGGTATTCGGACAGCAAACCAGTTACTCCATCTTCGATCACTTCTTTGCTGCCCCCATTGTTCAGCGCAATTACCGGTTTGTTATAGGCCATAGCTTCCAGGTATACCATTCCGAAGGGTTCTTCAAAGCTGGGCATGGCAAAGATGTCGCAGGCGGCCATGAACTGGGGCATATCAGATCGGAACCCGGTAAATATGACGTGCTGCGAAAGCCCAAGCTCTTCTGTGAGCGTTTTTAGTTCAGCAGCATAACTTTTATGGGTCGTGTGTGCGCGCGGGTCATCTTCACCCACGATCAACAGCTTGAATTCGGGCACCTGTTGCTTCACGATCGCAAGCGCCTTGAGCAGCTCTGAATGACCTTTCCAGCTAAAAAGGCGTGATGCAATTAACACAAGTGGTGTTTCTGGCGCAATTTGAAATTCTGTGCGGATCTTGCTGCCATCAATATTTGGCTGCCAATCACTCAGATCGATACTGTTATGTGCATAATATGTTTTAGCGGCAGAGAATCCCATGTTGATGATAGAATCGGCAACAAAACGCGATACGCCGATCAGGCCGTGCGCTTTTCCCATTGCCCATAAAACTTTCTTATTTATCCAATCTTCTGCTTTAACATGGAGATGGATAACGCATTTCGCCCCCGTAGCTCTGGAGAGCAAATACCCATAAAACGCGTCACGCGGTTTTTCGGTGCAGTGAACAATGTTGATCCGGTGTTTTTTTATGTAGAAAATTAATGAAACCAGGCTAAAAATCGTTGGGAGCGCTGTTCTGGCTGTTCTCCGCAAGATCTCACTCTTGGAAAGACCAAAGACCGAAGCACCAAAAACCGTTGGCCGGAAATGTAGATCGGGAATCTTCTCGAGAGCCAGGGCAGATGCGGATTTCTTGCCATCTTCTTGAGCATTACAGGCGACATGAACCTCGGCTAAAGAGCGGTCCAGGTATCTCATGATCAACCCATGAATCCGGGAATCAGCCCCATAATATGTTTGAGACTGTATAAACAGTACCCGGATAGGTTTGCTCATGGAATCGGTTTGTGACTTCATATTATGTTTCCTCTATTGTTCGAGGGATAAGTAAATTATTCTCAACCCGGAACTCGCGCAAACAACGCTTGTATGCAGACTTGAAAATATACCACCCTATTAATCCGCGAATGAATTTGTGCGGGCGGAACGGTTTTAACCAGCCCAGCAATCGAACGTCGCGTGAATAGCGGTAGAATTTGATCCCCCCTGGGTCACCAGCCAGCACAAGCTTTGCTGCTAACCCACCGTTGCCATAGCTATAGTTATATTGGTGTCTTATAAAGGCCTTATACCCGTATCGATATCCATAAGTATGGTGAACAACCAAACTAGGCGTTGTCCCCATTTTTATTCCAGCCTGCTCAATTCTTAACAGAACGTCCGTATCATCAGCAGCAGGAAATATTGACCCGGGCCCAAGATACTCATCATACAATCCGACCCGGTCAAAGACACTCTTTTTTAAACCAACATTGCAGCTGATCCAATCCCACCCTTCCGGCGGCTTTTCCATGCTTTGAGGATCATAAATGACTTCTGCGGGTTCAACGCTGGGGCAAACGGCAAATCCACGCGATTGTTTTGGCGGTTTCAACACCGCCCCTCCCACAACATCTACGTCCGGATGTCTTTCGAAGTAGGCGACCATTCTTTCTAGCCAGTCAGGAGCC
>FWPV01016304.1_pt1 | contig 10487 bp, 8 predicted proteins | sample 2228371 | NCBI WGS metagenome assembly FWPV01 (sample SAMEA103939776, study PRJEB20133) | metagenome
CGGGGGTGGGCCCGGCACCTCCTCGACCACCGGCGGGGGCGGCGCGATCGTGGCTTCCTCCGCCGCCGCCTTCGTGGCCGCACGCCGGGCCCGTGCCGGCCGCGCCGCAGGGGCCTCGCCTGCCGGGGCTTCCTCCACCGGCGGTGCCGCCGGGGCGGGCGGGTGCACCTCGACCCCGGTGGGCACGTGCTCGGGCACGGCGACGTCGATCCCGCGGCGACCGGCATTGAACGACACCACGACGAAGCTGCGGGTCTCGCCGATCTTCAGCACCTCCCGGGCGCTGCGCGGCGGCGGATCACCGAGGTGGCGCAACGGCACGTAGCAGCGGGCCCCCTCCACCCGGACGTAGGCGCCATGGGACGAGAAGGCCTCGACCTGCCCCTCCACCAGGCTGCCGACCGGGAAGCGCTCGACGAACTCGAGGAACGGGAGCAGATCGTTGATCGGCTCGCCCCGAGCCGGGACCTTGCCGGGCGGTGCCGCCTGCGCCGTGACCGGGGCCGCAGCCTGCACAGGCGCCGGTGCTGGCGCGGATGGCGCCTGCTCCTCGGCGGCGGCCCGCAAGCGGACCGGGCCGGGCGGCGGGACCTTGGGGACCGGCATGGGCTGCGAGGCCTCTTTCGAGGCCCGCACCGGCGCCGGTTTGCGCTTCCCGTTGCGCTTGGCCTCCTTGATCGCCCGGCGGCTCACCGGCCCTCGGACCGGGGTGCGGTTGACGAACACCCACCCGATGTTCGGCACCGGCTTGCCGCCGATCAGCCGGCCCTCGTCGAACAGCCACGGGTACTCGCCGTGGAACTCCTGGAACGAGTCGTTGGACAGGATCGACGCGTTGGCCTTGTTCGCGATGGAGAGCACGAACGCGTCGCCTCGCCCGATGGCCCCGGCCGGCGGGCAGACGAGCTCGTTGTTCTCGATCGCCGCGTCGAACTCGGGGACCTCCCGGGGATCGATACGGTGCCCGAAGGTGGCGTCGACCACCACGGTGATGATGTCGTCGGGGTTCTCGGCCATGAAGGTCTCGACCGCCTCCACCAGCTGCTTCAGGCTGGGCTGGGTGCGACCTTCCGTGGCGATGTTGGACCCGTCGACCACGACGTGTCTCGGCATACGGATTGGTTCTCGCTGTCGCTCGTGTCGGATGCGCCGACCGGCGGGCCCCGTCACGCCGGAAGTCCGGGCCGTGACCGGGTCCCCGGTCAGCTGTAGTCAACCACCTGAACCGCCGGACGCGGTGTATGGCCGGTGCACGCCGGTCAGCCACGCCGGTCGAGCAGCAGCGACTGGCAGCTCCGCCCCACCCGCCCCGACCGGTCCCACACCGCCGACTCGGCCAGCCCCACCCCCTGGCCGGTGGGCCAGGTGGCGGCGCGCAGGCACACCCACTCGCCTTCCACCGGACGGGCGAGGTGGATCGTGAGGTCGGGGTTGATGAACAGGTACTCCGGCGGCAGCACCTGGCTGACCCCATTGCCGAAGTCAGCCGCCGCGGCGGCCCGCTGCAGGCCGCTCGGGTCCTCGCCGGCTACCACCGGGGAACGGAGCCTGATCCACACCGCGACCGGGCCCGGGGTGTCCCACCCGCCCTCGACGAACCGGTGCTCGGCGCCGTCACGGTGGAACGCCGTCAGCTCACCGCCCCAGGTGGACCGCTGGGCCGGTACGCCCTCGGGCGGTCAGCCGGGCGACGTGGAAGCCGGCGCCGAACACGTGCTCCACCGCCCGGGCGCACAGCGCCGAGGGAGGTCCGCCATGCTGGGCGGCCGGATCCCACGGCCCCCGCGTCAGCTCGGTGGGCACCAGCCGGTCACCGTCGGGCAGGAAGAGCGCGTCCACCCGGACAGTGTCGCGGACCGCCGTGTACCGTCCCCCGCCGATGGGCGACTTCCAGGCCGTGCTGTGGGACTTCGGTGGCGTGATCCTCACGAGCCCGTTCGAGGCGTTCAACGCCTATGAGGCCGAGATCGGCCTGCCCCTCGACACCATCCGCAGGCTCAACGCCACCAACCCCGACACCAACGCCTGGGCCCGCCTCGAGCGCAACGAGGTGACCGTCGAGGAGTTCGCTGCGCTGTTCGAGGCCGAGGCGCGCGCCGCCGGCCACGAACTCGAGGGCCACCGGGTGGTCGGCGCGCTGTACGGCACGGTCCGTCCCGAGATGGTCGAGGCCCTCCGGCGGGTGAAGGCGGCGGGCTACGCCATCGCCTGCCTGACCAACAACTTCGCCACGTCCACCGAGCACCGCCCCGACGTGGCCGAGGTGATGGCGCTGTTCGACGTGGTGGTCGAGTCGTCCAAGGTGGGTGTCCGCAAACCCGAACTGCAGTTCTACGAGCTGTCGTGCGAGTTGCTCGGCGTCTCACCACCGGAGTGCGTGTTCCTCGACGACCTCGGGGTGAACCTCAAGCCGGCCAAGGCGATGGGCATGACCACGATCAAGGTGCTGTCGGCCGACCAGGCCCTGGCCGACCTCGAAGCGGTGCTCGGCCTCCCGCTGCGCTGAACCGGGCTCAGATCAGAGACCGGCGAAGGTCTCGTCCATCAGGTCGGCGTGCTCCTGGGCGTGGACCTTGGCCGACCCGGTGGCCGGCGAGCCGCTCTCGGCCCGGGCGGCCACCCGCACCTCGTAGCCGAGCTTCTCTACGTCGTGGGCCCGGTCGTAGACGAACCGCCAGGCGCCCATGTTGAGCGGCTCCTCCTGGAGCCACAGCACCTGCCGGGCGTTCGGGTAGCTGCGCAGCACCTCGAGCATCTGCGCCCCGGGGAACGGGAACAGCTGCTCGACCCGCACGATGGCCGCCGGGGCGGACCGCTTGTCCCGCTCCTTCATCGCATCCCAGACCACCTTGCCCGAGCAGAACACCACGCGCTGCACGGCGGCCCGGTCGGTGACGAACGGGTCGTCGAGGACCTCCTGGAACGACCCGGCGGTCAACTCGTCGACCTTCGAGCGGCTCTCGACCATGCGCAGCGGGCTCTTGGGGGTGAAGATCACCAGCGGCTTGCGCACCTCGCGGTGCAGCTGGCGGCGCAGCACGTGGAAGTACTGGGCGGCCGTGGTGGCGTTGACCACCTGGATGTTGTCCTCGGCGCAGGCGGTGAGGAAGCGCTCGATCCGCGCCGAGGAGTGCTCGGGCCCCTGGCCCTCGTAGCCGTGCGGGAGCAGCAGCACCAGGCCCGAGGTCTGGTCCCACTTGTCCTCGGCGGCCACCAGGAACTGGTCGATGATGATCTGGGCGCCGTTGACGAAATCGCCGAACTGGGCCTCCCACAGCACGAGCGCATCGCGGTGCACCACCGAGTAGCCGTACTCGAAGCCCAGCGCCGCGTACTCGCTGAGCAGCGAGTCGTACACCCAGAAGCGGCCCTGCTCGCCCTTGGGGGCGAGGTTGGCCAGCGGGAAGAACCGCTTGCCGTTCTCGTAGTCGACCAGGGCGGCGTGCCGCTGGCTGAACGTGCCCCGCCGGCTGTCCTCGCCGGCGAGACGGACGTCGTGCCCCTCGAGCAGCAGCGACCCGAACGCCAGCGCCTCGGCCGTGGCCCAGTCGACCTCACCGGCTTCGTACATCTTCGTGCGGGCCTCGAACTGGCGCGCCAGCTTCGGGTGCACGGTGAACCCCTCGGGGTAGGCGGTGAGGCCGGCGAACACCCGGTCGAGCACGGCGCGGTCGGCACCGGTGTCGACGTGGGGCAGCACGCCCATCGGCTTGGGCGGCCGGGCGGCGCGGATCTCGGTCGACGGGGCGTGCGACTTGGTCTCGTCGAGCGCCACCTGCAGCCGGTGCTGGAAGTCCTCGAGCGCGGCCTCGGCCTGCTCGATGGTGATGTCCCCCCGCTTGACCAGCGCCTCGGTGAACAGCTTGCGCACGCTGCGACGGGCGTCGATGGCCTTGTACATCAGCGGCTGGGTGTAGGAGGGGTCGTCACCTTCGTTGTGCCCGTGGCGGCGGTAGCAGACGATGTCCACCACCACGTCCTTGTGGAACGCCTGCCGGTACTCGTAGGCCAGCCGGGCGGCACGCACGCAGGCCTCGGGGTCGTCGCCGTTCACGTGGAAGATCGGCGCCTGGATGGCCTTGGCCAGGTCGGTGCAGTAGGTGGAGGACCGGGCGTACTCGGGCGCGGTGGTGAACCCGACCTGGTTGTTGATGACCACGTGGATGCACCCGCCGACCCGGTAGCCGGAGATGTCGCTCATGTTCAGGCACTCGGCCACCACGCCCTGGCCGGCGAAGGCGGCGTCGCCGTGGATGAGCACCGGGAGCACCGAGTAGCTGTAGGGCCGGTCGATGAGGTCCTGGCGGGCCCGGGTCATGCCGAGCACCACCGGGTCGACCGCCTCGAGGTGGCTCGGGTTGGCGGCCAGCTCCACGAAGATGTCCTTGCCGCTCAGGCTCACGTACTTCCCGGTGGCCCCCAGGTGGTACTTGACGTCACCCGACCCCTGCACGGTGGTCTCGTCGATGAACCCCTCGAACTCCTTGAAGATCTGCTCGTAGCTCTTGCCCACGATGTTGGCCAGCACGTTGAGCCGCCCGCGGTGGGCCATGCCCAGCACTGCGCCGTCGAGTTCGTCGTCGGCCGCAGCCGACAGGATGGCGTCGAGCGCCGGGATCGTGCTCTCGGCACCCTCCAGGCCGAACCGCTTGACGCCCACGTACTTGGTGGCGAGGAACTTCTCGAAGGCCTCGGCGGCGTTGAGCCGGCTGAGGATGTGTCGCAGCTCCTCGCTGGAGAGCTGGGTGCTGACCCCTTCCACGTGGGCCTGGATCCAGCGCTGCTCCTCGGTGTCCTGGATGTGCATGTACTCGATGCCCATCGTGCGGCAGTAGGCGTCGCGCAGGATCCGCAGGATCTCCGACAGGGGGAGCTTGTCGTAGCCGGCGAGCCCACCGGTGAGGAACTCACGGTCGAGGTCCCAGATCGTGAGGCCGTAGGTGAGCGGGTCGAGCTCGTCGTGCATCTGCGGCTCTTTCCACCGCAGCGGGTCGAGGTCCGCGATCAGGTGGCCCCGCACGCGGTGGACCCGGATCAGCGTGGCCACGGCGAGCTGCTTCTGGAGCAGGACCTCCTCTCGGTTGATGGCGTGGACCGGCGAGTGGTCCTGCTTCCACTGGGCGGCCACGTAGGGCACGCCGAGGCTCTTGAGCACCTGGTCGTAGAAGCCGTGCTCACCGAGCAGGAGTTCGTGCACCCGCTTGAGGAACAGGCCCGACTCGGCCCCCTGGATGATGCGGTGGTCGTAGGTGGAGGTGATGGTGACCACCTTCGACACGCCGAGCTCGGCGAGCGTGCGCTCGTCGGCCCCCTGGTACTCGGCCGGGTAGTCGATGGCACCGACCCCGACGATCACCCCCTGGCCCTTCATCAGCCGGGGGTTCGACATGACCGTCCCGATGCCACCGGGGTTGGTGAGGCTGATCGTGGCGCCCTGGAAGTCGGCGACGGTGAGCTTGTTGGTCCGGGCCTTGCGGATGATCTCGTCGTAGGCGGCGAGGAACTCGGCGAAGCTCATCGACCCGGCGTCGCGCAGCACCGGCACGATCAGCGACCGGGTGCCGTCGGCCTTCTCCTGATCGATCGCCAGTCCGAGGTTGATGGCCGGGTTCCGCACCACCCGCGGCTTGCCGTCGGCACCGGTGACGAACGTGGAGTTCATGACCGGCACGGCATCGGCGATGGCCCGCACGACGGCGTAGGCGATCAGGTGGGTGAAGCTGACCTTGCCGCCGCCGGACCGGGCCTGGTGGTTGTTGATGATGCGACGGTTGACCTCGAGGAGCTTGGCCGGCACCTGGCGCACGCTGGTGGCGGTGGGCACCGACAGCGACGCCTCCATGTTGGCCACGATGGCGGCGCCGACCCCTCGGATCGGCTCGCCCACCTCTGCGACCTCGGCCGCCGGCGGCGGCGGGGCGGAGGCGGTCACGGCCGTCGCCGTCGGCGGGGCGGCCGGGACAGGCGCAGGTGCAGGGGCCGGCACCGGGGCCGGTGAGGTGTAGTCGGCGAAGAACTCCCGCCAGCCCTCCCCGACCGAGGCCGGATCGGCGCGGTACTGCTCGTACATCTCCTCAACGAGCCAGGCGTTGGGCCCCGAGATCTGCTGCGCGGAAGGATCGTCGGCCATCGAGGTGATCGTATCGGCCCGGGTCGTCCGGCCCTGAGTGGGACGGCGACTCTCGGACCGTATTTTCGTAAGTGATTCGTCCTGTTACTCGGGTCGCCCGGTAGCCTCCGGAGCATGCGCAGGACGACACGCTTTCTCCCCGCGGCCCTGCTGGTCGCCCCGCTGTTGCTGGCCGCCTGTGGCGGCGGCGAGAGTGGCTCGTCGGTTCCCACCACCGCCGCCCCCGGCACGGTCGTGGTGAAGGCCCGCGACATCCTGTTCGACCAGCGGCGCTACGAGGCCACCGCCGGTGAGGTCACCTTCCTCTACGTTGACGAGGGCCGGATCCGCCACACCCTGCTCATCGACGGGGTGGAGGGCTTCAAGCTCGAGGTGCTCGGCAACGGTGACGACGACACCGGCACCGTCACCCTCGACCCCGGCGAGTACCTGATCTACTGCGACGTGCCCGGCCACCGTCCGGCCATGGAGGCCACGCTGGTCGTCCGGTGAGCCGAACCCGGCGGGAACCACGACGGGCCGCCCTGCGGGGCGGCCCGTCGTCGCGTCGGAGTGCCGGTGCCGGAGCTCAGCGCTGGAAGAGGATCTCCCACAGCAGCCAGAGCACGACCCACAGGCCGATGGCCCCGTAGATGACGTTGCTCACGCCTTCGTAGAACCAGTTCAGGCCCTTGCCGGCCTCGGTCTTCCACGGCAGGAACCCGAGGGCGTTGGCCTCGAGCACCGCCCAGATGACCAGCACGATGATCCAGTAGACGACCTTCGCCCCGCCCGAGGTGTCGTAGGCGCCCGAGTAGTGGCTGGTGAACACCATGAAGAACAGCATGGCCAGGCTGAACATGGCGTTCTGCCGGCTGGCCATCAGTGCCTTGCGGCCGGCGGCTGCGGCGTTCGGGTCGGCCGGCTTGCCCTCCAGCAGGCCGGCGGCGTTGGCCAGCACCACCTGCTGGTTCTTCCAGATGACCATCCACACGTTGTAGGCCATGGTCAGGGCCAGCAGCATGCCGGTGAGGATGCTGGTGCCGGGTGCCGCACCCCAGCCGATCCCACCGGGACCGTCGCTGGCGTAGCTCTCGGTGACGATGATGATCAACAGGCCGGTGGCAACCGTGGCGAGCATCGCGAACCGGAACCAGTCGAGCGCCCGGCGGGCCAGCTTGTCGATGGCCATGTTGCGGGCGCCGGCATCGGTGAACGCAGCGAAGGCCGGCACCTGGACGAAGTTGAAGTAGTAGAGCAGCCCGATCCAGGCGATGCCGGCCAGCACGTGCAGCCAGCGGAAAACGAACGAGAACCCGTCCTGTGAGATGAGCTCCACGGCCTCTCCTCCTGTCGCCTCCGTTGCGTCGGGCCGGGAACGTAGCACCCGCCCGGGGCGGGACGGTTCGATAGGTTCGGGGCGATGGCCGCGCAGTTCATCTACACCTGCCACAAGCTCAGCCGCTTCTACCCGCCCGACCGTACGGTGCTGGAGAACATCAGCCTGAGCTTCTACCCGGGCGCCAAGATCGGGGTGATCGGGCCGAACGGCAGCGGCAAGTCGTCCCTGCTGCGGATCATGGCCGGCCTCGACGACGGCTACACCGGCCAGGCCCGCCTCACCCCCGGGTTCACCGTGGGCCACCTGGCCCAGGAACCCGAGCTCGACCCGGCCAAGGACGTGATGGGCAACGTGATGGACGGCGTGGCCCCCATCCGCGACCTGCTGGCCCGCTACGACGAGGTCATGGCGATGTGGGGCGACCCCGATGCGGACTACGAGAAGGTCGGCGCGATGCAGGCCGAGCTCGAGGACCGCATCAACGCCACCGACGCCTGGAACCTGGAGCGCAACGTGGAGATCGCCATGGACGCGCTCCGCTGCCCGCCGCCCGACGCGGACGTGCGCACCCTGTCGGGCGGGGAGCGGCGCCGGGTGGCCCTGTGCCGCCTGCTGCTGTCCAAGCCCGACCTGCTGCTGCTCGACGAGCCCACCAACCACCTCGACGCCGAGAGCGTGGACTGGCTCGAGCGCTTCCTGAAGGAGTACCCGGGCACCGTCGTGGCCATCACCCACGACCGCTACTTCCTCGACAACGTGGCCCGCTGGATCCTCGAGCTCGACCGGGGGCGGGGCTACCCGTTCGAGGGCAACTACTCGAGCTGGCTGGAGCAGAAGCAGGCCCGACTCGCCCTGGAGGAGAAAGCGGCCTCGGCCCGCCAGCGCACCCTGCAGCGGGAGCTCGAGTGGGTGCGCATGGCCCCCAAGGCCCGCCAGGCCAAGGGCAAGGCCCGACTGGCCGCCTACGACAAGCTGCTCGCCGAGGCCGAGGCCGACACCGGTCCGGGTGACCGCCTCGAGATCTCGATCCCGCCCGGCCCCCGCCTGGGGGACACGGTGATCGAGGTGGAGCACCTGTCCAAGGGGTTCGGCGACCGGCTGCTCATCGACGACCTGTCGTTCTCGCTGCCCCGTGCCGGTATCGTCGGCATCATCGGCCCCAACGGCGCCGGCAAGACCACGCTGTTCCGGATGTTGGTCGGCACCGAGCAGCCCGACAGCGGCACGATCCGCATCGGCGACACCGTCAAGCTCGCCTACGTCGACCAGAGCCGGGACAGCCTCGACCCCGACAAGACCGTGTACGAGGAGATCACCGGCGGCCAGGACGTGATCCGGGTCGGCAACCGGGAGCTCCACGGTCGCGCCTACGTGGCCAGCTTCAACTTCAAGGGCAGCGACCAGCAGAAGAAGGTCGGCGTGCTCTCCGGCGGTGAGCGCAACCGGGTGCACCTGGCCAAGGTGCTGCGCAGCGGCGGCAACGTGCTGCTGCTCGACGAGCCGACCAACGACCTCGACGTCGACACCCTGCGGGCCCTCGAGGACGCGCTCGAGGCCTTCCCCGGGTGTGCGGTGGTGATCAGCCACGACCGGTGGTTCCTCGACCGGGTCGCCACGCACGTGCTCGCCTTCGAAGGCGACAGCTTCGTGCGCTGGTTCGAGGGGAACTTCAGCGACTACGAGGCGTACCGGCACAAGATGCTCGGCGCGGCCGCCGACACCCCGCACCGGATCAGGTTCAAGCCCCTGTCCCGGGGGTGAGCAGTGGTCCGCCTGGGCGTGGTGCGGGGTCTGGCCTTCGCCGTGTTCGTCTGCGGGATCGCCGGGATGATCGTCACCACGCTGACCACCGACAACAACAACGGCTGGGTGGCCTCGTTCGGCCTGCTCACCGCTGCGGCGAGCGTGGTGCTCATGGCCGTGGCAGCCACCACCCGGGCGCTCACCGAACCGCCGTCCGCTGACGCCACCGGCGAGGAGGTGGAACGGCGCATCCAGGCCCTGGTGGACGCCGGGGCCGACGAGGCCACCGTGCGCGACCTGGTCCGCCAAGCCGTGCGGCTCGGGCGCACCACCCGCGGCTGAGCCCGCCCCGCTCATCTCCGCCGGAGCGGTGCCGATGGAGGTCCGTGGCGACGAAGACGAAACTCGGCACCCGCGCCGTGGTCCGCTCCATCGATGCCGGCAGCTCGGCGATCTGCGTGCACTGTGACCAGCAGGTGAAGTTCTCGGCCAAGGTGAAGCGCCAGCAGGTGATCTGCAACGTCTACCAGCACGGCAAGTGGCACCGGGTCGAGCACTACCACCTCGAGTGCTACCTCGAGGCGGGCATGCCCCACGGCGAGGTGGCCGCCTGACCGGACGGGCGGACCCGTCGCTAGCCTCGCCCGGGTGCCCGAATCCGACCACGAGCTCGCCGCCCGCCTCGCCACCGAGGCCGGACGCCTGCTCGTCGCCCTCCGGGAGCAGCTGACCGCCGCCGGTGCCCCCCGTTGGCGGGTGATGGACGAAGGCGACGCCCTGGCCCACCACTACCTGGTGAAGGCCCTGCACGAGGCCCGCCCCGACGACGCCGTGCTCAGCGAGGAGGGCCGTGACGGGCCGGGTCGCCTCGGCAGCGAGCGGGTGTGGATCATCGATCCGCTCGACGGCACCAACGAGTTCGGCGAGCACGGCCGGCCCGACTGGGCCGTGCACGTCTGCCTGACCGTCAACGGCGTCCCCGCCGCCGGCGCGGTGGCGCTGCCGGCCATCGGGGTCACCTACGAGACCGCCACGCCGCCCACGCTGCCACCCCGGCCCCCCGACGAGGTGGTGCTGGTGACCAGCAGGTTCCACCCTTCGTACGCCGCCGTGGTGGTGGCCGAGCAGGTGGCCACCCACATCCTGCGGATGGGCTCGGCGGGCGCCAAGGCGATGGCCGTGGTACGCGGGGACGCCGACGTGTACGTCCACGCCGGCGGCATGTACGAGTGGGACACCGCAGCCCCGGCGGCGGTGGCCATGGCCGCCGGGCTGCACGTGTCCCGGCTGGAC
>FWPV01016306.1_pt1 | contig 10486 bp, 9 predicted proteins | sample 2228371 | NCBI WGS metagenome assembly FWPV01 (sample SAMEA103939776, study PRJEB20133) | metagenome
AGGATGTTCCGGAGTTCTGATCGTGCGACGGGGTTCGGTTCCCGCTCTTCCGCCCGCTGCAGGGCGCGGAGAACGTCGGCGGGCAGGTGCACCTCCGCCTCCTGCAGGGCGCGGCAGGTCGCGTCGGCGACGGCTTCGAAGAGCGGGGTATTCGGGGTATTCTGCATTCATTTTAATGAAATCGCGCGGATCTAAAAAATATTGCGGATCCTGTCAAATTCCCGCGGCACGGAGAGCAAGAAAGAATCCATGTACGCGAAATTCCTATGGGGCAGATCGATGCCCGTCTCTATTCCCTGCGAAGATGTACACCCATGATTGCTGCATGGAAGAGCGAAGGATCGGGTCTGCCCAACAGGGCCCGATCGTGGCGCGGAGTCTGCATGCTGTACACTGGGCGATAGCCTCTCAAAGCTATTAGATACCCCTGGGGTATGGGAAGAGGAGTTCTGACCCTCCTTCCAGGGATGTGACGAGGCTCGCGGAGAAGCGGTTGTATTCTCGACAGAAGAGCTCGAATCGCGCGATCCGTAGTGGTTCTCGCACGCGGGGGCGGGGGCGATTGGGAGAGGGCGCGCCCCCTCCCCCTCTCGACCTCCTTCTCCTGTAGTATCGATAGGACTGCAACTCATGCCATTGAGAGTTAGAATAATCTCACTCCCCGAATCTGGATCGGACCTCAAGGCCATCCCCCTGTTTAATTGTGGCAGGGCAAGGCCATCCAGGAGGTGCACTCCCCCCTTGGTGCGATAGGACCCTTACACGGGATGCTGATACAGGATCGGAGGTCCGTGCCTGCGATCCTGGTCGGATCCCTACGTATACGCAAGGATGGCAAACGATCTCCGATCACACGGAAGAGGCCCCGATCACCTTTTCACACTGCAGATGCGATAAGGCCTGGTATCCTGCCTCTTGGAGAACGTATCGCCCTTCTACGCCTCCGGGTATCCGTATTATCCTATCAAACCTGCATCTCCGGAGAAAAGCAGGACCCGAATCGGGAGAAGAAGAGAAACGGGGGGGCTGATTTATGAAACCAATCCCCGGTCAGGGATGGTACGCGATCGGAAAAAAGTATTGCTTGTCAGGCTGCCGCCGTCTCCGTGATGGTGATGCGGCTCGGCGAGGGGAGCTTGTAGCCCCCGTGGCGGAGGGCGTCCTTCGCCTTCTCCACGTACTGGGGCGTGGTGAAGACCGAGATGATCTTCTGCCCGGCCTGGACGCGGGCGGCGGTCCCCACCGGCTTTCCGAAGGCAAGGCGCATCCCCTCGGACACACGGTCGGCCCCGGCGCCGGTCGCCTGCTTGTTCTCCCGCAGCACATGGTGGGGATACGTGCGAATCTTCAGGCGGAAGTTCATCCTGCCCACGTTGGACTGCAGCCTGCGGTTGATGGAGACGCGGGCCGCCTCAAGGGCCGAATGCCGGATCTGGCACTGCTCGATCACGGAAAGGGAGACCTCGACCGGGAACTCCTCCGAGAGGTTCCCCAGATCGAAGGTCACGATCTTGCTGCCCGGCACCCCTCCCATGTATTCCCGCCGCGTATACGCCTTCTTGTTGATATTCCTGTACATTCTTCCTGGTTTTCGTACCATTGTCCTCTCGCTCCGTGATATTCTTTATAAAATGGATACCCGCTCTAATAAAACTTACTGGATTGCTGCCGATTCCTCGGTGATCAGGTCGAGCACGTGCTTCCGGGTGGCGGTGAAGTCAGCGCACGTCCGATCCCGCGGGCGGCAGTGGATCACGTTCACGATCTCCTTCACGCGTCCCGGGCGCTTCGTCAGCACGACGATCCGATCGGCCAGGTACACCGCCTCGTCCACGCTGTGCGTGACAAAGACGATCGTCTTCTGCATCTTCTCGTGGATCTGCAGGAGTTCCTTCTGCATCCGGTTCCGGGTCTGGGCGTCCAGAGCCCCGAAGGGCTCGTCCATGAGCAGCACCTCCGGCTCGTTCGCCAGCGCCCGGGCGATTGCGATCCGCTGCCGCATGCCTCCCGAGAGTTCGGAGGGGTAGCTGTCCCGGAACGGCTCCAGCCCGACGAGCGCGAGATACCGTTCCGCGATCGGAATGCGTTCGCTCCGCGGAACCCCCCGCATCTCCGGACCGAAGGCGATGTTGCCCAGCACCGTGCGCCAGGGAAAGAGCGAATACTCCTGGAAGACCATCCCCACCTTCGGATTCGGCTCGCGGAGCGGTGTGCCGTCCAGCAGCACCTCTCCGCCCGTCGCCACCTCCAACCCCGCGAGAATCCGCAGCAGGGTCGTCTTGCCGCAGCCGGACGGCCCGAGCAGGCAGATGAACTCCTTGTCCCGGATCTCCAGGTCGATCTCCTTCAGCGCGTCCAGGGGCGCGCCGTTCTCCTTCCCGAAGGTCTTGGAGACCCCCCGCAGTGTCACGGCACCCATTCAGAGCACCTCCCCCTCGCGCCAGCGCAGGAGGCGCCTGTCCACGTAGAACCGGAACACCATGTCGATCAGGAGTCCGAGCACCCCGAGCACCACCATGTAGACGACGACGTTGTCCATCTGGTGCAGGTAGTAGTAGTGCCACATGTTCTTCCCGAGTCCGTAGTTGCTGACCCCGAAGAGCTCGGCGGCCACCAGGCACATCCAGCCGACGCCGGTGCCGATGCGGATGCCCGCCGCGATGGAGGGGATCGAGGCGGGCAGCGCGATGTAGCGGATCAGGTTCAGGCTGCTCGTGCACCCCAGCATCTTCCCCGCCTCCACGAAGACCTTCGGGACGTTGCGGAACCCGGTATAGGTGTTGATCAGGATCGGGAAGACGGCGCCGATGAAGATCACGAACCCGGCAGACTGGTGCGTGAGCCCGAACCAGACGATGGCGAACGGGATCCAGGCGAGCGGCGGGATCGGGCGGAGCAGTTCGATCAGCGGGTTGACGGCCGTATCGATCTCCTTGAACCATCCCATCAGGATGCCGATCGGCACACCGACAAGGAGCGCGGCCGCAAGGCCGATCGCGAAGTGGTAGATGCTGATGGAGAGGTCCGTCAGCATCGGTCCCCGCGTCACCAGGTCGACGAGCGCCAGGGCGACCGCGGAGAGGCTGGGGAGGACGAAGGGATCGCGGACGACATACTCGGCGACGATCTGCCAGAGCCCCAGCGCGACGATCAGGGAGCCGAGCGCAAGCCACCCGCTGTTCCTACGCAGGCCCCGTCCCGGCATGGCGAATCACGATGGCGGCGGCTCTCTTTCTGCTGCGCGAACGAACGTGCTGATGCTTCATCTGCTGTACGTATCTGTCCTGAAAGAATATGAAGGGAGGCTCTACGCCCGGGCTTTCTCGTAGAAGCTCAGGTCGAAGATCTCGTCCCGGGTCAGGGGTTTCTTGATGTAGCCGAGTTCGTACTGGATCTGCGCGAACTCCGTGACCGAGTCGACGATGACGTTCGGGTCTGCGATCCACGCACCATCCCATTCGTTCACCGAGCGGATGACCTGGTCGTACTTGGCATCCGTCTTGGCGGCGTAGATGGCTGCAGCCTCTTCGGGATGCTCGGCATTGTACTGCGTCGCCCGGATGTGCGTCCTCACGAGCTGTTCGACGATCTCCGGATGCTCGCGGATCAGGTTCCCCGAGACCGCGAGGACGCAGCAGGCATGGTTCGGGTCCATCTCACCGGAACGGACCACGGTACGCCCCTTCCCCTCGGCAGCGATGACCGAAGGGGAGGGGTGGGGCAGGAACACGCCGTCGATCTGGCCGGCGGCAATCGCCGTTACCGCGTCGCCGGGCGCCATGGCCTTGATCGACACGTCGCGGTCGGGCTCAAGACCGTTCTCTTTGAGCCAGTTCCGCAGGATGGTGTCCTGGATCGAGCCAGGCGGGAACGTCCCGATGGAGAGGCCCCGCAGATCGGCCGGGGACGAGTAGGGGATCTCGTTCCGCAACACGAGGTCCGAGCCCTGCATCTGCACGGCGGCGACGATCTTCGCGTCCAGGCCGGTGCTGATCGCCGTCAGCAGGGGCGCGGAACCGGTGTAGGCGACATCGATCTGTCCCGCCTGCATCGCGGTCATCTCGGGAGGTCCCGAGGGGAACTGGTAGTCGGTCACCGTCTCGACGCCGAAGCGGGAGAGGTCCTCCTTCCACCACCCCTTCTCCATGGCGGTGATGTGCGCCATCTGGTGGGTGCTGGGCTGGTAGCCGATGCGGATCTCCTTCACGGACGAGGCCGGGGTGGTTATGCACCCGGCCATCAGGGTCATGGCAGCGGCAATGATTAGCACGCCGAGAGCCAACAGTATCCTTCTCATACGAATCCCCGTATAGCTGCAGTGTATACTGGACGCGGATAGCTATTAATGATTATGCTTCTGGACTCAATCATTATTCAATTGTATTCATAATTCCGCAAATAATATACATTTGTGCAATGTGATTATTATAATTGTAGAAGACGGGGGATAGCCCCTTCCTGGCCTGGACATATGTAAAATTATATCCCGCTCTTTGACCTAGAAGTACCCATACCATGGTACAACTCGATCCCATCGACCGCCTCACCCGGGCGGCCCTGGAGTCGGACGAGCAGTTCGTCGCCACGCTGAAGGACATCCTCCGCCACGAACTCCGCATCAGCGTGCGGGAGCTGGCGGAGAGGAGCGGCATCGCCCAGAGTTCCCTCTACAAGATCCTGCACGGGAAGCGATCCCCGAACCTCTCCACGCTGCGGGCGATCAGCCGGGCGCTGCGGCAGTTCTCCCGCGCCGGCGAGGAGGAGTTCATCGGGGTCATCGCGGCGCGTCCGGTGCTGGAGGGAATCGTGGACCGCATGGCCGAGATCGACGGGAGGCGGATCCGGGTGCGGGAGTACCCGGTCCAGACGGTGGAGGACGCGATCGTGGCCGCTGTGCGGGCCGAGCGGGAGGGCGCGATCGGGATCGTCTGCGCACCCATCGTGAGCGGCACCATCGAGCACCTGGTGCGGATCCCCGTCGCGACCATCGTCCCGCGGGAGAGCATGGTGCGGGCGATCGAACTCGCCGCCCGGAAGGCGTGGCATTAATCTCGTTCTGCAGCCTTTACTACTACGGAAAAAGGGGGTTGTAACAGAGGATGCGACAGGATCAGATCCGCGCCGGACGGCTCGCGGGGGAGCGTTCCGACGCGATCACGGAGTATCTCTCATCCATGCCGGCCGACCGCTGGATAGGAAGGGCGGACGTGCTGGTGGATATCGCCCATCTGCTCATGCTGCAGCGGCAGGGGGTCGTCGCCGGTACGGCGGCCGTCCCCCTGCTCCGCCTGCTTCTGCGGCTGTACGAGGAGGGGCTCCCCGCGGAGGTCTTCGATCCGCGCTACGAGGACGTGCATGCCGGGATCGAAGCCTACCTGATCGAGCATGCGGGGGCGGACGCGGGAGGTCGGCTCCAGATCGGGCGCTCGAGGAACGACGAGGTGGCCGCCTGCATCCGCCTCCGCCTGCGGGAGGAGATCATCGCCCTGATGAAGGATCTGCTCGCGCTCCGCGAGACGATCCTCTCCCTCGCCGGACGCCACATCGAGACGGTCATGCCGGGATTCACCCACCTCCAGGTCGCCCAGCCGACCACGCTCGCGCACCACCTGCTCGCCTACGAGCAGGCGTTCTCCCGCGACTTCGAACGCCTGCGCGACGCCTACGGCCGCGTGAACCGCTCCCCGCTCGGGGCGGCGGCCTTCGCCTCAACGGGGTACGCGATCGACCGGGCGTTCGCGGCGGAGTGCCTGGGTTTCTCGGGCATCATCGAGAACTCCATGGACGCGGTATCGACCCGCGACTTCGCCCTGGAGACGCTCTCCGCGCTCGCCGTCCTGATGACGAACGCGAGCCGGCTCGCCGAGGAGCTGATCCTCTGGTCCTCCCCCCTGATCGGCTTCGTCGAGCTCGCCGATCCCTACTGCTCCTCCAGCTCCATCATGCCCCAGAAGAAGAACCCGGACACGGCGGAGATTCTGCGCGGGAAGACGGCGACGGTCGTGGGCGACCTGACAGCGGCGCTGGCCCTCGTGAAGGCGCTGCCCATGAGCTACAACCGCGACCTGCAGGAGCTCACCCCCCGCCTCTGGGAGGGTGTCGGGGTGGTGCGGGCGAGCATCCCGCTCCTCGCCGGGATGCTCGGCACCGCCCGCTTCGATGCCGCACGGATGGAGGCGGCGGCGGGAAGCGGATTCTCCACGGCGACCGAGCTCGCCGACCGCCTGGTGCGGGAGTTCGACCTCCCCTTCCGCACCGCGCACACGATCGTGGGGAGGGCGGTACGCGGCGGTCGCCTGAACCTCGCGGAGGTGGAGAAGGCGGCCGCGGACGTTGCGGGGATCTCCCTCGCCGGGCGGGGGCTGACGGAGGAGCGCATCCGCGAGGCGCTCGACGTCCGATCGGTCGTCGCTGCGCGGAAGGCCCCCGGGGGACCGGCACCCGCCGCGGTATCGTCGGCGCTGGCGGGGCGGCATGAACTGCTAGCCGCCGATCGCCGGCACCTGGAGGGGCTCGGAGAGCAGAGCAGCCGTGCGGTGGAGGGGATGCTGGAGGCGGCCCGGAGGCTGGTCGCGTGACGGCCTCGTTCCAGGCGGGAGACCGCATCCAGTGCGCCCATGGCGGGCGGCTGCTCGACGGCACCTACATCACGGAGAGGGACGGGATGGTGGTGATCAAGCTCGGCAGCGGCTACAACATCGGGGTGCCGGGGGACTGCTGCACGTTCGTGGAGCGCCCCCGCCCGGCGAGACCGACGCCTGCGGCGGTTGAGCAGGATCCCTCCCTCCCCGAGCTCTCCATCGTCTCCACCGGGGGCACGATCGCGAGCCGCGTGGACTACCGCACGGGGGCGGTCACCAGCCAGTTCGATGCGGACGACATCCTGCGGGCCATCCCCGGCCTCGGACGCATCGCCCGTTTCCGCACCCGCCAGGTGAGCACCATCCTCTCGGAGAATATGACCCCCGCCATCTGGCAGGCCCTGGCCCGCACCATCTACGAAGAGGTGAAAGACGGTGCGGCCGGCGTGATCGTCACCCACGGCACCGACACCATGGCCTACACGGCGGCGGCCGTCTCCTTCATGGTGCGATCGCCGAGTCCCATCGTCTTCGTGGGTTCCCAGCGGTCCGCCGACCGCCCGAGCAGCGACAACGTCATGAACGCCCTCTGCAGCGCCGCCGCCGCCGCCGGCGACCTGGGCGAGGTCGCGGTGGTGATGCACGCGACATCGAGCGACGACGTCTGCGCCATCCACCGCGCGACGCGGGTGCGCAAGATGCACACCTCCCGGCGGGACGCATTCCAGAGCATCGGCATCCCCCCCATCGGGACGGTGGAGTACCCGTCGCTGCAGGTCCGTCTGCGGGAGGAAGCGGTGCGGCGGGGGTCCCTTGATCCGGCGCTCCACACCGATCTGGAGGAGAAGTGCGGGCTGCTCTACTTCTACCCCGGCATGCCCGCATCGGTGCTGGAGTGCTTCGAGGGCTACGAGGGGCTCGTGCTCGCCGGCAGCGGCCTCGGTCACGTGAGCACCCGCTGGATCGAACCGTTGAAGCGGCTGATCGACGGGGGGACCACGGTCGTCATGACCTCCCAGTGCCTCCACGGGCGGGTCTGCGATCGCGTCTACGACACCGGGCGGGACCTGCTGGCGATCGGTGTCGTCGAGGGGGAGGATATGCTCCCGGAGGCGGCGCTCGCGAAGGTGATGTGGGTGCTGGCGCGGGAGCGGGATCCGGAGGCGGTGCGGCGGCTCCTGCAGACCGATCTCGTCGGAGAGATCACGAGGTGTTCCTGCCATGGACTATGAGAGGCTGGGGCTGAAGGCGGGGATCGAGATCCACCAGCAGCTCGATACGGAGCAGAAACTCTTCTGCCGCTGCCCCACGGCGCTCCGCGAGGCGGACGAGCGGAACGGAGAGTTCTGCCGCTACCTGCGGGCAACGGAGAGCGAGATGGGCGAGATCGACCGGGCGGCGGAGGAGGAGATGATGGTGATGCGCCGTTTCCGCTACTACACCTACGACACGACCTGTCTTGTGGAGGCGGACGAGGAGCCGCCGGCGCCCATGAACCCCGAGGCGCTCGCCGTCGCGCTCACCATCGCGCGGCTCTTCTCCATGAGCCCGGTCCCGCAGGTGCACACGATGCGCAAGCTGGTCATCGACGGCTCGAACACGAGCGGATTCCAGCGCACGGCGCTGGTCGCGATGGGCGGGCTGCTCCCGAACGGGGGGACCGTCGAGACGATCTGCCTGGAGGAGGAGGCGGCGCAGAGAATCGACGATCAGACCTTCTCCCTGGACCGCCTGGGAATACCCCTCGTCGAGATCACCACCTCGCCCTGCCTGCATACCCCCGAGGCGGTGCAGGAGACGGCGGAGTACATCGGCATGGTGCTCCGCTCCACCGGCAGGGTCAAGCGCGGCATCGGGACCATCCGCCAGGATATCAACATCTCCATCCGCGACGGGGCGAGGGTGGAGATCAAGGGCGTCCAGGACCTCGACCTCATCGCCGAGACGGTGCGGCGGGAGGTGCAGCGGCAGCAGGCGCTCCTCGCCATCCGGGACGAACTGCGGGAGCGGGGCGCCCGGGTGAGCGGGGAGGCGATCGATGTCACGGATCTCTTCAAGGGCACGAGATCGTCCATCCTGAAGAAGGCGGCAACGATCCTCGCCGTTCCCCTTCCGGGGTTCGCCGGGCTCGTGGGGCGCGAGACCCAGCCGGGGCGGAGGCTGGGGAGCGAGATGGCGGACTACGCCAGGAAGTGCGGCGTCGGCGGGATCTTCCACACGGACGAGCTGCCCGCCTACGGGATCACGGCGGGCGAGGTGGCGCGGCTCGCGGCATTCTGCGGGGCGGGACCGCAGGACGCCGTCGTGCTGGTCTCCGGCACCCCCGATCGGGCGGCGTGTGCCGCCCGGCAGGTGCAGCGGCGTGCGGCGATGGCGCTCGAGGGGGTTCCCGAGGAGACCCGCCGCATGCTCGAGGGCGGGAGTACCGCCTACATGCGCCCCCTGCCGGGCGCCGCCCGCATGTACCCCGAGACCGATGTCTTCCCCGTCGAGATCAGCGAGACCCTCTGGCGCAGCATACCGCTGCCGGAGCTGCTCACGGAGCGTGCGGAGCGGTTCACTGCCGAACTCGGTCTCGACCGGACGCTGGCGCGGCAGATCGCCTTCTCCGAGCAGCTCCCCCTCTTCGAGCGGGCGGTGGCGGAGGGCTGCCGTCCCGCCCTCGCCTGCCGCACGCTGGTCGGGACGCTCCGGGAGCTGCGGAGATCCGGCGTCGCCACGGAGCGTCTCGCCGATGCGCAGATCCTGGAGGTCCTCCGCGCCGTGGAGGAGGGGCGGGTCGCGAAGGAGGCGGTTCCCGTGGTGCTGACGGCGGTTGCCGCGGGGCAGACCGTGGATGCGGCGATCGAGCAGGCGGTCCCGCCCCTCTCCCTCCGGGAGCTGGAGGCCCTTGTCGAGTCCATCCTCTCCGATCGCTCCGCCTTCGTGCGGGAGAAGGGGCGGGCGAGCCTCGGTCCCCTGATGGGCGTCGTGATGCGGGAGGTCCGCGGGCGGGTGGACGGGAAGGTGGTGAGCGAGGTCCTGATGAAGAAGATCGGGCAGATGCTCGGGGAGTAGAGGCGGGGCGGATGCGCCCCGTCTCCCCGACAGGTATATTTATGCCCCTATCCAATGGTATAGAGAGTTTTAGCTATGGGAAAGACAGGATCAGTCAACTGGTGCCAGGTGAAGGGCGTTCACGGGCAGATCAGGCTCGTGCCGCAGAAAGAGGCGGAAGCGAAGAAACCCGGGCCGAACCAGCGCTACAAGTCGAGTGCAGCCCTCAAGAAGCTGACACGCTCCAGCGAGGGGGACGATCGGAGAGGCGGGCGGGGCGGCCGCAGACCCGGCGCTCGAGGAGGCCGCAGGGGCGGCAGCCGGGGCCAGGAAGCCGACGGCCTCACCCGGATGGTGCGGCGGCACATCGTTCGGGCGAAGTCCTCCGTTCTCGGCGCCAAGGGGAAGGCACGGAAATAATCGGGTGGCGTTCCGCCACAGAACACTTTTTTATACCGCCTCAAGAAGTATGAGTATGGATCTGCAGCAAGCGGTCAGGAGTTACTCTTTTGCGGAGCGATCGAAGTCAGAACTGTTGATAGCCTCCAAACTCCTCCTCGCACTCGTCTCCTTCTCTCCGAAGGAGAAGGAGGGGGGAAGGCGGATGATCATCTCCCTGATGGACGCCATCCGCACGGAGATCGATTTCGCCCATAACAGCACCGGCAACATCGAGTTCCAGAAGGCCATCAACCACGTGAACGAGGCGATCAGCCTCACGGAGTCCGGGCAGTTCGGGCTGGCTGCCGAGAAGGTGGCGAAGTCCATCTCCGCCGTGACCACGGTCGCCCAGGCGGCATGGCAGGTGCTGGATGAGCGTGGACTCCTCTGAATTTCTCGCCTTCCTGCATGCCCGCTCGCCGGAGAGG
>FWPV01016307.1_pt1 | contig 10486 bp, 8 predicted proteins | sample 2228371 | NCBI WGS metagenome assembly FWPV01 (sample SAMEA103939776, study PRJEB20133) | metagenome
AAATATATATACATCCCCCCTAAATGAATATTTTCTTGGGCCTTTATTAATTCAAAGTTTCCAATAGTTTCAGGCACAAACTCACCCTTTAATCCAGAGATTTCAAAAAAATTTTGTGCCCATTCTTTTAAATTAATCTCTTCTTCTCCTTTAAAACAACTAATTCCCATTAGTCTCGCTCTTCCTTTTACGCCTTCTATTGTCATGTTTGTGCTGAGAAAACCTTTTTTTCTTTCCTCGGGCGTGTATACAACATCTTTTACCCCCTCCCACTCCTTCGGCACCTTAAACTCATATCCATCAATTTTATTTATCACCTTATATTCCTTTCCAAACAAACTTTTCACTACTCGAATCCCTTCTGGCAAATTTTTATTCAATTCTCTAACCTCTTTTTGACTCTGCCACCAAAAAAATCCGCCAACAGCAATAATTAAAATAACAATAATGAGGACAATAATTTTTTTGACCATAATTTTAAAATCTGCCTCGCCCGCCCTCCTCTAAAGGATGGCTTCGCTCAGCTATCCAAAAATTAGAATATTTTTTATTTTTAGAATTTTTTTATTTTAGAATTAAGAATATTTTCCATTTTACACATTCCAAAATAAAAAACAAGCCATTCAGCTGTGGAAAACTTACTCAACACCCGGTGTTGATTATTCGAGGAGAGAGAAGGATGATTTTTGTTTTAAAAATTCCTCCACGTACTTCTCGCACTCTTTCTCGTCTCTATAAAGTACAGAATATCTTTCCAAAATCTCTGGTGGTGCTAAAATCTTGGCTCTTCTTAGTCCTATTTTATCAGGGAAGCTTGAAAATTGATAATTTTTAAGGAAATTCAAAGCCTCTTTCCAATTTTTCAAACCCTTTTCCCTCCAACCGGGCTGAAAAACATCTAAGGGATTAATGATGCTCACATAGCGAGAAACTGCATCTGTTTGAAATTCAGTCCCGACTAAAATGCTTTTGTAACGACTGTCAAATAGAGTCCCTTTTCGATTGTGTTTTAAATTAAAATATTTAGCAAAGGCGTTGTTCGCTCTTTGAATAAGTAAAGGGACCGAATTTTCAATATTAGAAATCAGATACAAGTGGTCATGATTTATGGCTAAAGAAAAATCTAAAAAATAAACGAAAGGAGGATGTTCTTTGATTATGAAATGAGAAGGAATTTCGTCTCCGACTAAAAGGGCTTTGCCGGCCTTGATGATGTCTTTTCCTTTAAGACTAGAATTTCGCCTTCCTAAATTAGCTGCCCAAAGATAAAAAATAAATCGATAACAATCCTCTTCATTCCCAAAAATTTTTATTCCTTCGACAGCTCGAGAGACAATATGAACCGGTTGATTTTTTTCAAAAAATATCCCGCGATAAGGCATGTTGTTAATCAACGCCGAGTGTTGTTTATTTAATTTAAAATTTAACACCCGGTGTTGATTAAAAGGTGTTGATTAAAATAATTATAGAAGATTTGAAACAAAAAACAAGCATTAGAAGTAACACCGGGTGTTAACACCGGATGTTGATTCGAGTTGTTCGAGGGAAGGAATTGTCCTATGGTAATGTCCTATCTTTATAGAGATGGGACAAGCTGGCTATATTGAGTCAAATTCTGAAGCTGAATCGGGGAGAGATTTTGGGCTTTGGCTAAGGCCTCTTCAATCAAACCCTGGGAAAATTCTACTTCTTCCCCGATTTTCAGCCATCTTCCACCCAGGCTTTTGGCAATATAATCTTCAATATAAATCTTGTGTTCGGGAGTAACCTCAAAATTCTGGGGATTTTCCTGGAGATACCGCTTGAGAACTCTCCTCGCTAAATGAGTTATCCCCTCACCCTTGGCGGCTGTTTCCAGATATCGGCCTTTTTCTGCCCTTCTTTCCAAACCCTCAACACTTTCCAGGGGAATCTCCTCTAATTTGAGTTTTTCTTCCGGCTTTTTTTCTTCCTCAGTTGGCTTTTGAAGAGCAGCCGGCATCTGGCGGAAAAATTCCGGCGCCGCTTTCCAAACTTTCGGAAGATAATAGCCAAGCACCACTAGGACAGCTATTCCTAAAACAATCGGCCAGACTTTTCGGAGATTGATTGTTGGAATTCTGAGTGGGGCCATATTATTACATTTTTGAAAATTCAAATAAGATTGTCAAGAGGCATCAACATTTGAGGAAAGTTTGATGTAGGTATTAAACCTCCGCCCCTCCTCTGAATTGCTTTGGCTTTCCGGTGGCTTTACTGTGGCTCTCCTGTGGCTCCCCTGTGGCTCCCCTTGAACTCTCCTTGAGCTTTCCTTGGGAGGATCGTTGTGTATTAAACCTATTGCCTTAAAAGAAATTGTTACTTTAATTACGCCATGGCAATATTAAGGTAACAAATTGACATTAAATTAACAATATTGGAAATAAATTAAATTGAAAAATTAAATTGAAAATAGGAAGTGGGGTTATCGGAGGGAAAAAGATTTTTAAGAAAATTATCTAAAATTAAGAAAGTTATCTAAAATTGGCTGGAAGACTTAATAGGCGTTAAATTTAAATATATTTACTAATTTTCTCGGCCATCTTTAGGAAAGGTGGGTCAAGAAGGCTGGGAAATGAAAAAGGTCCCGCAAGCGGGACCTTTATTGGTGCTGGCATTAAGGAAGAACTTCGATGGTCTTGGTAATTGTTGCCCAATTCTCTTCGTCATCTTTGACATAAAGTTTGATTCGGTAGTTTCCAGCTTGAGTGGGAGTAAAGGTGATTTTCGATCCCCAACGAACAATTGGCGAACACTCAGGAGGAGCAATTTCCCATCGCCAGGAAACAATTCTGTCTTGGCCGGTACAATAGGGATAGCATCCATCACATTCGGGGGTAAGAGACGAGCCAGAACAGTCCTCATAGTAAGGGGGGCAAAAAACACAACATTTATCGTTGTCGTGGGACTGACTGCCATCGAGAGTAACGGTGTCGCCTTGATGAATTACTGAGGGGATGATATTGACAATGGCGATCGGGCAATCATCTTGACAATGGACATAGACTCTGAAGGAACGTTGGACGCTCGCCCCATCATCATCAGTTACGGTGACGGTAACGGTGTAATATCGACAACCCTGTCGATAGCAATGTTCAACGCATTTTCCGAACTGGGCTGGACTTTTATCCCCAAAATCCCATTTCACTTTGGCGATGGAAGTCGGTTCCAATAAATCTGCCGGATCGACTGCCCGGACACAAAACCGGGCCGGCTTTCCAGCCTCAATCCGGGATGGGCAATCAACGCCTTCAATCTCTGGCCCAGGATTAAAAACCTCGATGGTTTTCGTAAGGGAATCCTTTTTTCCCCACTTATCTTCCACAGTGAGAGTAACCTGATAAGAGCCATTATCTGGAAATTTATAGGTCATCCTCATTCCATTAACTTTTTGTCCGGCGATGTCCCATCTATAAGAGACAATTTCGTCAGGCCCATCGGGATCGGAAGATTTCGAAGCATCAAAGATAACGACCTCACCGGCAAAAGGTTTTGGAGGATTCCACTCAAAGAAAGCCACCGGTTTTTGATTAAAAAGAGCACAGCACCCTCCCACTAATAGGACTAAAAAAAGTCCTATCACTACGGGTAATACCCTCCTTCCTACCTTGTTCATTTAAACCACCTCCTTTGTGGTTTTGTACTTTTAAACTACAATAAAGAAAAACTCCTGTCAAGGAGGACAAGGGTTTAAAAAAACAAGTCAAAAATTAAAACCCGGTGAAGGATCTAATTTTAGACACCGGAATGGAAATCACCTCTCCCCCCTCAATTTTGTTGATGCCCAAGACATTGCCCTCTATATCAAAGAGAATACTGCCGGTCAAATTATTTTTTTCCAAAATGTTGGTTTCAATTAAATCTTGGTCAAAATATTTAACCAAGCCTTCATTTACTATTTTCCCAATTTTCTCCTCTCGAAAAATTGTGCCAACCAGAAAAACCCTTTCCCCTAATTTTAATTTTTCCAGATTGGCAAAACCAACTGTTGGCAAATTTGTTTTTTCAATTTTCACTAGGGCTAAATTTTCTTTCAAATCCCTTTTTAAAATCTGATAATGAACTTTTTCTCCCTCAACAAAAAAACTAAATTTCGCTCCCTGGGGCACCAACTCAGCCAAAGTGACAATTAAACCATCAGAAGCGACAATCAACCCCGAGCCCTCAATCACTTTTCCTTTTGGGGTCTCGGTCTTTACTCCAATCACTGTCTTTTTCACTTTTTCAATGGCATTTTTGAGGGCAACATTTTCTTGAATGATAATCTCTTTTTTTTCGGTGACATAAACCGGGCTTTGCTCCAATCGATATTGATAAAAAAGCGGCCTCTCGACAAAATAAGGCCACAAAATCTGGGCACCAAAAATTCCGCCAAAAATCCCCAAAATAAAAATGGTAATGATTTTAAAAAATTTTTTTAGCACAGATTTACTAAATTAAAATTGAAATTTAAACAACCCGCCCCAAAACATAAAAGGCAAGCGGTTGTTTGAGGTTTATGTAAAAGTAAAAAAGTCTTAGACGGCCACTTTTTCCTTTTGAGAACGGGCTTTAATTAAATCCTTGGCTGTTCTAAAAATGATTTTACCTTGCTCAAAATCAACAATTACACTTTCACCTTCTCGTACTCGACCAGAGACGATTTTGAGAGAAAGGGGGTCTAAAACCTCTCTTTGAATAACTCTCTTTAATGGTCTGGCTCCCAAATTGGGATCAAAGCCTCTCTCGGCTAAAAACTCTTTGACTTTTTCCGTCACTTTAATTTCAATTTTTTTTTCTTCTAATCTTTGTCTGACTTTGGCCAATTCCAATTCAACAATCTTTTTAATCTCTAATTTTCCTAAATAGTTAAAGATAATGATTTCATCAATCCGATTTAAAAATTCCGGCCGAAAATTTTCTTTAAGAACGGCCATTACTTTTTCTCTTAAGGTTTCTCGCTGCGATTTTTCTTCATCTCCAGCAACAAACCCCAAAGAAGCTTCTCGGGCAATAATATCTGAACCAATGTTTGAGGTCATAATCAAAATGGCGTTTTTGAAAGAAGCAGTTCTGCCTTTGGCATCGGTTAATCTTCCATCTTCCAAAATCTGAAGTAAAATGTTAAAAACCCGAGGATGGGCTTTTTCAACCTCATCCAATAAAATCACCGAATATGGTCTTCTCCGAATTTTTTCAGTCAATTGGCCACCCTCTTCGTAGCCAACATAGCCAGGAGGAGAACCAATCATTTTGGAAACAGTATGTTCTTCCATATATTCGGACATATCCAATCTAATTAAGGCATTTTCATCATTAAACAAAAATTCAGCCAAGGCCCGGGCGGTCTCAGTTTTTCCCACTCCAGTTGGACCTAAAAAGAGAAAAGAGCCCAAGGGTCTTTTTTCTTCAGAAATTCCAGCTCTTGCCCTTCTGATGGCATTAGAAATAGCAACAATGGCTTCTCTCTGTCCTACCACTCTTTTGGAAAGAATTTCTTCCATTTTCTCCAATTTTTTAGCTTCCTCTTCTAAAAGCCGGGTGACTGGAATTCCTGTCCACCTGGAGACTACTCCCGCCACATCTTCTTCGGTGACTTCTTTTTTCAAAAGAGGGTGATCTTTTTGAATCCGGGCTAATTTTTTCTCAGTAGCTCTTAGTTCTTTCAAAAGGAGAGGAATTCGACCATATTTTATTTCAGCCACTTTTTCAAAATCAGCTCGGGCAAGTTCCTTTTCGGCCTCAAATCGAAGAGAATCAATTTCTTTTTTGAGACTCTTAATTTTTTCAATCAGTTCTTTTTCTGTTTTCCATTTACTCTCAATCGCTTTTTCTTTTTCCTTCAAATCAGCCAGCTCTCTCAAAATTGCTTTTTCTCTCTTTTTGGAATTCTTCTCTTTTTTAACCGCCTCTATCTCAATTTCCAACTTTTTGATTTTTTGTTTAATCAAATCCAATTGGCTGGGCGCTGATTCAATTTCCAATCTCAGGGCTGACATTGCTTCGTCCATCAAATCAACCGCTTTATCGGGTAAAAATCTGTCGGTAATATACCTGGCCGCTAACTGGGCGCAGGCAACTAGGGCCGAATCTTTAATTTTTACTCCATGATGGAGCTCATATTTCTCTTTAATTCCTCTTAAAATGGCAATGGTATCTTCAATTGTTGGTTCTTGGACAAAAACAGGCTGAAACCTTCTTTCTAGGGCCGGATCTCTTTCAATGTATTTTTGATAATCCTTTAAGGTGGTGGCGCCAATGGCTCTTAATTCCCCTCTGGCCAAGGCTGGTTTCAAAAGATTTGAGGCATCAATCGCGCCTTCAGCTGCTCCTGCTCCAACCAAGGTATGTAATTCATCAATAAATAACAAATATCTTCCACCTGCCCGATTGATTTCTCTGAGAAAAGCTTTTATTCTATCTTCAAACTCTCCACGATATTTTGTTCCGGCAATTAAGGCCCCTAAATCAAGAGAGATAATCTCTTTGTCTTTTAGGCTTTCTGGCACCTGGCCGGAAACAATTCGCTGGGCCAAACCTTCTGCAATAGCGGTTTTCCCCACTCCCGCCTCACCAATTAAAACCGGATTATTTTTGGTGCGACGACTTAAAATCTGCATTAGTCTCCGAATTTCATTTTCCCGGCCAATGACCGGATCCAGTTTTCCCTGCCTGGCTAATTGGGTTAAATTTCGAGCATATTTTTCAATCACCTGATATTTTGTTTCTGGTTCCGGATCAGTGATCCTTTGACCTCCCCGGATCTGGGATAATTGTTTTAAAACCGTCTGGTAATCTAATTTTCCCATCTCAGCTGCTGCCACTCCTCCTTGGGTTGGTAAAAAGCGAGCCTGATCTAAAATCTCTTTCGCCCTGGTTTCGGTGTCTAAAAGGGCTAAAAATAAATGTTCAACTGAGATGAATTCATCTCCCATTTTCATTGCCTCTTGTCTGGCCCGGTCCAAAACCTTAGCCATATCTTGGGTTAAATAAAATTGACCATAGGTTTGAGGTGTAAGGAGGGTAGGAAGACTATCTAAAGCCATTTTGGCTTTCCTTTTGAGGGCTTCTACGTCCACTCCCAATCTCTCAAGTAAATTCAAAACCACGCTTTCCTCTTGGGAAAGCAAAGAATACAAAAGATGAAGGGCATCAATTTGCTGCTGCCCCTTTGCTCTGGCTAAATCTTGGGCGTATAAGATAGCATCTTGGGCCTTATGAGTAAACTGACCTCCATTTGGCATAGATTCTTGATATCTCGGTTTTTATATAGCAAAAAGTTTTCAAAAACTCAAGACCGCCTTTTCAAAGGCTTGTATAAAAAGAGAGAATTTTTTGATTTCCACTATTCGCTTCTTTCAGACAAGGTAACTTCAATGATTCTTTCTTTAGTTGCTCTTAAAATTTTCAAAACTACTTTATCGCCGGGATTATACTTCATAATAATTTTAGCTAAGGTATTTTGGGTAGTAATTTTTTCGCCATTAAACTCTAAAATAATATCTCCTTCTCTTAGGCCAACCTTTGCGGCCGGGGAACCGGGAAAAATGGCTGACTCTCCTCTTTCTCCTCTCTTAATCCAGGCGCCGTAATCAACCGGCAAATTATTCTCTTTTTGAATTTTTTCATTAATTAAAACATATCTCACCCCTAAAAAAGGATAAACAATTTTTCCTAAAGTTTTGACTTGCTCAATATCTTTTTTGGCTTTATTAATGGGAATGGCAAAACCAATATTTTCTCCTTCTACTGACATTGCGGTGTTAATACCAATTACTTCGGCCTTTAAATTCAAAAGGGGGCCCCCGGAATTTCCCCGATTAATAGCAGCATCAGTCTGAATGACATCTTCGAGAGTCTCAATCAATCCGCCGCCAGAGGCTGTAATGGTCCTCCCCAAACCAGAAACTACGCCAACTGAAACTGTGTTTTGAAATTCGCCAAGGGCATTCCCAATGGCAATTACCGTTTGGCCAATCTGGAGTTTATCAGAATCCCCTAACCTCACTGTCGGTAGAGGTTTCGGAGTATCAATTTTAATTATAGCTAAATCTTGAGCTGGATCCTTGGCCAAAATCTTGGCTGGAAATTTTTGGCCATCGTTAGTTAACACGATATATTCAGCCTTTTCATCTAAAACTACATGCTTGTTGGTTAAAATTAAACCATTTTCCGAAACAATAAAACCAGATCCACCACCCACTTCTCTTTTTTCTATACCTTTTTGGCGATATTGAGGAATTTTGAATTCAAAAAAGGGTTCGCCAAAAAATTCCTCAAATGGCCACTCCTCATAATATTGTTCAATAATCGGCAGGTCTTTGGTAATAATGATACTGACTACTGCCGGTGAAACCTTCTGTACCACCCTAATAATCGCCTCTTCCTGTGATGTTTGCGGCAAATAAACCGTTTCTTTTTCAATAATTTTTTCCTTTTCGGCGCCTGGGGACTGAGATAATCTGGTCAAAAAATTTTTGAGCTCGGTGGAAAAATAACCGCTAATTAAAATTCCGCCGATCATTCCCAAAAAAAGAGAAATTAATAAAAAAAGTGGTAAAACCCACCTCCTCTTTGAGGGGGCTTTCAGTTTCAGATAATCCATTTGGAATTCTGGTTTAGGTAATTCCTCCATCATTTTCAATTTTAGATTTATTATTTGAATTTTTCAAGTCGTTGAAACGATATTTAAAGATGTCTTTTTTGACTGGCCCAAAAAATATCATATAGAGTCCAGCTAGGAGATATTTTAAATAGGTTTTTAATCTGCCATCTCGCTCAAATCTCCGGGTGGAGGTTAAGACTGGTTTTGTTTTTATTAATCCAAATCTTCCAAATTTTTTTGCCATTTTAGCAAAATAGTGATCCTCGGCAATTTTAATTTCTTCATCAAAACCGCCTACTTTTTCAAAAATTTCTTTTTTTACTAAAATCGAATTAGTTGCCCAAGCTGAAAAATTCTGAACCGCAAAAACAAACCAATTGTAAAAACTATAGAAAATTTTATCAATAAAATTGCCTTTTGGAAAAATGGGAAAAGAGGCAACATCCAAATTTCTCTTTTTGAATTCTGTTAACAGGTCTTGCAAAAAATTTTCCGGCAGACTGATATTATCAGCATCCATAAATAAAAGAATGTCTCCGCGGGCTATTTTTGCTCCCTCATTTCTACCCCTCGCCGGAAGTCCTCCGCTGGTAATTTTACAGCTCTCTTTTTCGGCAATCTCCAATGTTTTATCAATCGAACCAGCATCGGCCACAATAATTTCATAGCCTTCGATTAATTTCTGCCGCTTTATTTCTTTTATCAAAATAGGAAGATATTTTTCTTCGTTTAGAGTAGGGATAATGATAGAAAGCATTTTATTGATAGGGGTTTATATTTAAGGCCTCGGCTAAAGAAACAATTTTGTATCCTCTTTTTATTAATTCAGACAGAACTATCTCAACCGTCTTAAATGTATTTTGTCTTGTCGCCCCCTTTTTACCACTGAATCCATCATGGAAAATTATAATAGAACCCGGTTTTACTTTTAAAAAAACTTCTTTTGCCATCACTCTAGGGGGGGGCTGATAAGTCTCAAAAAAACTAGAGAGTTGGCCGCCAATGATTAATAAATTATTTTTTTTGGCTATCTCAAAAATAAACGGCGGGGCCGATAACCAGGGTGGCCGAAAAAATTTCGGCTTTTTCTTAATAAGGCCAGCAATAACCTCTTGCGTTCTTTGAAGTTCTTTTTCAAATGAAGATTTTTTCAAATAAGTAGAAAAAGAATGACTATAAAGGTGATTGCCGATTATATGTCCCTGTCGATGTAATTTTAAAGTAACCTCTGGATATTTTTCAATGTTTTTTCCTACCTGAAAAAAGGTTGCTTGAACCTTGTGCCCGGCTAAAAAATCTCCTATCTGAATAGAATATGGGGGATTGGGACCATCGTCAAAGGTCAAAACTACTATTTTTTGATTAGTTTTTATTATAGAAATTTCTCCCTTGGGAAAAAGAGAATTCAGGCAAAAAGAAAAATAAATGAATCCACCAACAACAAATAAAAAAAATATAATATAAAAAGAAATCATTTTCTTTCTTGTTTTAAGATTTCTGCTTTTAGTTTTTCTATTTCTTTTTTCATCTCCGCCATTTTTAATTCCCTGCCGACTGTTAACCTATGAAATTTTTCTAATTCCTCAACTTTTTTTTGAAGCTCTTTGGTTCTCTTTTGAACTTGCATCTCAAGTATTTTATTTAACTCTTCTAACTGTTCTGTTCTAGCCTTCACCTTTATTTCCAAAATTTTTTTCTCCTCTTCTATCGCCTCTCTCGCGACTTTTAGAGACTGAACCATAAAATTAAATTCTTCTGCTAATTTCTCTAACTCGTCGTTTGTCTGAAGGTTTACCCCAACATTTAAATTGCCCTTTCTTACTTCCGAAAAAGCGTTCATTAGTTTTTTTAAGGGAGCTAAGATATTGGCTGTAATTAAAACTA
>FWPV01014845.1_pt1 | contig 10484 bp, 9 predicted proteins | sample 2228371 | NCBI WGS metagenome assembly FWPV01 (sample SAMEA103939776, study PRJEB20133) | metagenome
CATATATATTTTTCCTGAGTTCTAACGCTCACTGAATTTCTTAAGAATATAATTTTTTAAATTTCAGAAATAGAGGCATTTATCTTTAAAATTAGTACGTATTTACCGCACTAACGCATATTTTTGCGATATGTATTCAATACGAAAAGTAAAAACCAAATCGGGTTCAACTGCAATTCAAGTTGTACGGTATATTGGCCATAAATCAATTATTTTAAAGCATATTGGTAGCGCAAAAGACGATACTGAGTTATCTGTATTGCAACGAAAGGCACACGAATGGATCGATGAAAATTCACCTCAATTATCCTTATTTCCTATCCAAAAGCAGAAGCTTTTAATTGTCGATAGGGGCGAATGCATTGGGGTAACCCATCATTTTGCTTATCAATTTTTCAACAAGTGTATGGAAGAATGTAGTTTATACCATTTGCCCCGTTTACTGATTGATTTGGCTATCATGCGTCTTATTGAACCTGCTTCAAAATATCGTTCAATAGAACTGTTGCAACATTATTTTGGCATCAAGTATTCGCAACGTATCTATTGTAAAATTCCTGAACTAACAGTTTATAAAACAGATGTTGAGCAATGTGCCTACAGGGTGGCACAGCAAAAGTTCAGTGAGTCTTTCTATTTTGTTATGTACGACGTTACCACGCTGTATTTTGAGTCTTTTAGGGCCGATGAATTTAAAATTCAAGGTTTTTCAAAGGATAATAAATCACAACAACCACAGATTGTTATCGGCTTGCTTGTCACCCAGTCAGGATTTCCATTGTCGTACGAAATATTTGCGGGTAATACATTCGAAGGCAAAACTATGTTGCCAGTGGTTGAAGCGTTTATATCTGCACATCCTCAGATAAAACCGGTTATTGTGGCTGATGCAGCAATGCTTGATGAAGAAAGGCTTACTGAACTTCGTGAAAAGGGACTATCGTACATTGTAGGCGCCCGGTTACCCAATGCGAATCTTGAGTTAGTGAAACAGATATATTCAACATTGAAAGGGAGGAACGGAGCAATGGCACGCTTCCCGTCAAGGCATGGTGATTTGGTGTGCGATTTTTCCTTAAAAAGGTATAACAAGGAATTGAACGAGTTAAACAAACTCATCTTAAAAGCTAAGGAAATGGTAGCAAAACAAGAACTTAAAGTGAAAACCAAATTTGTAAGGAAAGTTACCAAAGAGAAAATAGAGCTCAATACTGAATTGATAGAAAAAAGGCAGTTTTTGCTTGGAATTAAGGGATATTGTACCAATTTATCCGAACAACAATTATCCAACGAAATGGTTATAGACCGTTACCACCAGCTTTGGCGCATTGAGCAATCATTCAGAATGAGCAAGTTCGATTTGCAAACCAGACCAATTTACCACCAAAAACATGATGCAATTAAAGCTCATGTACTTATTTGTTTTGTGGCCCTAATAGCTGAAAAATATCTTGAATTAACTACCAGACTATCATTGCGTGAAATCAAGTTTTTAGTTTGGAACATTACCGAAACGCATATACAAGACAACTTGACCAAAGAAATCTTTGTATTTCCATCTCCCACTAAGGAAATCCTGAAAAGTCAACTTGCTCCGCTTATTTTAAAATGGAATTTATTACCGCACTAAATGTTAGAACTCGGGAAATAATCAAAGGAAAACCGCAGCAGGATGTGTGGATAATAAGAAAAAGCAATTAACCCAAAAAAGTCTTTGGACTTTTAGCGACTATGATTTTGTAAGGATTTCTTGAACCCGGATAAGTCATCAGTTCGCCTCATGCCATTGGGAAATCTGGGTGTAATGCGTAATTTTGGTTAAATGCCCTGATTTTTTTGGAAAAATCTGGGAAGGCGGTTTTTCTGTTGTTTATACAGTTCTAATTTTTATATTTATAATGAACAATATCTGCCTGCCTCAGCCGGGCGGCGGCTTCTTCAGGATTTACCGGGTTAATAATATTTCCTCCGCCCGACTCAAAACCTGCAAGGTATTTCAGTTTATCAGGCGAACGCATGGGCGGATAAAATTCGGTATGAAAATGAAAATATTCATTCTCAGGGTTATCGTCTGTGGGAGCATTGTGCAGCATGGTAATATTGGGGAATGACATATTGTAAAGATTGTCAAATTTTACAATAACCTGATGATGTATTTCGGCATAAGCAAGAATTTCTTCTTCTGTAAGGTCGGTAATACGTGACACGTGCCTGCGCGGTACAATATAGGTTTCATAAACAAAGCGGGCAAAAAAGGGAATAAATGCAACGAAATGTTCATTTTGGCAGATAATACGTTTACCTTTTTCTAATTCGTTGCGCACGACTGCTTCAAGTAGTCCGACTCCATGCTTTCGGCGGTATTCCGTAAATGACTCAAGTTCGCGCTTTACAATTCGGGGGACAAATCCGGTTGCATAAATCTGCCCGTGAGGGTGGGGGTTTGATACGCCTATAACTTTCCCCTTGTTTTCAAAAATAAGTACATTATCAATTTTGGGGTGACTTCCCAGTTGGGCATATTCTTCTTTCCAAAGCCGCACAACATCTGATAATTCGCCTACACTCATCTCGGCAAGTGTAATGTTATGCCTTGGAGTGAAACATATAACCCGGCAGGTACCATGCACAGGTTCAACTGCCTCGAGTTCATTTTCACAATGAATATCAGGAGCATCCATTGAAAACGAGGCAAAGTCGTTTGTAAATGCATAAGGCTTTTTATAATCGGGGTTTTTAATACCCGAAGCCCTTGTAACACCAGGGCACAAATAGCATTTCGGATCAAATCCGGGTTCTCTGTTTTCTGAAGCGGAAATTGTTTCGCCCGACCACGGCCTTTCACTTGTTGTTGCTGCCAGAATAACCCATTCCTTAAGCAGCGGATGCCAACGCCTTTCCCAGTTTCCTTCGAAATTCATTCAGAAATATTTTCAATTTCAGAATATTTCAATTCTTTTTGCACCGTCGCCTATTTCAGCAATATAGAAGTCGGCCTTTAAACCGGTTTTCTTATTATAGTTTTCGCCTACCTTATTGATAAAATTACTAATTTCATTTTCAGCAACCAGGCTGACAGTGCATCCTCCAAAGCCCGCCCCCGTCATCCTTGAACCAATAACGCCCGGGAGCTTTCGTGCCTCATCGACCAATGTATCCAGTTCAAAACCAGTTACTTCATAGTCATCCCGCAGCGAATCGTGCGAATCATTCATCAGCTGACCAAACCTTTGAATATTGCCGGCATTTAATTCTTCAACAGCCTGCCTTGTACGTTCTATTTCGGTTACCACATGCCTTGCCCTTTTCAGCACAGTTCTATCAGGTATTTTCGGTTCAAACTCCTTAAATTCTTTCATATCAATTTCGCCCAGAAATGATATAGGTTTAAAAGGCCTGATATATTCCACCGCTTTTTCGCATTCGGCGCGCCGTTCGTTATATTTAGAATCAGCCAGCCCCCTGCGTTTGTTGGTATTTGCTATAACCAGTTTGTATTCTTTAAGTTCTAACGGCACTAATTTGTATTCAAGCGTATTACAATCAAGGATAATTGCTGCATTGTTCTTACCCATAGCTGAGGCAAACTGATCCATAATACCGCAGTTTACTCCCACAAATCCGTTTTCGGCACGCTGGCCAAGCTGAGCCAGCTGAATACCATCAAGCCCGGCATTGAACATTTCGTTAACAGCTGTTGCCGTGGCTATCTCAATCGATGCCGAAGATGAAAGACCCGCACCGTTGGGAACATTACCATAGAATAACATTTCCAAACCGGTGAGTGGCGTGCCCAGTTTAACAAATTCATTTAAAACGCCAAGCGGATAATTTACCCATTTATCATCCTGTTTCTTGCTGATATCTTTAACATCAATCGAGGTTTTATAATCAAAATTTACCGAGGCCATCTTCAGAAGCCCGTCATCACGTTTTCGTATTATCAGATATGTGCCAAAATTGAGGGCACAGGGGAATACATATCCTCCGTTGTAGTCGGTATGTTCTCCGATAAGGTTGACACGGCCAGGTGCAAAGTATATAAATGATTTATGCTGAGATGCACCGTATAACTTTAAAAATTCCTGCTTTAATGCTGTAATATTCATCATTAAATATTTTAAAAAACAAAAGTATCTAAAAAAAATTCTAATGCAATTATTGTTTGTTGCTATGATTTATTTTTCTCCTTTTTTCCTTTATTTTTATCCCCAAAATAAAAAAAGATGATAAAATTATTTCGCCAGAAAGTATGGTTTCTTATTCCTGCTCTTTTTGTTCTTACCTTATCATCCTTTTTAATTTTAATATCCAATAAGGGTGATTTACACCTATACATGAATAAATTTCATACAACATTTTTTGACAACTTTTTTAAAATAATGACATATCTGGGCGATGGTGTGGTTGTTGTTATCATAGGCCTATTGGCATTATTTTTATCATTGCGTCAGGGTGTGTTTATCATTTCGGCATATTCTGCTACGGGAATTTTTGTTCAGTTGCTGAAGCATTTGTTTTTCAACGAAGTTTTGAGGCCTGCTGCCTATTTTAAAGATACTGCAACCCTTTATCTCATTGAAGGCGTAAAGCTATACCATCATAACAGTTTTCCTTCGGGCCATGCAGCTTCAGCGTTTGCACTGTTTTTTTGCATAGCCTGTTCGACCGATAAGAAATATATTCATTTCTTATGTTTTCTGTTGGCTTCAATTGCCGCCTATTCAAGGGTTTATCTTTCACAACACTTTTTATCTGATGTTATAGCCGGGGCAGTTATTGGTATGGCCGGTTCCATGGGATTTTATTATCTTTTTTATAAAAGGGAAAGGCCATGGTATAGGTTATCATTATTAACATTGTGGCGAAAATGAAGATTAAAGCTTTACCCCACTGGATAATATATCTGACCGTTGCAACTGTTGCAGCTCTTTTATTCATTCCGTTTATCGGAAAGCTTCACTTGTTTGACTGGGATGAGATTAACTTTGCCGAATCGGCAAGAGAAATGATTATTACAGGTGATTACCTCACGGTGCGTATTAATTTTCAGCCCTTCTGGGAAAAACCGCCATTATTTATATGGATGCAGGCGTTGTCAATGAGACTATGGGGCATTAATGAATTTGCCGCACGTTTTCCAAATGCCGTATGCGGAATAGTCACTCTTTTGCTCCTTTTCCGTAAAGGCAAAAAACTGCATGACAACATCTTTGGTCTTTTATGGGTGATGACTTACGCCGGTTCACTGTTATCGTTTTTTTATTTTAAGTCAGGCATTATCGATCCGTGGTTTAACCTTTTTATATTTATTGGTACCGGTTATGCCGCAGGGTTTTATCACGAAGATAAATCACGCCTTTTAAACATGGCGTTGTCAGCTTTTTTTATCGGTATGGCCACACTCACAAAAGGGCCTGTTGCCTTGCTGATATTATTGCTCACAGTGGCTGTATATGTTGTTGTCAACAAATTCAGGATAAAATTCAGGTGGACTGAGGTATTAATCTTTGCTATTGTATATGCACTTACCGGAGGCTTTTGGTTTATTCTGCAAGTAATAAAAGGTAACTATGCGATTATTGCTGAATTTATTAATTATCAGATACATTTGTTTAAGACACAGGGGGCCGGGCATGGCGGATTTCTTCTGTATCATTTTGTGGTATTATTTTTCGGCATGTTTCCGTCATCCATTCCTGCTATCGGCGAATTATTCAGTAAGACCGGCCTGGAACAAAATCAGCCTGTGTTTCATACTTTTATGAAAATTCTGTTCTGGGTTGTCCTCCTGCTTTTTACCGTTGTCCGCACAAAAATAGTCCACTATTCCTCACTGTGTTATTTTCCGATTACCTATTTTGCAACAGTCTTTCTTTACAGACTTTATAAAGGTGAAATTAAAATAAGAAAATATATTTTATGGCTTATTGCTGCCACAGGCGTTTTGTACGCAATTCTGGTTGCCTGTGCTCCCTTTGCTGACAAAATAAAGCTCATAGTTATCAGATATATTGAAATAGCTGACCCGTTTGCCTTTGCCTGTCTGATGGCCGATGCAGGCTGGAAAGGATACGAAGGTATTCCCGCTGCCATTCTTTTATCAGGGTTGATTATCTTGCTGATAAAAAAGAGAATGAGCATTTTCAATCGTTTTGTATATTTTTATCTTTGCTCGGTATTTTTTATTTACCTGTCAGTAATATTTATTACACCGCGTGCGGAACAGTATTCACAACATGCAGCTATTGAATTCTTTAAATCAGTCAGCCACAAAGATGCATATATTGAAACACTGGGATATAAAAGTTATGCTCATCTGTTTTACGGAAGGAAAATGCCGGGTACCAATCGAGAAGCTTTATCAAAAGAATGGCTTTTGAAGGGCAATATCGATAAAATACTATATTTGTCGCTTAAAACCGATAAGAAAGACAAATTACTTATGCAGTACCCCGATTTAAAGGTACTTTATGAAAAAAACGGTTTTATCTTTTGTTATCGTGAAATACCATAAAATATGATTAATAACAAAACAATAACTGTAGTGCTTCCGGCATATAATGCCGAAAAGACACTGGAACAGACTTATCGTGAAATACCGTTTGATATTGTCGACAACGTTATTCTGGTGGATGATCTGAGCAGGGATAAGACAGTAGAAAAAGCCAGGGAACTGGGAATAAAGCATATTATAACTCACAAGCAAAACAAAGGATACGGCGGCAATCAGAAATCATGCTATAATAAGGCATTGGAAATAGGTTCGGACATTATTGTGATGTTGCACCCCGATTATCAGTACACTCCGAAACTGATTCATTCAATGTGTTATCTTATAGCCAATAATGTTTATGAAGTTGTGCTTGGTTCGAGAATACTTGGCAAAGGAGCTTTGAAAGGCGGTATGCCTTTATATAAATATATTGCCATCCGGATTTTAACAATGACGCAAAATTTGCTCATGAACCAGAAATTATCGGAATATCACACCGGTTTTCGTGCTTTTAGCCGTAGAGTGCTTGAATCTGTAAATTACAATGCCAACTCTGACGATTTTGTATTTGACAATCAGATGTTGGCACAGATTTTTTATGCCGGTTTTGAAGTGGCAGAAATTACCTGCCCCACAAAATATTTTGACGACGCATCATCTATTAACCTCAGGCGCAGCATTAAATATGGACTTGGGGTATTATCAGTGTCCCTGTCTTATTTTGTACAAAAAACAGGAATATGCCGTTTTAAGATTTTCAACGGGACACAAAAGATAAGATTGTAAGAGCAATGAAATAGCATAAATATACCATTATGAACGAATCCCAACTGCTATGGTTATAAAATTGTTCAACCATGGCAGATAAGAATGCATTTAACCAAAAAAAGTCTGTGGACTTTTAGCGACTAAGATTTTGTAAGGATTTCTTGAATTGTTGGTTTATCAGAAATCCTAACAAAATCTAAGTCGGGGTTAACCCTGATACAGCCCGCATGCCAACACACTTGTCAGTAGAATTTTTTAAATCCTGTTGACAAATCCGGGTTAATTTGTCCGTAATTCTCCTAAAATATCCATGATTGTTTTTGTAAGGTTTTTGAGTGCAAGCGGCAGATACCAGTTTTCCACACGGGGTATTTCAACAAAATTGGAAATTGATCTTATCTGAATGAACGGAAGCTTTTCCATCAGGCAAACATAAAAAAACGCCGCGCCCTCCATGGTCTCTATTTCAGCCTGATATTTTGTTTTCAGGCGTTGTATCTTTTCCTGTGAGGTAGGAATAGTGTTTAAGGTAATGGCTTTGACAGGTATGAGCGATTCAATTTCCTGAATTTCAAAATTACCCAGACTGCGCATAATTTCTCCCGTAAACGGAAATGAATCTTCGTTCAGCATTTCTTTCTCACCCAGAGTGTAAAAATCATTCTTATCTTCAAATCCCAGGTCGGCAAACTGATCCTGAATAACATTAACCACAAAGCCGTGTTCAAGGAAATAATCGAAACTGCCTGCAATGCCTGCATTGATAGCCAGGTCGTAGTTGCGCACCTGCAAGGTTTTTGTCAGGTAATATGATGTAAAAACACTTCCATAGCCTGTAACAAGTATGTCAATTGCCAGGTTTCCGTATTTATAAGCAATAAGTCCCGGCATCAGTTTGTTGACAAAAGTTAATTTGTCTCTAACTTCCTTAATTTCAGTATTTGAAGCGGCAACAATCAGTATTTTCATTGTTAGCGGATTTAGCAGGAATTTTTTCCGACCGAAAAGTTTATAAATTTGTTGCAGGAAACAATAAGAAATTTATCGATTTTTTTCGACACCTGAAAAATATTTTATAAAATATTATCAATCAAACAAATATTCACAATGGATGACAAGCAAAAGATTATTGAAGGGATAGCCGAGGCCGGATTTGAACGGATTGACAAGTTTCATGGCCGTAAGACGAAAACACTTGCATCGCTTTACCGGAAAGTGCTTCTTTATCTGGGAGAAGATCCGTGCAGGGAAGGGTTGATAGACACGCCTGAAAGAGTAGCAAAGGCTATGCAATATCTCACGCACGGATATTTTCTGAATCCTGAAGAAATTTTAAAAGCAGCCACTTTCAGGGAAGATTATCAGCAGATGGTTCTGGTAAAAGACATAGAGTTGTACTCATTATGCGAACACCACCTGGTGCCTTTTTTTGGCAAGGCTCATGTAGCATATATTCCCAATGGATATATAACCGGGTTGAGCAAGATAGCCCGCGTGGTTGAAGCTTATGCACGAAGGCTTCAGGTGCAGGAGAGGTTAACGGTGCAGATCAGGGATTGTATTCAGAAAACACTGAATCCACTTGGAGTAGCAGTAGTTATCGAGGCTATGCATTTGTGTATGGTCATGAGAGGTGTACAGAAACAGAATTCAGTAACCACCACTTCGGCTTTTACGGGTATTTCTGAAAGACAGCCGCACACGTGAAGAATTCATACACATGATTGGAAAAAAGTTACATTAGTCTTTACCCCCAGTATTTCAACTATGTCACCATCCGATTCGCGGTTTAAATTTTTCATGCGCAACCTTACTAAGGGCCTGATATGGCTGGCTGTTATTGTAGCCATGTTTATATTCACAAAGCATACGGTTAGCAGTGATACATGGGAAAGATTTGAACCGCTTTTAAGCAAAGAATGGCTGGTTTTTGCCGTTTTTTGCCTATCTGAGGTTATTATTGGACTGATACCTCCTGAAGTGTTTATCATCTGGGCATTACGCAACGATGCATTATCAGGTTACCTGTTTCATGTGTTCTTATTTTCATTGATTTCATATTGTGCTGGCATTGTTGTATTTAATGCAGGTAAGTACCTTCACAAAACCCTTCTTTACAGAAAGCTAAAACAAGCTTATCTCGAAAAATCAGAAAAATTGTTGCAGAAATACGGACAATATCTGATTCTTGTGGCATCGCTCACCCCTGTTCCGTTTTCTGCCACCGCCATTCTTGTTGGTGCAGTAAATTATCCGTTAAAAAATTATGTATTAATCTCTCTTACCCGGTTTATTAAATTTGCATTCAGCGCATGGATAATATGGCACGCCAATGCAATTTAACCCCCGTATGTCATTGGCCATTTTTTTAATGATTAATCAGGGTTTAAGTTATGAATGAAATACCAGCAAAGGAATGCTGGTGTGGTAAAAGAGTTTCCTGGTTACATTGGTCTTAAAAAGCTTGTCAACGATACTCCTTCTGTGTGAGGTAACCGATATGATATTAATATTTTTTTCCTGAATCAGCTTGTCGAGGTCTTCAAGCAGATTTTTCTGGCTGATAAAACTATAGTCAACATGAGTTTTTCCGTATGATTTTCGGAAATATTCCATTAATCCTTCCATTCTTATTTTATCCCATGATTTAGGATCGTCGCCGATATGCACACAGTAAATGTTTAGCCCCAGTGGTTCGGTAATATTCATGAGTATTCTGATGGAAAAAAAGTCTGATTCATCAAAATCAGTTACATACATGATATTCTTTATATTCTTTTCACCAATGAAGGTATATTTTTCAGGAATAGCCAGAACCGGATATTTTATTTTGTCTATCACTGCTGCAGTTACACTTCCCATGATACTGCCCACGCCACTTCCCTTACCATGTGTTCCCATAACAATCAGCCCGGGCTCATACCATTCGCTATATCGCCTTATTTCATCTTCGGGAACACCGGGCCTTATATCATAACTAATCTGAATTTCAGGCAGATGATGCTCTGCCATGTATTCCTTCAGGTTTTTTATAAAATTCTCGGCTGTTTCTCTCTCATTTGCTTCAAGGTTGCTGAGCGTTTCTTCTTTTAACTGTGTTTGTGTCTGAACAGCGCTCGCCATTTCAATAAGGTCAAATGCGGGCGAATAATAAGTGTGAAACAGTCTGACTTCGGCATCGAGCCTGCCGGCTATTTTTAGCGCATAACGGCATGCAAAT
>FWPV01016312.1_pt1 | contig 10483 bp, 9 predicted proteins | sample 2228371 | NCBI WGS metagenome assembly FWPV01 (sample SAMEA103939776, study PRJEB20133) | metagenome
GAAGCAAATCGCGGAAAACCTCTGAGGCTTTCTCTATGTCATCATCATTAATATCTTTATGAGTAACCATGCGGATGCCTTGAGCTACGGGCAAAGCCAGGATTTGTCTCTTTTTCAGTTCCTCGAGGAAAGAAGAAACAGTCCAGCGAGGATGATTTAACCCAAAAATAATGATGTTTGTTTCTATTTCTTCCGGGTTTAAACTTATGCCCGGTAAATCAGCTATAGCCCGGGCCAGCCTCTTAGCTCGGTCATGGTCTTCCCGGAGCCGGTCAACCATCTGGGTCAGGGCGATGATACCGCAAGCCGCCAGGACGCCAGCCTGGCGCATTCCGCCGCCCAAAGCTTTGCGTACCCGCCGCGCCTGGTCGATAAAGTCTTTGGGTCCAGCCAGCATTGAGCCTACCGGAGCCGAAAGACCCTTGGAAAGACAAAACATGACCGAATCAACAAAAGAGGCATAATCTTTTACCGGCGTCCCGGAAGCGATGCTGGCATTAAAAATGCGAGCTCCGTCCAGATGAATTTTAACGCCATAACGGTCAGCCACTTCGCGTATGGCTTTAATGTTTTCGAGCGGGAGAACTGCTCCCGACCAGTTGTTATGCGTGTTCTCGAGGCAGATTAACGAGGTCCGGGGCGTATGAACCGAAGCTTGACGGATGTTGCGGGCTACCTCTTCTGGCTCCATCGCTCCGCGCCATGAAGGAAGAGGCCGCGGGTTCACCCGAGAAATAAAGGTCAGGTGGGTGGATTCCATGTTATAAATGTGAGAGCGGGCTTCGAGGATAACTTCCTCTAATTCCTTCGTCCAGACCTTAACCGCGACCGCATTCCCCATGGTTCCGGAGGGAACAAAAAGGGCTGCTTCTTTGCCCATTATTTCTGCGGCCAGCGCCTCAAGCTTCTGAACGGTGGGGTCGTCACCCAAGACATCATCCCCCACCTCAGCTTCAGCCATAGCCTGGCGCATGGCCTCTGTGGGCCGGGTTACAGTGTCGCTGCGGAAATCAGACCAATAAGCCATCTTCATCTCCTTCTCTCAAATTGCTGGGTCTTATTATATCTCACTCAGCTTAACTTAACGCAAGTAACAAATAATTAACTTTCTCAGTTTATATTAATTGATAGCTATAATGAATTTTAATGTGGGTTTTGGTGTTCGCCGTCAAGAACAATTTGCTCATCTAATTTACACTCCTTGGGTTATGTGGTATAGATAAACCTGTTTCGCCATTTATTTAGGCTGATAATGAAGCCGGATAAAATAGAAAAATGGGCTTTACTTTTTCTGGTCTGGATTATCCTTTTTTTCTCCACGGCTTTGTTCACCTCGCGCCTCATCCTCCGCGGAGAATTGGTCACTGTGCCTAACCTAATCGGAAAAACAACGGAAGAAGCTCGCTTAGAACTCAGCCGTCGTCTTCTCTCCATGAGCTTCCAGGGAACGCAATTCCATGACACCATAGAAAAAGGCCGGGTTGTGGCCCAGGAGCCATCGGCCGGCTCCCGAGTCAAAACGAACCGGGTGGTGAAAATAACCGTTTCTGCCGGAAGTGAAATGGTTGATGTTCCTGACCTCGTCGGGAAAAGCCTGGAAAATGCTATCCAGATTTTAGCTTCTCTGGGCCTCACCCGAGGGTTAATTTCTCAGATTCACACCGCCGAATACCCGGCCGGCCGCATCATCTCCCAGGAACCAACACCGGCGGCGGGCAAGGTAAAAAGAATGACCCCCGTTAATTTTCTCCTCAGCCAGGGAGAAAGAGAAGAAAAATACATCATGCCCGACCTGATAGGATTAAAAATTACTCATGTGCTCCCTCAATTAAAAAACCTTGGGTTCAACGTCGCCAACATCCGCAGCTATTATTATCCCGGGCTCCAACCAGGTATTATTATTAAGCAAACGCCGGCTCATGGCTATAGCGTGCAAAAAAGAAATCTTATCAGCCTGGAGGTAAGCAAATGACCATTCTCATCGCTCCTTCTCTGCTTTCGGCTGACTTTGCCCGGCTGGGAGAAGCCGCCCAGATGGCCGAAGCGGCCGGAGCCGACCTCATCCATGTGGACGTCATGGACGGCCATTTTGTCCCCTCTCTGACCTTCGGTCCCCCATTAGTTACTGCTCTCAAAAAAATTGTGCGCCTTCCTGTTTGGGTGCACCTGATGGTCGAAAAACCGCAAGATTTTCTTCGGCCGTTTCGCGACGCCGGGGCGGATTGGATATCTTTTCATCTGGAAGCCACCGCTCATGTTCATCATGACCTGCTCCTGGCAAAAGAACTTGGCTGCCAGGCTGGTTTGGCTCTGAACCCGGCCACACCCATCCATCTTTTAATTGATATACTTAAAGAACTCGACTTTGTCCTGCTCATGACCGTCAACCCCGGCTGGGGAGGCCAGAGGTTAATTGAATCAACCAGACATAAAATAAGGCTTCTCCGCCACTGGATTGAAGGCCAGAAACTTGCTATCCCCATCGCCATTGATGGCGGGGTTACCCTGGAGAATATGGCCTCCTTAATCGAGGACGGAGTAGGTATTTTCGTAGCCGGAGCAACTATTTTTGCCGATGAAAACCCGCCTCTGGTGATCGCTAAAATGCGAGAAATTGCCGGAAGGAGCAAACCTGCATGAAATGCTTAGTGACGGGAGTGGCTGGTTTTATCGGGTCGCATCTGGCCGAGCGTTTGCTTCAGGAAGGCTATGAAGTCATCGGCGTTGATTGCTTCACCGATTTCTACCCGCGCTGGGTCAAGGAAAGAAACTTAACTCCTTTCCAGGCTCATCCTCGGTTCCAGCTGGTCGAAGTTGATTTAGCCGAAGCTCCGCTGGCTTCTCTTCTCGACGGGGTGGAGGTTATTTTTCATCTGGCGGCTCAGGCTGGAGTCAGGACAAGCTGGGGGAAAAATTTTTACGATTACCTCCGCCATAATATTCAGGTAACCCAACAACTACTCGAAGCCGTGCTCGAAAACCCGGTGGAAAAATTTATCTATGCTTCGTCTTCTTCGGTCTACGGTCTTTGCCCTTCCTTTCCCATGCGGGAAACAAGTCCGACCCAGCCTATCTCCCCCTATGGAGTAACCAAATTAGCCGCCGAACAGCTTGGCTATTTATATTTTAAAAATTATGGCCTGCCCATCGTCTCTCTCCGCTTTTTTACTGTCTACGGACCAAGGCAGAGGCCAGACATGGCCTTCCATAAATTTTTCCTTGCTTTGCTCCAAGAAAAAGAACTGACTATCTATGGTGACGGCCATCAGACCCGCGACTTTACTTTTGTCTCGGATATCATCGAAGCCCAGCTTTTGGCTTGGAAACGAGGTCGGCCCGGCGAGGTTTATAATATAGGAGGAGGACATCAAAAAGAACTGAACCTGGTTTTGCCCCTCATGGAAGAGATAGCCGGGAGAAAAGCCAAGCTGCGCTGGGTTGAACCTCAGAAGGGCGACGTGCGCCAAACTCTGGCGGAGATAAAAAAGGCCAGAGAAGAATTAGGTTATGCACCCCAGGCTAACCTTGAAGAGGGGTTGCGTCTGGAATGGGAATGGATAAAAAAACTTTATGCTTAGAAGAGGAGCGAAAAGCAAAAGCATGAAACCAAAACGCCCGTACCATAAGCTAAAATTTTATAGCCTTATGCTTTTGTTCATCACGGTCTTTGTCCTGGGAAGTTGTGGTAAGAAGACAGCAGAAATTTCGCCCGAGATTGCCTCCTCGGATGAAGCCCTTTTTAAGCTGGGCCAACAATATGTTAAAAAAGACCCCGAAAAGGCCCGGCTTTATTTTCGCCAGGTAATCGACTCTTTTCCCAAAAGTTTTTACGCCCAGCGGGCTAAGCTGGCTATTGCTGACTCTTATTTTGCCAAAGGTGATGAAGGAAGCATGATTTTAGCTGCCGCTGAATACCGGGAATTTATTTCTCTGTATCCGTATAGCCCGGCAGCTGCTTACGCCCAGTATCAGCTCGCCATGACCTATTTTCTTAAAGCCCTTAAACCTGGCCGGGACCAGACCAAAACCTGGCAAGCTTTAGCTGAGTTCAAGAAAGTTGTTTCTCTTTACCCGGAGAGCGAAGAAGCTAAATCAGCCCAAGCCAAGATTAAAGAATGTGAAGAAAGGCTGGCTGAGCATCAATTCGGCATAGCTTATTTTTACTATAAAGTTTATGCTTTCAAAGCATCCACCACGCGCTTTCTCGAGATCATCACCACCTTTCCCAATTATTCCAAAATGGACCGCGTTTATTATTATCTGGCCGATTCCTATTTCCGATGGGGAAAGAAGGAGGAAAGCCAACCCTACTTTACCAAAGTGGTGAGCGATTTTCCCCGCAGCCCCTTCGCCAAGAAAGCCCAGGAACGACTTCAAGAAATAAGCCAGGCCAACCCGGTTAAAAAAAATTGAGGAGGAGTCAAGAATGAAAAAAATCTCGTACGTTTTCTTTTTGCTTTTCTTTTTTTCTTTAGCCCTGCATATGCGGGCCCAGACCTCAGCCGAGGCGGCACCATGGTCGATAAAATTTCGGCTGGGGCTGGAGGGAGAATCTTTCCGCCGCCAGATAACCACGGACGAACAAGAAACTACCTCACCGCTTAACGGTTATTTCGGTCTTTTGCGGCTGGAAGGTGTAGCGGCCGGCGACTTCACTTTTTCTCTTTTAGCCGGCTACTCCTCCTCTAATTTTAACAGCCTGGTGTTTCGGCGCTTGCCCTTTTCGGTGGCGTTCGAGGGCGGCGGGTTGGGGGGAACTCTTTTTGGCGGGGAAGTGAGCAAAATCTTTGCTTTTTCTTCGTTTGGCGTTGGCGGCCGGGTGCGTTTTCTCGCTTATCAAGGTCGAGAGAAAAAATGGATTATTCCGGACCTGGCAGTCGAAGGAGAATTGAAGAGTATCCCCAACTGGCAGCAGCTTTCTTTCGGACCAATTTTTAATTACACCGGCTATCAATACCTCACTCCTTTTGTTTCCGTGCAGTACCACCGGTTATGGGGTAAATTTACCATGCGGCAGATAATCGAAAACCTCACCGGAGAGGAAACCAAAGAAATCAAAGCCAAAGCTTTTCTGGGGATTTCGGCGGGGTCGAGCATTGCCTTAAGCTCACGTTTTAGCCTGCGCGGCGAAGTCACCCTTTTTCCGGTGAAAGACGGCCCGGATTATAGCTTTAATGTCGCCGGTATTTTTTCCTTTTAAAGGAGGCCTGGATGAGAATAACGAAGATAATTCCATTAATGCTTTTAGTTTCGAGCCTTCTGGCTATGAGTCAAGGAGCTCTTTTTCCTTCCGGTCAAGAACGGGATAGATTCAACCCAAGACCTTCTCCCCAGTTGTTCCTCCGTGACCTGCCCGAGTTGAACGCTGGTCAGCCCTTCCAGCTCCAGACGCCTCGTTATAAAGAGGGCGTGGTCCTGGTGAAATTTAAACCCACGCTCACCGAAGAAGGTATTATGGCCTTATCCGCTTACTACGGAACGCGCACCGTGAAAAAAATCCCCCGAATCAACGTCCATGAAATGGAAGTGCCCAAACACCTGAGTGTGCGCGAAATGGTCGAGGTGTTGCGCCTCAACCCGGATGTGGAATTTGCTGAACCCGATGGCTTCGTCAGGATAACAGCGACGCCTAACGATATCTATTTTAAGTACCAGTATGCCCTTTATAATACCGGCCAGGAAATCGGGATTCCTGGAAGCCCCCGGGGCAAACAAAGAGCCGATATTCATGCTACCGAAGGATGGGAAGAAACCAAAGGCTCGAAAGACGTCGTCATCGCTATCATTGACAGCGGCCTTGACCTTCTCCATCCAGATATCCAGACCAAAATCAAATCGAGCGGACGCGACGTAGTGAATAACGATTTTGACGCTACCGATGATCATGGTCATGGAACCCACGTCGCGGGTATTGCGGCTGCGGCCACCAACAATAACGAGGGGATTGCGGGCGTCGCCTGGAACTGCCAGGTTCTTCCGATTAAAGTGATTGATAAAGAAGGCTCGGGTCTTTATAGCTGGGTGGCAGAGGGCATCATCTGGGCCGCGGACAATCAGGCGGCAGTGATTAATTTAAGCGTGGGTGGTGACGAGCCGTCCGAAACGATAAGAGAAGCACTTCGCTATGCCTATGAAAAAAATGTAGTCATTATCGCCGCGACGGGAAATGACGGCGGGCCTGTTCTTTACCCGGCGGCTTACGATAATTATTGTCTGGCAGTGGCGGCCACAGATTATAATGACACCTGCCCTGAGTGGTCCAATTATGGCTCGGAAGTGGATGTGGCGGCTCCAGGAGTAAGAGTAGTCAGCCTGGTTCCTCGCTGGTATTTTGGCCCTGATTATTTCCCTTATGGTTATGGTTCCGGCACTTCGATGGCGGCGCCTCATGTGGCTGGTTTAGCCGCGCTGCTCAAGAGTTTAAAGCCCTGGCTCAAAGCCAAAGAAATAATGGATATCATTCGCTACGCCACCGACGATGTCAACGCCACCCAGTATCCTGGCCGAGACGATTACATAGGCTATGGCCGGATAAATATGGAGAAGGCCCTCGTCCCGATTAAAATTAAAAAAGCGAAGGGATGATTGCTTCGCTTCGTATCCGCAATTTAGCGACGATTGAAGAGCTCGACCTTCGTTTGCAGGACGGGTTTACTATACTGACAGGAGAGACAGGAGCAGGAAAATCAATCATTATCGACGGCATCAAACTCCTCATGGGAGAAAGAGCTTCGCCCGAAATTGTGCGCACCGGGAAAAAAGAGGCTTCAATCGAAGCTGTATTCCAGGTCGAGGAATCTTCGCCTGATTCGCTCCTGGCTCCTTATCTTGAAGACGGCCAAATTTTTCTCCAGCGCTCCGTGGCCACCGAAGGCCCTGGCCGAGCTTACATCAACGGCATCCTTGTGCCCGTGCGAAAACTGAAAGAAATCGCGGATAAACTGGTGGATATTTATGGCCAGAATGACCATGTTTTTCTCCTCCATCTGGAAAACCACCTGAATTATCTTGATGATTTTATGGAAGCGAAACCGTTGCGCCATGAAGTAGGCCTTCTGGCCCGCCAGCTCAAAGCCTTGATGGAGGAGAAAGCAAGAATCGAAGAAAAAAAGAAAGAAAGGGAGCAAAGGCTTGATTTCTTGCATTATCAGGTTGAGGAAATTAAGAAAGCCAACCTCAAGCCAGGAGAATGGGAAGACCTGCTCAACGAACGCCATCTGCTCAAAAACGCCGAAAAAATTGCTCTTCTCTGTGAAAAATCGCTGGAGATAGCTTATTACGGCGATAATTCATTACTTTCCCTGCTGGCTCGTTTCTCCTCCCATCTGGAGGAACTGGGAAAATTCGACACGAGCTTTCAGCAAATGGCCCAGCAGATTGAGCCCCTGGCTATCCTTCTTCGGGAAGCAGTAGACTACCTTCTCCATTTCCAGGAAAGACAAGAAGCAGCGCCGGACCGGCTGGAAAAAATCGAGGAAAGGCTTAGCCAGTTGGAAAGGCTCAGACGGAAGTACGGCGAAAACACCCAGGAAATACTGGATTATCTGCAAAAATGCGAAAAAGAAAGGGCGGAGCTCTTGAGTTCAGAAGAAAGGGCGGAGGATTTAACCAAAGAAATCGAAAAAACCTTTAAAGAATATCAAGCCAGGGCTCAGGCTCTCTCTCAGCTCCGCCACCAAGGGGCCCGCCAACTGGAAAGTCAACTGGAAAAGGAGCTGGCTCACCTGGGGATGAAACAAGCCCGTTTTCAGATTAATGTCACCAGTTATCCTCTCTCGCTGGCTGAAATTAGCCGGGTTAAGGAAACAGGCTGGGATGAAGTTGAATTCCTTCTCAGCCCCAACCCAGGAGAAGAGCTAAGGCCGCTGCGCCGCATCGCTTCGGGCGGTGAGCTTTCGCGGATAATGCTGGCCATTAAAGCCATCGGCAAGGAAGCCGCGGCGGGTAAAACGCTTATTTTTGACGAAATAGATTCCGGGATTGGCGGGAAAACAGCGGATTTTATCGCCCAGAAGCTTCGTTCTCTGTCGCTCCGGCATCAAGTGATCTGCATCACTCATCTCCCGCAAATTGCTTCTTTTGCCCATCATCATTTTCGGATTGATAAACGGGTGGAAGGTGAAAGAACTTTTACATCCGTCAAAAAGCTCAACTTTGAGGAGAGGGTGAAGGAAATTTCCCGGCTTCTCTCGGGAGCTCATGTTACGGCATATTCCTTACAGCATGCCCGGGAAATGCTCCGTCATAACCTCGAACTTGAGGCCGAAAAAGGCAGCCCTAAAAAATCATAAGAAAGAGGACATGATGAAAAAAGATGAACTGGCTCTCAATCATTTTCAAGCTGGCTTCAACTGTGCCCAATCAGTGCTGCTCTCATTTGCGGCTGATTTCGGGCTGGAAGAAAAATTTGCCTCCTCCATCAGCCAAGCTTTTGGTGGCGGCCTGGCGCGGCTGGGTGAGATATGCGGGGCAGTTTCAGGCGGGTTGATGGTCCTGGGCTTAAAATACGGTAAAGTGAGACCTGATGATGATGCGGCCCGCGATATAACTTATCAGTTAGCCCGCGAATTTATCGCCTCCTTCCGGAAAAAAAATGGCTCGGTAATGTGTCGGGAGCTTCTTGGCCTCGACCTTTCCCAGGAAGGGGCTTACGAATTGGCTCACCAGCAAGACCTTTTTCGCCAAATCTGTCATAAGCTGATCTGCAGTGCGGTCGAAATTGTCGGCAGGCTGCTGGAAGAGCCTATAGCTCAGGCAAAATAAAGGGCCGACGAAATTAGCCTCCGTTAAAGCTCCCTCCTCTACCTAAACCTGGCCTGCTATAACTGGTATAATTGGTATAATAAGGAAAAAGAAGCAATAACCGAAAAAAGAGAAGAAGATGAAGGAAAGAAAAGGATAAACGAGATGGCGCACTCCTCCTCAGCTGGTCAGTTCACGCGGCGTTTTTATATTCATACCTTCGGTTGTCAGATGAATGAGAGCGATTCAGAACATATGGCTGGCTTGCTGGCGAGCCAGGGATGGGAGAGAGCTTCTTCGCCTGAAGATAGCGACCTGGTGATTATCAATACCTGTGCTGTGCGGGAAAAATCGGTTAAAAAATTCTACTCCCTCCTCGGACGATTCATTCATTTAAAAAAAAGAGGCTCTCTTCGTTTAGCTGTCGCGGGGTGTATTGCCCAGCTATTAAGAGAAGACTTGCTTAAGAACCACGCTCAAGTTGATTTTGTGGTGGGACCGGATAATTACCCTGAATTGCTCAAACTAATCGAAGGCTCAGAGCGGGTTTGTTTAACTTCCTGGTCCACCAAGTGGCGGGAGCACCCCTCGCCTCTTGTCCTGCGGGAAAGTAAGGTCAGCGCTTATGTTCCAATCATGGAAGGATGTAACCAATTTTGTTCTTATTGTATTGTGCCTTTCACCCGAGGTCGAGAGAAATACCGACCAGCTCGTTTGGTCCTGGAAGAAGTCCGCAACCTGGCCCGTCAAGGATATCTTGAAATCCAGCTTCTGGGTCAGAGCATTAACAGCTACCGAGACCCGGAGACAGGAGTTAACCTGGCCGAACTCCTCCACCAGGTGGCTCAGGTGGAGGGCTTACACTGGATTCGTTTCCTTACTTCCCATCCGAAAAACCTGACCGTCGATATAGCCCGCGTCATGGCTCAGGAGAAAAAGATTTGCCGCCAGCTTCATCTTCCCGTTCAATCTGGTTCAAACGCTGTTCTTCGCCGGATGAAAAGAGGCTACACCCGGGAGGAATATCTGGAAAAAGTGGCTATGCTCCGAGAAATTGTTCCGGGAATAAGCTTATCTACAGACATTATTGTCGGTTTTCCCGGCGAAACAGAAGATGATTTTGCCGCCACTTTAAGCCTGCTGGAAGAAATAAAGTTCGCTAACATCTTCTCTTTTCGTTATTCACCTCGTCCCTTCACTGCTGCCTCCCGCCTCGCTGATGACGTTCCCTGGGAAGTCAAGCGCCAGCGGCTGATGGAAGTCCAAGCCAGACAGAAGAAGATCCAGGAAGAGCACAATGCTACTTTTGTCGGCCAGGTCATGGAGGTCCTCTGCGTCGGGAGAAGTTCAAAAACACCGCACCTTTTTGCTGGCCGGAACGAAGCTTTCCAGGCGATTAACTTTGCCGCGAACCGCGATGTTACTAACCAGCTGGTGCAAGTTAGAATTACTTCTTTCGGTCCTTATAGCTTAAGAGGAGAAATGGTCTCGAGTTAATAATTTCTCGGTCATATCCAGACAAGGGGGAACAAATAAATTTTTCGGAGAGCATCTTGGCGTAGGATAAAAATAAAGCTGAAGATATCGGCAGGGCTTGTTGGTTGGCAGCAAGAGCATAAACTGGCACCAGGCCAGTGAGCTCCACCTTTATTTTTTTGAAATGTATAAAAAAAATGTAATGAAACCAGAGGGAGCACTTTTTAAACGAACAGGGGGCGGCGCTAAAATCCGCCAAATTGAA
>FWPV01016314.1_pt1 | contig 10483 bp, 12 predicted proteins | sample 2228371 | NCBI WGS metagenome assembly FWPV01 (sample SAMEA103939776, study PRJEB20133) | metagenome
AGGCAGGGTCGTCATGGTGGCGGGGGGCTATGGGGATGCCTCTCATGCTCGCCGCCGGAAGTGACAGCCTTGTGTCGCCCGGTTGATGTTGGCCGAGCGGGTGCGCATAGTGAAGCAGTCACTGATGAGGAGGTTGACCATGCCAAGCTACGACTATCGTTGTCCGGCCAATGACCGCGTGCTGGAGGTGCGCCACGGCATGCATGAGTCCATCGCCAACTGGGGTGAGTTGTGTGCCCGGGCGGGGGTCGAGCCGGGGGATACACCGCTGGATGCCCCGGTCGAGCGCCTGATTAGCGGTGGGGCGCTGGTGGGCAGCGCGGCGCTGAAGAATCCATCGCTCCCGCCCTGCATGTCCGGCGGCGGTTGTGGAGGGGGTGTTTGCGGTCTGAGCTGAAATCGTCACACGTCCTACACCGTGGGCCGCCAATATCGGTCCGGCTCGACAACCAGAGGAGAATGCCATGAGCGACATGGGCCAGACGATGCACGACTTCAAAGAGGGCTTTGCCATGATGACGAGCGAGGCCGCGGAGGTCATGCAGGCCTTCAACGGCTTCATGAACCAGGTGCTGTGCGACGGTGCGCTGGATACGCGCACCAAGGAGTTGATCGCCCTTGGCATGGCGATCACCGCGCGCTGCAGCTACTGCATCGGCATCCACGTCAACAAGGCGCTGCACGCCGGGGTGACCCATGCCGAGATCATCGACGTGTGCAAGGTGGCGATCCTGATGGGCGGTGGCCCGGCCATGACCTACATCGCCGAGGTCAAGAAGGCGCTGGACCTGTTCGAGAAGCAGCAGGCCTGCGGTTGATCCCTTATCCCGACCCCGCTGTGTTCTGATCCGGCCCGCCTCGCGCGGGCCTTGTCATTGGAGGTGCGGCAGCCAGCCCGGCAGGCGGGCGCTGGCCTTGCGCAGGCGTTGATCCCACTGCCGCGCCCCCTGGCAGCGCGCCTCCAGGGCCTGCCAGAAGGCGGGGCTGTGGTCGAAGTGCTCGAGGTGGGTCAGCTCGTGCAAAAGCACGTAATCCACCTCCTGCGGGCTGAGCCAGAGCAGCCGCGCGTTGAGGCTGATGCGGCCTTGGTGCGAGCAGCTCCCCCAGCGGCTTCTGGCCCAGCGCACGCTCACCCCGGAGGGGTGCAGCCCCTGCTGGCGGGCATGCTCGAGCAGTCTTGGCGGCAGATGGAGCTTGGCCTGATGCAGCAGCCAGCGTCCGAGCAGGGGCCAGAGCAGGGGCGGGGGACCGTGCAGGGTCAGATGCCGGCGCTGGGCGTCGGCATGCAGGCGGCTGGCTGGTGCGTCGGGAACATGGGTCAGGCCCCAGCGCTGCCCCACGGCGGGCAGGTCGATGGATTCGGGCAGGCTGTCCTCGGGCCAGGCGCGCAGGCTCGGGAGGTGGCGCTCGATCCAGGCGCGATGGTGTTCGAGCAAATCGCCCACCTGGCGTGCGCTCAGCCGGGTGGGGCTGACGATCTCCAGCCCCTTCTCGGGGTGAAAGCGCAGCAGCAGGCGCTTGGCGCGGGAGGAGATCCGCACCGTGTGCGGCGGCGGCCAGGCGCGCATCAGCGTTTGCCCCCGCCGGAGGCGGCGATGAGCAGGCGATCCATGGTGCGGATGGGCAGCACGCGCTTGAGCCAGTAGAAGGCCACCGCGGGGACGGTGACCGGGTAGCGCGGTCGGGGGCGGGGGCTCTCCAGGGCGTGGATGAGCCTTTTCACCACCGCCTCGGGGGGCAGGGTGAAGGGGGCAGCAGGCCCTTCCTTGGTCAGTCGTTCGAGCTGGCGGCGGTACTGGGTCTCGTGCGCGCTGCCCTCAATGCGGATCCAGCGCTGGAAGGCGGTGAGGGCGTTGGCGCGAAAGCGGGTGGAGATCGGGCCCGGCTCGATCAGGCTCATGTGGATGCCCGTGCCGGAGAGTTCCATGCGCAGGGTATCGGTGATCCCTTCAAGGGCGAACTTGGCGGCGTTGTACGCGCCGCGGTAGGGAAAGGCGGCGTAGCCGAGCACCGAGCTGCACTGCACGATGCGCCCCGCACCCTGGCGGCGCATGACGGGGATGATCAGGTTGGTCAGCTCCACCCAGCCGAACAGGGCGGTCTCGAACTGGGCGCGCAGGGCCTCGCGGGTCAGGTCCTCCACCGCCCCAGGCAGGCCCCAGGCGCCGTTATTGAACAGCGCATCCAGGGTGCCGCCCGTGCGCCCCAGCAGCTCATCCACCGCGGCCTGGATCGAGGCGGAGTCGTCCAGGTCCAGCCGGACCGCCTCGAACCCCTCACGCTCCAGGCGCGCCACGTCCTCGGGCTTGCGTGCGCTGGCAAACACCCGCCAGCCGCGGGCGCGCAAGGCTCGGGCGGCGCTTTCGCCGATGCCGGACGAGCAGCCGGTGATCAGAAGGGTACGGGAGGGGGGCATGGAGGGGCGTTCCTGGTGGGATAAAGGGGGGCTTTGAACCATTCAGATGTCCAAGGCGGCATTCTGCCAACTTGGGCGGGCAAGGCGAAACCGGGGGAGGGAAACGCCCGATGGGTTAAGATGATGAACAGCCTGCCAAGCAACGGTGTATGCCATGAGCGATCACATCCCCTCAGCCGTTGAAACCGAACAGCCGACGGGCCATGCGCGTGGCCCGCTGGCCACCCTGCGCCGCTATCTCGTCGCCGGTCTCCTGGTCTGGGTGCCGCTGGTCATTACTTGGTGGGTGGTGATCAGCCTAGTGCAGTTCATGGACCGCACGCTGGTGCTCCTGCCGCCGGCCTATCGGCCGGAGGCCTTGCTTGGCATCCACATCCCGGGCCTCGGGGTGATCCTCGCCCTGGCGGTGCTGCTGGTCACCGGCCTGATCGCGGCCAACTTCCTCGGCCGGCGCCTGGTCGGGGTGTGGGAGGGCATGCTCGACCGCATCCCGCTGGTGCGTTCGGTCTATTCGGCAGTCAAGCAGCTGATGCACACCTTCCTCTCCAGTGATTCACGGGCCTTCCGCAAGGTGCTCTTGGTGGAGTATCCGAGCAAGGGCCTGTGGACACTGGCCTTCCTTGCGGGGGACCCGGTCGGCGAGGTGCAGGAGAAGACGGCCAACGAGATGTTGACGGTCTATGTGCCCACTGCGCCGAATCCGACCTCCGGCTACGTCATCTTCGTCGCCCGCGACGAGGTGGTCGAGCTCGACATGGGCGTTGAGGATGCCATGCGCATGATCATCTCACTCGGCATGGTCGTGCCCGGCGCGCGCGGCAATGGCCGGGCAGCCGGGATGGCGGCGGTTGCCGCCCCCGAGGCCAGGCCTTAACATCACGGGTTTTTCGCTCCGGATCTCCCCATGCGCACGCATTACTGTGGACTGCTCAACGAGCAACTCGATGGCCAGACCGTCACCCTGACCGGCTGGGTCAACCGCCGCCGCGACCACGGCGGGGTCATCTTCGTCGATCTGCGCGACCGCGAGGGCATCGTGCAGGTGGTGTTCGATCCGGACCGTCCCGAGATGTTTGCCCTGGCCGAGCAGGTGCGCAACGAGTTCGTCCTGCGCGTGACCGGTCGCGTGCGCCCGCGTCCGGCGGGCACCGAGAATCCCAACCTGGTGAGCGGCAAGATCGAGGTGCTGGGCCTGGAGCTCGAGATCCTGAACCGCTCCGAGCCGCTGCCATTCCAGCTCGACGACGACAGCGTGGGCGAGGACACCCGCCTGCGCTACCGCTACATCGACCTGCGCCGCCCGGAGATGCAGCAGCGCCTGCGCCTGCGCGCCAAGGTCTCCCACTTCCTGCGCCAGCACCTCGAGCAGCATGGCTTCCTCGACCTGGAAACCCCGGTGCTGACCCGCGCCACCCCGGAAGGCGCGCGCGATTACCTGGTGCCGAGCCGCACCCATCCGGGCGAGTTCTTCGCCCTGCCGCAGTCGCCGCAGCTGTTCAAGCAGCTGTTGATGGTGTCCGGCTTCGACCGCTACTACCAGATCACCAAGTGCTTCCGCGACGAGGACCTGCGCGCCGATCGCCAGCCCGAGTTCACCCAGGTGGACATCGAGACCAGCTTCATGGACGAAGAGGCGTTCATGACCCTGATCGAGGGCATGATGCGCGACCTGTTCCGCGAGGTGCTGGGCGTGGCCTTCCCCGACCCGCTGCCGCGCATGAGCTGGCACGAGGCGATGCGCCGCTATGCCTCCGACAAGCCGGACCTGCGCATCCCGCTGGAGCTGGTCGACGTGGCCGACCTGATGGCCGGCGTCGAGTTCAAGGTCTTCTCCGGCCCGGCCAGCGACCCGCAGGGCCGCGTCGCCGCGCTGCGCGTGCCGAAGGGCGGCGAGCTGTCCCGCTCGCAGATCGACGACTACACCAAGTACGTTGCCATCTTCGGCGCCAAGGGGCTGGCCTACATCAAGGTCAACGACCTGTCCGCCGGCCGCGACGGCCTGCAGTCCCCGATCCTCAAGTTCCTGCCGGACGAGGCGGTCCAAGGCATCCTCGAGCGCACCGGCGCCCAGGATGGCGACCTGATCTTCTTCGGCGCCGACAAGGCCAAGGTGGTCAACGACGCGCTCGGCAACCTGCGGGTCAAGCTCGGCCATGACCTCGGCCTGGTCGAAGCCGGCTGGCGCCCGCTGTGGGTGGTCGACTTCCCCATGTTCGAGTGGGACGACAAGGAGAACCGCTGGGTCGCCCTGCACCACCCGTTCACCTCGCCCAAGCTGGAGCAGATTGGCCTGCTGGAGACCCATCCGGGCGAGTGCCTGTCGCGCGCCTACGACTTCGTGCTCAACGGCGTCGAGGTTGGCGGCGGCTCCATGCGCATCTATCAGGAAGAGGTGCAGAGCAAGGTGTTCAAACTGCTCGGCATCAGCGACGAGGAGGCGCAGGAGAAGTTCGGCTTCCTGCTCAACGCGCTCAAGTTCGGCGCGCCGCCGCACGGCGGCCTGGCCTTCGGCCTCGATCGTCTGGTGATGCTGATGAGCGGCGCGAACTCGATCCGCGAGGTCATCGCCTTCCCGAAGACCCAGACCGCCGCCTGCCCGCTCACCCAGGCTCCCGGTGGCGTGGACGAGCGCCAGCTGCGCGAGCTTGGCATCCGCGTGCGCAAGCCGGCGGCCGAAGGCTAAGCTGGTATCGGTGACGGGGCGCTGCCCGGCTTGCCGGGCGGTGCCGGAACTTCCATGCAGGCGGAGTCATTCCGCCTGTCGCGTCTGAATCGTACAGCGAGGTTTCGCATGAGCGATCTTGCATCCGACATCCCCCGCCTGCGCGAGGCCGTCATCCAGCGCCTGATCGAGCAGGCCCCGCCGCCCGCGCCGCTCGCTCCCGAGGAGGCCGAGGCCCTGCGCGCACGCATCAAGGCCCTCCTCAAGGAGCGCGACGCCGTGCTGGTGGTGCACTTCTACGTCGACGAGGAGCTGCAGAAACTGGCCGAGGAGACCGGCGGGCACGTGTCCGACTCGCTCGACATGGCCGACTTCGGCAGCCGCCACCCGGCGAAGACCCTGGTCGTGGTCGGCGTGCGCTTCATGGGCGAGACGGCCAAGATCCTCAATCCCGAAAAGCGCGTGCTGATGCCGACCCTGCAGGCTGAGTGCTCGCTTGACGTCGGCTGCCCGGCGGAGGCGTTCGCGGCCTTCTGCGACCAGCACCCCGACCGCACCGTGGTGGTCTACGCCAACACCTCGGCGGCGGTGAAGGCGCGTGCCGACTGGGTGGTCACATCCTCCAACGCACTCGCCATCGTCAGACACCTGATGGCGCGCGGCGAGAAGATCCTCTGGGCGCCCGACCGCCACCTCGGTCGTTACATCCAGGAGCAGACCGGGGCCGACATGCTGATGTGGCAGGGCGAGTGCGTGGTGCACGACGAGTTCAGCGCCGAGGGCCTGCGCGAGCTGATGCGCCAGCATCCGGAGGCCGAGGTGCTGGTGCACCCCGAGTCGCCCAGGGGCGTGGTCGAGCTGGCGCATCATGTCGGCTCCACCTCCCAGCTGATCAAGGCCGCGCGCGAGTCGAACGCGCCGACCCTGATCGTCGCCACCGACCGCGGCATCTTCTACAAGATGCAGCAGGCCGCCCCGGGCAAGACCCTGATCGCCGCGCCGACCCTCGGCCGCGGTGGCAGCTGCAGCGTCTGCGCCCACTGTCCGTGGATGGCGATGAATGGCCTGCAGAACCTGTGCGAGGCCCTGGAGCACCCGGAGGGGCACGAGGTCACGGTCGATCCCGCCATCATCGACCGTGCCCGCCTGCCGATCGAGCGCATGCTCGAGTTCTCGCGCAGCCAGGGGCTCGTCGCCCGCGCCACGAAAGATTGACCTGCGTGCGGGAGCGCAGCACCGGCAAAGCAGGTTAAACTTTCGCCGTTTCAACGCATTGATTTGTAGAGGTTGTCATGGCCGGTCACAGCAAATGGGCCAACATCAAGCACCGCAAGGACAGGCAGGACAAGAAGCGCGCCAAGATCTGGACCAAGATCATCCGCGAGATCACCGTCGCCGCGCGCCAGGGGCAAAGCGCCAACCCGGCGGATAACCCGCGCCTGCGCCTGGCATGGGACAAGGCGCTGGCCGCCAATATGACCAAGGACACCATGGAGCGCGCCGCCAAGCGTGGCGTGGGCGCGGACGGCGGCGAGAGTTACGAGGAGATCACCTACGAGGGCTACGGCCCCGGCGGCGTGGCCGTGTTCGTCGAGTGCATGACCGACAACAAGGTGCGCACCGTGGCTGAGGTGCGCCACGCCTTCAGCAAGAACGGCGGCAATCTGGGCACCGACGGCTCCGTCGCCTACCTGTTCAGCAAGACCGGCACCCTGCTGTACGCGCCGGGCAGCAACGAGGACACCATCATGGAGGCCGCGCTCGAGCTCGGCGCGGACGACGTGGTGGTGGACGAGGACGGTTCGATCGAGGTGCTGACCGCGCCGGAGGCCTTCCAGGCCGTGCTCGATGGCATGAAGGCCAAGGGGCTGGTCCCGGAGGAGGCCGAGATCACCATGCGCGCCAGCACCACGGCCCCGGTCGAGGGCGAGGTCGCCGAGAAGCTGGTCAAGATGATCGACATGCTCGAGGACCTGGACGACGTGCAGGCCGTCTACCACAACGCCGACCTGCCCGAAGAGGCGCTGGCTTGATCCCCCTCTCCCATCGGGAGAGGGGCAGGGGTGAGGGGGCGGCTTGAACGCGCCTTCCCGCCTGCGCATCCTTGGCGTCGATCCCGGCTCCGTCACCACCGGCGTGGCCGTGATCGAGCTGACGCGCCGGGAGCCGACCTGCCTGCACCTGGAGAGCCTCAGGCTCTCCGGCAAGGCCGGTTTTCCGGAGCGCCTGGGTGAGGTGTTCACCCGCATCAGCGGCCTGATCGAAACCTTCCAGCCGACCGAGTTCGCCATCGAACAGGTGTTCATGTTCAGAAGTCCCGAATCCTCGCTCAAGCTCGGCCAGGCGCGCGGCGCCGCCATCGCGGCGGCGGTGGTCCGGGGGCTGCCGGTGGCGGAATACATGCCCGCCGAGGTGAAGCAGTCCGTGGTCGGCACCGGGCGGGCGGACAAGGCGCAGGTCCAGCACATGGTCAAGCGCCTGCTGAAACTCACCGACGATCCCCCGGCCGACGGGGCGGACGCCGCCGCCATCGCCCTCTGCCATGCCTTTCGCCGCACCTCGCTGATGGGGGTGGCCGGGAGCGGACAGATGAGCGAGCAGCAGCGCGAGAACATGCGCCTGCTGGCGCAGTCGCGCTTCCGCCGGCGTAGCAAGTGAACAGGAGAGGCACTCCATGATCGGAAGGCTCAAGGGCCAGCTCGTGTCCAGGCAGCCGCCCTGGCTTCTGGTCGACGTGAACGGCGTCGGCTACGAGGTCGAGGTGCCGATGTCCACCCTCTACGACCTGCCCGCCACCGGCAAGGACGTCATCCTGCTGATCCACACCGTGGTGCGCGAGGACGCCTTCCTGCTGTACGGTTTCCTGCGCGAGGCCGAGCGCAGCCTATTCCGCCACCTGCTCAAGGTCAGTGGGGTGGGGGCCAAGCTCGCGCTTGCCATCCTGTCCGGCATGAACGCGCAGGAGTTCGCCGACGCGGTGCGCCGCAACGATGTCTCCACCCTCGTCCGGCTGCCCGGGATCGGGCGCAAGACCGCTGAGCGCCTGATCATCGAGATGCGGGACCGGCTGGGCGAAGACCAGGAAGGCGCGACGCTGCCCGGGGTGGCGGTCGGCGGACGCGGCGCGCTCGAGGAGGCCGTCACCGCCCTCGAGGCCTTGGGGTACAAGCCCGCCGAGGCCGCCCGCATGGCGCGCGCGGTGCCGGGTGCGGCTGGGCTGGAGGCGGAGGAGATCATTCGTGCGGCGCTCCGCCAGGCGGTGAAGTGACATGAGCGAAGACCGCCTCGTCACCGCCTCCGCCGAGCGCGGCGAGGACGCCATCGACCGTGCCATCCGCCCCAAGCGGCTTGCGGACTACATCGGCCAGCCGGCCGTGCGCGAGCAGCTGGAGATCTTCATCCCCGCGGCTCGCGCGCGCGGCGAGGCGCTCGATCACCTGCTGATCTTCGGCCCGCCGGGCCTGGGCAAGACCACCCTGGCGCACATCATCGCCAATGAGATGGGCGTCGCCCTGCGCCAGACCTCCGGTCCGGTACTGGAGCGCCCGGGGGATCTTGCTGCCCTGCTCACCAACCTCGAGCAGGGCGACGTGCTGTTCATCGACGAGATCCATCGCCTCTCGCCGGTGGTGGAGGAGATCCTCTACCCGGCGATGGAGGACTACCAGATTGACATCATGATCGGCGAGGGCCCGGCGGCGCGTTCGATCAAGCTCGACCTGCCGCCCTTCACCCTGGTCGGCGCCACCACCCGCGCGGGGATGCTGACCAACCCGCTGCGCGACCGCTTCGGCATCATCCAGAGGCTCGAGTTCTACGGCGTGGGCGACCTCTCCACCATCGTGCGCCGTTCCGCGCACCTGCTTGGCGTGGCGATGGATGACGCGGGCGCGGTCGAGATTGCCCGTCGCGCGCGCGGCACCCCGCGCATCGCCAACCGCCTGCTGCGCCGGGTGCGCGATTACGCCGAGGTGCGGGCGGGCGGTGTGATCACCGCCGAGGTGGCGGATGCCGCCCTGAACATGCTCAAGGTCGACGCCCTGGGACTGGATCACCAGGACCACCGCCTGCTGCGCACCTTGATGGAGAAGTTCGATGGCGGGCCGGCGGGCCTCGACAACCTCGCCGCTTCCATCGGCGAGGCGCGCGACACCATCGAGGACGTGCTGGAGCCCTACCTCATGCAGCAGGGCTTCATCCTCCGCACCCCGCGCGGGCGCATGGCCACCCCGCTCGCCTACCGCCACTTCGGCCTCAAGCCGCCGAGTCGCACAGAGGCCCTGCAGGCCGAGTTCCAGGACTTTATCGCGGATGAGTGAATTCGTCTGGCCGGTGCGGGTCTACTACGAGGACACCGATGCCGGTGGCGTGGTGTTCTACGCCAACTACCTGAAGTTCTTCGAGCGCGCACGCACCGAAATGCTGCGTATCCGCGGCATTCACCAACAGGAACTGCTTGAAAATAAAGGTCTTGTGTTCGTGGTCCGCCGCGTGCATGTAGAATATCGACAGTCCGCGCGGCTGGACGACCTGCTTGAGATCAGCGCGTGCCCGAGGCTTGAGGGCCGGGCGCGCCTGGTGTTCGAGCAGGAAGCCCGTCGCGCGTCCGACCGGAAAGTCCTGTGCCGCTGCGAGGCCGAGATCGTCTGCGTGACCGCCGACGGCTTCCGGCCGCAGCCCTTACCCCCATGTATCCTGGAGATCCTACCGTCGTGAATACGGCGCCTGACATGTCCATCATCGGCCTGATCGGCGGGGCGAGCCCGCTGGTGCAGGGCGTCATGCTGCTTCTTCTGATGGCCTCCATCGTCTCGTGGATGATCATCTTCCACAAGCACGCCCAGATGAAGCGCGCCCGTACCGAGATCGATGCCTTCGAGGAACGCTTCTGGTCCGGCGTGAACCTGTCCGAGTTCTACAACGCCCTGACCCGCGACGACCGCCCGCGCACCGGCATGGCCGCCATGTTCGAGGCGGGGTTTCGCGAGTTCGCCCGCCTGCGCCGCCAGGATGCCGGCCATGACCCGGCCCTGCTGCTCGAGGGGGCGCAGCGCGGCATGAAGGTGGCGATGACGCGCGAGATGGACCGTCTGGAGGAACACCTGCCGGTGCTCGCCACCATCGGCTCCATCAGCCCCTATGTCGGCCTGTTCGGTACCGTGTGGGGCATCATGAGTTCCTTCATGGGGCTGGCGAATGCGGGCAACACCACCCTGCAGGCGGTCGCGCCGGGCATCGCCGAGGCGCTGGTCGCTACCGCCATGGGCCTGTTTGCCGCCATCCCGGCGGTGGTGGCCTACAACCGCTACAGCAATGACGCGGACCGCCTGTTCAACCGGCTGGACGGCTTCCAGGAGGAGTTCCTGAGCCTGCTCCACCGTCAGGGCGCCGCGCGCCCGGCGGCC
>FWPV01008244.1_pt1 | contig 10482 bp, 5 predicted proteins | sample 2228371 | NCBI WGS metagenome assembly FWPV01 (sample SAMEA103939776, study PRJEB20133) | metagenome
GTGCCCGGCGACGGAGGACGAAAAGGACAAGCCTACGGCGGTGAAGGTGGTGGTAGACCGCATGGGCAACGCGCTGTACTTCTCCCGTTCTCGCATCCCCTATCCGCGCGACCCATCCGCCCCCGCGACCGTGTACAAGCATCTGGGTATCTACGCCTACCGGCGCGAGTTTCTGCTGGAATACGCGCGGATGGAGCCGACGCCGCTGGAGCAGATGGAGATGCTGGAGCAGTTGCGTGTGCTGGAGAACGGCTATCGCATTCGCATGGTGCGCGTGGAGCAGACCTCCATCGGCGTGGACACCGAGGAAGACCTCGAGCGGGTTCGCGCCATCCTCGCAAAGCGTCAGGGGGAATAGCGCAATGCTACCGGTGCTGGTGACCGCTGAAGAGATGCGTCATCTCGACCGCACAACCATCGAGGAAGTTGGCATCCCCGGCATCGTGCTGATGGAGAACGCGGGCTTGCAGGTGGTGCACGAGGCGCAGCGTCGCTTCGGCGGCTGGCGGGGCAGGCGGGTGCTGGTGCTGTGCGGCGGCGGCAACAACGGCGGGGACGGCATGGTGGTGGCGCGCCATGTGGCTCAACGGGGCGCACAGGTGCAGGCGGTTCTCGTCGCCCACCCCGAGAAGGTGAGCGGAGATGCCCTCACCAACCTGCGCATCGCGCAAAATCTGGGGCTGGTGCAGGTGGCGCGGAGCGTGGATGAGGTCGCGCAGATATGGAACAGTGGGCAGTGGCACCTGGTGGTGGATGCTCTGCTGGGCACGGGCGTCAAGGGCGAGGTGCGGGGACTGATTGCCGAGGTCATCCGGTTTTTTGAGGCTTGCCCCGTACCGGTGGTGGCGGTGGATGTGCCTTCGGGTATCGATTCGGATACCGGTGCGGTGTGCGGTTGCGCCATGCGTGCGAGCCTGACGGTGACCTTCGGCGCGATGAAGGTCGGGCTGGCGGTCTACCCCGGCGCGGAATACGTGGGCGAGGTGGTGGTGGCGGACATCGGCATCCCGCAGGTTGAGGTGGAACGAGCGGGCATTCCGCGCCGTCTGATAACGCGGGAGCAGTGCGCGCAGTGGATGCCTGCCCGCCCCGCCGATGCGCATAAGGGGCGTTTTGGACATGTGCTGGTGGTTGGCGGTTCGGTCGGGCTGGCGGGCGCGCCGATGATGGCAGGCGAATCCGCCTTGCGCGTGGGAGCGGGGCTGTGTTCGGTGGCGGTTCCGCGCTCCATCTACACAACGAGCGCATCCTCCCTGCGCGAGGCGATGGTCTACCCGGTCGCCGATGCCCCGCCGGGTTGCCTGAGCGCGGAGTCGGTGGATGGCTTGCAGAATATGCTGAAGCGGGCAAACGTGCTGGCAGTCGGCCCCGGCTGGAGCACGCATCCGCCCGCGCGAGAGGCTCTGCGTCGTCTGCTGGAGGTGGCGGAAGTGCCCTGCGTCATCGACGCCGACGCGCTGAACTGCCTCGCGCTGGAGCCGGACATCCTGCCCGCACAGCATCCGCCGATGGTGCTTACGCCGCATCCGGGCGAGATGGCTCGGCTGATGAACACAGACACGGCGAGCGTGCAGGCGAACCGTCTGCAGGTGGCAGAGGAGGCGGCGAAGCGGTTCGGTGCGGTGGTGGTGCTGAAGGGCGCGCGCACGGTGGTCGCCACACCGGAGGGCAGAATCTGGGTGAACCCGACAGGCAACCCCGGCATGGCGACGGGCGGTAGCGGCGATGCGCTCACGGGCGCGGTCGCTGGCTTGCTGGCGCAGGGGCTGGACGCCGAGCAGTCGGCGGTGGTGGGGGTCTACCTGCACGGATTAGCCGGTGACCTTGCCGCCGAGGAGGCTGGACAGGCAGGGATAATCGCGGGCGACATCATTCGTCATCTGCCGGAGGCGATACGGCGCGTCTGCATGGCATAGGCATTTCGCAAGCAAGAGGAGGACGATGAGATGGTGCGAATGGCATGGGCGATGATGCTGGTGGTGCTGGCGTCCACGGCGTGGTCATACCCGGACACGCTCACGGTGAACGTGCCCAGCGAGGGCAAGTATCTGGTGTGGCTGGAGTCGGCGAACGGGCAGACAGTGTTCCTGCCCCCCAACGAGAGCTCGGCAGGCAAGGTGGAGCTGGACATCGCTTCCCTCAAAAAGCGCTTTGCAGATACTTTTGAGAAAACCCTGCAGGGCGCGCGGGTGGGCGTCTATGACATGAAGTACGGCAACCTGGCTCTGGTCACTCTGAAACCGAGCGATACCTCTGTCACCGTGACCCCCGATGCTTTTCAGTACGCCATGCGCGTGCAGGTGAAACTGCAGACGCCCGACGACAAACCCATCGCGTCCGCGTTCGTGATGCTCACCGACGCCAACAACACCATCCATACCGCCTTACTGGAGCCGACGCAGGGCGGGGTGGTCTCGCTGGAGCGGGTGAAGCTGGGCAAGGTGAGCGTGCTGGTAAACTACGGCAACAACCTGACCGCTTCGCAGGAGGCGGAGATCAAAGCCGAGCGTGCCGACCCTGTGGTGACGCTGACAATGGTCATCTCCAGCGGCGCGCCCGTGCTGGACGTGGTGCCACCGTCCACTGCGCCCACCACTCAACCTGCAACGCCTGCCCCCACACGCACCGCCCGTCCGTTCCCTGTGGTGAACACCCTGCTCGGTCTGGCGGTGCTGGCAGGGTTGATCTACAGCGGGTATCGCATCTGGAAGCGCAAGCAGTTGACCTTCCCGGACGCGCTGAAGAAGCTGGGCATCGATGTGGCACAGGAACCTCCTGTGGCTGAACCTCCTAAGCCCGCGTCTTCCAAACCTGCCGTGCAGGTACCTGAAGGGCATTGTCCGTTCTGCGGTCAGCCGGTGGACCCTGTTACCGGCGCGTGTGCCTGTTCGGTCGGTGCGCCTGGTGCGACGGTCTCCGCTCCTTCTGCGACGGCGGTTGCCACCGCTCCGCGGCTGGTGGGCGCGCGCGGCGCGTACGGAGGCACGATTTTTGAGGTGGCCGGCGCGGAGGCGACCATCGGCAGGGAAGTGGGCAATACCATTCAGCTCGACCGCGATAACACCGTCAGCCGCCGACATGCGCGAGTGCTTCGTCAGGCGGATCAGTGGGTGATCCGGGATGAAGGCTCGTCTAACGGCACATGGGTGAACGGCGTGCGAATCACCGAGCAGGTGCTTCGCCCCGGCGACGAGATACAGATTGGGGCAACCTTCTTCCGATGGGAAGTGTGAGCGATGGCGGGCAGGTTACTGCTGGGTCTGTTGCTGGGCGGTGTCGGGGGCGCGGTAGCGTTCCTCATTCAGGAGCCATTGATCGATCATCAGGAGGCGCTCTTCAACCCGTCCGCGGCGGTCCGGCAGATGGTCTGGCTATCGCTGATACTTGGGGCGTGCTATGGCTTCGCGCTGGGCATGGTGGATAGCCTGACGCGCGGATTGCCCGCACAGGCAGTGCGCAAAGGGTTTATCGCCGCGCTCATCGGTCTGCCGGGCGCGATGCTTGCGCTGTTTCTGGGCAATCTGGTGTATGGCACCCTCAGCGTGATACTCGGCAACCCGGCGGGCCTTGGAATGCAACCTTCCCCGCTGGGCTTTGTCACCGACCTTGTTCCGCGCACGATCGGCTGGATGTTTCTTGGCACGGGTATCGGCGCGGCGGTGGGCATTGTGACCGGTTCGGTGAAGCGGTGGTGGCACAGCACCATCGGCGGCACGATTGGAGGCGCGCTGGGCGGGATCGCCTTCCAGATCTTTACCATCCTGTTTGCGCCCGCCTATCTCGCGGCGACCGGGGGCGAGCCGGTAGAGATCGGTGCGCCGGGCAGGGCGGTGGGCTTCCCCGTGCTGGGAGCAAGCATCGGCTTCTTCATCGCACTGGTGCAGGAGGCGCTGAAGTCAGCATGGGTGCGCGTGATTCTGGGGCGCAACGAGGGCAGAGAGTATCCCGTCGACAAGCCCGTGTGCATCATCGGGCGCGACGAGTACGCCGACATCCCGCTCTTCGGCGATATGCATATCGCACCCCAGCACGCCCGCATCGTGCGCCAGCAGAACCGCCATCTTCTGCAGGATTTGGGCACGCCCGCAGGCACTCTGCTCAACGGTCAGCCGGTGCGCGAGGCGTGGCTGAAGGACGGCGACATCATCCAGATCGCCTCGATGCGCCTGCAGTTCTTCGAGAAAGCCACTCGCTCGCTGGTGCGTGAGGCGATGGAACGACAGGAGAAGCCCTTGTCGCGCCCGCCCATGCCCGATTACCTGTGTCCGTACTGCGGTGAGCGCAGGGACCCGGTGACCGGGCAGTGCGCCTGCAGTGTCCTGCCCAGCGCCGGGGCGGTATCTGCGCCTTCCACACCTGCCCAGCCGGTGGCTCTGCCCGCTTCCGGAGCCATGCCTTCGCGTTTAGTCGTCCTGAACGGGGCGCGCGCGGGCGCGGTGTTCCCCCTGCAGGGCGATGTGGTCACCATCGGGCGAGAGGTGGGGCGCCACATTTTGCTGGACTTTGACCCCACCGTCAGCCGGCGCCACGCGCGTCTGGAGAGGCAGGGTGCACAGTGGGTTCTGCTGGACGAGGGCTCGCGCAACGGCAGTTTCGTTAACGGTCAGCCCGTCCAGCAGAGACCCATACAGGCAGGCGACGTCCTGCGCTTCGGCGCGACCGAGTTGCGGGTGGAGTAGATAGTGGTGCTCTCGCTAAGGCTAATCATCTCCAGTCGCGCCGAAGTTGCGAACCAGGATGCCGAAATCGAACAGCGTCACCTCCTCATCGCCGTCTAAATCGGCATCGGCGTTCCAGCTGATGTCGCCGGGCATACTGCCGAACGCGGCGACCAGCCGTCCGAAGTCGAACAGCGTCACCTCGTTGTCCCCATCAATGTCTCCGTTGATCAGCGACACATCCACTCCGGAGACATCACCGTCGGTCACATCAACACCCCGCACCACCACCCTGAGCCAGTGGCTGGCTTTGAAGGCGATGTCGTACACGCCGGGTTCCACGTCGGGGATAATATAGCTGCCGTCTGCGCTCAGGTAGATGAGGAGGTCGACAGGGGACGCTTCTGCAGGGCGTAGTTGCACGGCAATGGGAATCTGCGTGATGTCTCCCGCGAAGTCCTGCAGGAGGAGGTTGCCGGCGATTTGTCTGCTACCGCCTATGGTGTCCAGTAGAAACGCTTCGTAGCGCCCTGCGCTGGCGTTCCACCCCTGCCCGACAATGTAACGTGCATCGGGTGACACGGCAGAGGCATACCACAGCCTTGACCCATCTGTTAGCAGATGGGCGTAGAGGTCGTTCAGATTCTGCATGCCGGTACTTTCTGTCCAGAGGAAAGCACGGTATGTCTCAATGCCCGGCTCAATTTCTGAGTGCCCTACGACCACCTTTCCGTCTGCAGATACGTCAAAGGCGGCGCTGAAATTGCCTCCCAGTGTGCCCAGGTCCTGCATGCCAGCATCTGCTGTCCAGCGAAACGCCACAGTATAACCAGAGCCGTTGTGCGAGACCCCCACTACCACCCTGCCATCCTGCGACACTCCAAAGGCTGTGCTGTAGCTACCATGCAGTGCGCCGAGGCTTTGCATGCCTGTCTCTGCCGTCCAGCGAAAGGCGAACTGGTTCAGGCTGGCATCTGACGCCCACCCAACCACCACGCGCCCATCGCCTGATATGTCATGTGCATAGCTGCTGTACCCTCCGAGTGTGCCCAGGTCTTGCGTCCCGGTGGCTTGCGTCCAGCGAAAGGCGCGATAAACAAAATCGCCGGGGAGTGTTGCCGATCCTGCCACGACGCTACCGTCGTCGGAAACGCCATAGGCGCTGTTGAAGTTGCCTCCCAGCGTGGCCAGGTACTGCACGCCGGTTTCCGGAGTCCAGCGAAAGCCGCGAGAGTAGTAGGTGACGTCATCGACATCTTCTCCAACCACCACACGCCCGTTCCCCGACACGCCTCTTGCTGTACCGGAACCTTCCAGCCCCAGGTCCTGCATGCCGGTTTCGGGAGTCCAGCGAAAGGCGCGTTGCTGACCTACTGCGTTGCTGGACGCGCCCACTACGACACGCCCACCCGCCGAGACATCAAAGGCGAAGCTGTAATCCCCGGTACCCTCCCCGCCGAGGGTGCCGAGCCATCTCAAGGAACCTCCCCGCCGTCCTTCGCCTGTGTCCAGCAAGAACGCCTCGTAGCGTCCTGTGGCGGCGTTGTATCCCCAGCCCACAATGTAGCGCCCATTAGGCGAAATAGCGTTGGCACTCCAGAGGCTGGAACCCTCTCCCAGCAGATGGGCGTATACACTGTTCAGGTTCTGCATGCCGGTCCCTGCTGTCCAGCGGAAGGCATTGTCGTCGCTCGCTCCGACCACCACGCGCCCGTCCCCCGATACGCCATAGCCCCGGCTCCAGTTGAAGCCCGGCAAAGTGCCGAGGTCTTGCATCCCTGTGGATTCAGTCCACCGAAAGGCGCGATAATTCTCGGTGTTGGTGGCTGTACCCACCACGACGCTCCCGTCTGTCGACGCGCCAAAGCCCGCGCTCCAGGCACCACCGAGGTTGCCCAGGTTTTGCATGCCGGTTTCGGCTGTCCAGCGGAAGGCGCGTTGCCAACCGTCGGTGTTGTGTGCCCCGCCAACCACTACGCGCCCGTTGCCCGATATGCCATACCCGTCGCTACTATGCCCGCCCAGTGTGCCCAGGTCCTGAATCCCTGTAGCCTGTGTCCAGCGAAAGGCATGGATGTTGCCCGCAAAACCAGCCGACCCGACCACAACGCTACCGTCCGCTGACACACCGTTGGCTCGGCTCCTCCTCCCTAAGAGGTCTACCATCCCTGTGGACTCCGTCCAGCGAAAAGCGCGTTCCTGACCGCTGGCGGTTTCGGACCATCCGACCACGACGCTTCCGTCCGCCGATACACCCTTTGCCTCGCTGGCGCCGCCCAGGGTGCCGAGGTCTTGCATGCCGGTTTGTGCTGTCCAGCGAAAGGCGCGATCGCGACCTTGGGCGTCCCGTGCCCTTCCAACCACGACGCCATTATCCGACACGCCAAAAGCGTAGCTCTGATTACCCCCCAGCGTGCCCAGCCAGGTCAGGGACTGTGCGCTCGCGCTCACGATCGTTCCACAGAACACGATTACAACAGGTAGAACCATCGTGAGGTTCTGAATCAGGCGTTGCATCGTTTTGTTCTCCTTTCTGTGGTACGAGTTTGCGGCGGTGCGAAGGGGGTCCATTGCCGGGGGTATCGCCGGAGACTGAGTCCATCCTCAGGCATCAGGGCTCGATTCGCCACCACCATTAGATACTTAGCATAGGAAAATATTGCTTGTCAAGCATTGGTGCGAAATGAGAAACAGAATTTACAGGGAAAAAGCCCCGAAAAGCGACTCACGACCACACTGCATTGACGCGGTCTGGGCTAGCTCCGCCTCCGCCTGTGCTCTGCCAGGACATACCTGCGGGCATTATTTCCGCTTGCTGGACTTTGACCCCACCGTCAGCCGGCGCCACGCGCGTCCGGAACGGTTAGCCTGTTCAGCAGAGACCCATACTGGCAGGCGACGTCCTGCGCTTCGGAGCCATGGAGCTGCGGGTGGATAGGGTATAATACTTAGCGGGGGTGTAAGCGCTCTATGCTAAACTTGGCTGAAGTCGTTGAGGAATTGAGCTCCGTATTCGAAAAGCCTGTTGCGGAGAAGCTTGGGCAGGTGATGCTATCGGTTTACGAACGCCTGCATGAAAGTATGGTGTTGCAGCGTCTCGATGCGATTGAGCGCAGGCTGGACGAGATGGATGCTGAATGGCGCCGTGCAATGAATGAGCTGACAAGCCAACTTGCTGCCAGTCGCATGGAAACCGAGGCACGCTTCCGCGAGCTGGCAACCGCACAATTCTCAACAGAGGAGCGCCTACAGCAGTTGACGGCTCGTGTCGACCAACTGACCGAGCAGATGGTGCAGTTGACGGCTCGCGTTGACCAATTGACAGTGCGTGTCGACCAACTGACCGAGCAGATGGTGCAGTTGACGGCTCGCGTTGACCAATTGACCGCGCAGATGGAGCAGTTGGCGGAAGCGCAGCGTCGCACAGAAGAGCGGGTCACCCAGCTTGCGGAGGCATTGCTGAGACTTGCTGAGCGAGTGGGTGATTTGCAAAAGCAGGTTGGAGGGTTGTCCCAAACTGTAGGATACGTGCTGGAAAACGAGGCGATGAAGAAGCTTCCAGACCTGCTCCTGCGCGACTACGGGCTGCGCGTGGAAGGCAGATTGAAGAGGCAGTACGTGCAGGACAAGCGTGGACGGCATATCGAGGTGAATGTGTTCGGCACGGCAAGACGCAACGGCGATACGGTCACCATCGTCGGCGAGAGCAAGTCACAGCTCTCCAAAAACGACATCGACCGCTTCTTGGCGCGTACGGTAAGGGAGCTGGAGGGGCTGTACCCTCAGCTGTTTCCCGTCATCATCACGCACATGATTTCGGAACCAGACGCTGAACAGTATGCGCGGGAGCTGGGAGTGGCACTCTACTACTCCTATGAGTTCTGACCGGCTGATCCTGGTCTGCTGAAGGCAATGATGTCGCTGTGCCGACGCCTAAGGCAGACCTCTATCTTACTTCCTCTTCACCGGCTTAATATCCCAAATGTCCTGCGCGTACTCCATCACCGTGCGGTCGCTGGAGAACTTGCCGATTCGCGCCACGTTCAGAATGGCTTTGCGCGTCCAGAGGTCGGGCTGAAGATACTCCTGAGCCACCCGCTCCTGAGTCTCAATATACGATGGGAAGTCAGCGAGGTGGAAGTAGTAGTCGCCGTGGTACACCAGGCTGTCCATAATCCAGCGGAACAGCCCCGGCTCATGCGGGCAGAACAGATCGGTAGTGAAGGTGTCCATCACGCGACGTATCCATTCGTTCTCCCGGTACAGGGCATGGGGGTCATAGGTGCCCTGATGGCGCATTTCGCGGATCTGCTCGGCGGTGTGACCGAAGATGAAGATATTCTCCTCGCCCACCTCTTCCATAATCTCGATGTTGGCGCCGTCCAGCGTGCCGATGGTGAGCGCTCCGTTCATGGCGAACTTCATGTTGCCGGTTCCCGACGCCTCCATGCCCGCTGTAGAGATCTGCTCGCTCAGGTCGGCGGCGGGGATGATGATTTCGGCAAGGCTCACCCGGTAGTCGGGCAGGAACACGACGTGCAGGTAGTCTCGGGCGCGGTGGTCGTGGTTAATCACGGTTGCCACGTTGTTGATGAGCTTGATGATGCTCTTTGCCGCCCAGTAGCCCGGCGCCGCTTTACCTCCGAAGATGAACGTGCGCGGCACCGTCGGGTAGTGATGATCCTCGATGATACGCAGGTAGTTGTAGATGATGTGCAGGACGTTCAGCAGCTGGCGTTTGTACTCGTGGATACGCTTGACCTGCACGTCGAACAGGCTGTTCGGGGGCACGGAAATATTCGCCGTTTCGCGGATGAAGTGTGTTAGGCGCAGTTTGTTGAGCTGTTTGACCTCGCGGAACCGCTGTTGAAACTCGGGGTCATCGACATAGAGTTCCAGCGCGCGCAGGCGCTCGAGGTCGGTGACCCACTCCTCGCCGATGGTCGTGTCGATCAACCTGCTCAGGCGTGGGTTCGCCTGCTTCAGCCACCGGCGCGGCGTCACTCCGTTCGTCTTGTTGTTGAACTTGTGGGGGAACAGCTCGTAAAAATCCGGCACCAGCGACGAGCAGATCAGCCTGCTGTGCAGTTGCGACACCCCGTTCACCGAGTGGCTGCCGATGATGGCGAGGTGTGCCATGCGCACGTATTGCTGTTGCCCCTCTTCGATGATAGACACACGCCGAAGTTTCTCATGGTCGCCCGGGTAGAGCCACGACACATGCTCGAGAAACCGCCGGTTGATTTCGTAGATAATCTGCAGGTGTCTGGGCAGGAGTCGCTCGAATAGCTCCACGGGCCACTTCTCCAGCGCCTCCGGCATCAGCGTATGGTTGGTATATCCGAAGGTCTGCTCGGTGATCTGCCATGCCTGCTCCCACGGCAGGCGGTTCTCATCCACCAGAATGCGCATCAGCTCCGCAATGGCGAGCGCCGGATGCGTATCGTTCAGCTGGATAGCCGCCTTCTGCGGGAACTGCTCGAAAGTGTCGTGCGTTCTGGTATACCGGCGCACGATGTCGCGCAGGGCGCAAGCCACCAGGAAGTACTCCTGCGTGAGGCGCAGCTCCTTGCCTGCCGCCACGGCGTCCGACGGGTACAGCACTTTGGAGATGGTCTCGGAAGCGATTTTTTGCTCCACCGCGCTGATGTAGTCGCCGCTGTTGAAAATCTGGATGTCGAACTCATGGTACGAGCGCGCCGAGAAGAGGCGCAGGACGTTCACCGTCTTGCCTCCGTAGCCCACCACGGGCATGTCGTACGGTACGCCGACGATCAGCTTCCAGTCTTTCCAGAGAGGCAGATAGTGTCCGTTGCTGTCCACC
>FWPV01007760.1_pt1 | contig 10481 bp, 6 predicted proteins | sample 2228371 | NCBI WGS metagenome assembly FWPV01 (sample SAMEA103939776, study PRJEB20133) | metagenome
GGCATTCGTAGGCGGAGGGAAACTCCGCTTCGCCCTCCGCTCGCCACGTCTTCAAATCCTGCGATGAGAAGAGGGAGAAGGCATCTCGCCGAACATACAGCACCATGATCCAGCGCGAGGTCGGTGCAAACCAAAAGACCTTGGGATCGCGATTGCCCTCTGCGATGGGGCCGATCACCGGATTGCCCGCGAATTTTCTCCAGGTTCGCCCTCCATCCACAGACCAGGCCATGCACTGCGTGAACGGACGGGGGTCGAACGATTCGCCGCCCGCCGCCGTGTAAAAAGCGCACATCGGCGGGTGCTCGCTCGACCCCAAGCCCGACGTACCGGCGTGATCGATGACCGCCGACCCGGAAAAGATGGTGCCCGATTCGTCGGGCAAAAGGGCATCGCCCAATTCTTCCCAGTGGACCAAATCGCGACTGACGGCGTGCCCCCAAGTCATGTTTCCCCACCGCACGCCGAACGGATTGTGTTGGAAAAAGAGGTGGTATTCCCCCCGATAATAAACCAAACCGTTGGGATCGTTCGTCCATCCCACGCGGGGTGAAAAATGAAACTGCGGGCGTAACGGTTCCCGGTACAAATCATCGGGGAAGATCGGCGTCTCCGCCTGCCGTGCGCGTGCCGCCACTAGCTCCGCGGCGGATCGCGGCCGAACATCCCAGAGGAGTTTTTGACCGCGGAATTCCGCGACATCCACGGAAGCCCAGAACCGTTCCCGCGTGCCAGGCTCCGCCACGTCCACGGCGAAATAGCGCACCACGCGATCCCCCAGCCGCAGCCGGCACTGAATCCGCTCGGTGTCGTCACCGACCGGCAGCAGAAGAAACCTCCCCTCGGGGATGAATTCGTGCCTGACCGCCTCGGCCTTGTTCACGTTCGATTGCATGATTTCATCCACATTGATATGTCCCCAGCCGCCGGAGCGACGATCCACGATACGCAGAACGGCCGTCTTGCCGATGAACTCGGACACATCCCACGATTCCCAATCCAGCTCCTCCGATCCGCCCGGAGCGACGTTCGGCCCATGAGCCGTACGTACGCGCTTGCCGTCCACGAGCAGCTCCATATAGGTCTCGTCCGGATAGCCGCCTCCGCCGATCAAAAAGCACAGATACCGTCTTTCGATACGAAAGGGCGGGCTGACGAGGCTCCCATGCGGGCCGTCGCCGCCGTGGTAAGAATTGACAAGCCGCTTACCGCGATAGCCGGTCACCGGCATTTGATTGGGCAACGTGCCTTCCGCCGGTCCGGGACCGAACGCCTCCCCCTCCGTCGTCCACGGGGCGTACTCCGCCCTCTCGAAATCGTCGATCAGGATATCCCTTTGCTCTTGCCTCGCCTCTTGCTCAGCGATCACCGCGTTCTTTACCCCCAGCCACGAGAACGCCAGCGCGAGGCCGCACATCAACGCTTCATTCAGAGAATTCCGCATGAATATTTCCCTTTCCGCTGTGCCGTTTCGGACGCGCGGCTCCGCCGACGCCTTCGAGGCCGCCCATGACGGATCGGTACGCCGCAGTTCGACCGACGAGGCAGACTTGGTCAGCTCGCGGCCTTATCCCCGCGGCCCGCCAAACGCTTTTCGATTTCCTCCAACGGAACCCCTTTGGTTTCCGGCATCACGAACAGCACCCACAGCAATTGCAGAACCATCATGACGGCGTAAAAGGCGAAGGCATGACCGCCGGATGCCGCGGCGATCATGGGAAACGTCCACGAAATGGCGGCGCACATGAACCAGTGCGTAAAGCTGCCCAACGCTTGGCCGTAGGCGCGAACCGCATTGGGAAACACCTCGCTGATGAAGACCCAAATCACCGCTCCCTGCCCGAAAGCGTGCGAGGCGATGAACACCAAAAGGCTGATCAGTACGACGGCGTTTCCCAAGCCGTCGAAATGCGACCCGTACCAGTAGAAGGCTCCGGCCGTCGCAGCGAGGCTGAGGATGTAGCCGACGGAACCGACCAGCATGAGGAATCGCCGGCCGAAGCGGTCAATAACGGCCATGGCCAAAAGAGTGAAGATCAAGTTCGTGCCCCCCACCGCCACGGCTTGCAAAAAGGCGGTGTCTTTACCGGCTCCCGCCATCTCGAAGATGCGGGGGGCGTAGTACATCAGGGCATTGATGCCCGAAAGCTGATTGAAGGCCGCGATGGCAATCGCCAAGAGCACGGACTTTCGATAGCGACGAGCTAACAGGGCATCCCAAGCCGCCGCCTCGCGGTTCGCCAAGGACTCTTCGATTTCCCTGACCAGCCGGCCGGCCTGTTCGCGCGCGACGCCCAAGCGGACCAGGACCTCCTTTGCCTCGGGAGATCGACCGCGGGCCACCAGCCAGCGCGGGCTGCGCGGTGTGGCATAGAGCAGGAGCCAAAAGGCCGCCGCCGGAATCGCCTCGACGCCGAACATCCAGCGCCATTCCACCTCGCCCAACTGTAGCAAGGTGATGCAGTAGTTCGAAAGGAAGGCCAGCAGAATCCCCAGCACGATATTGAACTGCACCACCGCCACCAAACGGCCGCGCGCTTGCGGGGGGGTGATCTCCGCGATGTACATCGGGGCCACGACCGAGGCGCCGCCTACCCCCAAGCCTCCCAAGAACCGGAAGAACACCAGCGAAAACCAATCCCATGCCAAGCCGCTGCCGACCGCCGAAATGAAATACAGCACCGCGATCCCGATGAGGGTCGGGCGTCGGCCCCAACGATCCGCGGGATAACCCGCCGTCAGCGAGCCGATGATCGTCCCGATCAGCGCCGCGGCAACGGTAAACCCCAACCAGAAGTCCGACAGTTGAAAGACGCTTTGGAGCAATCTCTCCGTGCCGGAAATCACGGCGGTGTCGAAGCCGAACAGCAGTCCGCCCAGCGAGGAAACCAAGACGCACAACATCAGGTAGCGATTCATCCGCATGTCGGACCGCCTACCTGCCGAGCAGGTGAACGAGGGAAGGAGGACTTTTGCGCAATCGCGTCGGCAAAGATACGGCCCCACCGCCCTGGTGGTCGCGGAGCGGTGGAACCGTATGCGACGAAGCGTGAATACGTCGGGCGACGCTCGCCCAAATCACAAACGCCGCGACGGGAAAGGCAACGGCATGGAAACCGCGCCGCCCGGCGTTTTGAAACCGATCGTCGGCCCGACCTTTACCGAATGCGATTGAGGACCGCCTCGGCCCGGGCCTTGAGCTGGGCATCCTTGGTTCCGGCGATGACCCGCTCCATGGCCTGAGTGACCAGGTTGCGGTTGGCAGTCCATTTTTCGCCGATGGCCACCGCCGCTGCATAAGCCGCCTCGGCTGTGGCGGGGCGTTCCATCTCCTCCATCACCATTTGCAAGGAGGCCGGGCTTGGATTCCGCCCTAGCACCTCCATCACCAATTCCCGCTCGGCGTCCCGCCGCGCCAGCGACAGCGCCCTCCGGCACATGGCCAAGCGTTCCTGAGGCTCGACGTTCAACTGCCGGGCGATGCGGATGTATGCCCGCAACATGCGAACCTGGAACCGTTCGGCCTTGCCCGACTCGATCAGATCCACCAACGGTTGGGCCGCGTCCGGCGTCATCCAATTGCCCAAGGCGACCGTCGCCAAGTCCTGCAATTCGGGATCATTCCCTTGAGCCGCGCGGACGACCGTCTCCAGGGCGGTCTTACCGCCGACGATGGTCAGCAGTTCGAAGATGAAAGCCCGGGTTTCGCCGGTGGAGCCGGTCAGAATCTCGGCCAAGCGTCCCGCCGCGGCATCGGCGTCGGGCTGCCGGCGCAAGGCCGTCCGCAGCGCTTCGCGAATGACGTTCTTCTCCTCCTCGGTGGACGCCTTGGCCAGTCGCGACAACAGGGCGACGACGTCATCCCACTGCGCGATGGCGCCCAAGGCCGTAACCGCGGCCGAGCGGCGCGCGGCATCCGGAGAATCGAGCGCCTCGCGGAGCACGGGAGCGGCAGCCGCCAAACGCCGTCGTCCCGCGGTAGCCGCCAGGGCCGGCCAATCAACACCTTCGGCCGACCGCAAGCGTTGGGCCAGGGCCTCGCCGATACCGGGCACGTCGAGCGAATCCAAGGCTGCTTGAGCAGCCGCTCGCACGTCCTCGTTTTCGCTGTCCACGGCCTGCGCCAGCCGATCGAGATCTTGTGCTCCACCATGCTTCGCCAAAACGCGCAGGGCGGCCACCTGGAGGCCCGCATCATTCCCCTGCAAAGCCTGCCGGGCCAACTCCGCGGCCGTTTCGCCGTGCAAATCGGAGAGGGCGAGCAGGATCACGCCTTTGCGCTGGGCGGGGGCGGCTGCATAAAGCTGCGTTAGGCGCGGAACCGCCGCGGCGGGATCAAGATCTCGCGCCACCCCCATCGCCGCCGCAAACATGGCATCGTCCGCGGACTTCGCCGTTTCGTCCCAGAGGGCAAGCCCCGCATCGCCCGCCGTCCCTATCTCGCCGCGGACGGCCGCAATCAGATACCGGACGGGGAGCCGCGTACCGCGTATCGCTCGGTACGCGGCGACGGCCTGATCCTTATTGCCGTCGCGACGCAAGACGTCGGCCCCGATCACCAGCGCGTCCGCGATGCTATTGGCCCGATCCCCCTGTGCCGACGCGAGCGCCTCGATCAGGATTCCCACGGAATCGGGCGTGCCGATTCGGGCCAAGGCGGACGCCGCGGCATCGGCCAAGGCGAAATCCTCCGATGCCAAAAGCTCTTTCAGAATGGGAACGGCATCGGCGTCGCGGCGGGCGCCGATGGAATTGATGACGCCCAATTTCAGCGTCCCTTGCACGGTGTTCAAGGCATCCCGCAGTGCCGCGTCCACCGCCTTACCCGGGATAGGCTCCAGCGCGAACCGTGCGTAATGGGAAAGCTTTTCGTCTCCCAGCAAGGCAGCCAGCACCGGCACGGCCGATTCGTCGCCCACGACGGCCAACTGCTTGCACGCCAAGGCTTTGTCGTGCAACGAGGCATCCGCGGATTGCAGGACGGCTATCAGCGAAGCCGGATCGACGGCCCCGGCCTGTTGGGCGGGTAAGGGCCGTGCGGCGAGCAAGCACCCGATCGCCGCTACGTACGCGAAAAACATCCTACCTTTTACCGATTTCATGATCTCGATCCTCTGATTCGTCCAACGGCTTTGGAATCGGCTTGCGAGCCGCGCGACACGATCTTTCGGATGCCTCGCACGCGCTCGCCCGTCCGGATCGGCCGGTCGTGTCCGACCCATCCCTACCTAGCGTTCCACATCAGATGTGCCACGGTTGACGCAAGGCTCGTGAGCGCATGCGATTCGCCTCGTCGTCGCCGAGGAACTCCTCCTTGACGGGATCGAAGCGGACCTTGCGTCCCAACTGCCAAGCAATGTACGCACAATGGCTGGCGATATGCGACTGGGCGGCGACGTCGGCATTGGCCTTGGGCTTGGCCCGCGTCTTGACGCAATCCAGGAAATCACGGATGTGCGTGCTCGGATCCGTGCCCGCCATGGTAAACACCGGCATTTCGGCCCGCAGCGATTCCGGCTCCAGAGCTACCAGACCGCGATCCCCGGTCTCGATCCAACCTTCTTCGCACTCGAAGCGGACGCTGCACGTGCCCAGCCCCAGCCAACCCGTGTCCCGCATGATGAGCTTGACGCCGTCGGCATACACGGCATGCACCTCGTTGCCGTGCGGCTCGTATTCGACGGGAGCCGTGTCGTCGGCCTTGTTCGCCCATTGGCAAAGGTCCACGGTGTGCGAACCCCATTCCAGGATGCCGCCGCCGTGGAAATCGAAGAAGCCCCGCCATCCCCCGTTGACGTAGCGGCGATTGAACGGCCGCCACGGCGACGGTCCCAGCCACATGTCCCAATCGCACTCGTCCTTCGACGGAAGCGGCTCCTCGGGCAACCAATCGTGCGTGGTGGCAGGGGCCAGCGTATTGGCGTGAACGGTGTGCAGTTTGCCGAGCCGTCCAGAATAGACCAAGTTCACGGCATAGATGAAATTGCCGATGTTGCGCCGCTGTGTGCCGGCTTGGTACACGCGGCCATAGCGCCGCATCGTGTCCGCCAGGGCGCGACTTTCGGCGATCGTCATCGAGCACGGCTTTTCGCAGTAGATGTCCTTGCCGGCCTTGGCGGCGATGATCGATGCCATCGTGTGCCAACGATCGCCCGTCGCGATCAGCACGGCGTCGATGTCGTCCCGGGCAAGGAATTCGAACATGTTTTGATACGTGCGGCAATCGGTATTGCCGTAGTGTTCATCGACCATTTGCTTGACCATGTTGCGACGTTCGGCCTGGGCGTCGCAAACGGCGACGAACTGCACGTCCGGATTCTCCAAGAAATGCCGCAGATCTTCTCGGCCGCGGGGGCCGATTCCCAACCCGCCCATGACGATCCGGTTGCTTGGCGCAAAGGTGTTGCTCATCCCCAGCGCGGTTCCCGGCACAAAGTACGGCACGGTCGCAATCGCTGCGGCTTTCGTCGCCCGTGACAGCAACGCGCGCCGTGAAAGGGCCTCCTTCATTCGCATCATCACATTTCCTCCCTATCCTTCAAAAGCAAGCCAAAAACAAAGCGTTTCCCTGATGGACCGCCGCCGCGCCGGCGTACCCCCATCGCCATCCGCCGCTGCCGCACGCCCTGCGTCACGGCAACCACGAAGCCCGCTTCACTCCATCGCGTAATCCCTGGGACGCATTCCCTTGCGAAACGCCCCGAAACCGAAGTAGCTCGGCTCGTACGGCCCGACCGTTTCCACATCGGCTCGCGGCGGGATCTCGTCCTCCATGCCCAGGCACCAATAGGCGGCGTTCACCAACAGCCGTCGCAATCCTTCGCTCTTCAGATCCACGGCGGCTCCCATCGTGGTGGTAAACACGCGACCGATCACGCCATTCTCGCCCCGATAGGTCTTGGTCCAGGCGATGGGCATCATAGGATCGTTCTTCGGACCCTCCAGCGGCGGATCCTGGGGCGACATCCCGGTCAATACTTGACCCAACACGAGCGGCTGAGAATCGCCGGGGAGCGGCAGTCGAACGGTATAAACGTCGGTCGGCCCCCAGATGTCTTCACAACCGCGGACGATGGGATGATTCTCCATCCCCGGCGAGATCACGCCGCGGGTACTTTCTTTATTGTGGGCGCCGTGATGGCTAATCCAGGTTTCGCCCAGGATCTGCCGTCCGAACCCGCCGTCCCATTCCTTACTATTGAAGCTGTAGCGGGCGAAAGCACGATCGGCTGGAATGTTGAAGGCGTGCGTCGCCGTCCGCAACCCGATGATCGGCTTGCCCGATCGGACATAGCGATCGAGCGACGCCATTTGCTCGTCCGGCAGATTGCGAAATCGCGTAAAGATGATCATCAAGTCGGCCGTGTCCAGCAACTCCAAGCCCGGAATGTTGCTGACATGGACCGGATCGATCTCTCCGGTCTCGGGATGGATCGCGAACAATACCGTGCAGCGGAACCCGTGACGCTTGGCAAGAATCTTGCCTAGCATGGGCAGCGCTTCCTCGGAGCGGTATTCCTCATCACCCGAGACCAACACGATGTGCTTACCCTTTCCCGGGCCATCCCCGCCCTCATAGGTGACCCACGGGCCTTCGGCTCGCAACTGCGGTCCCTGGACGGCAAGGGCAAACACGGCGACCGCCGCCGCCATCTCCCATCGCGTCATTGTTCCCGACATGGTTCCCCCTCATCGTTGCGCATTCCAGGTTTAACACGACGCGGCGCCCCGTTTCGACGGTGCGCACACGCACCCTGTATCGTAATCCACGTCACCGCCGTTCGCTTGCCATCCACCGGCCCATCCCGGCGATCAACGCGGCACAGGCAAGACTTCGGTGCCGCGCCCCTGTTGGATCAGCGGCACGTATTCCTCCAACCATTGTTGCGTGGACGGATCGGTCAGGTCCACCACGGCCTTGCGCTCCGCGGAGAGGTAGGCCGCGAGCGTCAGTCGAACGATCTCTCGACCGTATTCCCAATCCATCAGCGGCGGCCGACCCGAATTCAACGCGTCGACCAGATCGAGATTTTCATCAACGTAGCCGTACAAGTCCGGCTCGTTGGGCTGGATGGTCAACAGGCCGCGCGTGGCCTGCTGCTTTTCCAATGCCGATTCGGCGTCGGCCAGACCTTGCGCGGCGGCGTCGCCGACGAAGACCTCGACCGGCGACCGCAGGCTGTTCAGCTCGAAGGCATAGCCCGGCCCCAAACCGTCCATCATTACCCGCAACCCCTGCTTGTCGTACATCCACGAGACGGTGAATTGGGCTTTGCTGAGAAAGCCGGACTCGGGATCTTGAAACGTCACCAAGCCGGTGGCGAAGTCGTCGGCAGGCGTTTTCGCGTAATCGACGCCGAATCGCTCGAGCAATTCCGCCCGCCACTTCGGCCGTCCCCATTTGAGCAACGTCAGGTCGGCTTGTACGGAAACCGGGCGGAGATAGCGCAGCGGCTTGCCGGGCGGCGTCAATAGATACCAGGCGACCGCCAGGCTGTGGCACCCCATGTCCTCCATCACGCCGCCGCCCTGTTGCGTGGGATCCCAAAACCACGCGCTATGGGGTCCGGCGTGTTCCTCCGAGGCTCGGACCAGCATCAGCGGCCCCATCGCCCCCATTACCGGCTCCAGTTGTGCGCGAACGGCCTTGACGGCCTTCATGTGAAGCTGATTCTCGTAATAGACCAGCGGCACGCCGAAGGGTTGCAACAGGTCGATCATCCGTCGCGCCTCGATGAGGTTTCGGGCGAGCGGCTTATCGCAGATCACCGCCCGCAGCTTGGCTCCCTCGCTCAAGGCAGCCGCAATCTCCTCGCAGACCGCAACGCGCGTGAAGTTGGGCGAGAAAATGGCAACGACGTCCACATGATGCGCCATTTCGCGAACGCTCGGGAAAATGCGTCCTTCGCCAAGTCGAATATCGCGCACGTAGCTCGCCGCCGCTTCCGGCGGACGCCGCGACACCAGGCCGGCCACCTCGACGCCGCGGACCTGGCTCAGCGCACGAAGCTGAAACTTCGCGTAGAAACCGCCACCGACGATGCCGTAACGTAGTGCCGACATTTCCTCCTCCTCGTCTCTCTGCGCCGACAGCCGTTCCAGCCCCGATGCAGCCACGGGACCGCATCCGGGCGTTCCAGGCGAGAAATCACCAGGCCCTTTCGTCGCGGCCACGGCGAATGTCCCTATTCTATAGACAATCGCCACGGCATCCTATCGCGTGGGGCGGCGGACCATTACTACCGCCATGTTACCGCGTCCTTATTCCATCGGCCGGCGGAGTCGCCCCAACAGCACGCTGCCGTCGCCGCCGCGAGGATCGGGCTTGGTGCGATTTGCCGTGCGGTGGCCGTAAACGTATTCACCGACGGTCACCCACCACTCATGATCCGTCACCTGAGCCGCGCCGAAGTTGCCCATCTGGGCACCCCGTTCGGGCAAGACGACCTGCTCACTCGCCTTCAGGACGCAAAGTCTCTCGGTATCCGCCTTGGCAACAAAAAGCGGAGCACGATGACGCGCGATGTGATCGTTCCTCGCCCCGCGCCGGGTATAGACCAGGTACAACTCGTCACCGTAGGCCGCCCAGTGCTGTTGCGTGTTGTAGCTGCCCAAATCGGTTCCGTCGTCAAACGTCCAGGGTCGAATAGGCTCCCAGTGCAGACCGTCTTTGCCGCGGGTAACGTAGCCGCGGAGGTCGTTCCGAATCGTAAGGTAATACCATGAACCGCATTTGATGATGGACGGCTCGCACAGGCCCCGGACTTCGTTCAAGTGAAGCTCATCGCCGTGCCCTTGGTACGTCAGCTTCTCACCGTCGAATCGACAACGGAACACGGTGACCCCAAAAGGTTCCGAAGGTTTCGCTTGGAAATAGATCGGCAGGAGCAAACTGCCGTCGTCTTCCACCAGCCATTGCGAGCAGGCGTTCCGGGCCGCATTGAATCTCTCTTCCTCCGGCGTTTCTAGGATTTCCCAAGCACTCCAGCGATCCGCACCGGGATCGTAGACTGCGTAAGCCGTCCCCGAATAGCGCGGCCGATCCTGAAGTTGCCCCCCTTGCGGGCTGTAGTAGACATAACAACCAATGGCAAGCACTTTGCCGGTCGGCGCATGATAGCCCGGCGTGACATCCGCCACGGCGAAGTTGCAACCATCCGACTGCGGTCGCCACGCCAACTCCGGGACTTCGATCGGGCCTTTCCACGTCTTGCCCAAGTCGTCGGTCCGCATGTAGTAGAGTCCCGAATAGTGGTCATCGGCAACGAGGTGCTTTTGGAGGGTGAGAATCACGGCGGGTTGACCGTCTCGGCCGGCTCCCGGAACCGCAGCCGCCCGCGGATGAAACCACAGGAACTCCGGGGTCAACTCCTGGTGAATCTGTTCGACGCGGATTTCCGGCGGCGGGGCATTCCAGGGGGGCTTCTCGGCCAATAGCGGCGGGGGTGGGGGCCGGTCGCCTCCGTCCGGTACGGCCATAA
>FWPV01011405.1_pt1 | contig 10481 bp, 4 predicted proteins | sample 2228371 | NCBI WGS metagenome assembly FWPV01 (sample SAMEA103939776, study PRJEB20133) | metagenome
CATAGCTCATGTTGTCTGCTGACAAAAAAGGGGACTTTTATGACAATCCTCAAAATCTACCTGGCAGGATTAGTTGTTCTGGTTGGCGCGATTGTGCTCAACGTGCTGGCCGGGTGGCTTGGATTGGCGACCTGGTATGACTTTCTGGGGTCCGTGACGCAAGGCGGTATACGTGAGGCGCTCAAGGCCCTGCGAGTTTGGGATTGGCTGTTCTTGCTGGCGCTCTATCCGGCTTGTCTGGGAGCGTTTGCCTATGTGGTTCTTCGCCGGTAGACCTGACAGGTCTTCTGAGACCTGTCAGGTCTAAAACAAAACATCACCGCGCGCCCAGATGCACCTCCACCGTATGCGTCTGCCCCTCCGCTAACGCCAGCAGCATCGCGCGCGGCAAGAGTGCGGCATGCCCACGATGCTCGAACGAGACGGCTTCGCCGTTCAGCACGACGGATTCGATGGTGTAACCGCCGTAATCCAGCCGCGCCGGGTTGTGGTAGACGACGCGCAGGCGTCGGTCGGCGAACAGGGTGTGGATGGCGGCCTCTCCGTCCGCGTTGAATTGCGCGGCGACGAGCTTCGGTTCCAGCAGCAGCGCGCCGCGCCGCCCTTTGACGCCGAACACCTCGTTGACCAGCGTGAGCAGGTACCAACTCGCCGAACCGGTCAGGTACGGGTACATCCCGCGCCCGCGCGGATTGACGTATTCGGGGATGCCGGGATACATCCGGCTGACGGCAAAATCGCAGCAGTGGTGATAGATCTCGTTCAGCACCTTATAGCCCTCGTACACTAAACCGCGCCGGTAGAGGGCGTTGGCGTACATCACGGCCATGTGGCTGAACATTGCCCCGTTCTCCTTGTGACCGTAAGCGAAGCCGAAGCAGCGTCCCAGATTCAGCAGTACAGCCCCGAAGTCTGTGTTGAGCCGGTAACCGCCCATGTTTGCCGCGTAAAGGTAACGGTCCGCCGCGGCAATGATGGCGCGCGCCTGTTCCGCCGTCGCCACCTCACCGAGCAGGGCGAAGGTCTGCCCGGTGAGCGTCATGCGCACGCCGTTGGGATGGTCACCTTCGACACGTTGACCATCGTTGTCATAATAGCCGTTGAACCAGCCGCAGCCTTCTTGATTCTCGATCCATTCTTGCTGTCGGAGGTGCGCGGTCAGCCAGTTGGCTTTAGCGGCCAGGTCCTCGGCGAGGGTATCGAGCCGCACGACAACCTTTTCGCCGGAAATAGTAGGTTGGACGGCGGCGAAGTAGGTCTCCAGGCGCGCTTTTTTAGCGGCGACATCGCCATAATCCACCGGCTCGCTGAGCGAATCGAGCAAGAATACCAATTCGGCGGCCAGTTCGACGGCGTCGCGGTTCGGCGTTTCCAGCGCCAAGACCAGTTCGCCGAGCGTGCGCAGATTGCCCGCGTAGAGCGCGGTGAAGGCTACACTCTCGCCGCGCTTCCGCGCCATGTCCATGCCGTCGTTCCAGTCCGCGCCTTCGAGGCGGATGATGTTGTGCTCGCCCACGTTGAAGAACGCCGTGAGGTGCTGGATGAGCAAGTGTTCGAGGATGGAGCCGCGGTAGATGTCGCCGTTTGCCGTCTTCAGCAGCGTGCCGTCCTCAGGCTGCCACGTCAGGTCAAGGCTCTGGGCGCGGTTGATGAACTGATCCTTGAAGTAGACCTGGTCTTGCAGCAGGAACTCCAGGTCGCCGGTGGCGTCGAGGTAGAGTTGGGTCGTCAGCAGCGGCCACGCGCCGTGGTCCATCCACACGCGGGGGATGTTGTTGCGGTCGGCCTTGAACTCGCCCGGCTTCGCGCCGATGATGGTGGCGTTGCTGCCGTCACTGCGCACACCGGCATAGCTGCTGAACAGCAGATCGCGCACGTCTGTCGGCTCCATGAGCAACAGCGCCAGGCAATCCTGCCACAAGTCGCGCCACCCGCGCCCGCCGCGTCCGTAGTCGTGGTAGGGCAGGAAGGAGTTGCCGATGAGCCGCCGCAGGATGGGTTGTAGCGTCACCCACTTCAGCCAGCGGTCGAAGGTGGGGTCGGCGGTTTGCACGCTCAACGGGGCGAGTTTCGCCTGCCAATATGCGAGCGTGCGTTCGAACCACTGCCCGAATTTGATGGCGTCGCCATACGTTTCAAGCAGCGCAGCGGGATTTTCCTCCCCGTCCATGATGGCCGTGATGAGGAGGTACGATTTGGCGCGCCCCGGTTCGAGCACGATGTCCTGGAAGCGCAGCGCGCCGATGGCCTCGTAGCCGTCAACCGTCGTTCCGGCGGGGACAGCCGGTTTGGCTTGCTCCGGCGCGACGATGGCCTGCGGCCATTCAAGGCTTCCCCCTTCCCCGATGAAGTCTTCAACGACGGGGTAGAAGCACACGGGCGCGTCGCCGGTGTCTTCCGCGCCGAGCACGCCGTAGGTGACGGTGTTGGGCTGATGCCCGCGCTCGTCGAAAGAGAGGGTGGGGCGCACGAGGACGCCGTGTGGGTGCGTGCGGATGCGATGCAGCAGCGAGGTGACGTGCCGGTGGTCGCGCAGGTTGTCGGCGGAGCGCCCGTAGAGCGGGAGCGCCGCCGTGGGCGTGAGCGCGAGAGGCGCGTCGCCGATGTTGGTGAGCGTCACCTGCATCAATTCGACGGCGTCGTTAGATGGTGGAACCACTGTCGTGATCTCGGCGCGCAATCCCAGGCGCGCGTTCTCGCGGACGACACGCTGCCAGAGGAAGCCGGCTTCGAGCGTGACACTATCCGCATCGTCGCTGAACGTCTGCGCCATTTGAGGCGCGCTGTTGCCTGTGGCCGACCACGGCCCAACGCCGTGAACGTGCACCCAAAAATTGCGCGCCGAGCGGGTATTGTGCAGGTCTTCCACGGAGACCGGCGTGGTGGCGAAGGTGTTCTGCCCGGTCTTCACGTCGCCGTGGAGCAACGGCGTGACGACGGATATCATGCCGGCCTCGTTCACCAGCGGGAAATACAGGTAATTGGTTTTGTGCGGGTTGTGCAGGACGAACGTTGCTGCATCGTCTACAAAATGCCAATTAGTTATGTCAGTTTTGGTCATCACATTCTCCTGTTTTGGTGTTGTGTCGTGGTTAGTCATGAAAAGCGGCGTGAGGTCACGCGCTCACGCCGCTTCGGCATCCTCTTGGCCCTATTGCGCCATTGCATTGAGCGTTTGCTCGAACTCGACGAGGTCGGCGGCTTGCAGCGCAGCTTGCAATAAGGCGCGCAGTTTTTCGATGTCGGAAATGCCTTTCAGACGCTGTTCGAGACGGCGATAACCCACTATGGAGGGGGTGAAACGTAGGGTGATAACGTCCAACACGCCTTCCAATATCCCTTCTGCGCGACCTTCTGCGCGACCTTCTGCAAGGCCTTTCTCAAGACCTTCCGCAATCCCTTTCTCGCGCATACGACGCAAGTAGGGCGTTTCCAGCAAAGGGTCTTGCGCGATAAATTCAATCAGTTGTTCTAACATCTCCAGCGCCTCCTTATCGGGTAACAGACTGCTCAACGCGGCGAATAAGCGTGCGCGGTCCGCGTCGGATGGCAGATGCTTCAGGGTGGCGACGACTTCTTGCAATTCCTGTCTCGGCTGCCGCAATTGTGTTTGTCCAATCAGCGGCAACAGCGCCGGCCGACCCAGGGCCAGAAGTTCCGCCGCCGACATCTGCCAAAGCCGAATGACGCGGTAACGCCACGCTAACGTCGGCGCGCTAGTGTATCCGGCAACGCAATATTCGCCAGTATCGCGTAGTCCCGCGCCGACGTAGATGACAACGCTCTCCAGGCATTGCGCCTCTTCGCGCTGCGCCAGGCGACTCACATAGTCCAACATGCGCCAGGACATCGGACGGTCGCTGCGCGCGCCTTGAAATTCGACGTGGAGTAGCACTTCCCGCTCGTCCGCCAGCCATACACGAAACACGGTATCGCTCCGCAGCGTCCCCGCCGACAATTCGATGTTAAGCGGTTGCGCGTAACGAATCTGCGCCACGTCTACATTCAACAACCACGCCGCGTATTCCGGCGCGAAGTCGTAGAGCAACTGCTTCAAAGGCGTGTCGGTCTCGGGCATCGGGCGCGTCTCCGGTATAAATGGCTCGCTCGTTATCTCTATTATAATCTACGTTTCGGTGTGGGCAACACTTTCATTCAAAGTACACGTCAATTTCCGGAATTTGCCCGCTACGCACTTGTTCCGCGTAAGGCGGGCCGATGATGGGACCGGTTATCTTGATGGGTTCGCCGTTGGCGAGATGGAGGGTGAAGGTGCGCGGTTCCATATCCGCCGCGAAAGTGTCGCGCTTCTGCGGGTTGTGGTAGGTGACGGCGCACCGGCCCAGGAAGGTTGCCGTGACCGTCCCGGCCTCATCGAAGAGCCAGCCGGGCAGCGCGGGCTTGAGCGCCAGGTACAGCGCGCCGTCCCACATAAAGAAAGGCTGCGCGCCGAAGAACATCGTTGTCCACATGCTCAGGAATTCGGCGGTGGAGCCGCTGAGGCGCGCGACGAAGCCCCCGCCGTGCAGCGTCTCGTCGGGGTGCGCGCTGCTCACGAGGAACGAGGCGTTTTCCAACGGACTGCGCCCGTAGACGGCGGGGTCGAGGAAGGGGATGAGCGTCGTCTTCGCGTCGGCGAAGAATTCATCGTAGAGGCCCGCGCGCAGGAGTTCGAGCAGGTATTTGTACTCCATGTGCAGCCAGATGGACTCGTTCTCCAGCCAGCCGGGGGTGAACGCGCGAGCGCGCCCGATTTCGTGCGATTCGAGTGCCAGGGGGGCGTTGATCTTGTACATACCGAGTTTGCGATCGTAGAGGTCGCCGGCTTTGACGTGCGCGTATAGGGCGCGAGCCTGTTCCGGGTTGTGTTCCAGCTTGAAGGCGTGGACGAAGCCTTCAAGGTATGGTGGCAGGACGTGCGGCGCGAAGCGCGTGGCTTTGACGAAGGGGCGACCTTTCGGGTCAACCGCGTCGAGCGGCGTGTACTCGGTCACGGTGTAGGCGAAATAGGTGGGCGGCAGGCCGTCGTTCATTTCCAGTGCGCGGTTGATGCCAAACTGCACTTTGGCACGGAAGGCAGTCAGCGCGGAACGGAGGACATTGAATGACAGAGGTGTCGTGTCCCCAGAAATACCGAAACGTACCTGCTCGCGGTAGGTTTCGCGGGCTGTGGCAATGGCATCCCAGTAAACGTAGTCATAGTTTGCCTCTTTGGACGATGTCCCTGTCTGCGAGGCCGCTCTCGTCTGCGAGGCCGCCCATTTGTTGGTTTGTCGCATCATGACATCTAGCAGCCTGAATTGTTCCTTCGGCAGGGCGACTTCGCCGCCGGGATACTCCGCCATAGCGCCAAGCAGGAAATCCAGCAGTCGCGCCAGCTCGTATGTCTCGCACATTGATGAGCCGAACAGCCCCGGCAGGCCGTTGAGCGCGTCGCACCAGCCCGGCTTGCCGGCTTCCATTTCGATGCCCATGCCCCACGGGTCGAGCGTGGCGAATTTGGTGATCGCCAACGTGAGCAGTTTCTCGAAGACCGTGGCCCGATACACCTCGCCGTGGCCGTGCGCCGTGCGGAGCAGGTTGGGGCGGTCGGCGCGGGCGGCGATGAGTGCGACTTTTTCTTCATCTTCGAGAATGGCGCCGTATTGGCGGACTTTGCCTTCGCCGGCCAGTACGTATTTCTTGCTGCGCGGCTGGACGAAGACAGGGCTGTCGAAGTAGGGGAGGGTGATGTCGAACAGGAGCGCGCGCTTGCGGTCGGGATAGACTGCCAGATAGCTGTCAATCAGGTCGAGGTTGTAGAACCAATGGTCAATCCAGTAGCCTTCGCCGAACGTGGCCTCGAAATGCTGTTCGGCCTGGGCCAGCGCCGCCGCGATGAAGGCTTCCGGCGCGACGCTGAGGCCGATGTGATGGTCCGCGATGGCCTTGAGCAGGCCGCCCGGTGTGAAAGGCCGCGCCAGGAGCGGCGCGAGCTGCGCCGGGTCATCCGCCAGCGCGAGGACGGCGGCGCGCGCTTCGGGCGGGAGGGTGAAGCGGCTGCCGTTGACCACCAGCGGGTTGTAACCGTCAATCTGGATGAGTTCAAGGAACGAAAGGACGTTGAAATCGCCCACCTGCGGGTTGAGCAGCACGTCACAGCGGCGGTTCTGATTCACGTCGCGGTAGTTGCCGTTGCCCTGCGAGTACATCTCGGCGGCGAGGTAGAAGGCGTTGTAGTCGCGCTCCAGGTCGCCGTGCTTGCGCGAATAGATGTGGTAGACGAAGGGCTTTTCCGCGTTGCCCAGGAACACGGGCCAGCCGCCGCGCATCACGTTGTCGAGGAAGGTCTGGCGGCAGTAGGCGTCGAAGGTGGGATCGGCGGTGTGGGTGGCGACGACGTCCGTCAACTGTTCGACAAGCTGGTTGGCCTCGGCCCGCTTCTTGCGCAGATACAGACTTTGCGTGAGGCGAGCCTGCTGCCGGTGGATGTGTTCGATATCGCGCACGTGACCGATGATGGCGTGGAGCGTGAGGCTTTGGCCCGGTTCGAGCGTCGCGCGCGTCCCGAAGAAGCCGCAGGGCGTGCGTCCCACGGTGATTTGCCGTTCCGCACGCAGTTCGTCCAGTGGATGGGCCAGGAAGCGGTCGGGCGCGCTCAACGCAGTGTTGGCGCCGAAGACGACGGTGGGATCAACGAAAGCCGGGAGGAGCGCGCCGTTGTCGCCAAAAGCGAGGTAGAAGTGCCCGGCCTGGATTTCGGCGACTTCCGCCGTATCGCCGGCGCTGGCCTGGAAGCGGTAAAAGGGGACGCCGCGTTCGAGGTTGAAGACGCCCATCCAGGCTTCGAGCGTGCGCCCGATTTCCTTCAGCCCCCAGTTGTCCACGCCGTAGGGCTGCACGTAGGGCATGCCGTCGAGCATCTCCAACGTCACCGGCGTCGCGCCCGTGTTGGCGACCGTCACCTGGCGCACCAGCCCGGCGAAATCCTCGCCCGGCAGCGTGAAGTACAGCACATTCGTTTGCAGGCCCTGCGCCGGGCTGACGGTTTGCAGTTCCAACTCGTTCATGCCGATGAACATCTGCGTGGCGTCATCGGTCTGCCAGGGGGCGAAGGGTTCGTAGAACGTTGTGACGCCGTCGCGCGCCAGCTTGATGAACGTGCGGAAGCCGGTGTAGGGCGTGCTCTGGTAGGCTTTGTTCGCCGGCAGGAATTCCATCATCGGATGGTCTTTGTTCTCGATGCCGAAGCTGGCGATGGCCTGCCCCCGGTTGACGTAGAAGACCCACAGCGGGATGCCGAGCGGCCCGGCGATCCCCGGCAGGAAGCTGGCGAACGGGCGGGCGGCGGCGAAGTTTGCGATGATAAAGCGTCCGGTTGCGTCGAAAATGTAGTTTTTCATCTATGACTCTCCTGAAAAAAGTCCTTTTAACCACACAGGACACTAAGGACTCCAGGTAAGGCCGGAAATTTCTAATGATTCAACGCAGAAACAGTCATTTTGTTAATCCAAACCTTAAAATCCTTTGTGCACTTTGTGGTTTTTGCAGTGAAGTCATCTATGTCCCTTGGAAATAGGCCTTTGAACGTTGTCAGGGTATAGCCGTTTATATCATGCTTGCGCGGGAACGCAATCCCGCGCAAGCATGGTGAAGAGAGGAGGGCTTTATAGTGCCCTCCTCTAGTTATGCCGAAAGCGCCCCAAATATTACGGTGTATGAGCGCGCATTACCAGTGGCAGATAGAGCTGCGTAATATCCGCGAGCTTTACATCATCCAGATAGAACGCCCCCTGATTGCCGGCGGGCATCCAGAAGCCGTAGCCCCATACTTCACTGAGCGTCAATCCATCATCCGGCGCGCCTACCGGCTGCTCGGCGCTGCGGACAAAGTCCGCGAAGGGCAGTGTTATCTTCTTCCAGCCGGTGAAGTTATCAACGAACGTTGTCTCGAAGCGTTCCGGCTCGGTCGGTGCCTGGTAGACGCGCACGTAGTCCACGGACATCGTCTGCGGGAAGACACTGGTCTCATCGGGATAGCCGGGCCAGTAACCGCCCACCGCGACGTTCATGATGAGGAAGAAGGGATGATCGAAGACCCAGGGTGCGCCGGCAGGCAGCATACTCTTGGTCAGCGTGAAGTACTGGGTGGTATCGAAATACCAGCGGATTTCGTTTGGTTCCCACTCGATGGCGTAGCCATGGTAATCGTTGGTGAGGGCTTCGGTGTACGTATACCCACCGCCGATCCCGCTGCCTCCCGAATATCCCGGCCCGTGCACCGTGCCGTGGACGATATTCGGTTCCCTGCCGATGTTCTCCATGATGTCAATCTCGCCGGAATTCGGCCAACCGACCTCGCTGAAATTGCTCCCTAGCATCCAGAAAGCCGGCCAGATGCCTTGTCCGTAGGGGATCTTGATTCTGGCTTCGGCGCGACCGTAGGCAAAATCGAACTTACCCTTCGTCAACAAGCGGGCCGAGGTGTACGCGCACGTACCGGGTTCATCGCTAGGGGTATACTGGCATTGATAGGCTTCGTCCGTAGATTTTGTCGCCGTGATGACCAGATAACCCGCGCCGTCCTGAGCTGAGTTCTCGCGCTTATCCGTGTAGTACTCCCACTCGGCGTTACCCCAACCATGCCCACCGATGTCGTAGCCCCACTTGGTCTGATCTGGCTCTGCACCTGCCGGCCCGTCGAACTCATCGCGCCAGGTGAGAACCCAGCCCGCCGGACCGGGATCCGGCGCTTTGTTGTCCAACAGTTGCACGGTGAGCGGGGTGCCCGTATTCATCCCATAGAACCAGAAGCTCAGACCATCCTTGGCCGACCAGTCTTTGGCGCTACCGAAATTGCGGGTGAATCCGTTGCCGGATTGCCCGATAGCCTGAAGTGCTTGTACAGGCAGTTGGTAAGTGACGCTGAGTACGGTATTGAGCGGGTCCTGTCCCGGCAGTGCCAACGGAGAAGTTGCAGGAATCTCTGTGGCAGTGATGATGATGCTGCCGCTCGGCACCAGCTCGGCCGGCACACCGCGCTCGAAGTCGTCAATGATCCCCGCTTCAGGCACATCCCTGATGATGAACGGCGCATTGGTTCTCCACCCCAGCCCCGCGCCGGTGGGGTTTGCAAGCGTGATGGCAAATTGCTCATTGCCCTCGCTCTTGTGGTCTTGGAGCAAGTTGATGGCGATGTTTTGTACAACGTCACCCGGCGCAAAGGTCAGTGTGCCGGAGACGGGGGCCGTGTAGTCGTGCCCTGCCCTGGCCGTCCCTTCTGCGATGGTATATTCTACTGTCACGGTTTCCACAGCCGTTTGATTGAGCACTACCCGGACATGGGCGGATGTCCCTTCGGAGGCTGCATAAGCATAGGTCGAGAATTGCACGCGCACCGGCAGATCACCCGCTTCGCGTTCGCCGTAGATTTCCACCTGGTCGAGGTAGAGCACTTGTGGACCGGTGCCGGCCGGCAAGCCAAAGGCATAACCCGAAACTTCGGTCAGGTTCAAACCGTCATTGGGGGCGCCACCGGGTTGCCAATCGGTGCGACGCTTGAACAAGCTAAAGGGGAGATGGAATTGCTTCCAACCGACATAATCGTCGGCGATGCGGGTGTAGTAGCGTTCCGCCGAATCGCCGGTGGAACCGAGTGCCTGGTTGTCGAAGATTTCCACCTGGATCAATTTGCCGGTGTTGTTGCCGTAGAGCCAGAAGCGCAGGCCGTCATACGCGCTCCAATCCTGGCTCACCCATTCGTCGTTGTCGGCGAAGGCGTGGGTGAACCCGCCCCACGCGCCGATATTGTAGGCCGCGCTGAGGACGGTATTGGTGGTAGGAAAGCCGGGTACGGGGATGACCGGCGTCGTTGTCGCCAACACAGGCATATCGGCGGCATTGCTGCCCCAGATGTTAAAACCGATTCCGACGTTAAAGGCATTGCGTCCTTCGGGCAACCCCGACTCGAAGTCGTCCACGAGTTGGGTATCCGGCGGGGGATCGTTGTCCAGAATGGTCAAAGTGGCCGGCGTATTGGGGCCCAACACGACATCGAACGTTCCACTTGTTTGTGGATTAGCAAGTGCGAGTCGCACCGTTTCCGCCATCTCATACATCGTATCGTCGGTGATGGGGACGGTGAAGGTGAGCTCGGTCTGCCCTGGCGCGAAGACAAGGTCGCCGCTGACGGCAGTATAATCCACGTCGGCAGTAGCGGTGCTTCCCTCGGCTTGGGTGGCATAGCTGACCGTAACCGGTGCGGTTACTGCCAGGGACAGTTTCGCTGTAATGACAGCTTCGCCCACGTCTTCTGTCACCTGATATGCCGATTGCGCAAAATCAACTCTCGTTTGTAGGACGGCGGGTTCGTTACTATATAGCAGCACATTGTCAATATAGAATTGACCGTTGCTGGGGGAGGTGACAATGCCGAAGTTGTAGCCGCGCATGGTGGTGAGGTCGAGGACGTGGTTGATGGGGGCGCCATCGGGTTGCCAATC
>FWPV01006595.1_pt1 | contig 10479 bp, 9 predicted proteins | sample 2228371 | NCBI WGS metagenome assembly FWPV01 (sample SAMEA103939776, study PRJEB20133) | metagenome
GGGGAAAATCCGGCAATCGGGCAGGCCTGTTTCCGAAAATCTTATAAAGCGGTTCATGGATCATGAAGTGGGGTGAGGATCACCCTCCTCCATCGCTGGGCTCTTCTTGGAATGGGCAGAACCGCCTGTGGTCAGCAGACCGTTAGAGGGTTCCGCTATAAGATTTTCTACAACATTCCTACCCCATCGCTGGTGAATGACCACGGGAGAGTGAGGCATTACAATTGAGATGGGATCTTTCTTGACTTTTCTGTCGTCTCTTCATCATAATTGAACGAAATCGAAGGTCAAGGTGGAAGATGATTCGAGAAGAAGTAGCAGAAGCTTTAAAGCACCTATTGGAGGTTGAAGACATTCCCTTCAACGTCCCTCCTCAAAGAGAGATGGGCGATTTTTCGAGTGCCATCTGTCTTTCCCTCGCCAAAGAGAGACGGCGACCGCCCATGGAGATTGCCAAAGAGGTCATCGAGAAGTTGAAGGCAAATCTTCCTTCCTATCTTCTGGAGGTGACCATTACGCCTCCTGGCTATATTAACTTCAAAGTGGATTGGGTCAACGTAGCAGGCAAGTTGATCCCAGAGATCCTGGAGAGAAAAGATCGCTACGGGCGACCTGACCAAAGGGAGCCTGAGAAGGTCTTTATTGAGCATACCAGTGTCAATCCCAATAAAGCTATGCACATTGGTCACCTTCGAAATTCGGTTCTGGGCGACACTGTTGCAAGGGTGTTCAAGTGGCTGGGTTACCAGACCGAGGTTTGCAACTATATCGATGACACAGGCGTGCAGGTGGTGGATGTGGTCACAGCCCTTCTCTATCTTGACCCCCCTCTCTTTCAAGAAGGGAGAATGGATTTCCAAAGGATGTGGGAAAAGGTTTCAAAGGACCAACCTTTCGACTACTTCTGCTGGGACCTCTATGCCCGGTTTCAAGGAGAGGTGGAGGCAAAACCATTTTTGAAGGAGAAGAGGGAAGAGGTGCTTCATCAGATTGAAGGTGGAACCCATGCCGTCGCCCTCTTCGCTAAGGAACTTGCGACCCGGATTGTTCAATCTCATCTTGAGACGGTGGCAGAGCTCTCCATCTTTTATGATCTTCTGAACTGGGAATCGGATATCATCCACCAGGGGTTCTGGGAGGCTACGTTTGAACTTTTGAAGAAAAGAGGAGGACTCCGGTTGGAGGAGAGGGGACCGAATCAAGGGTGTTGGGTCGTTCCCTTTGGCGGAATCGTTGAGACTTCAGAGGGAGTCAGAAGTCTGGATAAGATTCTGGTTCGCTCTAACGGAAGCGTCACCTATACCGGAAAGGACATTGCCTACCAGCTCTGGAAGTTTGGACTGCTTGGCAAGGATTTTCTTTACAGGGAATGGGGAACTCAAGCCAATGGAGAGGTCCTCTGGACAACGGCGCAAGAGGGCGAGCCTGCAGATCGTCTGCCCAAACAATTTGGAAGGGCAGATTGGGTCATTAATGTGATCGATGTGAGGCAGAGTTATCCACAGGAAGTGGTGAGTGAATGCCTCAAGCAGATGGGCTTTCAGAGGGAGGCGGAGCGCTCGATCCATCTCGCTTATGAAGTGGTCAATCTTTCCCCGCAGGCGGCAAGACTTTTAGGTGCTGAAGAGGCTGAAGAGAAGAAAGCCATTGCCATGTCAGGTCGATCCGGGACAGGGGTGAAAGCAAAGGATTTTATTGAGATGGTGAAGCGCAAGGTGGTGGATAAGGCTGACCATCCCCTTGAGGAAGGCGTGGTGAGGGCACTGTCCTGCGCGGCGATTCGTTACTATCTTCTTAAATTTACCCTTGAAAGTCAAATCGTCTTCGATTTTGATGAAGCCCTCAAAACAACCGGAGATACCGGGGTCTATCTCGAATATGCCCACGCACGGGCAAGCAGTATCTTGAGAAAGGCTCAAGAGCGAGGGATCGCTTTTGATTGGAGGGAAGGGGGATTGCCTGCCCGATTCACTCAGACAGAAAGAGATCTGGTAGAGGCCCTTTCAAGATTTCGTTCTGTGGTGATTCGAACTGGCAAGAATTTAAGAATCTCCCAGCTAACCGAATATGCCTTAGATCTCGCCACCGCTTTTACCAATTTCTACGAGCATCCCGACCCGGAGTTAGACATCCAGACGCCCTTTATCCATATCCAAGATGAGCCTTTACGGTCTTTTCGGCTTTCCCTGGTGAAAGCCTTTCAAGTGGTTATGGGAAATATCCTCCGCCTGATGGGCATGCCAACGCTGGAGAGAATATAAGAAACCTCAATTGGGTGATTCACCCAGATCCAAACAATAGGAGGTGAGAACCATGAGTCGCAGAGAGAGGAATCTGCCCAGAGGATGGTATCCGGTGGATCAAAAAGAATGTCAGAGGGAGATCGAATCGTTTATCGAGAGATGGTCTCCTCCTGTCACCTTCAAAACAGTTTGTGGCGGAATTGTTCCCCATGCCGGCTGGTATTTTTCTGGGAAGCTTGCCGCAAGAGTCTTTTATCTTTTGAAGCGATCCGGGAAGATCGATCTGATGGTCCTCTTTGGAGGTCATCTCGGCCCGGGGGATCTACCGAGAATGGTGATGGAGGAGAGATGGGAGACGCCCTTTGGCGATATAGAGGTGGAGACGGAATTTGCAAAGAGCCTGGCCAAGAGAATCGAGGTCAAACCAGAAAGCCCGGCCAGCAGCGACAATACGATTGAGATTCAATTGCCCATGGTCAAATATTTTTTTCCGGATTCGAAACTTCTCGCCATCCGTTCACCCTCTTCTCTTAAAGCCGAGGCGTTGGGAGAAGAGGTGGCCCGGTTAGCCTTAGAGAAAGGTTTGAAAATCCTGGCAGTGGGATCAACGGATCTCACCCATTATGGTCCCAATTATGGATTTGTGAGCAAGGGGGTGGGTCCTTCGGCACTCAAATGGGTGCGAGAGGAAAACGATAAGCGGTTCATCGACCATGCCTTAAAAATGGACATCCATGGTCTGATCCAACATGCCAACCAGCAAGACAGTGCCTGCAGTGCGGGTGCTGCTGCCTCTGCCATGGCAACCTGCAGGGCTTTGGGAGCGGAGAAGGGACATCTGATCGATTACTACACCAGTTATGATATAATGCCTGATGAGAGTTTTGTGGGCTATGCAGGAATGGTCTATGCAGTCGAATAGAAATGCCATTCCCTTTTAGGCAGAGAAATGGATTCTTTTCATCGGCAGCCCATTACCTTATTGAGTTGAGGGTGGCTCAAAGTAATGCCTCACTGAAGCGGGGGAAAATCTGGCAATCGGGCAGGTCTGTTTCCGAAAATCTTATAAAGCGGTTCATTGATAACGAAGTGTGGTGAGGGTCACCGGTGAATGGCCACGGGAGAGTGAGGCATTACGGGCTCAAAGATAAATCTTGTTGACAAAGGCTGGGTGAAATTGTTAATAAATGCTTCACGATGAATATGGGAGAGGGGGTGGGAAGGAAATTTATCCAGTTCTACAATTCAACACATTCTCTACAGGAGGTGGGAGTATGAAAAAGAGATTATTTTGTAATGGTTTGGTAACACTATGGATAGCCCTTTTTAGTGTGATCTTTCTTTATCATTCAGCCCTGGCACAAGGCAAGCCCATTGTCCTCGGATTGCCTTCCTCCTTTTTTCAGCCCCTTGTCAAATCAGGAAAGATAGCCATCGAAATGGCCATTGAGGAGATCAACGCTGGGGGCGGTATTCTGGTCAAAAGCGAAGGCGTGAAGCGTCCCTTAAAGCTGGTGACCGCAGATACCCGTTGTGGAGAGCCGGGCACACCGGTTCATGCTGCCCTGATGGCGGTTGATAAAATGATCGCTGAAGAAAAACCCGATGCCCTGATTGTGGCACCCTTTCGATCGGAAGCAATGGTGGCAACGATGGATCTCATTGCCAAATATAAGATGATCACCATCCAGACGATTGCCCAAACGCCCAAACTGATCGAAATTTTTCAGAGCGATCCTGCAAAGTATAAATACTGGTTCAGAGCCACGACCAATTCGACCTATGTGGGAACGAATGCGGCAAAAACGGTGGATGCTTTAAGAAGAGATTTCAAACATGACAAATTTTTTACTATTGCTCAGGATACGCTCTGGGCAAAAGCCTCTGCCGAGGGTTTTAAAGGAAGACTGGAAGGATTGGGTTGGAAGATGGTGGGATTTGAGCTGGTTCCTGTGGGGACCAATGATTTTTCCCCTGTCTTGAGCAAGGTGAGAGGGTCAGGGGCCCAGCTCCTTTATGTCGTTGGGGATATGCCAACCTTACCGGTCTGTTTCAAACAGTGGAAGTCCATGAAGATTCCGACGATGCTCTTCCTCGACTTTGCGGTCGTGACCTCTTCCAAAGCCTGGACCATGTATGGCGAGGATCTCGATTATGTGATGGTGATGCCATTTCCAGGGGGAACCGGAGCGCCGGTCAAAGCCCTGCCCAAGTCTGTCGAGTTTCATAACCGTTGGGCAACCAAGAAACTTCCGGCGATGGATGATCCAAGAGTGGTCTCATCTGCCTATGACGGGGTCTATATCCTGAAAGATGCGATTGAGAGAGCAGGCTTTGTTCCATCCAAGGATCCGGATAAATTTGCTGAATTTATTGAGAAGACGGATATGATGGGCATTTCAGGAAGGATCAAATTTGACAAGGCAACCCATCAACAGATCTTTGATGGTGATCCAAAGGAGACTTCCATCATCGTCTCCTATCAATGGAGGGCCGGGAAGATGGTCCCCGTCTATCCCGATTTGGTTGCAGAAGCCAAAGTGGAATTGGCGCCCTGGATGAAATGAGACCCATCCAACAACGTCAAAGGTAAGAGACGAAGGGTTCAGGGCATCCCATCAATGGATGATGGCTTGAACCCTTCAACCCTCAAACCCTCGAATCCTTCTATACAGACTTTACAGACATGGAAATCCTGATCTATGGAATGACCAATAGCGTGACCTTGGCCTTGATGGCTATTGGATTCAGCCTCACCTTTGGCATCAGCGGACTGCCCAACTTTGCCCATGGAGCCTTCTATCTCCTGGGTGGGATCCTCACCTGGATCTTTATCCATCAATTAGGCATTCCCTATTTCTTTTCGGCGGTCCTGTCGATCCTGATCGTTGGTCTTCTCGGTTTCCTCCTTTATTGGGGATTGATGCTTCGTCTGAGGGGATTAGCCATTAACGAGGTGATTGCCACGCTCGCTGCCGCCATTGTCATCATTGAAGTGCTACGGTATTTGGGATTCTCCGGATTTACCTATGTCCTTCCTGAATTCATTAAAGGAAGTGTTCAGATCGGAAATGTCTGGCTCGATTACCAGCGAATCTTTCTGGTCGGCATCGGCATTGGCCTGGTCATCTTTTTATACCTCTTTACACACCGAACACGCATTGGCCTTGCCTTCAGGGCGATTGCCCAGAATGAGCGGACTGCCATCTCCCTGGGAATTGACTCTGATTGGACGGCTGCGCTCAGCCTTTCCTTTGGTTCGGCACTCGCTGTCATTGCAGGACTTGCCATACTTCCCCTTGGTTCCATCGATACAGAGATGGGTTATGACATTCTCATCTATGCCCTGGCCGTGGGGATCGTGGGAGGATTGGAGAGCATCCCTGGGATTGTCTTAGCCAGTTTCATCCTCGGGTTTGCTCAAATTCTTGTGGCGACCTTTTTCAAGGCACAGTGGTTGACCGTTATTACCCTTGCTGCCATCATCCTGATCCTGGCGATCAAACCCTCCGGGATTTTTGGAAAATATAAGGAGTTGGAAGAAAGAGTCTGACATGGGAGAAGAGATTCGCTACCGAAGAGAAAGGATTGATCGCGGGATTAAGGCGAGAACCGATACGATCTATGTCCTTTCGTCCTTTCGCGATATGCTCTACCTTCTCCTTCCACGCCTTGTGCCTGTTGGTCTTCTTCTGATTCTGCCTTTCTTTCTCAAAGGGATCTACTGGGAAAAGGTCCTTTTCTATGCCTGTATCTTTGCTCTGTTAGCACTGAGCTGGGACTTTCTTGCCTCTGTGGGGTTGGTCTCTCTGGGGCAGGCTCTCTTTTTCGGTGTGGGCGCCTATGTGAGCGGAGGATTGAACCATTATTTTCAAATGCCCATCTATTTCACGATCCCGATTGCCACGCTGGGCGGAGCGTTGCTCTGCACGATGCTCCTTGTTTCTGTGTTGAGATTAAGAGGCGTCTATTTCTCGATGGTAACCCTCATTCTCCCCCTTCTCTTTGCCCATCTCATCGAGACCCTCAACGTTCTTGGCGGAACCCACGGCCTCCTTTCTCTCACCCCTTTTCCAAGCAGCTGGTTGGCTGACTATCTCGCCATCTTTGCTGTGATTGTCTGCCTCTTCGGATTTCGCAAATTGATCAATGAGGATTTTGGATTGGTCCTGAGGGGGATCCATGATGACGACAGAGTGGTCATGGCAGGTGGCATTAATATCTACTGGTATAAGGCTCAAGCCATTTTCATCGCAGGTATGGTGGGGTGTTTCGCCGGAGCCATGATGACGCACTATTATCAATTCGTGGGTCGTTCTGCTTTTGCTCTCGATTATACCATCTTGCCTCTTGCCGGAGCGGTCCTGGGCGGTCCGGGGAGTTTTGCAGGTGCCACCATCGGGACCTTCATTTTAGTTCCTCTTTCTGAAGCCCTTCGTGCCCTCGGGGGATTGAGAATGGCCCTTTATGGAATCATCCTGATTGCGGCTCTGGTGACGCTGCCAGAAGGACTCTTTCATTACATCACCAGGAAGTATCATCAGTTTGAGAGGGATGTGAGGATTTGAGATGAAGGACGAAGTCATCCTGAAGGTTCACAACCTGACCAAACAGTTCGGCGGCGTGGTCGCTGTAGAAGAGGTCAGTTTTGAGTTGAGAAGGGGAGAATTTTTAGGTGTGATCGGGCCCAATGGTTCTGGCAAGACGACTCTGATCAATCTGATCACCGGCTTTGTCAAACCGACTTCGGGCAAGGTGATCTATCAGGGCAAAGACATTACCGGCAAGCCTCCCTATCAGATCGCAGGGTATGGAATCTCTCGAAGTTTTCAGATGGTCAGAACGTTCCACAAACTTCCCGCCTTTAAGAATCTCATCGTTCCACTCTATTCTCCACGGGTGAAGAGATTGGGAGGAGGGAAATATGGAGAGAGGGATGATGTTGCCATTAACCTTCTCGATGATCTTGGATTTGAACGGGATTCTTTCGTTCCTTACAAAGTGGCTGGAAGCCTTCCCCATGGTTATCTGAAACGATTGGATCTTGCCCGTTGCATGGCTCTTCGACCTGAATTGCTCATTCTGGACGAGCTCTTTTCTGGAATGGCCATGTCCGAGGTTGCAGCGACGCTTCCCATGATCGAAAAGTTTAATCGGGAAGGGGTCACCATCATGATGGTGGAGCATCGCCTCAAAGAGCTTTTCCGGGTCGCCAATCGGGTTTTGGTGATGAATTTTGGAAGGAAGATCGCGGATGGGCCTCCGAAAGAAGCCATGGCAAAGGAGGAAGTCCAGAAGGCTTACCTTGGAACAGAAGTGGAAGGGTGAGAAGAAGGAACCCGATGAGCCAAAAACCTATGAACCAGGAAAAGATGCTCGAAGTGAAAAACCTGATGGTCTTTTTCGAGAATGCCCTCGCCCTGAATGACCTTACCATCGAGGTCCATCGAGGAGAAATCGTCAGCGCCCTCGGGTCTAATAGCGCCGGAAAGACGACGCTCATGAACACCATTTCCGGGCTGATCATCGACATGAAGGTAAAAGAGGAGAGGAGAGGGGGAGAGAGAATCACCCTCATGGGTGAGATCTGGTTTGAAGGAGAGGAGATCCTCCATACCAAACCGAGCCTTCGGATCAAAAAAGGGATTGCTCTCAGCCGGGAAAGACATCCTGTTTTCCCAGACAGCCATGTGGAAGAGAATCTTCGGATCAGCACCTATCTCAGAAGGGATGCGGATATTGGAAAAAGCCTGGATTTTGTCTATTCCATCTTTCCACCTCTGAAAGCCTTAAGGAAGAGAAAGGCAGGTTTTTGCAGTGGTGGAGAGCAGCAGATGGTCTCCATTGGAATGGCCCTGATGACCCAGCCAAAGCTCCTGCTTCTGGATGAGCCTCTGTTAGGACTCAGTCCTGCCATGCAGGGAAGTTTAATCAAGGCGATCAAAGAGATCAGGGAGAAGGGCATCACGGTTCTGGTGGCAGAGCAGTTTGCAAGACCCCTCTTACCCATTGTGGACCGGGGGTATGTGATTGAAAACGGGATGCTCACATTACAGGGAACGCGAGAAGAATTGAGAGAAAATCCAGAAGTCCGGTCGACCTTTATGGGAGTGTGAGGGAAATAGAGATGGCCCTTGTCCATAGCCATACCACCTATCAGGCTTTCGAAGAAGTGGTCAAACGATCACCGGACAAGATCTCCTTGATCTATCTGGGAGAGACCTTCACGTTCTCTGAGATTCACCAGATGGTTTTAAAATTGGCTGCTTCCCTCTTTGAGATGGGAGTGAAGAAAGATGAGAAAGTGATTGTTTATCTGTACAACCTTCCTCAAACCCTGATCACCTGGCTTGCCCTCCAGAGACTCCAGGCCATTCCTGTCATGGTGGCTCCTGTTTATACCTCCTATGACATTCGATATATGGCGAATGATGTGGGAGCCGAAATTATCGTCTGTATGGACACGAATTTGAGTTATGTCATCGACATCTTAGAGGAGGCACCCATCCGAAAGGTGATCGTCACCAATATGGTCGATCTCTTACCCAGATGGAAAAGAGTGATCGGCATGGGATTTGGCCGGATTCCCACTGGCAAGATTCCAAAGGGCAAAGCCTTCCTTTCTTTTCAAGACCTGTTGAAAACCGGAGATCCCTCAACACTTCCTCCTTTTCGTGGAGATCCCGAGGATACAGCAGTCATGCTCTATACGGGTGGGACAACAGGATTTCCGAAGGGTGTTCCCCTTTCGGCAGGGCTCTTTCTTTATCGTCTGGTGGAATGGGCGAGGGCGGTCGAACCCCTGGTTCCGTTTGGAGAGGGAGTGACGCTCCTGGCAGCTCCGCTTTATCATGTCATTGGTCAGATGGATGGGATGACGCCTCTGCTGGTCACAGGGGAGACTTTGGTGGTGATGCCAAGGGTCGTTCTTGATGCCATGTTTGATCATATTCAACGTTACCATGCAACGAGGATGTTTGCTGTTCCGGCTATGTATCGGATGATTCTTGAGCATGATCGACTCGATCATTATGACCTGAGTTCCCTTCGATATTGCGGGACAGGTGGAGATGTCCTGCCCACAGAGGTGGCCAATCGATGGTACAAGAGATTTGGGATTCCCCTTTATCAGGGCTATGGGGCGACCGAGCTCTGTGCCGCCATCTCTCTCAGCTATGCGCGCGATGGCATCCCTCCTGAAGGGGCGGCAGGAAAGATCTCTCCGGGCAGTAAATTTCGGCTCGTTGACCCTGACACGTTGGCTCCTGTTCCCCCGGGAGAACCTGGCGAGTTGCTGGCCACCTCTCCCTATGCGGTCAAATCCTACTGGAATAAACCAGAAGAGACAGAGAAATGTTTTCTGGAAATTGACGGAGAAGTCTGGTATCGAACGAAGGATATCGTCGAAATCGATCAAGACCACTGGCTCTATTTTAGAGATCGATCAGTGGATCTGATCAAGCATAAAGGTTACCGGATTGCGGCGGCTGAGGTCGAACGCGTTCTCCAGGAACATCCTGCTGTGATTGCAGCCAGTGTGGTCGGAGTTCCGGATGAAAAGGTGGGAGAACGGATTAAAGCCTTTGTCGTGCTGAAGGAGGATATTAAAGGAATCAGCGGTTTTGAGTTGACCAAATGGTGCAAGGAGAGGCTGGCGCCTTATAAGGTCCCGCAATACATCGAATTCAGAGATATGCTTCCAAAGTCAAAGGTCGGAAAGTTCCTGAGGAGGGAGCTGAGGGAAGAGGAACGGAGAAAAATAACAGAATAGGGGGGAGAACGATGAGAGTCCGCAGTTTTACGATCTATGACCTTTATAAGAGAAATGCGACACTCTTTAAAAACGAAGTTGCTGTCCAGTCTGACGGCGAGAGGATCACTTATCGCAGCCTTCTGGATCAGGCAAATCGGGTGGCAGGGTGGTTGAAGAGCCGAGGGATCAAGAAGGGCGACCGGATCGGCATATTGGCGAAGAACCATTCCTACTTTTTTCCTCTTATGGGAGGGATTGCTTCTTCAGGCGCAATGATGGTGCCCATCAACTTCAGGCTTACAGCGGATGAGATCCGTTATAATCTCACCAACACCGAACCGATGATGATGGTGGTGGACCCGGATTTTGAAAAGACGATCGGCGATCTCCGACCAGGGTGTCCTTTTTTAAAAGAATTTGTAACCTTTGGAGCAGGGGGAGGATATTACACTCCCTTCACCTCTCTCCTGCAAAGTCAACCCG
>FWPV01016323.1_pt1 | contig 10477 bp, 2 predicted proteins | sample 2228371 | NCBI WGS metagenome assembly FWPV01 (sample SAMEA103939776, study PRJEB20133) | metagenome
CCTTCGCTGTCCACAGCCAACCAAGTCATTTCAGGAGGCTGTCGTCCTTCTTAACTAAACCGTATTGGGTTTAGCCTGTTTGTCATCTCCGCACAAATTGGCATGCCCCAAAACAAAATTGGCCAATCCAGGAATTTGGGACAAGTCTGGATGAGGATATATGCTTTTCCAGCCTTGTAAAATTTGTCGCTTTTCCATCAATTGGAAACGTGTCCAAATCAACATAGGCCAAAAATTACGCTTCACACCAGTGCCGATTCTATCGGTAGGGCGTTTGCTGGCCTCCCAATCGTGATTGCCCCGAATCTTGACTGTGCAATGCTTTAGAACCCAATTCAAGCACAAGACCGGGTCAGGCCCATAATCCACTACATCGCCCAGGCTGATATAGCGCAACTGGTCAGCAGAAGCGCCAACGGCCTGGGCTTGCTTGCGCGCATCCCGGCACACTGCTGCCAAAGCGGGCAGGTTGGCATGGATATCGGATAGCACCACCCAGATTACATTAGTATCGCTTACGGTCATAACACACTTGCTCAAGAATGTAAGGAAAAACAATCATTCCAAATTGCTGCGCAGGAGCGTCTTCCGGCGTTCCATCTGCAGGATTTTAGAGGCCATTCATTTTTCCCACGCAACTTGTGTACTGGACTGCTCAGCCTGTCATTGCGAGCGTCCTCGCAGAGGGCGCGAAGCAATCCGCCGGCCAGGAGGGAGATTGCTCGCAATGACATGTTGCTTCGCCGCCCCGCCTGCCTTCGGCCGGCGGGCGGCTCGCAACGACAGGAGGGTAGCAGTTACTTTCCCACGCCCTCATAGATAGCTACTTATCGCACGGTATTTTGAGCAACCAATCAGGAAATGTAGTGATGGGGGCCAGCCCCTCAAGCAAAGGTTTGATACTCTCCAACTTTATCCAGCCTACTCCTTGCGCTCCTTCCCGAATGTACGCAATCTTGGCAGCCTTTTTGTCTTGATTGATGCACAGCACAGTTACGGTGTCACCATCCCGGACAAATCCGATAGACTCTTTCAAGTCTGGGCTGCTGTACAAATATACATACGCTGTTTGGGCCAGAACAGCAGGGGTGGGCGACGGCGTAAAAGTAGGCGAAGGCGTCAGGCTGGGCGTCAGGCTGGGCGTCAGGCTGGGCGTCGGCGTATGGGTCGGCGTCGGTGTCGGCGTAAGCGTGGGTGTGGGCGTCATGGTCAGCGTAGGAGTAAACGTTGGACACACGCCCGCAGCACGGCAGGCATCCTGGATCGGCCTCTGATTCGCCAGGGCGAACGCAATCAATCCGATTACGATAATTGCACTCATACCTCCTGCTATGGCCTTGACCCATTGACGCACCTGTCTGTCTTTGATGGCTTTTTCCACCCGGTTCAAAGCCTGTTCGGCTTTGGGATTTTGGGGATATTCAATCAAGCACTCTTTGGCCTGTTTCAAGGCATCATCGAGCTGGCCTTGTTTTCTCAATCGCTCAATCCAGCCCAGCCATACATCGAGCTTTCGAGCGAGCACCTGCTCCTGTGGGTAAATCTGATAACATTCTTTGATGCAAGCCAGCGCCTGTTCGTGGGTAAGCGAGCTGCTTTCAAGTTCTTTGACCCGGTCCAAATACGCATTGAGCCGCATATTTTGGATCGTCTCGTCGTCAGGCCAGCGATTCAGGTGAAGCCGGCACAGATTGATACACTCTTCAAACTGCCTGGCCTGAAACGCATCAGTGCACCTGGTCTGCGAAGCAGACCTGGCATCGCGTTCGCTCTCCATGGCTTGAATTTTGGCCTGGATTTCCGCCAGACGTGTCCTGGCATTCACATCGTTTGGCGCGCCGCCTGCCCATTCAGATGCGCGCTCTCGAGCCTTGTACCACTCTTGTTTATCAACATAATAGCTGACCAGCCGTTCGAGAGCATAAGCGCGCACTTGTTGGATGCGCTCCAACGCCTTGTGAGCGCTATCCTTATGAGGATAATCCTCGTGATTCCTGGTCAATGCCTCACAATCAGCCAATGCCTTTTCATAGACCGACTCGGCATTGTCAGGCCTTGCAGAGCCAATATCTTGTCTGATTTGCTCGCACTTGCTTTCGATCCTGCGCAGATAATCTTTTAATGGTTCCGGCATAGCATCTTTCTCCTGGTCTCGCAACTATTCAGCTTCCTGTCATTGCAAGAACTCCATACCATCCGGCGGTATGCGGGCTGTGAGAAACTGTCATGGCGAGGAAGGCCCGCGAGGGGGGCCGACGAAGCAATCTCCCGCCAATGGTAGAGATTGCTTCGACCCTGGGGGTCTCGCCATGACACAAGTTTCTGGGTAGGGCGTCTCTCGTTGTTCCTTCACTTTGCTCAGGACTTGCTCTGGCCAAACTCTGCGGCGAAGCAATCCCCCCTCACCACAGTAAGAGGATCGCTTTGCTACCCTGCAAGCAGCTCGCAATGACAGGCTGAGCAGCAGTTAGCTGGTCTCAGTAGATCCAAATTCTGGTTTGTAATAACCGCTTTAGCGGTCTTCTGACGGCTAAAGCCGTCACTACGAACGTAAAAATTTGATCTACTGGTCTCACAGATTAAATAAACTCTTCTAGCTCCTCTGGGCTGGGCGGCTCTGGTTGAATGACTGGATCATCCACCGGCGGAGGCTGTACCGGTTGCACTTTTATCTCAGGCGAGACTGGCGCAGGCGGTTCTTCTGTATAGCTCTCGCCCGGCGCGGCTGTATCCGGACCTTGAGAACAGGGCTCTTGATCGCCGTGCGTTTCTGACCTTGCTTCTGATGAAAACGCGCCGGTGAGCTGCAGTTCAGCCTCATGCTCTGGCAAAGCCACACCAGTCTGATCCTCAAAAAATGACGGGCCTGGTGGATAACTAGACACCGGTTCTGACACGCTGACCGGCGGTGGAGGAGAGTAGGGTATCTCCAAGTCACCGCCAGGCAAAACTCCTGCGCCCACCCCCAACATTCCCCGTAATCTCTTGAGGCCTCCCTCTACTTCGCGCAGATTTTGACCACCTACTTCCCACTTTTCTTTATCATACCACTCCTGAGCAGCGGCTACTTGTTGCGTGATTATTTGGGCCAGTTGATACCGGCGGGTAGCATGGTCATATTGCTTCTGTTGATTAATCTCGCCATCTTTACCAAGTAAAAAGGTGCATTGGGGCTCGGCCAACAGAGCCGCTGCGCCCGCCAACAACTCTTCAGCTTCTTTCCAGCCAGGGCACACCACCTCGTATCCACCGCCAGCCGTGGGGGTCACATCAACAGATGTGTTGACCAGTAATCTGGCAGCTTGCCAGGTCTTTTCAGCAAAGCTTGCCCAGCGCGTTATCTCGGGATGCGCCCGCCCTAGCCTGCCTTGCGCAGAGCGAAAATACTGCCAGGCCCCAGCATAATCGCCCTGCTCCAAAGCGTGCCAGCCGCTGCGCACATCCAGCCGCACCTCGTTGATTACCTTCAAGCGTTGTTTGACATGCTCTAACAAGTGTTGGAGCTCGCTCGAATCCGGCTTCCAGGTCAGACCCCTTTCCAGGTCTCGTTGGATGCTATCCAGGTCTGCATCCGGTTCGCTCAATAATCCCCCAATCTCTCCTGTTGAACTGGCGCTAAAGGTTGGGCCAGCTATACGCGTAATCAAGGCAACCACCTGCTGGTCGCGCCGCAGCTCCAATTCACGCTTAGCCTCAAGCCATTCGCCGGCTCTAAAGCCGAACTTTAATGCGCGGTTGGCCGCGTCCAACGCCAGAGAAAAATCATCCTGCGCGGCGGCGGCCTCAAAAGCCTGCCACAGGGCGGCGTGCTGCATTTGTTCAAAAACCGTCACAGTGCTGCGCCGTGGCGCCTGTTGCGCTGCCGCCTGATAGTTCTGGGCGGCCGAACCATAGTCGTAGCGAGCGATATAGACTTCGGCTTTAGAAATGAGTTTGTCAACCTGGCGGCAGGTCGCGCGGGTTTCTTCGAGCTCTTGAGTCAACCTGATGACCTCGTCAGTCACCCCCTCGCTCAACCGCTTGGCTATTTCAAGATGAAGCGCCGCCTTTTCCGGTTCAAAATCACTCAACGCCTGGCGCGTCTGCTGGATTTCCTTCTGCAACCGTCCTCTTTGTTCAATATCCAGGCCAGCTATATCCGGTTCGCCCAGTTCGAGCGATTGCGCCAGGGCATTGAGCGACCTCAAGCGCGCATAATCACCACGCTCACGCGCCGCCGTGATCTCTTGCCGCGCGCGGGCCTGAATATCACCGAGTTTAGCCTTGAGTGTCAGCTGGCCTTCATCAGCGCGCCTTTTCAGTTCCGAAAGCCAGCCGGATACATCGCCCAAATCCGCGCCGGCCGGGGCATAAATCATCTTGTCAGCCCGCTCGATCAATCCTTTCACAACACTGCGGTCTTTTAGCGCCAGGTTGACCTCGCGGCTAATCTGTCCAAAAACGGCCGGGTGCAGCTCATTCAGGCGAGTATCGCCTATCAATTGTTCCGCCAGGTCCAGCTGGCCCTGTTTCAACAATTCACGCACCTGAGTCAGTCGCTGCAAAGCTATGGCGCGTTCGCGGCGCTGCGGATGGATGGTCCGGGCAGTCTTGAGCAAATGGCCCAATTCCTCGTTTTTGCCTTGAACATCACTCGACTGATTGAACAAGGCCGTCTCTAGCGCCAGCATAGCGCGGACCAGAGCCGCTTCGTGCGCCATATCCTGGATACGGTCTTGCCGATCATCAATCAGCCAGGCTTCAGCGCGCGCCTCAGCCAGCAGCCGCTCTGCTTCGTCAGGGTTAGAATCGCTCAAAGCCAGGTTCACCAGCCGCTCGGTTATATCATACAAGGCGCGGCGGATTTGCCCGACCAATGCCCTGATTTCGCTGCGCAGGTCGCGCTGCCACGCTTCCTCATTGAGGAGAGGCGACCAGTTGTTATCTATCTCCTGGCAACGCTGCATGGCATCTTTGTAAGCCCCCATCTGACTATTGAGCAAAGCAGCATTGCCCATAGGTTCTGCGCCGCCTTCAAGCAACCTGACCGTTCTATCCAATTCGGCTATGACCCGGCCCAATTCTTCCCACTGCGCGCGCAAAGGCGCCGGGATGTGGGGCAGCGTCAACAACTGCAAGGCCGAGCCATATTGACGCTGCTTGATATAGCTCCTGATTTGCGCTTTTACTTCATCCGTCTTTTCCCAGGCGGTTTTCTCATCGGCCAATTCCCTTAGCATGACCTCAACCTGGCTCCGATTGATTCCGCTGACTCGGGTGTTTTGCAGCAGCCCCCCACACTCCAGCAGACTTGCTTCAATTCTATCGTGATTTTCTTGCAGCGCGGCGCGGGCGCGCTCCAGGGCTCTGCTCACCAACGCATCAATATCGCTTTGCCGTTGCCGTTCTATGTCATTTTTCAGCTGGATAGCTTTTTCCCACACCCCACGCAAATCAAGCGCTACATGCGGATGCTCCTTTCTATGCTCCTCAATGCGGGCTATCACATCTTGAATCGCGGTCAGGGCCAGTTCCAGCTCGCCGGCGTTGCCTTGTCTCTCGATGTCGGCCAGTTGGTCGCCCCATCCCTGGCACAATTGCTCTATCTGTTTTTTGTCCAATGCCAGGCTGACCTGAGCCTGAAGATCATCCAGTTGAGTCAGGTCATCAGCAATCCAAGCGTGGCGCTTGAAATCCTCGATTCTTTGCTCCAGGTCTTGCAGTGCCCGGACGGGCAAGTCAACCAGATAATCCTGCTGTTTTTTCCAGGCCGCCAGTTGATGCCGAATGGCTTCTTGCCGTCTGTGCCGCGCCCGTTCGGCCAGACCGTGCCTGACCTTGATCGTTCTGCCGCGATACTTGATTTCGAGGACATCTGGCACCGCAGCCAGCAGGCCCAAGACGGCGTTCCAGTCCGTGTCCGCCTCAGCCCGCGCGACGGCTTTGTGCATTTCGTCCAACTGCCTCTTCAATGCCTCCAGGCTACGGACAAACTGGCTGGCCTCGTCTCGCAAGCCCTTGACCACCTTCTCATCGGCGGCCAGGCTGGCGGCTTCTCGCATGGCATTGTCCACTTCTGCCGGCTGAACAGCTTCAGCGCTGGCCAGCCGATGCGCCAGAGCCTCCATCCGACTGGTCCAATCGCTCATCCGCTCTTTAACCGATCTGATTTCATGGCGCAGGCGGTCTGCGTCCTGGTCCGAGAGGGTCAGATTGATGAGAGCATGGGTTAACTGGTTAAAAGCCTGCTCGAAATCGCCAGCCTCGATCAAAGTCTTGATTTCGCGCTCAACTTTTTCTGCCTCACGGTAGCTCTGCTCAGCCTGCTCACGAACCGGCTTGACCAGCGGGTCGTCGGGCGGCAGCGGGCGCAGCAGGTCGAGGACACGCTTCCATTCACGCTGTTCCGCCAGCCGGCGCGCTTCGGTGACTATGACTTCGCGGGCGCGTATTTCCAGCGTAGCCAGAATTTGCTGCGCTTCTTCTTTGCTGCCTTCGTCATTGCACCTGGCAGCAAAAGTGAGCGCCAGCCGGGCTTTGGCCTCGGCCGCCTCATACAGGGGCGGATCCGCCTCGAGGGCCTTTTGGGCTTTGCCCAGGGCTTCGCGCGCCCTGGCTCGATAAATGCGCCGCTGGATGTTTTCGGCCTGCGGCCCCAGGCCCTGCTGTTCGGCCTTGTGCCAGGCCTGCTCCAACAACACAATGGCCTCGGCCGGTTCGGCGTGCATTTTTTCAATGGCCTGCTTTACCAACGTGTCTAACTCGCTTTCACTCTCGGCATTGGAGCGAGCCTGGCTGAGCTTTTGGGTAAAACTGACATCTCGGCCCAAATCGGGACGAATCGAGAGCGCCCTTTCGTAATAGGTCCAGGCCTCTTTATAGTGCTTTGCTTCCAATTCCTGGTCAGCCAGGCGCAGCAGCGACGGCAGCCCAACCTGCTCTTCCAATATTTCCAGCATTTGCTTGTGGCGCGCCCGCTCGTCCGCGCTCAACACGTCTGGGTCGGCATTGCGCAGCTTGTCCTTAATAGCCTGATAATCTTGCTCTGTGCGCGCGCTGAGCAGCTCGGCTTCGGCCTCTTTGAGCAGGCGGCGCGCCTGCGCGCTCTGTTGCTCGGTCTGGTAATCTCGAATTTGTTCGGCCAGCCTGTCCAGCCGCTCCCATAATTGTTTACATTCACGCTTCGGATCGTCCACTTCGGCTTCTTGCAGCCGCGCGAGCGCGTCGCCCACCTTTTGTTTCAACCGTTCCAGCGCTGCATCTATATCTTCTTGGGCCTGGACATGGTCCGCACCCGGGCGGCGCGCCGCTTCGCGCGCCTTATCGGCAGCAGCAGCCGCCTCGCGCGCCTCTTGCCAGAGCCGTTTTACATCGCTCTCGGCTGCCACCAGCTTTTGGGCGATTTCGGCCAGCCTTTTTGCTTCCAGCTCAAGCAACCGCGCCTCGTCTCGAGTCTTGCGGAGCTCATCGTCTTCGTTCAACCGGCTCTGCAGCTCTGGCAGTTCCTTTTCCACCTGCTCATAAAACTCAACCAGTTCCTTCAGGCTTGTTACGGCCTGCGCATAAAAGCCTTTCTCGATGGATAATTCCGCTTCAGCCTTGCGTTTTTTGGCGCTATTAAGCACCTGCCCTAGCAAAGCTCTGCTGGCCTCTCTAAATTCCTCCTCATAAACCTTGCGCTCAGGCGCATCGGGCAATACCATATCCCTGAGACCCTGAAAGTCTTTGGCCGCCCTGAGATAATCGCCAAACGACAAAACCGAAGTGGCTATGTTGTACGTCCGAAGCTGGTTTTTATAACTCAGCCACTTTTCAATTTCTTCCAAAACGCCCAGTCCCCTGCCGCCAGCGCTCTGCAGCATCTCGCGCAAATGTCTGACGGCAGATTCGGCTTTTTGATAGGCCTCCCAATATTCTTCTCGGGCGCGGGCCATTTCTTTCGGGTCTACCTCACTCCCGGTTGCATCAGAGCGTTGGACAAGGGCATGGAGCGAAACCTCGACTCCAGGTGGGATTGCTGCAATAGCCTGTTCAACGGCCTCTATCCAGGTGGATTCTCCTGTATCCATGACCGTCAGGCGCAAGATTTCGGTTTGCAACTCGGCTACTTTGGACAAGCCGCCGCGACGACCAAGATGAATCTGTATTTCATTGTGCAGCGCGGCCAGGCGCTTTATACGTTCGCTTCGCTGACGGAGGGTATCCAGGCGGGAGCGCAATTCCCGGCCATCACCGCCCAGAGCGAGCGCGGTCTCCAGCGCTTCGATGGCCCGCTCGTCATAGCCATCCTTTTCGGCCTGGTTAGCCTTTTCGATACATTCGCCGATGGCGCGCTGAGCCAGCTCGTCAATCAGGCTCTGCAGAGCCGGGTCAGACTTTTCCATATTCTCCAGGCGCAGTTGCTTGACCAGTTCGGCCAGGGGTTGGCCGGGTCTCAGGCTGGCCTGCCAGGCGTCTTGCATCGCCCGAACGCGGCGCTCAAAGGCTGCCAGCTCTTGTTCAAATTTTTTCCAGCCCTCCGGCGGCGCGCCTTCCAATTCAACAAAAGCCGCCTCCAGCCGCTCACGGCACTGCCTGGCCTTGTCCACCGCCGCGTCGTAATCTCTGGTGCGCGCGGCTGCCTGGTTGGCTTTTAGCGCCTCATCAAAAGACTTGTTTGCTTGCTGATGCAGTTGCCGGGCCGCTTCCCATCGCGCCTCCCATCTTTCGGCCTGCTCGCGCAGTCTGCGCGCCTGGCTATCCAGCCCGATTTCGTCGGCGGCCTGCTTGAGCAACCGCACAGCTTCTTCCCACCGCCCCTCCTGTTTCTTTTGGGCAGCCTCGCGGAGCGCGGCGCGCGCCCGCTCCACAAGGTACGCCAGACGAGCAGCCCTTTTCTGTTCTTGCCTGACAAGTTCCGATAAATCACTTATGGTCCTGAACCTGTCAGCTAATCCAGCCAACCGGATGCTGACGGTTTCTATGTCGCCAGGGTGCGGGTCGGCTTGCCCTTCCAGCCCCGTCAATTGGGCGCGCAGCGGCTGAAACTCGCGGTCGAATTCGGGCTGTAAGCTGATGCGCTCCAGACCGGCCTGGGCCTGGGCATTGTCCGGCTCAAAAGACAGCGCGCCTTCCAACCAGGGACGCTTCTTTTCGTGGTCCGGTTCGCGCGCCGCTGCATCGAGCATGAACTGGACTATCTCCTGACGCAACGCCTGGTTCTGCCACAACCGCCACGCCTCGCGGTAAGCGATAACCGCCTGGACGGGATCAATGTCTTGTTGATTGCGCGCCTTTTTCAGGCAGGTCTGGAGCTGGTCATGGCGTTCCTGAACGCGAGCGCGCAGGCTGTGTGCGCGCACCCGCACGCTTTCAGGCAAATCGGGGCCAAGCGCAAGGGAGCGGTCCAGCCGCTGTAACAATTCAGCGGGGTCGCTCGTCAGGCCTGCCTCTTCGATGGCCTTGAGGTTGTCCAGGACACCTTCCAACACCTTGAGCGACTGGGCAAATTGTTCGGCGCGCTGCCGCAGCATGCGCGTGGCTTCCTGAATATGCGGGGGAGCGCTTTCCAGGCGGCCTTGGGCCAGGTCGCACGCCAGGCGCGCCGCCAGCGCATCCCCGCGTTCGCGCGCGTCGGCGGCAGTTGCCAGCGTATTGCACACTGTCATACAGGCGTTAGCCATTTCAGCCGATTGCACCAGAGCCTGGTCATCTTGAAACACTTCCAGCAAACAGCGAAAGGCTTTTTCGGCGCGGCGATAAGCCTGCCCGGCCCGCACAAAGTCTCCCCGCGCGGCCAGTTCGTCCCCCTCGCCGTTGGCGCGGCAGGCCTGCTCGCTGTAAAATTGCTGCCATAATGGCCGCCACATGCGATTCTTGGGATACCGCCGCCGCAAATCCCCCAAAATCATTTCCGTGTCATTCGTTTTGTCAGCCTGCCAATCAGCCCGGGCTTGCTCCAACTGTTTGGCAATGTAATCCAGCGCCACTCGCGCTTCTTCAATTAAAGGCGCCAGTTCATGATATTTCCTGTGGGACGGCGGAAGGTGAGTGAACAAATCGCAGGCCCAGGCGTAATCCTGGCGATCCAGCGCGTTGCGAATATTGCTGGCAATATGATCAATTCTGACCTTTTCGCCAATTTGCCTGATCCACTCGCGGGCCGAATCGGCCATGCCCGTCTGCTGGCGCATCAGGGCCTCGTCGAGCAATTTTTGCGCAATGTCCAACGCGCGCTCGTGGTCGCCCGCCTCCAGAGCCTCCTTGAACTGGCGGCGATCGGCTTCAAAGCGCGCCTGGATATCCTGGCGGCGGATGACGTCGTCAATCATGGCTTTGAGTTGGGTGTGCCAGCGCTGGATATAGTGCTGGTCGCCCAACTCTTTGGCGCGCCTCAGTTGGGTCAGCAACGTGCCATAATCCGGGCTGGGTCTGGCCAGCTCCTGCTCGGCCGCCTTGATCGTCTGGCGGATGGTGGATTCAGTCCGCGCCTTGATTTCAACCGACTGGCGCAGGGCGC
>FWPV01016324.1_pt1 | contig 10477 bp, 9 predicted proteins | sample 2228371 | NCBI WGS metagenome assembly FWPV01 (sample SAMEA103939776, study PRJEB20133) | metagenome
GGCGGGATTATCTGTGAGTTAAACTGTCTTTACATTCTGCTGTTCAATGTGATAGAATCACCACGTCGTCTGGGCCGGGGAGTGCCTTCCCCACCCCGGCAGCCGATACCAGCCCAAACAGTCTCGCGCGACCACGATCAAGCCCGAAGGTCCGCGCCATTTGCTGGTAGGTAGGGACGCAACGGCTGCTGCTACCAAGGAGGGTAAGGCTGTGCTATCGCAGTATGCATTTATCGGCGTCTTTGCTATCATTGCGCTTGGGCTCCCGATTATTGGCCTGGCGGTAGCCTGGCTGCTGCGCCCCAAGAAGCCCAATCCGGTCAAGAACGCCACCTACGAATGTGGCATGGAGACCATCGGCGACACCTGGGTCCAGTTCAAGGCGCAATACTACCTCTATGCCTTGATCTTCGTGGTGTTCGATGTCGAAGCGATCTTCATCTTCCCCTGGGCCGTCGCCTACAACAAGCTTGGATTGTATGCCCTCACTGAGATGATCCTCTTTGTAGCGATCCTGCTGGGCGGCCTGGCCTATGCCTGGCGCAAGGGTGCACTCGAATGGCGCTAGACGGAGATACGTGATGGAGTACATCCGCGACTTCTTCACCAACCTGGCACACACCTGGACGACCTGGCTGAGTGCCTGGCTGCCTCCCTGGGCTGTGACCCTGGTCAACTACGTTGTTATCGGCCTGCTTCTCGTCATGCTGCCGGTGATCGCGACCCTGACCCTGACCTGGATGGAGCGCAAGGTCGTTGGTCGCATCCAGAATCGCATCGGCCCGAACCGGGTGGGGCCGTGGGGTATCTTTCAGGCCCTGGCCGATGCCGTCAAGATGTTGATCAAGGAGGACATCATACCCGCTGCGGCCGATAAGCCGCTCTTCAACCTGGCCCCCATTCTGATCTTCCTGCCGGCCGCGCTCCTCTGGGCCGTGATTCCGTTTGGCCCAAAGATGGTTGCTGCCGACCTCAATATCGGCGCCCTCTATCTCGTCGCCGTGGGTTCCATCACGACGGTAGCGGTGTTCATGGCGGGTTGGGCTTCTGACAACAAGTATGCCCTGGTCGGCGCGTTTCGCTCCATTGCGCAGCTTCTGAGCTATGAAATCCCGATGGTGCTGACCATCGCGGCGGTGACGCTGTTTGTCGGCTCCATGAGGCTGGGAGCCATTGTAGAGGCGCAGACCGTGCCTTTCCTCTTTGTGCTGCCGGCGGCGTTTGTGATCTACCTGCTCAGCGCAATCGCTGAGACCGGCCGCTCGCCGTTTGACCTGCTGGAGGCAGAGTCGGAGATCGTGGCCGGCTTCTTCATCGAATACAGCGGCCTGAAGTTCGGCTGGTTCTACATCGCCGAGTACGGGAACACGCTCGCAGTGGCTGCGATCGGCACGACCCTGTTTCTGGGCGGCTGGCGCGGTCCATGGGTGGCGCAAGCGCCGGTGCTGGGTCCAATCTACTTTGTCGCGAAGACGATCTTGATCGTCTTTGTCGTCATGTGGATCCGGGGCACCTGGCCCCGCTTCCGCATAGACCAGATGCTGGCGTTCGCATGGAAAGTCCTCGTACCCGCGTCGCTGGCCAACCTGATGTGGGTTGCAGTTGTCCTGAAGCTCCCGCTTCCGCTGCCCGTGCAGTGGGCATTGGCGCTGGGTGGCAATCTCGTTGTGCTGGCAGGTGCCCTGACGCTGCTGGGCCGGTCGGCGAAGCGCTATGTTGCCCGCAGAACCGGCACACTGGGCATGGAGTCGGCCGCAGGGGCAGGCAAATGAGCGAAGTGATTCTGTTGCGAGCGGTCTTCATTGTTCTCAGCCTGGTCACGCTGGGCGCCGCGTTCATGGTTGTGACCTCGCGAAGCCTCTTCCGCAGCGCCCTGTGGCTGATCCTGGCTTTCTTCGGAATCGCCGCCATTTTCGTGCTGCTGCACGCCGAGTTCCTGGCCGTCGTCCAGGTCTTGATCTACATCGGCGCGATTTCCACGCTGATCATCTTTGCCATCATGCTCAGCCGCAATGTGATGGACGCCAGAGACCGCTTCAACGCGCAGTGGCGGGCAGTGGCAGGCTTCGTCGGCCTGCTGTTTGTGGTGCTGCTGGCGATTCTTGCACGCACGGAGTGGCCTGCGCTGTCGCAGGATGTGCCGGCGGATGCCATACCGCGTCTGGGCCTGGCCTTCGTGGGGCCCTATGTTGTGCCGTTTGAGGTGGCGTCGGTGCTGCTCGTGGCGGCCCTGATCGGGGCCATCATCGTTGCCCGAGAGCGGGAGTGACAGGAGCGGATCGGTGATACCCCTGACCTGGTATCTGACATTGGCAGCCGCGCTGTTCTGTATCGGATTGTACGGCGTGCTGGCTCGCCGGAATGCCGTCGGTGTCTTGATGGGCATTGAGCTGATGTTGAACGCAGTCAACATCAATCTGGTGGCTTTCTGGCGGCACGGCGACGTGGCCCAACTGACGGGTCAGGTTTTTGCCATCTTCGTGATCACCGTTGCTGCCGCAGAGGCCGCCGTCGGCCTGGCCCTGATCATCGCCGTCTACAGACAGCGGCGCACGGTCAACGTCGAAGAGATAGATAGCATGAAGGGATGATGAGCAACGGCCATGCCTAGTGCACTTTTCAACCTGGTCCTTCTGCTGCCCCTGTTCCCACTCCTGGCGTTTGTCTTGATCGTGCTCTGGACCCACGCGAACAAGCGGCTGAGCGCGGGGCTGGCCATCGGTGGCATTGCGCTCTCGTGGGTCATCGGGTGGGCCATTGCCTTTGCGGCTTTCGGAATCGAGGGGTTGGCCCACCATCCCTTCAACCTGGCGCGCAATTGGCTGATCACGGCTACGTCCTGGCAGGCCTTCGGGTTCACCCTGGACCCTCTGGCCGCGCTGATGCTGTTCATGGTTCCTTTCGTGTGCCTCCTGATCTTCCTCTATTCTGTGGGCTATATGGGCGTGGGCAAACCGCTGGGCAAGGCGGATCGGCCTGGGGTTCCTGCCGAACCGGGTCACGTTGATCCGCTGGCCAGCCGCTTCTTCGCCTATATTGCCCTGTTCGCTGCCGGGATGATCGGTGTGGTGCTGGCCGACAACTTCGTGCTGCTGCTGATCTCCTGGGAGATCATGGGCCTCTGCTCCTATCTGCTGATCGGCTTCTGGTTCGCGCGCAAGTATGATGACCCGAAGCAGATCACGCCGAAACAGGCCGGGCTGAAAGCGTTTCTGACGACTCGAATCGGCGATACGATCATGCTGGCTGGCATACTGCTGCTCTACGGCCAGACCGGCTCGTTCAACTTCTCGGAGGCATTCCGGCCGGAAACCTTGGAGAGGCTTGCCACGACCACAGCCAGCCTGCCGATCGTTGGCCCGGTGCCGTGGGCGACGCTGATCGCCATACTCGTCTTCTGGGGCGCCATCGGGAAGAGCGCCCAGTTTCCCCTGCACACCTGGCTGCCGGACGCCATGGAGGGTCCTACCCCGGTCTCGGCTCTGATCCATGCCGCCACCATGGTTTCTGCTGGCGTGTACCTTGTCATCCGCACGTATCCGTTGATGCAGGCCGTTGAGCATGGGCCGGCGCTGCAGTTTATCGCCTTTATCGGGGCCTTTACGGCGCTGTTTGCGGCCTCAATAGCCCTGGCCCAAAACGACATCAAGAAGGTGCTGGCCTACTCGACGATATCGCAACTGGGCTACATGTTCGCCGCCCTGGGCATCGGGGCTTACGTTGCCGCAACGTTTCATCTGTTGACCCACGCTTTCTTCAAAGCCCTCCTGTTTCTTGGCTCCGGCAGCGTGATCCACGGCATGGAACACGGGCATCACCAGGCAGCGCACGGCCACGCAGGCGCAAGCGCCCATGGTGCCGAGGAGGCGGCCGAGAGCGCTCACCGGGAGCCCGGCGCACAGTCCTTCAACCCACAGGACATGCGCAACATGGGCGGGCTGTTCCGTCGCATGCCGGGCACGGCCTGGACCTTCCTGATCGGTGGCCTGGCTCTGAGCGGATTCCCGATCATCACAGCCGGTTTCTGGAGCAAGGACGAGATTCTGGCCGATGCATTTGTCAACCAGCATACCGTCGTCTTTGTCGTCCTTGCCGCGGCCGCGTTGCTGACCGCGTTCTACACCGCGCGCCAGATCACGATGGTCTTTCTCGGCAAGCCTCGCACGGCCGCTGCGCAGCATGCCAGTGAGCAGGATAGTATCTTCAAATGGATGGTGCCTCCCCTGGGAGTGCTGGCCTTCTTTGCCCTCGCAGGCGGCTGGGTGGGCATCCCCACCACATTCCCGGTCCTTGGGCGGTTCTCCACCAATCCGTTTCACCACATCATGGGCAGCCTGGCGGAGGCTCTGCGGATAGAGGCCAGGGAGTTGCCCTTCTCCCCGGTGCCCGTGGCGGTGTCAATGAGCGTTGCGGTGGGCGGCCTGCTTCTGGGTTGGCTCGTCTATCGCGGCTATGCCGCCGTGGCGGGAAGCGTGGCGAAGGAGGTCTCGCCCCTGCAGCATCCCGATCCCATGCAACGCCCGTTGGGGCGGCTGTGGACTCTGCTTCAGCACAAGTACTACTTCGACGAACTCTACCAGCGGAGATTCGTCAAGGGCACGCTGCGGCTGGCCGCCTGGCTCTTTCGATTCGACGACCTGTGGGTGGTTGACCCGCTTGTGGACGGGGTGGGCCGGCTCTGGCGCTGGATTTCCGAAGCCAGCCACTGGGCTGATGTTCACATCGTAGATGCGACGGTGGACCGGATAGGCGACATAACGCAGCGCCTCGGGGGCGCCGTCAGGTCGCTTCAGACCGGTAGGGCTCAGAACTACCTGCTCGTTGTGCTGGTGACCCTATCGGTATTGCTGGGCGTGGTTCTCCTGTTGCCAAGGTGACCGCTTGACCCCATCGGAGGGACTTTTCATGGCGAATTCGCTGCTCACTCTCATCACGTTCGTTCCCCTGGTCGGCGCGATCCTGGTCTTGTTGCCGTGGGGCAGGTGGCTCGGATGGAGGCGCGAAGAGGCCGACGATGCCGGCAAGACCAGGGAGGAGAGCCTGATCAAGTATGGGGCGATCATCGTCAGTCTGATCCCCCTGGTGCTGTCGGTCTTCCTGTGGCTGGCCTATGACAAGGCTGCCGGTGGCATGCAGTTCGCTGTGCGGGTGCCCTGGATTCCCGCTCTGAACATAGGCTACCACATCGGTGTGGATGGCCTCAGCGTGCCCCTCATCTTCCTGACGACGTTCTTGACCACCCTTGGCCTCTGGTATTCGGCCAAGACGATCAAGACGCGGGTTCGGGAGTTCTTCTTCCTGTTCCTGCTGCTGGAAACGGGCATGCTCGGCGTCTTTGTCTCGCTCGATCTGGTCCTCTTCTACGTCTTCTGGGAAGTGGGTCTGGTGCCGATGTACTTCCTGATCGGCATCTGGGGCCAGCCGAAGGACCGCCCGCAGTACTCAGCAATCAAGTTCTTTCTCTACACATTGGCCGGGTCAGTGCTGATGCTGCTGGCCATACTTGGCATCTATTTCTGGACAGGCACCTTTGACATGGTTGACGCGGCCCGGCTGCGACCTTTTGCCGGCAACTTCCTGCTTTCCAGCCTGGCCTTCTGGGCCTTCTTCATCGCCTTTGCCATCAAGGTGCCAAGCTTCCCGTTCCACACCTGGCTACCCGATGCACACACCGCTGCTCCCACAGCCGGGTCAGTGATCCTGGCCGGTGTTCTGCTTAAACTGGGTGCCTATGGCATCCTCCGCGTACTGGTGCCGATCTTCCCGGAGACCTTTCGGACGTATGCCCTGGTCATCGTTGCCCTGGGCGTGGTTTCGATCATCTACGGCGCGCTCGTGTCGCTGGCTCAGTGGGATATGAAGCGCCTGATCGCGTACTCGTCCGTGAGCCACATGGGGTACATCCTGTTGGGAGTGGGCGCGGCCGCCTTCGCCATCGGCACCCCCAGGTGGGTTGAGGCGGGCGCGATGGCCGTCAATGGCGCGGCATTGCAGATGTTCAACCATGGCATCAGCACGGGCGCCCTGTTCTTCCTGGTTGGCGTCATCTACGAACGGGCGCATTTGCGCGATCTGAAGATGTTTGGTGGCTTGAGCGGCAAAATGCCGTATTACTATGGCCTGTTTGCCGTGGCGGCCCTCACGTCACTGGGCCTGCCGGGGCTGGCCGGGTTCTGGGGAGAGTTCTTCGTCTTTCTTGGCGCCTTCAACATCGTGCGGGTCTGGGCGGCCATCGGTGTCATCGGCATCGTCTTGACCGCCGCCTACATACTGTGGAAGGTTATTCAGTACACCTTCCTCGGCCAGTATGACGCCCACAAGATTGACCACTGGACCAACCTGCAGACCGGCGCGGAAGAGCATGAGCCGCATGATCTGGTCGCCTTCGAGAAGGTCACGCTCTGGCCGCTCGCCGCCTTTATGTTCTTCTTCGGCATCTACCCGCTTCCCATCCTGAGCCTCTTCAACACGGCATCTGTGGCTCTGATGAACGGTCTTGTGGGGAGGTAGGTCATACTGCAATGGTGCGCTGTGCGTGTCAGTGGCGCGGAATCCATGAACGGTCGCGAGGGGAGGCTTTCGGTTGAACCTGACTGACTCTGTCTATCTTCTCCCGGAGATCATCTTGCTCCTGGCTGCCGCTGTTGTGCTGCTTGTGGACTTGATCTGGCGCAAGCAGGCGGTGCAGCGTTGGTTGCCTTACGCGGCGCTGGCCGGGCTTGGGCTTGCCGCCCTGGGGCTGATCCCGAGCCTTGGCGGCACTCATTCAGTGACTCCGATGCTGGTCGTTGATTCCTATGCAATCTTCTTCAAAGCACTGGCGCTTATCGGCGTGGCCATTGTGATCCTGACTGCGATGCCCTATATGCAGGGTCGCACTCCCTACACCGGTGAGTTCTACGCCCTGTTGCTCGTTGTGGGCCTGGCAATCTGCCTGGCGGTCAGTGCCGTGAATCTGGTGATGGTCTACCTGAGCATTGAGTTCCTCAGCATCACCAGCTACGTCCTGGCAGGATTCCTCCGCCAGGATCGCAAGTCCGGTGAGGCCGCCATCAAGTACTTTCTTTACGGCGCGGCAGCATCTGCGGTGATGCTCTATGGGATGTCGCTGCTGTACGGTGCATCGGGCACAACTGACCTGGCCGAACTGGCCGCAAGCCTCAGTGCCAGGGCGCCGACTCAGGCCCTGTGGGTGGCCCTCCCGGCGATGATCCTGCTGCTGACCGGTTTTGGCTTCAAGGCCAGTCTGGTGCCGTTCCATCAATGGGTGCCGGATACGTATGAGGGCGCTCCGACGCCCATCACGGCCTTTCTTTCGACAGCATCCAAGGCTGCTGGCTTCGCCATCCTGATGCGCGTATTCCTCACAGCCCTGGGGCCTCTGCAGGAACAGTGGATGGCGATCCTGGTGGCTATCGCCGCCGTGACCATGACTGTGGGAAATCTGACCGCCTTGCGGCAGACCAACATGAAACGGCTGTTGGCTTATTCCTCGATTGCACAGGCTGGCTACATCCTCATCGGCGTTGCGGCGCTGCTGACGGCCCCGGGCAATGCGTTCACCGGGATCAATGGGGTGCTGATCTATCTGTTCGCATACCTGGTGACCAACATCGGGGCCTTTGCTGTCGTGATTGCCTTTGAGACGGCGACCGGCCAGGGCGAGGTGAAAGACTACGCCGGGTTGATCCGACGTGCACCCTGGCTGGCAGGTCTCCTGCTCATCTTCCTGCTGTCTCTGGCCGGCATCCCGCCGACAGCCGGCTTCATCGGCAAGTTCTATGTCTTCGGTGCAGCGGTCCAGGCACAGCTATGGATCCTGCTGGCAATTGCCGCTGTCAACAGCGTGATCGCCGCGTTCTACTACCTCAATGTCGTCCGCTATATGTTCTTTGTGCCCGCGGGAGAGGAGGGCGCCGTGCCGATTCGTGTGGCGCCGCCTCTTCGGGGTGCGCTGGCAGTGACGGGCGTGTTGACCCTGTTGCTGGGCGTTGCGCCGGGGCTGCTGATCGCGTGGGCTTCGTCGTCGGCCAACACGCTGTTGGTGGCATTGCCCTGACGTTGCCGCGGAGTGCTTCTTCCGTGAGGACTGTGGCTCTCTGCCGCGCAGGGTCTACAGGCGCGTTCCCCGGTGCAGTGCCGGCCCCCCGGCCCTCAGTAGAGCAAACGTGAGCGAACCGTCTGAACTTCACGGTCGGCTTCGGCGCCTGGGCCTCGCCTTGAGGCAATATCGCTTCGAGGTGATCTGGCTCGCGGTCGTTGCTCTGGGCGTTTTTCTGGTCCTGGAGCGGATGAACATTCGCGCCACGATGATCCGCCTCATTCGGGGCGGCGTGGCGGGCGTTGTGCAGGCCTTCGGGCGCCTGGATGAAGCCACCCTGCGAGTCCTCTCCCGGACGACGCTGTCGGATGCCATTGGGTTCGCCCTGATCTTGGGTGCCTTGATTGCCATTGTGCTGCGCGTGCGCTGGCGGCTGATGCACAGTCCGTCGCTGACCGCGATGCAGTGCCCTTACTGCGGCGGCAGCATTCATCGGGTGCATCGCCGCGCCCGTGATCGGGTTCTGAGCCTGTTCCTGCCCGTCCGCAGGTATCGTTGCGCTAATACCGAGTGTCGTTGGCAAGGCATTCGCATTGCAGCGGGTGGGCACCGACGCCGGTCCAGTTCGGCTGCTCGCTGAAGGCGCGACTTCCATGCAACTCTCTGCTCTTCTGTCTGAACTGCCGGAGATCATGGATATCCAGGCGCGGCCGGAGGACCTGCATGTCGAGGTTACCCACATCACCCCCGATTCGCGCTGCGTGACGCCGGGTTCCCTCTTTGTCGCGTACCGGGGTGTGAGCACGGACGCGCACCGGTATGTCGGCGATGCGGTGGCACGGGGTGCGGTAGCGGTTGTCGGTGAGGAACCGTCCGCACACCTGCCGGTCCCGTGGATTCGTGTTGCAGATGGTCGGGCCGCGCTTGCCTGGCTGAGCGCCGCCTGGTATGGTCATCCCAGCAGGGCCATGGCTCTGGTCGGCGTTACCGGCACGGACGGCAAGACCACGACCGCCAATCTGCTCTTCCGCATCCTCAAGGCTGCGCAACGGCCGGTCGGCCTCATCAGCACCGTCAATGCCGTTATCGGTGACCAGGCCTACGATACCGGCCTGCATACGACTACCCCCGATGCCCTCGACGTGCAACGCTATCTGGCCATGATGCGCGATGCCGGTACCGAGGTGGTCGTCTTGGAAGCCACCTCTCATGGTCTGGCGCAACATCGGGTCACCGGGTGCGCATTTGACGTGGCGGTGGTCACCAACATCACGCATGAACACCTGGACTTCCACGGGACCTACGAGGCCTACTTCGACGCCAAGGCCAGGCTCTTCCGGGCTCTCATGGAGAGCCCGCGCAAGCCTGCGCTATTGAAGACTTCTGTGCTCAACAGGGACGACCCGTCATGGCGACTGCTGTGGCCGATCCCGGCGGAGCGCATCATTACCTATGGGTTACGGGGGCGTGATGCGCTTCCCGCATCCGTCCCTTCCATGCCGGCAAGCGGTGGTTCACGGCCTGAAGTGATCGCGCTTACCGCAGACAATGTCCGGTGCGGCCCTTCTGTCACGCAGTTCGACATTGAGGTGCGATGCCCTGACAGGTCGCCGCGCGCGGAACGCCACGAGTTCCGCACGCCCCTCATCGGGACCTTCAACGTGTACAATATCCTGGCTGCCTGTTCGGCGGCGCTGGCCTTGGGTGCGGATTGGGGCTCCATCCAGGCGGGCGTGCAATCCACAGGGGCCATTCCCGGCCGGATGGAACGGGTTGACCGCGGCCAGGCCTTTGTGGCGATGGTTGACTTCGCTCACACCCCCAACGCCTTGGCGCGGGCGCTGGAGACCGCTCGAAGTCTCACTGCGCCTGACGGAAGGGTGATTGCGGTATTCGGGTGTGCTGGCCTGCGAGATCGGCTGAAGAGGTCGCGTATGGGGGAGGTGGCGGCCGAACTGGCTGATTTGACGGTGATCACTGCTGAAGATCCGCGCACCGAGAGCCTGGAGGACATCATGGCAGAGACCGCGGCTGCCCTGCTGGGCCGCGGTTGCCAGGAGGGCAGCGACTTCGTGCGGATTGCAGATCGGCAGCGGGCAATCCTCTACGGCGTTCGGCAGGCCAGGGCAGGCGACGTGCTGATTGTCTGTGGGAAGGGACACGAGCAGTCTATGTGCTTCGGCGCAACCGAGGTTCCGTGGCGAGATCGGGATGCGCTGGCATGGGCCCTCGATCATGAAATGGGCAAGGCTGGCGCGCCTCCCTTCATCCTCCCGACCTGGGCGGATATGTAGACCGCAGCCCTACCCTGCGTATGGGACGAGGCAGTGCGATGGACGCGTTGTGCTGGGCTTCGGACTTAAGTTCGGACAGGTAGCGGCTGGATGAGATCGGCGAAAGCGGCAGCGACTTGGTTGAGCAGTTCGCGCAAGCGTT
>FWPV01016326.1_pt1 | contig 10476 bp, 10 predicted proteins | sample 2228371 | NCBI WGS metagenome assembly FWPV01 (sample SAMEA103939776, study PRJEB20133) | metagenome
CCACGTGCACGGTATCCCCGATCCTGGTGGGCGCGACGAAGCGCACGCGGTCCATGCCGTAGAAGGCCACCAGGGACCAGTCGCAGAGCGGCATGAGGCCGGTGGCCACGGAGAGGACCAGCATGCCGTGGGCTATCCTCTCGCCGAAGGGGCTCCTGGCCGCGTACTCCCTGTCCACGTGGAGGGGATACCAGTCGCCGCTGAAGGCCGCGAACATGACGAGGTCCGCCTCGGTTATGGTGCGGCTGCGGGTGATGAGCCTCTCTCCCACCTCGAAATCCTCGTAATAGCGCATGGCCCTCTCTCCTTTCACCTCGCACGCATCCGCTTTACATGCCAGAGTATAACCCATAGCGCGCCCGCTGCGGACCGCCACGGGTTGACCGCGGGCACCCGCGGGGTTATCTTGTGATTATCACGACTGTTAAGTATTAGTTAATAATTGTGAGAGAGGAGATGAGCATGGCCAGTCCCTTCTTCAGCGAGGAACACGACTTGCTGCGGCAGAGCATCCGCGAATTCGCAGAGAAGGAGCTCGCGCCCCATGCCGAGGAATGGGAAGAACAGGGAGGGTTCCCGGACTGGGTCTTCAAACGCCTGGGGGAGCTGGGATACCTCGGACTGCATTATCCCGAGGAATACGGCGGCGGCGGAGGCGACTACTTCACCAACATCGTGCTGGCGGAGGAGCTGAGCCGCAGCGGCAGCGGCAGCGTGAACATGGCGGTGGCCGTGCAGGTGGGGATGGCCACGCCTCCCATCCTGGCCTTCGGCACGGAAGAGCAGAAACAGAGGTACCTGGTCCCCGCCATCAAGGGAGAGAAGATAGCATGCCTAGGCATCACCGAGCCCAACGCGGGTTCGGACGTGGCGGGCATCCAGACCTTCGCCGAGAAGGTGCCCGGCGGCGGGAAGGTGAACTTGTGCGCGTGGATCTCCACGTCCAGCAGGAAGAGACGGGCTCCATTCGGGAGCACCTCCGAACGGACATGAGGCATCGTGGCTTCCAGCTGATCCTCGATGGCGGCATTCGCCGCGGCCGTGAGCAGCTCCACCAGTTTCCGATGCCGCAGGGTGTTGCCATTCAGGTTCAGGATGTCCTTTATCAGTTCCCGCCCGTCGTTGAACCGCAGCCAGAATTGTTCGTAGTCGAGGGCGAGAGCGATATCCCTGCAGAGCTCCTCGGTGTACTCCTCCTCTACGAGGGCCAGGTACCATGCCCGCTCGGGAGCCTCGCTGCGATCGCCGACGGCGGCAACGGCCGGCAGATGGCGGATGAGAGGGTCCACCGCGGGATTGATCATGCGGGCGATCTCGGTGCCCAGCATCCCCGAGGTGATGCCAAAATCCCCGCCGACATGGTAGGGGTTGACGTGCGCCTGCAGATACTGGTCGATCACGGCATCGGGATGGTGGTGGTCCACCACGACCACGGGCAGCCCGTAGACCTGCGCAATCTTCAGGGAGGGTTCGTCCTCTTCGGTGGAGCCGTTGTCCGTGAGCAGGATCATCGGGAGTTTCTGGCCGAAGCGGGCGAAGTCCTTCAGGGCTCCGTCGAGGTCGCGGGTGATGTCCTCGATCTCGTAGAAGGGCGCTTTCGAGGGAGCCCGCCGGAACAGAAAATAATCCGAATCGAAGTCCCCGCCGCACTCGCGTATGAGCGCAACCACCGCCTGCTCGATGGCGACCGCCGAGCAGATCCCGTCGGCGTCGGCATGGTGGCGGAGGAGGATGGGCTGGGCCTCGAAGACCGCTTTGCGGATCAGTTTCGCCACCTTCCGCATCTGGGGACGGAGTCGATCCAGGATCTCGCTCTCGATCAAAAAGGGCATGTCCTGCGGTTCCGCCCGCCGATCGAGAGCCTGCTCAATCTGCTCTTTCAGGTTCCTGGCATCCTCCCCGGTGAGCGTGGACAGGGATGAGACCTCCACCTGCAGCTGGTTGTTCCGCTGCATCACCTCCCCGACGATAGACACCCCTTCGCCGAGCTGCACCTCCGGGTAAGCCCTGACACCGGCCTCGACGAATGCGGCCGCATTCACCGTACCGTAGCCATCCACGAGGGTGAAGATGGTCGGTCCGCTGGTCTGCTTGATCTGGGCGACCTCCCCCTCGATGTAGACGGTCCGCCCGATCTTCTTCCCGAGCTCCGAGAGTTTCACGGGGGCGGAAGTCCGTTTGACCACCTCCACGCGGTACTCGGGGAGGATCACTTCCTCGAGGTCGATGTTCCCGTTGCTGCGGATGGTGAGCACCTTCACGAGCACCTGATCCCTCTCGGCGTGCCGCGTCCTGACGTTGCTCTTGTGGATCAATCCCTTCGTGCGGTCGTTGAGCTGCACGAAGGTGCCGAAGTTTGCAAATCCCTGCACCCGTGCTACGTAGGTCTTGCCCACCTCCACATCCTCGAGCCCGCAGGCGGGGCAGAGGCGGTATACAATCGTATTCGTATCTTGCGCCATGATTACTGTTCTCCGCATTCCACAGGGACCACCTCTCGCTCTCCCGAGAGCTGCAGCAGCCTGCACTCGCCATCCCGCCGCCCCTTGGCAATGATGACATCCCCGCCCTCCAGCCTCGTCCGCTTGCCGGGGCGGTAGGTCCAGCGGTCCCCTCTCTTGATGGCAAGGACCACCATTCCCGTGACTGTCCCGAGGGATGCCTCCTGGAGGGTTCTCCCCGCCAGCAGAGAATCCGCCCGGATCTCCACGCGGGAGATGATCTCGTCGGACTCCCGCACGATCTTCCGGAAGAGCGGAGGTATCTCGATGTCCCGCAGGATCACATCGGCGATGGCATGTGCAGCATCGCCAATCGCCTCGGCAAACGAGGTCATGTAGAGGAGCCCGCGCAGATATTCCACGTCTGCTATCCTCCTCGCGGACTCCAGCACCCAGAGATCCAGCTGGTAGCGCATCCCGTGCATCCTGTCGGCGAGTGTGGCGACCTCGTTTGCCACCTCCTTGCTGTTGAACAGGAGGGAGGTATAGGCAAGACCGACGGCAAGCTCGCTCAGGTTCTTCATCTCCACGATGAGCCGCACCGCCCGATCGAGGTCGTCGACATCGCCCGTGCTTTCGCGTTCGCGCCAGGCGTCCATTGCACCGCCGGCCATCTCGTGCAGAAGCGCCACTCCGCCTTCCAGACCCTTGGCGATGAGGATGTCGCCGCCGCAGATCTCCGAATTCTTGTCGGGGTCGAAGAACCAGCCGTATCCCCTGCGGATGGCGATCACGCGCATTCCGGTGCGGCTCTGGAGCCTGAGTTCGCCCAGGGTATGCCTGTCGAGGGCGCTCCCCGGGTTGACGATGACGCGGATGGTCACCTCCTCCGCCTCGGGGAGCGCCTGCTTGATCTTGGCGGGGAACCGGATATCACGGAGCACGATCTGGGCGATCTGAGATGCCGAGTTGGAGATCCGCTCGGCAGCCTCGGCGACCTGCAGCATCCCACTCATCCACTCCGCCTCCTCGAGGCGCCGGGCGCCCAGGATGCTCGTGATCCGGGCCTGGTACACCATCTCGTTCATCGACTCCTCGAGGTGCACCACCTCCCGGGCTATCTCTTTGTTCTCGAACAGTATCGCAGAATAAGAGAGATCGACCATCAATTCCGAGATGTCTTTCATCTCGATCAGAACATCTTTGAAGCTTCGGGGTTGATAATCGCGTTCCACCATAGGTCGCTTTTCACTTCGTCTCACATACGTATGACCATGTAACACTATATTAGTTTATGTTCAGGCACGGAGAACGCCCTGGCCGCAGGGATACCCGCATGAATGCGGTCGATGTCAGGCTCTTACCGCCGCCGATCGAGGGGCTCATCCTCCTGCCGCTGTTCCCAGGCCGGTTTACCGCTCGGGAGACTGTGGACGATGAAGGACCGCCAGCCCGGCGGTTCACCGTGAATTCATCCTCCAACACGCACGGATCCGCGGACGATCCGAGGAGGATCGGTCATGCCTTCTTTACCGGGATCCGATGCGACCCGGGCATAGAGGTTGCATGACCGAACGGTGCGATCTGAAACGGTTTCGGCCGGGTATCCCGGAGAGGGGGCAAACCGCGGTTCAGGCCACCGTGTGAAAGAAGGCCCATGGAGGCTTCATCCCGAGGGGATGGGGGGACAGGGGAGAGATCCCCGCGGGATCCGAATGCAGCCTCGGTGAAGCCGGCGGGGGGAGGGGCCCTTCCCTTCCAGCAGGATTCCCCTTCCTTCGTGCGGCAGGCTCTGGGAGGGGAGACCGCAGGCTATCACCGCAGATGGATGAAACGATGTTTGCAACAGGATCGAGCCCGGGCCTTCGGGATTGGCGAAGCTCGCGGCGGAGTATACGGATCCCGTCGTGCACGACAGGGACAGGGCGGGTGGCATTGCCCGGATCCTCCTTCCCGTGCATCGTATCGGGGGTTGCGCACCCCGCCACTCCGCGATACCCTCTCCCCCTGTGACAGCGATACGGCCTGTGCCGGGATACTCTCTCCTGTATTCCGTGGCCGAAGGGCGGACAACACCTGCCCATCCTCCCGCCGCGCTGATCGAAGAGACGGGGGGTGCGAGACTCGAAGAAGTTCTGCCGGTGATGCGGGCATTCCCGGAGCCTTCCGGGATCCGGTTATTCGTGGAGCGGGGAGTCTCGCCCTGTCCGGAGAACGATGAGCGATGCGGGTACCCCTGCCGAAGACGAAAAAAGGGGGCAGGGCCATGCAGCGATTCTCAGATATCCTGGGATATCCTGTATTCCGTCACGTGCAGTGGGGCACCCCCAGCTCGCCTTCGTTGTAGTCGTTGATCAGGTCCGCCAGCTCGATGAACCTCTGCCGGACCGCACTGTTCCCCTTCAGCTGAGCAATCTGCGAAGGGGTGTACGTGTTGAACAGAACTGCCGCATCTTCCATCGCATCCTCCACAGCCGGCGGGAGATGCGCACCGCTCAGGACGTTCAACTGGGCGGCGATGAACTGGAACGAGAGGATGTAGTACGCGTTGCCCCGGGGTTCGGTCCACAGCACCTCATAGAAACTCTGGCCGCTCTTGTAGAACAGGGTATCCTCTCCAATGGATGCCCAGGTGCTGTCGTAGGGTGCCGGGCCGTATACAGAGTGCGTCTTCCAGTATCCGGGTGTCCGCGTGCATCCCAGGGGTTCGTTGCAGAAACTTCTCCAGATCGACTTGTGGCATGCATCGCCGCACGGGTCAGGGTTGCAGCCGCAGCACAGGTACGCTGCATGGTAGCCGTAATTGGGCAGGAGTGGAAAAGTCAGCACCCAGCCATTCTGCTGGACTTCGCGGATGTGGTATTCGACAGAGTCCTGAGTGCAGTCGAACTGGATCAGGTAATTGCCAGTCTCGTTCGTGATGTCGTAGGGCTCATTCTCATCCCACATCCCGTTCTTGTTCAGGTCGATGTAGATCTTCCAGCCCTCGAGCCCGGTGCAGGTCTCGCGGGAACAGCAGGTTCCTGCCTCGCAGTAGCCATACTTTGCACCCTTCACGGTGCACTTGCAGCCGTCGGACGGTGTGCATCCAGAATCGCCGGCACTGGCGACCCCGACAAACGCCACGGCAACCAGCAAGACCATTGCGAGAATGGTGCCTGCTCTCATCAGCATCTTCATAGCGTTGTTCTCACCTCAACCAGATGGAGTATTCCCTGCCTAGCGAACCTAAGCGGGGGCACGGGGATATACATTGCTTTAACTATTTAATCCTTATTACCGACTAAAAAGTTTAAAATCCATCAGCCTGTATCAAGATTATAAGATAAAATTAATATATAAAACTTGGTTGAACCTGAATCAATGATAATTATGTTGATTCCGTATTTACATCGCCCAATAGGGAGATCCATGCAGACACCACCGGAATAATGTTTTGCGGTCCCAAAGCGCACCGCATTCGTTCAGACCTGAGGCATGGATACTGCGGGGATTTCACCCGATTCCGCCTTACATCCCCGAAACGATCCCCGCATATCTGTCTTTGTCGCAGTGCAATCCTGCCCTCCCCATCCGGTCGGACTGGGTTCATGCGGGTATGCGCACATCGGATTTCCAGCACCTGCCATCAGCAGAGACCGGCAGAACCCGGCTCTGGTGCATGCAAGGGGCTTCAGAACTCATTTTCTTCCTGTTCTGCAGCCCTGAAGTATCCATCTCGCTGCTCAGGGCACGACTTTCCAGGGAGTGCTCGCGGCTGAAGGGGAATGAGCGCGCAGGAAGACATGTGCCGATCTGTCAGACCGATTATGCCTTCGTCTCTCCCCCTCTCGAACGGCCGGAATCCACGGCATGGATGCACAACTGCTCGCACGGGACCTGATCGCCTGCGCATCGGATGCACCATCGGATCTCTCTCATCCCGGAGTACATCCGCCTCTTTTCGGTCGGCGAGCCTGTCCGCAGCCTTTGCCTGCAGTCTCGACTCGTGCGAAGGTAACAAATACCGGCAACTCCTCCGCTTCCTCGAACTGTGCGATCGGAGCCCGCCTTTCCTCGGGATAAAATCGCAATTTCGGGACAGAGGACCGGACAGGAATCAGCCGAGCACAATGGCGATCATCGTCGTCAATACCAGCGCTCCAATCACATCAATCGTGGTTGTGATGATCGGTATCCCGAAACTGTCCGGATCCAGATCGTGCAGGAAGGAGAGGCTGGCAACCAGGTAAGCGATGGCACTTGTCAGGGCCATGACTGCCACTCCCGCGGACATGCTGATCCCCACCAGCAGGAGCGCGCCGGGCGATCCCATCCCAAACACCCCGGCAGCGATGTGGACGGTGAATCCGAGGAACGGGAGCAGTACGACCGCGTACAGAAAAGTGAGGGAGAAGTAAGGAAGAGAGTCCCGCCCCGGCAGGTATGTCGGAGAGATTGTCCCCATGTGGAGTCCCGTCGCGAGCCGCGAACTCATGATGCCTCCAATCGAACCGCAGACCCCCATGAAAGGCGGGATAAGGATGAGCAGCGCTGCAGAGGTGGTCAGCTGCTCCGCCTCCGTGCTGTAGACAGCACCCGCGATGATGCCAAGGAAGGCGAGCAGGGGTAAGAGCATGAGACTCTCCCGAAAGATCGAGCGGATGCGGTCTGTTGTCCGCGAAGTGTAGGCCACGAGGAGAATGGCCAGTATGAGAATGGCAATTCCGCAGGCGACCCGGATCTCCATTGGAATCCGGAGAACGCCGAGTGCGGTGATGAGCAGGATCGGAACCGTCACCAGATCCCCGATCGCTGTCACCGATGGAGCCCCGATCATGTCCAGATCGAGACCATACCAGTAGCTGGCGGCGGATATGACCAGGGTGAACAGGATCAGGAGAGATCCTGACAGGATCCCGCTGAAGACGGATATCAGCGTGAAATCCAGGGGAGTGAGACCGTGGATCCCCATGAGTCCGGCCGTTCCACTCGCCATGAGTCCGAGAAGAAGGGAGATGACCAGGGTGATGATGATGGCTGCCCGAATATTGTCCCCCAGCACACTCTCTTCTGCAAGTTTGATTTCAAACTCGCCAAGGTGCATGGACGATGCCAGGCGGGAGACGAGTGCGCCGGATATATTCCCCCGCATGTCTATCGATGGCGGCACCAGCAGCAGCAGGCCGGGGAGCATCGCGATGAGCTCGTTGACGGAACCTAGGGATATTCCTGCACCGATTTCGGCCAGGGAAGCGATCAGAAGTGCGATCAGCCCGGTAAGAAGATATCCGATGCGGCGGCCTATGCCCTCGATCATCGGAATCACTCTCGCCTGCCATATCAGCTCCTGAAGGATATCTCCAGCACGGTCAGATCGGGCGGCGCGATCACTTCCCCGTCGAACTTCTTGCGCGCATCGCGGATGTGGGTTGCCGGATTCGTGTACCGGGAGCTGATGTGCACGAGCGCAAGCCTCTGCACGTTCAGATGCGCCGCCGCCTCCCCGGCCTCGCCAGCGGTGGAGTGGAATACCTCGATCGCCCGCTCCCGCTCGGCATCGTCGAACGTGGCGTCGTGGATGAGGAGATCCGCCCCCCGTCCCACCGTCTCGATGCTGTGGTGTATGGGCCGCGTGTCGCCCGTATAGATCAGCTTCCTCCCCGGGCGGGGAGGCCCCAGGACATCGTCGGGATGGATCTCTCTCTCCCTGCCGTCCTGCACGATCGTGACCGTCTCCCCCCGCTGGAGCCGCCCGAAGAGCGGTCCCGGAGGCACTCCCAGTTCGATCGCGCGCTCCCGGTTGAACCTCCCGGGGCGGTCGTCTTCTGCGAGGATGTAGCCGAGGCCCGGCATGCCGTGCTGGATTCCGAACGCGGTGACGGAGAACCCCTCGAACGGGACCGTGGATCCGGGAGTCAGCTCCTGCGCAAGGAGGGGGAAGCCCAGCTTGGACCTTCCGATCTGCCGCACCAGCCCCGCGAACTCGTGCACGCCCTCCGGCCCGTAAACGGTGAGCGGCTCCGTCCTGCCCATGAACGAGAGCGTCTCCGTGAGGCCGAAGATCCCCAGGAAATGGTCCGCATGCCAGTGCGTGACGAAGATGCCGTCCACTGAAAACCCGCTGCGGGCCCGCATCATCTGCTGCTGCGCCCCTTCCCCGCAGTCGAAGAGGAGGGTGACAGAGCCCCGCCGCACCATGATGCAGGGCGGGTTCTTGTAGGGGGTGGGGAGTGCCCCCGCCGTCCCCAGGAAGTAGACGTGCAGCGTCTCGCCGGCTATACGAACCACCTCCGGAACATGGACAGGCTCTGGTTCGCTTCTTCCAGGCTCCGCCCCTCCACCACCACCGTTCCCGAGTAGCGGGAGGCGACTGCCCGCCCGACCTCCTTCCAGTCGATGGTGCCTGCGCCCAGGGCCAGATGTTCGTCGCGGCTGCCGTGGTTGTCGTGGATGTGCAGGTGGTGCACGGATCCGAGATGGGCCAGGAACGCCGGTACCCGACCGACCGTGTTCGCGTGCCCCACGTCGAGCGTGATCCCGATTCCCTCCAGATCCTCGGTCATGCCCAGGATCTCCTCCGGGAAGCGGCAGAGGAACTCCCGATATCCTCCCAGGTTCTCCAGGCATGCCAGCACCCCGAACTCCGATGCCGCCCGCCCGATCTCGGCGAGAGCGGACTTTTGCGCTGCCCAGACCTTGTCCGGCACCAGTTTGCCCACGGGGGAGAGGTAGCCGGGGTGAAAGGTCACTGTCGAGGCCCCGAGCCTGTTCGCAGCCTCGATCGTCTTTATCGTCTGGCGGATCGACTCGCGGTAGATGGGGTGGTTCATCGAGGCGATGTTGAGGTCGCTGTAGGGGGCGTGTACGGTCACCTGCAGGGAGGTGCTCCCGATCGTATCCCGGATGCCCCGGAATGTATCCTCATTCAGGAGGCTGTACCTTCCGTCCGAGACGATCTCCCAGCCCCGGTAGCCCATGGGCTCAAGGGCATGCACCCAGTCGCATGACTCCCAGACGCGGGATGAGGCGGAGAAGGCCGGTGTGAGCGGCATTTACGCCCCCTGCAGATTGGACAGCAGCCGGATTACGCTCTCCTCGAACTCCGCCACGGTTCCCTCGTTGCAGACGGTGTAGTCCGCTTCGGCAAGAGCCCTCCCCAGCCCCCAGGCGAGCTCGCGGCGGTCCCGTTCCCGCAGCTCCGCATGGTGGCGGGGATCGTCGCTCCTTCCCCGTCGGCTCAGTCGCTGCGCCCGAATCTCGAACCCGCAGCAGATACCGACCAGCGTGAAGTCCGCACAGTGGCGGCGGAACGTCTCCACCTCCGCGTCCCCTCGGATGCCGTCCACGACCACCCGGTCGGCGTCCAGCCCCGCCAGAAGGGGGAGCGTGCGCTGCGCGATGGCATCCATGCCCTCCTCCATCCGGAGGCGGTTTGCCATGTCGCCCAGGTTGCGGTCGGTCAGGGGAAGCCCCTCCTCCTCCACCGCAGCCCGGATGACGTCTCCCATGACCACGACGGGGATGCCCATCCCCCGCGCGATCCGCGAGAACTCTCCCTTACCGCTCGCGGGCAATCCAACGACTCCGATCACCTTCATACTCCACCTCGCCTTCTTCCCTCGTGCGGATCTTCACCCGCCGGCCGAGCTGATCGCCGACCCTCTTCATCTCTGCCAGCGTCAGCGGGGCGATGGTTCCGAGGACGCCCTGCTGAAGCACCAGATCCACGCCGTTCGCCTCCCTGGCGATGTACTGGGCCTCGTCTTCGCAGCCCCGGAAGAGGGTGATGACAACCTCGAACTCCGGCAGTTCGCCCTTCTCGTACGCCTGGCGGCAGATGAGGAGCGAGCGCTGCACCTTATCCACGAATTTTCGCTTCAGAAGATTATCATACCTTTCCCAGCGGGTCTTCAGGTCGAGGGCGATCCGGTCGACCAGACGCCGCTCCAGGAGAGCTTCGAGCGTTGCCGGAAACACGCCGTTCGTCTGGACCCCAATTGCAAGGCCCATCTTCCGACAGGCAGACGCCAGCGCCAGCAGGGGGGCTTTCTGG
>FWPV01007825.1_pt1 | contig 10475 bp, 8 predicted proteins | sample 2228371 | NCBI WGS metagenome assembly FWPV01 (sample SAMEA103939776, study PRJEB20133) | metagenome
ACCAGAAGACTATGTAGATCAGCCCGTCTCCACCGAGGATTATGCAACAGTTCTGCTGCATTTTGAGAACGATGTGCGAGGGGTGTTGACCGTTGGGCAGGTCTGTTCGGGACGAAAGAATCGCCTGTTTTTTGAGATTAATGCCTCTAAATCTTCGCTGGCGTGGGATTCGGAACGGCCAAACGAATTGTGGGTTGGCCATCGTACCCAACCAAAACAAATCATCATGAAAGATCCGGCTCTGCTTTCACCAGAAGCACGGGCGGTTACTTCCTATCCCGGTGGACATAATGAGGGCTTCCCGGATACCTTCAAGCAACTTTACAACAAGGTGTATAACTATATCCTTGCCGGAGATTACAACAAACCACCCGATTTCCCCACCTTTGCGGATGGTCACTACGAGATGCAATTGTGTGAGGCAATTGAACGCAGCGCGAAAGAAAGAGTCTGGATCAAAGTCTAATCAAATACGGAGGGAGCCATGAAACTTGGATTTTTTACAGCTGCATTGCCGGGGAGTACCCTGGAAGAAGTTGCCCGTTGGGGGGCTGAGAGCGGTTTTCAAGCGATTGAAATTGCCTGCTGGCCGCACGAGAAAGCCACACGGCGTTATGCCGGGGTGACCCACATTGATGTGACCCAATTGGATCAAGCCAAAGCCCGCGAGATTCGTAACATGCTGGATGGGTACGGATTGATGATTTCTTCGTTGGGGTATTATCCCAATCCTCTCCATCCGGACCCAGAGCATCGAGAGACGGTTATTGCCCACCTCAAAAAGGTGATTGATGCAGCGGCTTTGCTGGAGGTTGGTGTGGTCGGCACCTTCATTGGTAAAGATAAAAACAAAACTGTGCCGCAAAACCTCGAAGATTACGCCCGAATTTGGCCGCCAATTGTGCAGTATGCCAAAGAACGAGGGGTGAAAATTGCCATTGAAAACTGCCCGATGATTTTCTCTTACGATGAGTGGCCGGGCGGGAATAACCTGGCCAGTACTCCGGCTATCTGGCGTAAAATGTGGGAGATTATCCCTGAGGAAAATTTTGGGTTAAACCTCGACCCCTCGCATTTGGTTTTGCAGATGATCGACTACGAACGAGTGGTACGAGAATTTGCCGGTAAAATTTTCCATGTTCATGCCAAAGACCTGCACATTGACCGCGAGGGGCTTTACAATCATGGTGTCTTGTCGCAGGGCATGGGCTGGCAGGTACCGCGTTTACCCGGTTTGGGTGATATGGACTGGGGTAAGTTCTTTGCAGCGTTGACCGCAGCTCGCTACGATTATGTGGTTAGTATCGAACATGAAGACCGGGCTTTCGAAGGATCGGAGGAACTGGTCAAGCGCGGGTTCTACCTTGCGCGGGATGTATTGAAACCCTATATCCACTAACCCTACCTCGAAGCAGTCCTGTGTCCGGCATAAGCCGTGGCACAGGACTGATGAGGATGACAAGGACCTATGAAGCGATATATTGGATGTGATTTGGGCGGCACCAATTTACGTGCCGCGCTGGTGGATGTCGAAACGGGAGAGGTGCTCTTTCAGCAGAGTGTACCAACGTTGGCACGCGAGGGCCACGATGCGGTTATGCAACGTATGGCAGGTTTGTTCCTGAACATGATCGAGGCGGCTGGCCTGGAGCCAGGGGATGTGGGTGGCATTGGAATCGGCGTACCGGGTGTGCTTGACCTGGAAAAAGGGGAAACGTTGTTTCTGCCCAACCTGCCTGGAACCTGGCCGCATGTACCGTTGCGGGATGTGTTGCAACAGGCGACGGGATTGCCAGTGGCGTTGTTGAACGATGTGCGCTCGATCACTTATGGGGAGTGGCGCTTTGGCGCCGGCCAGGGCGTGGAAACGGTTGCAGTACTGGCAATCGGCACGGGTATCGGCGGCGGACTGGTGATCAATGGGCAGTTGCACCTGGGGATTGGCGGTACGGCGGGTGAATTAGGCCACATGGTGATTGATTTCAACGGGCCGCGGTGCGGCTGCGGTAATTACGGTTGTCTGGAAGCATTTGCATCCGGACCGGCAATTGCAGCAATGGGTATGAAGGCAGTGGCACAAGGACTAACTACCAAAATTGGCGACTTGTGCAAGTATGACTTGAATGCGATCACACCTGCGCTGATTGCAGAAGCCGCTCGACAGGGTGATGAAATCGCCTGTGAAATTTACGACCAAGCTGGTTTTTACCTTGGGGTGGCCGCTTCCAGTTTGTGTGCTTCGGTCAGCCCCCGCCGGATCATCGTCACCGGCGGAGTTGCCAATGCCGGCCGGCTGTTGCTCGACCCAATGGAAAAGACAATGCGAGAGCGGGTGCACATCATGCCGGTGGAGCAGGTAGAAATTGTGACCGGCCTATTGGGAGATCACGCCGGTGTGGTGGGATCAGCGTGTTGGGCGGCCAATCGGCTGGGTTAGTCTGCTTTTTTTCTTTTGATTTATGTGCGGCATAATTTCATTGTGATATAATTTGGCTGCAAAGGCAAGTCAGTGCCGCCGGGGCCCGTAGCTCAGCGGCAGAGCGCGCGGCTCATAACCGCTTGGTCGAAGGTTCGAATCCTTCCGGGCCCACAACAGAAAGAATAAGTCGCTGGCCTCATCGAGGGGTGGTATTCGCATTCTGCCGGGCCCACAACAGAAAAATTGGTCGCAGTCCCCATCGAGGGGGCGTATTCGCATTCTGCCGGGCTGATAACAGAAAAAATTGATCGCGGGCTCTCCTTGATGTAAATGACGGGAATTGGATTGCTCGTATGGGGTATCAAAGTCCCGCCGAGAGCATTGTTTTGCACTCGAAGAGTATTCCCGTACCAGTATCATTATTCCTCCATCCGGTTAACCCCAAAATCACCGCCTTTTTCCCCCGTTGGGGGATGGAATTGGAGCGGGGTCTGGCTTAACATCAAAACGATGCTGCTTTCGACGAGTGTTTCTACGGGAATGTGTGTGCTGGTGTGCAGCCGCGAGAGGGTGGGGGATGCCGCCACTCGTCTGCTGGCTGAACTGGCGCTGCGTGGCAAGGTGTTGGTGATAGATGGCGGCAACTGCTTCCAGGCCTATCCGTTGGCGCGGGCGCTGCGCGAACGTACCACCTCCCTTGACCTGCTCAGCCAGCGGGTATTGATTCGGCGGGCATTTACCGCGTATCAGATGCTGGCGTTGCTGGAAAGTACCCCTCTGGCTGCTCTTCCAGTGGTCATTCTGGACCTGTTGGTCACCTTTTATGACGAAACATTGCCAGCCGGCCAGGCGCGCTGGCTGGTGCAGCGCTGTCTGCAGGAGATCGAGCGATTGAAAGGAGCGGCACCCGTTTTTCTCTTGCTGAGAACCTGCCTCTTGCCGCAGCGTCGTTTTTTACACGAAATGGTCTACCAGAAAGCAGATACGCTTTTCTACGAGCAGGAAAAGCCAACCTCTTTTGCTCAACCCGCATTGTTTTGAAGGAGGAAACGATGGGGCGGACAGTTCCAACCATTACTTATCAACTGAACGAAACCGAAGCCATGCTGCAAAACTTCCGGCGGGCGCTGCGGCGTGGTGACCAGGCTTTGTTGGATGGCCTGCTGGCATCTGCGCGCCGTCATCTGCCGGCCATCTCAGCCAGCGGGGCATTGCTGCCTTTTGAGGTGGTTTTACTGGCCATGTTGATCGAGCAGGCGCGTCGGATTGCTGAGCTGGAGGATGAAATAGATATCTTACAGGAGGAACTGGTGCGACTGCGTGATGGCAAGGGTTGAAAGAACGGGCTGGCTGATGGATGTGTATACCCGTCCGGGTGGGGAACTGGTCTGCTGGCTGCTGAGCGAGGACGGACAGCGCTGGCTGTTACCAATGGATTTTCCGGTTACTTTTTACGCCGCTGGCAGCTCGGCGGTGTTGCGCCAAGCGTGGCGCTTTCTACAAGGTCGTGGGGTACATCTTTCCCGGCAGGTGCGCCGTGATCTGTTTCATGGCGAGCGGATTGTGCTTGCGGTGACGGTGGATTTGCCGGGTCGGCTGGCACAGGTTCACCGCCGGCTGGCACAGACTTTTCCGTTGCTGGATTACTACGATGCTGACTTGCCGCTGGCGGTTCGCTTTGTTGCCCGCACGCAGGTGCCGCTGCTGGGACGCTGCTTCTTTGAAACAGACGGGCAACGCCTGCTTGGGCTGCAGCCTCTCGAATCCGCCTGGGAGATGCAGCCCTTACTACCGCCCCTGCGCGTGATGGAAATCGAGTGCGAGGCAAACCCGTCTCTGCACCCCCCGCAGGAAATCACAATCCGCTGCGATAGGCGCTGTTTTCGTTTTACCGTGCAGCCGTTGCGCGCCTTTCTGGCCAACTTGCAGGCCTTGTTGGGCAATTATGATCCAGATATCATAGTGACCCGTTATGGTGATACATGGCTGTTCCCGTTCTTGGGTGAACATGCTCCCTCATTCAACCCCAACCGGGACGAACAGATGAAGGTTGAATATCGCCGTGAACGCAGTTTATTCGCTTATGGGCAGGTGCTTTACCGTGGGGCGCAGGCCTTGTTGTTTGGGCGCTGGCACATTGACCGTTGTAACGCAGCCCTGTTTTCCGAAATTGGGCTGATGGGCGCACTGGAAATGGCACGGGTTACCGGCATGGGGGTTCAGGAGGCTATCCGGAAGTCACCGGGAGCGGGAATTACTGCCATGCAAATGCAGACTGCCCTGCGGGATGGGGTGCTGATCCCGGTGGTTAAACAGCAGGCAGAATCCACGCGCACACTGGCCAACCTGATACGGCATGACCGGGGTGGGATGGTCTATCAGCCACTCGTCGGCGTGCATCATCATGTCGCCGAACTGGATTTTGCTTCAATGTACCCGGCTATCATGGTGCGTTATAACATCTCGCCCGAAACGCTGAATAAGAACGATGCCCCCGCTGGACTGATTCCGCGCACCCTGCAACCCTTGCTGGTTAAACGCTTGGCGCTCAAACAATACCTGCACACGCTCGACCGGCGTGACAGCCGCGTTAGCGACTTGAAGGCTCGCCAGACGGCGCTCAAATGGCTGCTGGTGGTGTGTTTTGGATATTTGGGGTATAAAAATGCCCGATTTGGGCGAGTTGAATCACACGAGGCGGTCACAGCCATCAGCCGCGAGTTGCTGCTGCAGGCCAAGGAAAACGCTGAGGAAATGGGATTCAGTGTGCTGCACATGTATGTGGACAGTCTGTTTGTGAAACGAGAGGGGGTGCGAGGTGAAGCGGATTTTCTCCCGCTGGTGGAAACCATTCAGACGGAAACCGGCATTGGAGTGACCCTCGAAGGTGTGTACCGCTGGCTGGTATTTTTGCCGGCGCGCCGCGATCAGCGTATCCCGGTGGCCAACCGCTATTTTGGCGTGTTCGAGGACGGCACTCTGAAATATCGCGGTGTTGCCTTACGCCGCCACGATACCTGCCCTTATGTAGCCCGAACGCAACTGGATATTTTGGGTTGTCTGGCTCAGGCAGATGACCCGCGGGAACGATGGAAAGAAGCGTGGGCGCTAGTGAACCAGCGGTTAAGGTCATTGCAGCGCCGGCAGGCAGCCGTGGAGGGATTGCAAATGGCAGTAAAACTCAGCCGGGATCCCCAGGCCTTCCGTCGTCCTTCGGCAGCGGCCCAGGCCGCCTGCCAGTTGCAGGCCGAGGGTGTGGCGGTGCGCGCCGGGATGCGGCTTTTCTTCTGGTACACGCGCCAGGGCGTGAGCATTACCCCTCCCAACGCTGATGATCTGGACTGGGAGCGTTATGCCCGGCTGGTTTTTCGGGCTGCCACTGAAATTCTGGATATCTTAAAACCATCCCGTCCGGTTCGTCAGTTTCATCTGCCTTTATGCCGGCGATGATGGTGCATCAGGACTTCAGGATGAGGCGTGCATCTACCACCTGTAACCCATGTTCAAACACCAGGGCGGGATTGAGGTCAATTTCCAGAATCTCCTCGTTGTCCACCATCATTTGAGACAGCCGTAACATTGCATCTATGATGGCTGAACGGTCGGCAGGTGGCTGGCCGCGGATACCGTGTAGCAGACGGGCAGCGCGCAGCTCTTCCAGCATTTCTTCAACGTCCAGATGAGTTAACGGGGCAAGCCGCATCGAAACATCCTGCAGGGCTTCAGCGTAAATGCCGCCGAGACCCAGCAATAAGACAGGCCCGGAAGAAGGATCTCGTTTTCCACCAAGGATTACCTCTCTGCCGCCGCTCAGCATTTTCTGGATCAGAAATTGTTCCGGTGGTTCAAGCCCTTGCTGCTCAAACCGTTCTCCCATTTCCAGAATGGCGGCTGCCAGCAGAACCTGATCGGGGATGTTCAAGGCGATGCCTCCCACATCGGTTTTGTGGGTTGCCTGTTCGGAAATGGCTTTGACTGCAACCGGGTAGCCGATGCGCGCAGAAGCCTCAACTGCCTGCGAGAGATTGTACACGGTGGCCCAGGGCGCAACCGGAAGACCATAGGCCTCGCATACCCGGATGGCCTGATCAAGGGGGAGGACAGCCGAGTTGGTGTGGTTGAAAACCCATTGGGCTTTGCCGGGAGCATCCTTTGGCAGGGAAATTGCGGGCGGTTGGTGTTGAGCCGTGCGTAACAATTCCACCCGATGATGGTAATCCCGTGAGGCAGCCAGTGCCTGAACGGCTTCATGGACTTCACTGAAAAGCGGAAACCCTAAGTTTTTCTCCAGAAAGTTAACTTCGTCGGCCTCGGTAAAGTAGCATAACGCAATGGGGATTTGATACTGCTGGCTGATTGCCTTGATCTTTTCTGCCACGGTGCGGGCGGTAGAGATCGTCTCGCGGCGATAATTGAAAATCAACAGGAAGGCATCGGCTTGATCGAGCTTAATGGCTTCCTCGATAAGCACCGGATAGGCCTCAAAATTAAAGACAGTTCCCAAATCCAGCGGGTTCATCCGCTCAATAACATTTACGCGGAAAAAGGGCTTTGCCACTTCGATTAATGCGTCGCTGTAAGGGGGCAGTTCAAAACCGAACTGGCTGGCGCAATCCACCGCAATGATTGCATGTCCACCTGATCGTGAAAATACCCCCAAGCGATTGCCGCGTACGGGTGGCAGCGTAAAGCCCTTACTGTAAATCATCATTTCCCGGAAGGTCATTGCACGGGTTATGCCAAATTGCCGGAACGCTGCATTGACAATTGCCTCGTCATTTGCCAGAGCAGCCGTATGAGATTGGGCAATTTGAGCGCTGGCCTGACTGGTATTGGATTTATAGACGATCACCGGTTTGGGAGATTGGGCAGCCAGTTCTACCAGCCGACGGCCTTCGACGATACTTTCGAGGTAGAGCAAAATCACTTCAGTAGCCTTATCCTCGATGAAGTAGTGAAGGTAGTCGCTTTCTTTAAGGTCAACTTTATTGCCCACACTGACCGATTTCGCAATTCCCAGTCCAGCAGCGGCGAGCAAGTCAATACACGTCATAACGACGCCGCCGCTTTGTGAAACCAGTGAAACACGGCCGGGAGGAATTTCTGCAGGGGCGGTTGGGATAAAAAACGTACAGATACCGCTATTGGTGCAAATAATACCGAGACAATTCGGCCCGACAAGACGCATTCCCCATTTGTGGGCAATCCGGCATAGATCTTCTTCCAGTTTTGCGCCCTCTTCGGAAAATTCGCTGAAGCCAGCCGATTCGATGACCGCGTAACGCACACCGGCCGCCCCTAACTCATCCATCAAACCCGGCACAGTAGCCGCCGGGGTAAGAATGACCGCCAGATCAATGTTGGGAGGTAATTGAGTGACAGATGAATAAATAGGACGATCCAGAATCTGCCCGCCGGATCGTCCTAATAAATAGAGTTGCCCCCTGTAACCAAATTCGATCAGGTTGCTGGCTATATGACGAGCGAGATTATCCGGCTTATCCGAAACCCCCGCCACGACAATACTGCGCGGATAAAATATTGCATCCATGGTCTGCCTCGCAAAGCTTGCCAGAGTTTGGGATTTGAAAGAGCATTTGATGTTTTTATTATGGCACAACCCTGCTTTCAATAACTCTCGGAGAAGGTTGATTTCAGGAGAAACACCATCCTGAAAAGTCTTAATCCTGCTCGAGAGGATTTCCGTTCAGTTTTGCAGTGACCGTAATGGGGGTGTTGTTTGTCAAAGCAACTTCGGTAAAACACATCCGTCGGGCTAGGCGAACCAGGTCCTGGATGACCGGCAGGGGTTCGTCCGATTCGATTTGCATCTCGACCTCAAAGCCATCACAAAAAGCCTCTGCATCCCCGCGTAACACTGAGCCTTGTTCCCGAAAATGAGCGGTTACCTTGACGGTTTCTTTACGAATGTTCAATCTCTTTTTGGACGCAACCTGCGTCACGTGAGAGATCAGTCAGAGCGCCATGCCGGAGACAAAATAGGTCAGCGGTGTAGGAGCCGTGCCTTCTCCACCGGGAATATAGTTGCCCTCGTCGCTGATAAAGGCGAACATACGACCGGTTTCCGGTTGGCCGGCAATGACCTGCTTGCGCCATTTTTCAATGGAAGTAGCAGTGGCTTCAACGACAATCCTGCGCAGATGATCTTTGCGATCTTCCACAATATTCCTCCGTCAAATGGTTTGCTAATACAAACTATACCACGATTTTCCTCTCGGAAAATTTATCTCTTTTTTATCCATCTTTTACTCCATCCTTATGGTCAAAATAGATGAAACGGCGCATGATATGTTGCGGTTGTCATACAATCATTACTTTATTTCAACAGAGAGGAACCATGAAATTCAGAGATCGTTTGATCGTGATCATCACTTTGATACTCGTGTTTGTGATGGGGGTCAATACAGCCTGGATGGTCACACGGGCGCGGCAGTCCTTGTTGGAACAGACGCGTTCCAATGCTGTTGCACTGGCAGAAATGTTTGCCCATTCGGTTGATTTTGCCAACCGTATTCCCGGCGAAGTTGACCGGATAGTCGGACAACAAATGGTCACCCAGGCCAGAATCTCGGCTTACTTGATTGATGCAGCGCTCAAAGCCGGTATGAGTGAAAGTCAAATCGAAGAAATGCTGCGCGCTATTGTGGACACGACAGACCTCAAAGAATTCTGGATCACGGACGATACCGGAACAGTGGTTTATTCCAACATTGATGTCCCCTTCGCTTTCAGTCCGGATCCGAACGAACAACCCCAGGCTTATATTTTCTACCAGTTACTGCAACAAACGAACGGTCAGGTTGTTCAATCGGCACAGGTACGGGAATTAGACTCAAAACTTTACAAGTATGTCGGCGTTTCGGGTGTGGACAGCCCGCGTATTATCCAGGTCGGAGTTGAAGCAACCTACCTGGATGAGGTAACCCGCAGCATGAATCTGCAAACACTGGTGGAACAAACAGTTTCTGTCAAGGACGTGAATGCAGTGGCTGTAAAAACAGGCGGGCAGCCGGTTGTTTTCAGTGCCCGTCAGGGTTTCTCTCAATCCGATTTACTGGGTACGGATTGGGAAGAGAGCGTTGAAGAAGCGTTAAGCAGTGGTGAGGTTATTGTTGACGAAATTTCCAATGCTCTGCGGGTTGTTTACCCGGTTAAAACCAGTGCGGGTGAACAGGCCACCATCACGGTGTTCATGAGTACAGCCGGGGTAGCCGAGCAGGTTCGTCAGACTTTAATCACGGCCGTGATTGCTACGCTGGTATTGCTGGCAATCAGCCTTGGTGCGGCTTTGTTCATTGCAAATACCATCACCCGCCCGCTGGGAGTAATCGAAAAAGCGGCGGATCAACTGGCGGATGGTGATTTGTCCTTCTCCGAAGCCCAGCAGAAACAGCTGGAAGCGATCTATCACCGCAAAGATGAATTAGGAACCGTTGGACGATCTTTCCGGCGTTTGATCGGTTACTTTACCGAAATGATCGAGGTTGCCAACCGGCTGGCGACGGGAGATTTGAGTATATCGGTCAAGCCACGCTCCGAGCGGGATGGTTTGGGAAATGCGTTTTCAACAATGATTTCCAGCCTGAAATCTACCGTTTTCCGCCTTACTCAGAGTTCGGATGAGCTGGACCAAGCCTCGGCGGAACTGGCTAATTTTGCCGAACAGGTGCGCCTGGCTTCGGATCAGATTGCTCAAACCATGCAGCAGATTGCCATGGGGTCTTCTCAACAGGCTGAGTCGGTACAGCGCACAGTCAGTTCAGTCCACCAGATGGCGAATGCGATTGACGGGGTTGCCAAAGGCGCACAGGAACAGGCTCGTGCCGTGACCTCCGCTTCGCAGGTTTCCAACCAGATGGGTGAGAAAATGCAGAGCGTTGCCGAAACAGCCACAGAAGGTGCGCAAAATGCAATCAGCGCCGCGGAGGTAGCCCAGAGCAGCGCGGAAACACTCAACCAGATGATCCATGGGATGCGCCTTATCAAAGAAAAAGTTGACCTTTCCATCGAACGGGTCAAAGATATGGGTGAACGC
>FWPV01016330.1_pt1 | contig 10475 bp, 8 predicted proteins | sample 2228371 | NCBI WGS metagenome assembly FWPV01 (sample SAMEA103939776, study PRJEB20133) | metagenome
TCCACTCCTCCCTGGGCTATCTCAGCCCGGCGGAGTTTGAGCAGCGGCATGCTGCCCCTTGAAACCTGTCCGTTAAATCGGGGCAAGGCCACTCACAGCGGATTCTGGTAAGGAGTAACTCGTGAGTTCCCGTTTGCTTCGCATGATCACTGCACTGCTTATTCTTGCAATGCTGCTGACACTAACAAGCAGTGTGCTTGCCCAGGATGAGCAACCTCCCCCCTGTCAGCCGACTGTACCCGGCACAGACCAGCCTGTAGGCTGTCCACAAATCTCAATATACGGGAGTGAGCTTGTCGGGGATTTCTTTCTTGGGGAGCAGCTTCTAGCCCAGGGCCTCAACCCGGCCCTATTGCAGGGTGTCCCGGCCACCCAATCTGTGCGGGTAGATGTTCGGAATATCCGTGATACCTCCCCTGAATATGGCGTGCTGTATACCTACAGAGATACCTACGCATCGGTGTGGGTGAATCAGGGGCAGATTCGGAATTACACAGTCTATCCACAGAAGCAGTTCATACGGGGAACATTACAGGTTACCTGTGACATCCGGCAGGTCACTCCGGGGGCGGATGTGGCCTGTCTGGTCTGGATTGATGGTGTATCCCAGGCAGAACCAATCGCACCACAAGCCAGGGCTCGTTATGTGCTCGACCCCGGAAGGCATACTGTGGCAGTTGAGGTTATTGGGGCAGACTCGAAAGTGTGGAGTGAACCGCCGGTTTCTCTCTGGGCGCCCCAACTGTGGGAACGTACCGTCTACATCAATGTTGGCGGCACAAGCTACGTTCAGCCCATCTTCAACAAGAAAGCGCATCTTCTCATAACGCTTGATAACAGCGGCTATGAGGGGATGCTGGCCGATCTCTATACCAACCAAACTCTTGCTGCCACTCAGGTGGTATCATTTGAGACATGGGTGGAGCCTTACAGAAGCTACCGCATTGATGCCCAGAACATCACGGAGCCGGGTGCTGGTGTCACTTACACCTGGAATAATGCAACTCGCTGGGTATATGTGTCACCCGGTCAGGAACAAACGGTCACAATGAAACCGACCCCCAAATGGCTGGTTGGTTTCGTCAATTTGACCTGCCGCATCACGAATTGGGCAGGCGAGAACGTGTACTGCCAGACCTACATCAACGGTGCACCGGGGCCGCAAGTACCACCCGGAGGGAGCGTGAAACATCCCTTGCCGGTAGGCTCGAACACGATCCGGGTTGTGCTTGGCCCGGAAGATGCGTGGTTTAGCAAGCCCATCACCCGCACTGTGTACGCCTATGCGGGCTACACATCGAATATTACGACGACATTCACCCTGCAGCCCAACGTTCCTGCCGGGGCACAGGTTGCCTGGGTTACACAGGTTATTGATGGCGACACGATCACCGTGCAAATGGATGGCGCAAGTTACCGTGTGCGATATATAGGCATTGACACCCCTGAGAGTGGTCAGACATGCGCCAATTCAGCCACAAATGCGAATGCACGGCTGGTTGCAGGGCGGGAAGTGCTTCTTGTGCGTGATGTTAGCGAGACCGATCAGTATGGGCGGCTGCTGCGCTACGTCTATGTCGGCAACACCTTTGTGAATGCCTGGCTGGTTCAGAATGGCTATGCCCGCGCGGTTGATTACCCGCCCGACCTACGCTATTCAGGTCTGTTCCATGAGCTTGAAGGCCAAGCACATGGCGCAGGCCTGGGCTGTTGGGCGACAACAGTTTGGGTTCAGCCCCAGCCAGCCGCAGGTGGTGGCGGAGGTGGTGCTGTGTGCGATTGCAGTGGGAACATATACAACTGCCCTAACTTCAGCACCCATGCCCAGGCACAGGCTTGCTTTGAGTACTGCCTGAGCGCGGTAGGTTATGATGTCCACCAGTTGGACGGAGATAATGACGGGGTGGCATGCGAAGCCTTGCCCTGACAGGTTCCCTCCTACCAGACGAAGCAGAAAGCGTGCAGCCCTGCCACAAGCAGGGCTGCACCACTGCTTGATCGGAACTCATTCTCTCCAGACAGCATTTCTCACAGGGCATCAACGGATAGAACGGGAGTGTCCAACTTCATGGGCTAACGAAGTCAAAGAGGTGAGCGGGGTAGCCTGGAAACTTCTGGTGATAGAGCTGGCGGCGGTTCCAGCAGAAGACGAACAGCCGGATCGCGTCGCGAAGTGCTCTCAGGCTGCGAGAGAAGCAGCGTGATTTACGCCCCAGGCGCGCCAGGTAATGGCGGAGTTCCGCGTTATCTCCCTCAACAGAATACGTCTGGCTCTTATTGTTCATGGCTTGATGAAGACCGGGATAGTACAGCAATCCATCATAGACAGGCGCGGCATCACTGTAATACCAGTGAGCTTGTGGCACGTCATCCAGGGCACCCTGCACCGCTTCTTCATCGACCTGGAGGGCAACTGCCCAACCGAGAATACACCGAGTAGCCCGGTCAACGAAGGGTACAACGTAGGCTTTGTTTTTTTGCACTCGATGAAGGTGTGGAGTTCGTCCATCTCCACAACTTGCACCTCCTCCGGCTGCGGTGCAGGCGGCAGTTGGGCGACATGCGCTTTGACCCAGTTCGCCACACTCTGCGGACTGACCCCCAACTGGCGACCAGTTCGCCGCAGATTGTTGCCATCGACATACCTCTCAACCGCTCGCCGGCGCAGCTCATCGCTGTAGCCCCGCTCTTTAGGTTCCGGCGTGTATTTCTTCCCGCAGACCATACACCGGTAGCGCTGGCTGCCTGCTTCGGTGAACCCCGCTTTGTTCTGTCTTTCTCTGCTCTGACAGTGTGGACATTGTTTCATCTCTCTATTTTGCCACAAGCCCACTATTTTGGACACTCCCGATAGAACAAACGTTTGCATCCCCCGCCTTTCTGTGCCATAATGGGGCCTGAAAGGAGGCCCCCATCCGCACCACAACCGCATCGAGCTGGTCGGCCAAACCCGGCTCGTTTGACGCCCTCAACGCCTCACGGCTGTTCCCCTCCGATACCCCGCTCGGCATCCCGAGTCTGCAGCACACCCCGCTGGCGGCGGCCCCCGACTGGCTGGTGGCCTATCGCCAGCGCGTGCGCTCGCCGCGCTTCGACCCCGCCCGCGCGGCGGTGCACTTCTTCCTGGACGATTACCGCTTCGAGACGGTCTGGGCACGCCCGGCGCGGGCGCTGGAGCACCTGCGCCGGTACCGCACCCTGCTCACGCCGGACTTCTCGCTGTACGCCGACTGGCCGCTGGTGATGCAGCAGTGGAACGTCTACCGCTCGCGCTGGTGCGGGCGCTGGTGGCAATCGCTGGGCTTCCAGGTGATCCCCACCGTCTCGTGGAGCACGCCGGAGAGCTTCGCCTTCTGCTTCGCGGGGCTGCCGCGGCAGAGCCTGGTCGCGGTCTCGGCACAGGGGGTGCGGCTCGATGAGCCAGCCCAGCGGGCGCGCTTCCTGGCGGGGTACCGGGAGATGGTCGCGCGGCTGGCGCCCTCCACCGTGCTGGCCTACGGCGGCCTGCCGGAGGAGGCGCACTCACTTGCGCCGGTCATCACCTACCCCACCCGCTGGGACCGGCGCCTGCACGCCCACCGGAGGGCGGCCTGATGGGCGGGCGCGGCGCTCCGGCCCCGGAGCTGCCCGAGGCGCTGCGGCTGCCGCTCACGCCGGTACACCAGCCCCCACCTGACCCCGGTACGTATCAATACGTGGCCATCTCCAGCCGCGAGCTGCCGCCGGTCGGGCCGCACTACGCCTTCCTGGAGGGGCTGGGCCGCGAGTGGACGCTCGTGACGCATGACCTGGAGGCCATCGAGGAGGTCCACCCCTACCACAGCTTCGGCATGGCCGAGCCGACCCTGCGCTGGGTCAAGGACGACCGGGTGGTCGACCTGTACGTCGATGGCATGAGCGCGGAGGAGTTCTTCGCGGCCAGCGGGCTGCGCTTCCACAACGAGGTCAGGGGGCCGTATGTGCTCTCCAAGCGCATCTCGCGCATCATGCGCCCCTACTTCGTCTCGGGGGATTTCGACGCCGGGGAGGTGAGCATCTGCTACCTGGGCGAGGGGGACTACGCGGCGCTGCTGGCGGACCCGGCGGCCGGCCCGAAGGTGTTCGACGGGGCGGGCGTCATCAGCCGCCGCATGCTGGAGAGACTGCTGATCCGCGAGGACCTGTCACCGGTCAAGCAGGCCCGGCTGCGCCGCGAGCTGGCCCACACCGGGCGCGTCGAGTTCACCATCATGACCGAGCGCGGGCAGGACAAGGGCCACGCCATCGTGTCCGACACGCTCGACGTGGACTTCCTGATCCCGCTCGACACCAAGCGTGAGGTGACGCTGGAGAGCGGCCGCACATGGGTGGGCATCGACTTCGTGCACGGCAAGGACCACATGCGCATCGACATCCAGTCGCTGATCAACCTGCACCCCTTCTTCGCGGTCGAGCAGTACGCGGGCTGGCTGGAGGATGAGGGGGCGGTGTTCATCGAGGCGGTGAAGTCCGGGGAGGTGGCCGCGCCGATGGCGCGCATCGACCGCGAGGAGACGCTGGAGGACGTGCAGGGATGGGCGCTGCGCGAGTTCTTCGCCTCGGGGGGGCACCCGCAGTGGTTCCAGTACCACACCCGCTCGCTGATGAACCGCCACCTGGAGCGGCTGAACGCGGCGGCGGAGGGAAAGCTCAGGATCCCGATCCCGGGCGGTCGTTACTACGTCATGCCCGCCGGGGTGGGCCGGGCGGCCGGGCTGGACGTCGAGGTGGGGCCGGGGCAGATCCACATCGACCATAAACGGGGCACCGCCTGGGTCAGCGACGCCGACTGGCTGGGGTTTGAGGATTCCCCAAAGGGCGAGGGCATCGCCGGCATCCTGGGCGGGGCGGACAACGACGACGCGCTGTGGCTGCACCCCTTCACCGACCATGACGGGGCGCGGCGCGTGCTGGCCTGGCGCTCGCCCAACCAGCTCGGCGAGTACGTGGTGCTCGAGCCGACGCCCGGCAGCCGCATCCCGGAGTGGCGGACCGCCGCGGGGGAGACGCTGACCTTCGTGCCCGGCGACTCGCGCAGGCTGCCGCCCCGCGTCGACACACTCAGCCCGGCGTATCTCGGGCTGGTCGATCACCGCAGCGGGGAGGCGCTGGGGCGCGGTGAGCCCTATTCACTGGAGGCGATGGATAAGGCCATCGCGCGGGCGCTGGACAACCGGGGCGCGCTGGGCATGTACTGCAACGCGCTGATGGTCAGCAAGGCCATCGGCGGGGGGCTGCCCGCAGCGCCGCCCGCCCCGCTGGAGGACATCATCGACGCGTCGGTCAAGACCGGCGCGGACCTGAGCGGGGTGCGGGGGTGGTGTTACGAGAGCTCGGCGGACATCCTGCGGGCCGGGACGCCGGTCCCCGCCCTGCTGCACGGCCGGCTGTCGGTTGAGCGGGGCGGGGAGGAGCGCCTGCCCGCGCCGGTCCCCACCCGCGGCCACTGGCTCGACGAGGTGCAGCGCACGCTGCGGGCGCATGTGCGGCGCATGGAGGCGGCCCGCGACGAGCTGGCATCGCAGGCGATGCCGCCCCAGGCGGTGTTCGACAGCGCGATGGAGGACCCGGAGGGCATCCGGCTGGGCGGGATGCTCAACCAGACCTACGCGCGGGCCATCCGCGGGCGGCCGCGGCCCGACCTGCCGCCCACGCCCGACGACCATGAGGCGGCGCGGCTGGCGGTGGAGGGCTTCCTGGCGCGCCACCCGGCCGAGCGGCACACGGCCATCCTGCGCGGGGCGATGGTCAGCGCCTACATGGGCGAGACGCCGGCGTCGGATAACGCGGTGTGGCTGATGGGGGAGCGCCGCCCGGATGGCACCCGTGCGCCGGGGGTGGCGCAGCAGTCGATCCGGGCGCTGAGGGAGGTGGGCGTGCTGGAGGAGATCGGCGAGACCGCGCTGGGGCTGATCGCCTACCCGGGCGCGGCGCAGCACGAGCCGGCCTACCGGTCGGCGGGCATCACGGGGGTGTGGTTCAACTGGCTGCGGGCGCAGGCGGCGGGGAACGGGAAGCCCGCCCCGGGGCGCATGCAGGAGGTGCCGCGCCCTGCCCAGCGCCTGGCCAAGGAGCGCATCGCGCATCTGGCGAAGACCCGCTTCCCCGGCATGCGCCTGCGGGTGGCCGAGGATGGCGGGAAGCTGGCGGCCTACACCGAGCGGGGCAACCTGTTCGGATATCTCAAGGGGGCCGGGGGTCTGGGGCCCGGTGACGTGATCGAGCTGGGGCTGTCGACGACCAGGGATGGGAACATGCGCGCCCAGTACCGGCGCGTGGAGACACATGAAGGAGCAGGGTGATGGAGGTTGTGATAACGGTCTACAGGAAGCAGGGTGAGCCGCTATATGCCCTGTGGGTTGACACGCCGGATGCCGGGCCGCAGCCCGGCGCGGCCTGGCAGGTGGTGCGGACAGTCACGGTGACCGCAGAGCCGCCGATCCCGGCGGCGCTGTGCGGCCTGCTGCTGATGTCCGAGTCCACCAGCGACCGCCTCTTCCGGCAGATCGCCGACACCTGGATAGGGCCGGTCGAGGATGACCCGCTGGATGATTATGACCGGTATGCGAGTCGAGAGGAGGCGGCAAATACATTCGACAAGGCTTACTTGGACCAGGCTCGTGGCGGATGAGCCTGTTATCCCGGATGGCATTCGCGCAGCAGTTGAAGACGGTCTGCTTCGCAGGATCTTGGACCATGTCTCTATTCTACTCGCATCTTGTGGAACCCGCTCGAAGGGTACTTAACTGTACACCTCAACTCGGCAATGTGCTGCTCGTGATGACTCCGCAACGACCGCCCGTTTCGCGAATCACACGTGTTATATGTATTGTGGACTCATTGATAGGTTCCTGTTTGAAATCATGGCTGGGATGTAAAATACATTGGCTCCATTCTCGACCAGTCCCAGTAAGGTAAAGAAGAACATGCGTAGTTGGCTGATCAGATCTATTGATCACACACCGCCCAGAACAATGCTAATGGTACTGGGCCTAGCGCTGGTTCTGCGTCTTGTTGTGGCGATAACAGTACCAGCGAGTGGGCCCAATTCTGTGCGCTGTCCGGTTTGTTCCGATGCACATTGGTATTATGATGTTGCCTGTAACCTTGCGACTGAGGGGCAGTATGCTGATGAATTTGGCTTAAGTGCCTATAGACCTCCCATCACCTCGCTTTTCCAAGCAGCCGTATTCTTGATTGCTGGCATTGACAACTTCTTGGCTGTGCGATTCGCACATGTGATTCTCAGTGTTGCCACAGCCGCATTTGTCGGCTTAACAGCTTGGCGGATGTTTGGCCATCGAATAGGATTGGCAGCTGCGTTTCTGGTCACTATCAATCCAATGATTATGTTTTACATAACCGAATTACTGTCTGAGACCATATTTGCCTTTCTCTTGTCTCTAGCATTTCTGCTGTGGGTCAACACCATGTTTGCCAAAACTCATTCATGGCTATGGGCTACAGCTGCTGGAGTTGCTGCTGGGCTTGCAATGCTTACTCGTCCTTCAGCAATGGCCTTCCCGATTGCGGTTGTTCTCTGGTTGATGCTAACCAATCGCCATCGATTGGTTGCATTGAGCATGCCAATGCTGATAGGCGTGTGTCTTGCTATGTCGCCTTGGGTAATCCGCAACTATCTTCTGTTTGGGAACCTGATTCTATTCTCTGATAACGGCGCGGGCGCGATATTGCGATACTATGTGGATTGGCTAGGATATGATGTAATCGCATTATACGATGGACCCTGGCCGGAAACTACAGACTTTACTCAGTTGAATCCATATCAACATCTTGATCCGCATACTCGTGCGGTCTTTGCTGGCAAACTGGTGGTGAACTTTTGCCAGCAACAACCTGCTCAATGTTTAATCGCCTGGCTCAAGTCTTATGGACGTATGATGACGCCTATCCTAGGCGGTATCCACACCTTATCAACTAAGTTGATTGCTCTGTTTACATATATACCTCTTATGGCTTTCGGGTTGTATGGGTTGGTCTTAACGCAACGATATGATGACCTTCCCCCTACGGTAAGGCAATTGGCCTGGTTCTTCTTCATATGGTTTCTTGGGTTCATGTCAGTCAACGCGCTCACCAGCCCGGAGATTCGATACCGTGTGCCAGGGGTTGATCTCTTTCTCAGCATCTTTGCTGCCGTAGCACTGATGGTACTAGGGGAATGGCTTTCAAGACGACTATCAGAAAAACCCACCAGCAGCCCATAGCGCGGTATACCAAGCAGTTTTGCAATCAATTGAGTAACCTAGATGGCACGTCAGGTGTGTGATTCATAGACATCATTTCGCTTTACAATGGTGGTATGGATCGTGAAGTGCTGGCCCGACTGAAGTGGGTCGAAATGTACGAAAGTGCCGGCAACGCGGGCTATCGCCCGCCGCCCCTCTGACCTCGTCATCGGGGCGCTCATACATCTCGCCGGCGCAGGGAATGAAGCCCTGCGCCTTTCATTTTACAACGAACCTCACAAAAAGGAGAAGCCATGTTCCCCATCGAGCTCACCCACATCGGCAAGATCGACGCGGTCGGGACGGTGCAGGTCTTCGGCTGCGCGGTCCGCCGCGTGGACCGCGACCTGCACGACCTGGCCTATCTGAACTACGCCGGGCCGCCCACGGCCTCCGATGCCGTGTGGGCCATGCTCATCGAGCGGCGCGCCCTGGACTTCACCGACCTGCACGGCCGCCCGCACCGGCTGCGTCATGGGGGGTATCCAGGGCTGGAGGGCAAGGAAGCCCCGTTCAAACGCTTTGTCACCCGCATCGAGAGCCTGGCCATCGACCACTGCATCCTGCTCGACCGGCGCTTCATCGAGCCCGCCTACGACCTCGATATCAGCCTGACCTTCGTGTTCGAGGGCGAGAACCTGGCGCAGAGGGTCGGCCAGCACGTCAGCCGGTGCGTGGACATCGCGGTGTTCCCGCAGTGGCACGCCGGGCTGCTGGCGCTGGGCCGCCGCGAGCGGCTGGTCACGCCGCTGGTCAACTTCGGCGGCCACCCGGTGTACCAGGTGACGCTCGACCGCAGCCGCTGGACGACGCTGATCAGCGCAGCGGTCGAACGCGGGGAGCTGGCCTGGCCGGGCGAGATGCCCTCGCCCGCTGTCGAGCGCCTTCTCACCGCCCCGCCTGAGACAGAGCCGGAAGCCCCACTCATCGAAGAGCCGCGCTCGGAAGCTGCGCCCTTCACGCTCACTCGTGAGGGCGGCTGGACATGGCTTTCGTTTGAGCGCAGGCCCGATGAGGGGGTGCTGCACCGCCTCAGGACCGCCGGGTTCCGCCGGGGCAAGCGACGCCGGGCGTGGTATGCATGCACGCCAATGAGTCCCGACGATGTGAAACGTCTTCTCACATAACCCACCCAGGGAGGAGATAAACCCGTGGCCCATCTACACGCCCAGCTGAAAGGCGGGTACTACCCGTTCCCGCCGGAGCACCTGCCCGCCCTCGCCAGCCTGTTCAAAGCCGGTGAGGGCGGGCGGATTCTAGACCCCTGCGCGGGGGAAGGCGGCGCGCTGCAGCATCTTGCCGATGCCTGGGGCATGACGCCCTACGCCAACGAGCTGGACGCGGCCCGCGCCGCCGCCTGCCGCGAGAAGTTCGGCATGGGGCAGGCCGTGTGCGGCGACATCATGACGCTGCGCACCCCCACCCGCGCCTTCAGCGTAGTGTACTGCAACCCGCCCTACGCCGAGAACAGCGGGCGCGCCGACGAGAAGCGCCGCGAGTTCGAGATGCTGGCCCACGCGTGGAAGTGGGCGCAGGATGGCGGGTATGTGCTGTGGGTGGTCTACGCCCACCACATGACCGAGCGCGCGGCGTCCTTCCTGGTCAAGCACAGCAGCCGGGTGGATATCTACCGCCTGCCCGGCCTGCACCTCGACACCTACGCGCAGATCGTGGTGGTGGCGAAGGTCAGCCCCGCCGAGCGCGGGGAGGGGGCCGGGACCGACGCGCTGCGGCTGGTCGAGGCCTGCCGCCAGCCCGACACACTGCCGCCCCTTCAGACGGTCGATCAGCCCATCTACCGCATCCCGCCCGCCCGGGGGGTGCAGCGCTTCTACTTCCATCCCGACGACCTCACGGCGGAGGTGATGCTGCCCTTCCTCGTCAGGCAGGGGGTGCAGCACACGAACACTTTCCAGGCGGTGGTGGAGACTGTCCCCGTGCAGAACGGCCTGCGAGGCCGTTCTGCCAAGCAGTTTGCCGGAGGCAAACTGCACGAGGAGCCGCCGCTGGCGCCCATCGTCCCGCCGCGCGGCGGCCAGCTGGGCCTGATCCTCGCCGCCGGGCTGTTCAACGGGCTGCTGCTGGACATGGAGAACGGACCAGCGGCAGTTCGTGGTGTGGTGCGCATGACCGAGGTCGACACGACGCCGCCTGAGCTGGTCGGCGTCAGGGAGACCATCGAGCACCGCGCGCAGGTGACCATCACGC
>FWPV01016331.1_pt1 | contig 10475 bp, 9 predicted proteins | sample 2228371 | NCBI WGS metagenome assembly FWPV01 (sample SAMEA103939776, study PRJEB20133) | metagenome
CAAAAAGCCGCCGAAGCTGCAGCAGCTGAGCTTGCTCAACTGCAGGATGATTCGGATGACTGCGCCAGCGGTGCCTGTAAAATTTAACCCCCGTGTTTTTAGTGATGTAACATTTTTGTGGATTACTTTATAAAACACAGGTAAATCAATAAATTATGGCGACCTCTTGCAGGTCGCTTTTTTTTGTGTATATTAAAAATAAGTCAGTCGTGTTTAAAATGTATCAAAATGAGATTTCGCATAAAATTTATCTCCCACCCTGAATATGAAAACCAACGTATTCCATTGGTTGTCGATTCAGCTTGTGCGGAGTTCCCTGAACCCTCCGCAGCGCTTTGGGGTTGGAGTTTATGGTTATCTAACCCACTCAACACGGTAGAGGGACGTTTACGCGATCTCTGTGTCTTTTACGAGTTTGTCGAAAAAGAGTACCAACACTTTTTTCAGGATGCTGCTGCACTTAAACTCCCCACCATGAGAGATATTAATACATTATCCTCTTTTTTGTTGACCAACTTTCAGCATGGGTTGAGTGATGGTGTGATAGTTAAACCATCCACCTTTAATCGAAGAATTGATTCTGTTTCCAATTTTTTGAGATTCCACTATACAAGGTACATTGAGCGGCTCAATGACCTTGAAAAGGCGGATACGATCCACAAGAAGATGACTTCTATGCTCTCCCACCTCTCCAAAAAGAGATATTCCAAAAGCGAGGTGGAAAACCAAACCAAGGTGTCTGAGCCATTGTCTGACGCGGATCTCGATCTCATTACCACAATTATTCGTCCTTCGACGGAGGATTTTACAAATGAAGTGAATCCATTCAAGACTCAGCTTCAACTTCGAAATGCTTGCCTAATCATGATGATGTGTGAGTTAGGAGGACGAATTTCCGAAATTGTCCTCCTACGCTGTAATGACAACGATTTAAGGTTAACAACTCATCCGACAGTTCGGATCCAACAACAAGATAAAAATAGCTCAGCTTTCCGAGCGAGGAGTGATAGTGCGTCACATAAAACCAGAAACCGTGAGCTGCCTATTAGTCGTGGATTAGCAGATCTAATTATTGAGTACATCGAAGTCTACAGACCCAAGTTAAGGCGGACTTACCAAGGACAACTGACGGACTACTTATTTGTGAGTGAAAAAGATGGTGGCCCAATGACCACATCGGGTGTTGCACATGTTTTAAAAAGAGTGTTTAACGATCACCCTTACCTTAAGAATCTAATCCATCCTCACCGATTGAGAACGACTCGGATAACACAAGTAAGAGAAGGTGTTGATAAGAGCTTCGATGGCAAAAATTCACCCATGATAAAAGCGGGTGAAATGCAAGATATCTTGACCACATGGGGAGGTTGGTCAACAACAAGCACAATGCCTCGGCGTTATACCAATGCCCATTTACAACGGAAGTTAAACGAGTATTTAAAAGGAGCGGATAAGAAGTGAGTCGAGCGGTAATAAGATATTTACCTGACACGCATCCTGATGTTTATCAGCGTATGTACGAAGAAGTTATCCGATTAAATGACGACTGCGATCCTATTCCACAGCAAATAACCACGTTTTTTGGTCAGGTGTTGGATCTGAGGCAAAGCGATGGATATTTAAACACCAAACTTAGGATTGTTAATTTAGGAAAAGATGCTAACCAATATGAATTAAAGGATGCCTACAGCGAGTATCTGTACTTAAGCTACATTGCAATTCAATGCTGGATAAGTGCAGCTATAGATCGAACGCCAGCTTCTCTGAATCATTTGGGGGTTGGTTTAAAGAGCCTTTCGGCAGTTACGTTATCTGACAAAGCGCTCAGTGATGAGAGCACATTTTCAAAAGAGATCGCCACACAATTATCGTCCATCATTCTTGCCAATACTGACGACCAACGTATTTGGATGTCTGTGCGAATATTTGCAAATTTTGCAATAGAGATGGGTTTTTGGGGATTTGACGAGAGGCTTATCTTTGAACTGGATCAAGTTGCAATTAGAGACAGGAATCAAAAGCTTCGTGTTTCTCTTCTCGACCACGAGAATGGCCCTTTTACACGTTCAGAAATAGCAGAAATCAGTCAAGCTATTCATCGCCCTAATGTCTCAATTCAAGATCGTGTGATGATCAAATTAGCCATGCAATTTGGGTTACGCCCCATTCAAGTTGGGCTTCTCAGAGAGTCTGATATCTACTACGACAGTAAGCTATTGGTATGGTTCATCAATATCCCACGAGTGAAAGGTAAGGTTGCTCAGCTACGCAGAAATGCCAATAATTTTGTAACCAGAGAATTGCCTGAAGAGCTTGCGGCTGAAATCCAAACGTTAATTCAGAAGGATGCTGGTTCCGAACAATTAGATCTCGATGGTCATCCTTTGCCAAGGCCACTCATTAAACGTAAGACACCGAATTCAAATTTGTTAAAACATCCAGTACTTAAAGAATACGCATGGCATGAAATGTCAGCTTCTCTGTCAGGAAAATTCAGGAAGATTGGTAGAAAGCTGAAAATCAACTCACGGCATGTTGTTGACGAAGATGGTGAGCCTGTTTTACTGAAGTTGAACTGCTACCGCTTCCGCTACACACTGGGTACTCGGATGGTGATGGAAGGCAAAACCCCTGAAGAAGTAGCTATCGCGTTAGATCATGGTTCTATTGCTTCAGTAGATCATTATTTTCGCTATAACCGAGACCTTATTGATTTTATTGACGATACCTTCGACTCATCGTCTGCCCTTAAAAATGCAGTGGCCCGATGGCAAGGATTTTGGATTGACGAAAATGACCAAATTGCAGGTTCTTTAGTGAAAATCAGCGACATCGCCAGTTTAGGGAAGTGCCTTAAACAAACGCGATGTGATATGCATCCCACCATCAGTTGTTACAGTTGCGCCCGGTTCCGTCCGTTTATCAACGCAGATCACGAGGCGCAACTTAAAGTCATCGAAGCTGAAAGAGCATTTATACAAAATAGTTCATCTGGGCCAGTTAAACATCAACTTGATGAGGCATGGATTGGTGCGGTACAAATTGTTGAGGCACAAAAAGCGCTGAGGGGTAATAAATGACCGGCAATATTACAGCGTTACAAGAGCATAAAAACTCCAAACTCCTGTCCAGCTATATGGAGAGGCTGGATGAGATGAAACAACATGTCCGTACTGAATTCGACAGTCTTGTTTCTACAGGTACTATCATTGGGTTATGGAGCGATCCTGTGTGGAAATACCAAAATCGCTCACTCTATTTTACAAAACCATTCGACTCAGCAGGAAATTTAATAACAAGCACCACAAAGTCTGAAGCGAAGATCCCTCTGGAAGGTTTTTGGAGTGACCTTATTAAGATTTATGCTGTAACCAATATAAAAAAAGCAAAGACCAGTAAAGCGGTTAGCTCAACACTGGGTTCTCTGATTTGGCTGGCTCATATAACCTCGTATGAGCCGTTTGAATTAGTGAACCTAAAGCAAGAGAAGTTAGACAAGCTCATACCTATTCTTGAGAAATATTTCGAGCGGCGTGGCCCATACGAGCGGCTTAAAGAGATTGTCAGCTTCACAAAAAAATTTCTGATCCCAAACCGTCTGTGCCGTAGTTTTTTAGTGTCTATTAATATGAAAAATCCTGCGTTATCGCAGGCAGATGTTACAAGTCCAGAGTATCAGAAGCGCAGAGACAAGAAGTACGAGGCTGATGTTGATCGTTACATTGGTCTCGTCAAACAACGATTTGATGCTGATCAGATGCGTGTTGAACGTAATCTACCGCCTCTCTACCCTGACACAAAACCCGTCTATGACGAATTGAGGCTACTTGCTGTGCCTTTTCTTATGGCGTTAGGCCTTCGAGTCGGAGAGTTGTGTACCCTGCCTGTGAATTGTTTGCAGTATGACGAGGTGAATGAGCGCTGGTATCTGAATGTACTGACAGAAAAAGGTCAATTACCATCTGCCCGTCCCGTCCCACGCATGTGGCAGGAGATTATTGTCAATTCGTACAATAAAATCCTGAAAGTCACAGAGCAATTTCGGAAACGTGCTCAAGCAATTGAAACAAATCCAAGACAAGCGATTTGGGATCTTTTAAATTTCGATTATCGATCTGAGCATCTTATTCAAGAACTCAAAATAAATGGATATAACCCTGAGGCCTATTTTTTCAGGCACGAAGTGGATCAGGTCAATGGACATCCAAGTGGACTGACTTATAGCAGCTTGCGAACGCTGTACAAGAGCGCTGAAGTAGGGAAAGTTCGCATTCTTAAAGTCAGTGGAAAATCAGGACCAGTGTCTGTTATCTCAAAAGAAACTGTTACTCAATTGGCATTAAAAGAGTACGAAGATTCGAGAAAAATCGTTTATGAAGAAAACTCCTTTGATCTGGATGAAAAGGGGGCGGTTTCATCAACCAGTTTTTCAGTTGAGTTGCCTTATAGCAAAATGCTGTTTATTGCGGGAGAGTTCACTTTTCATTTAAACATCAACACCGACGGAGTACTTCCTCGCCCCATGACTGCGAGGAATTTTGTAAACTGGATTACTGATGATAAAGGGACCAGAAATAGAACTGTTTTTGAGCGATTTGATATAAGAACAGATGACGGAGAACTGGTATCACTAATGAGTCATCAGTTTAGACATTGGTTAACAACAGCTCTCATGCGTTCAGGGAAAAATGAGATGATGATCGACCTCTTTATGGGGCGAAATGCTGGTCAGACGCGACATTATGATCACCGAACATCCAAAGAACGTGCTGAAGCAATCAGGAAAAAGTATCTTGCTGATGAATTACCCGATGATGCGTTAGGTCGCCGTATAAAAAAAATGCGAGACAATAATGTAACGCTATCGGAAATTGAAAACGCATTAAACCATACCCTTTCTGTTGTGCATTTCACCCCGTGGGGAACATGTAAGCGAGATCTTGATGTAAGTCCCTGTGAAAAAGGCATGATGTGTTTGCGTGGTGACGAAGGTCATGGCTGTCAACATTTTGGTATCAATCCTGACGATCAGGAAGCCAAAGCATCCATTATTAACACACTGCGCCACTATGAAAACCAAATTAGCGTCCTTCTGCCTGACTATGACAAGTTAGCAAGCACTCTGAACAAGTATGAGCCATTGGATCAACATATTCAGTTTTGCATTGACACAATTAGAGGCTGTGAAAACGCTTTAAAAGCCTATGAGAGGGCTGAAAAGCATAAAGGTAAGAATATTGATGTGGTGCAAGTCTTTGTGCCGGGGAAAACGGTATGACGAAAAAGGATTGGTTAACCAGAGCCTTAAGTTCATTGGAATTTTTTGAAAAAAATCCTGAGTACAAAGGTGAATTTGGTCACAAGTATTTTATGGATAACTATGATATCAGCCGGCAAACGCTTTATCGCAATGAGACCTACATGAAGCGATACGGTGAAGTCAAAGAGTTGCTTAAAAATCATAAAGTCAAAGGCATAAAAAATGGTCCATCGGCTATATCCGTAGATAAAGAAGAAATTAGCGTGCTGAATGCCAAGATAGAAACCTTGCAGACGACGATAAACGAATTGCAACTTCGTTTGAATGACTGCTATCAAATGCTGGAAGACCACGGTATTGATCCAGAATTTGTTTATCCAAGAAGGCTTAAAAAGCATAGAGAGGCGTAAATGGCGAACCCCCTAGCAGAGGTCAATTTCCAAGCTTTTTTAGCATTCGTACAGCAACACAATAAAGAAGGTGATTGGGACGATTACATCCTACCTGACAAGCTCGATCTAAATAAAAAAATGATCGCTAGAGAATGTGGCTTTGACAGGAAAAGACTTACAGAAAACTCCAAAATCTTTAGTCTTTACAATGAAGTTAAAGCGTCTCTTATCGAGAAAGGCATCTTACTGTCGGACAACAGAAATGCGACTGATAAATACGAATCTACTCGGTCCATAGCGTCAAATGCTGCGGATAAACGGGCAATGAAAAAGCAGCAGGAGGTTAATGCTGCGCTGCAAGCCGAACTGATCGAGGCAAACAAAAAACTCATAGAAACTCAAAAAAAGCTTGAGCGATTGAACGCGATTGAAGCTTATATGCTGGCAACAGGAAGGCTCTGATGTCAGTTTTCGATGGTGAGTTGCAGATCAGAAAGATTCGAAGTAAAGGTGCTATAGGTGGAGTTATCTTTTCAGCAATGACTCTGGATGGTCATAAAAAGAGGTTTGTCGTTAAAGCTGATTGGCGGCTTGTTCGTTCAACAAGGCTTTTCAAAGAGAAGCATGTCTGGCATGTAAAAGGTGCGGTTACGAAAGACTCCATTACATGGAAAGATGGCTCGGTGAATACCGAGCGAGTCATAAAAGCAGAATCACTTTTTTTTGTAAAAGCCAGAAACGAAAACCTGAAACGACTGCTCTCTGAGTCTGATGATTTTAGAGGTATCAGTGTCGTAAAAGCTGAAAAGTTAATTGATTTTTATGGTGATGAACTGATCAATATTGCCTTGCAGGGAGATGTGCAAAGGCTTTTGCCTGTTGTCGGGCATGAGATAGCCGAACGGCTTATTTCTGGCCTTCGTGATTATGAAGAACTAAGTGCGTTGCAATTGCTGGATCAGTTAGGTGTACCTCCATACATCGGTGATTCAGTAATTAAAATATGGGGTTGTGATTCTTACACAAAAATAAAAAACGACCCATATTTACTCACCGCGTTTATGGCAGATATCAACTTGGTCGATGCATATGCGATTGATCGACTTGGCATGTCACCAGATTCACCAGAACGGTTGATAGCCTATGCAAAGCATGTATTATTCAACGCTTTTGAATCTGGAAATACCTGTTTACCTATTGCCGATTTTGAGTACAGATTAAAGCGGATCCTCCCTACTCCAATATCTGCCAAAAAAGCCATTGCTACCGCTGTAGAGCGCGGAGAGGTTGTCCTTTCTGATCAATTTGCTCAAGTAAGAAGCATGGCAATTGTTGAGTCATCAGTTGCCGAAATTATTCATACCAGACAAAGCATCAAGCATGGCGACTCTCTTGGTGAAAAGGTTGAATACGCTCTTGCTCAATATGAAAAAGCCAATGGAATTACATTAACACCTGAACAAGCGAACGCTGTTTTCCAATGTTGCCAGAACTCTATGACGTTGCTGACTGGTGGCGCAGGTTGTGGGAAAACAACGGTCATTGAGGCTATTTGCTTCGTTCTGGAAAAGCTTTGCCAAACCAGCCAAGTGATCTTAATGGCTTTAGCGGGGAAAGCTGCAAAGCGAATTACAGAAGCGACAGGCAGAGAGGCCATGACCATCGCTTCATTCATGTACCACATGGAGGACGATGAAATTGCTGATGATGCGGTCATCATTGTAGATGAAGCGTCAATGGTCGATATCCTGTCACTTTTAAAGATCTTAAAGCGGTTTCCTAAAAATGGCCGAATCATTCTGACTGGTGATGAAGAGCAATTATCCCCTGTCGGTGTTGGCCTTGGTTTGCACATCCTTGTGAATACAACCTTACCATGTCCACGATTAACAACAGTAAAACGTCAGTCGGAAGAGTCTGGTATTCCTTCTGTGGCTATGGCCGTCAGGCATTACCCCGTTTCAAAAACGAGTATCCCTTTTGCTGAGTACAAGGGAAAAGGCTTTGGTGTTAGTTTCATTGAATGCAGTGAGATGGAGTTAACGCAAAAGACTATCGATATATATACCGAAATCGGCGGCGATGGCACAAATAGTGATGTTTTAATGCTCTCGCCTGTGAAGCATCAATTCGGTGGTGTGGATGCCTTAAATGCTAAAGTTCATGACTCTTTTGTCAGCGGAGATGCATTGGTTCTTGAACAGGCAGACGGAAGTTCGATCACGCATCATGTGTTAGGCCGATCTTTGCGGGTTGGTGACTTAGTGATGTACACCAAAAACGATTACACGAGAGATATACGCAACGGCTCTGTAGGCAAAATCATCCAGCAAAATCAAGACGAAATCACAGTAGACTTTGAAGGTAATATCGTTGATCTTTCATGGAGTGATTTAGGTAATCTGGAATATGCATATGCCCTGACCGTTCATAAATCTCAGGGCAGTCAATATGATCGAGTGGTCGTCGTAATTAAAAAAAGCCGAAACTTAGACAGGCATTTAATCTACACAGCGATCACCAGAGCCAAGCATCAGGTTGTGTTTGTTGGTGATTTCAGCCAGTTTGAACTGGCTTTAACAAAATCTAATGCACTAAGCAGACACACTCTTCTTGCTCAGCATATTGAGCATCGAAGAAGCACAAAATAGACAAAGAAAAAACTTATTGCCTTGGGGAGTGACTACGGGGGCAAACGGAAATAAGCTGTGTGTCAACGTGAAACGTTGTCCACAGTTTATTCCGTGTTCTGGCGAAGCCAGATGTCCCTGTAGTTGAGCGACCATCTCGAACTAAAAAGGATTTTATGAAAGTTAAAGCGCTTTTTTTTCATGTCGGATTTTTGGATTTAGTTTGCGATGCGCTTTTTCATCTTCGTCTTGCAGAATCTTCTGATGACTCATACGCTATAAATCGTCATTCAAGAGCATCAATATCTGCATGTTCTCTATCTTTGGAATGCCTTTCCAATGCACTGATAAAATACTTAGATGCCTCAGAGCATTTTTATGCTGACATAGAACGCCTTCCTCCCATATCAAAAATCGAGGCATTTTTAAGAATTGCTGGAGTTGGTTTTGAAATCGACAGAGGCAACAACAGGACACAAAAAATGAAGGAGCTTATTCAGGTTCGAAACCAATTTGTTCATCCTAAAGAGAGCAAGATAAGCACAGAAGTTGGTATGCCCGAAGACGGTAACGAAAACTGGATAATCCCAATGTCGTTAGAGGGGATCCATTACAAAGAACTCGCAATTCCTAAGTGCTCTCTATTCTGGAGTGCAGATAGCGCTTTAAAAGTTATACAGTCTACATTCGATTTTTATCAGGCTCTTTTTAGCAATATAGAAAAAAATCATAAAGATGCGCTGAGAATGACGATGAATCGATTGGAGTTTAAAAATGTCTGTGCGCCAAACACGTTCAACGAATTTGATGCAGAAATAGCTAAGGCTAAGGGTTTGAAAGTTGAATTTCTGATTAGACTATGCAGTAACGGTGAATGAGATGTTTGTCATCAATAACGTATGACTAAGTTATTATTTCTTAACAGATTTGTATAAGGATTTTTTATGAAAATGCCCTGCGCATTATTACTTTTAGCTACTTCTACTTTTGTATCTGCGGAAGGTTGGAAGGTTGAAACTAAAGTCGATGCTATGACTGATGTTACTCGTACATACGCAATGGTTACTGCAAAGACTGGTGAAACACTGACTATTTTGAAAAGAGATGACAAGACTATTTGGGCTTATTTTGAACTGAGTGGAGTAGATCAGTTTAGCGTAAATGACAGACTCACACTCAGAGTCGATAAGAACAAGCCAATTAGCTACAACCAAGATTTTCAAGAACTTAGTCGTGAGTTAGGGCAACCTGTTACAAATTGGGAATGGAACCCAAGCCTCATAGGATTTGCAGTTGGTTCTGCTAAAGCAGATGGTGGCTGCCACAAAGTAGTATCCGAAATCTATAATGGTGAGAAATTAGTCATTCGTTATCACCCTAATCAGTCAACAACCAGAGATGTAATTTTTCCTTTAGCAAATGGTAAGGAAGTCATTTCAAAGGCGATTGAAATTAAATGTTAAGTCGGTTTGATCCTACCGACGAATTTTAAAGATTTTCATTAGGATGCGTCTTGCCAGTTTAGGCGGAAATGTCCGTGGGCAAAAATGTGTGCAATTTTTTTAGAGCTAAAATAGTTAAAGTTGCACTTGTCTCCAAAGGAATGTGGTTCAGAAAAAATAAGGAAAAAATGCTGAATACAGGTGTATAAAGCAATACTATTTATTCTGATATCGTTTTTATCAACTCAAAGAATTTATCTGCACCAGTCCCGAAAACAGTCTGAACATCAACCTCTGTAAAGGTGTATTGCTCACCCTTGAGCAGATTAACAAAATCGTTCAACTTTTGCAGCTCTTCACGAATTTGGCTAGAAGTTACATAAAGAATTGGTTTTTCGCCTTGGGTAAGCATATTTTTATCATTGTGAGCGGCAAACTTATTTCTCCAAAATTCTAGGCCCGATGAGCGGTAGAATTCTATGAATTGATCTCTAAGTGCATTAAGTCGCTCAGAGTTTAAATCTTTAATAATTTCTGAGATCGAAATGACTCTTTTGTCTGAAGACCATCTCTCGTTGCTTTTATCACCAATAAGTGCCGAAAACCTCAGACAAATTCTAAACAATAAAGCCCTCTCAAGGGTAAACATTACTGTTGAGCCTAATGTGTATGCGTATTCTGCCCCAAAGTGAACACCGATTCTGATTTAAAATGAACACCTGTTCTGGTTTTATGTGAACACCCATTCTGG
>FWPV01016332.1_pt1 | contig 10475 bp, 9 predicted proteins | sample 2228371 | NCBI WGS metagenome assembly FWPV01 (sample SAMEA103939776, study PRJEB20133) | metagenome
TTCCCTCGGCCTGCACCGTCCTCGCCGAGGCCCACACCCCGCCCTTCTACATCAACGAGCCGGCCGACGTCGACGAAAACCTCCGCCTCAAGTATCGCTACCTCGACCTCCGCCGGCCCGAAGTCGCCCGCGTCATCAAACTCCGACACGAAGTCGTCTGGTTCATCCGCCAGTTCCTCGCCGCACGCGGCTTCCACGAAATCGAAACGCCCACCCTCGTCAAAAGCACCCCCGAAGGCGCCCGCGACTTCCTCGTCCCCGCCCGCATCCGCCCCGGCACCTTCTTCGCCCTCCCCCAGTCGCCCCAGATCCTCAAACAGCTCCTCATGGCGGCCGGCTTCGAAAAATACTTCCAGCTCGCCCGCTGCTACCGCGACGAAGACTTCCGCGCCAACCGCGTCGCCGAGCACACCCAGCTCGACCTCGAAATGGCCTTCGTCGATGAAGACGACGTCATGGGCCTCGTCGAAGAGCTTTACGTCGAAATCCTCTCCCGCTTCGGCACCGCCACCCTCCCCTCCCGCACCATCCCGCGCCTCTCCTACGCCGAGTGCATCGAAAAGTACGGCATCGATCGCCCCGACCTCCGCTACGGCCTTGAATTCGTCGATATCTCCGAGCCCCTCCGCGGCACCGCCTTCCAGGTCTTCGCCGGCGCCCTCGCGGCCGGCGGCAAGGTCAAGGCCATCCGCGTCGAAGGCCAGGCCGAAATGTCCCGCCGCGAGATCGACGAGCTCACCGCTATCGCCCGCACCGGCGGCGCAAAGGGCCTCGCCTATATCGGCCTCACCCCCGGCGAGCCTCGCTCACCCATCGCCAAGTTCCTCACCGCAGAGGAGCTCGCAGCCATCCAGGCCCGCACCGGCGCCCGCACCGGCGACATGCTCTTCATCGTCGCCGACCAGCCCCCCGTCGTCGCCCGCTCCCTCCACGCCGTCCGCGATGAACTCGGCACCCGCCTCGGCCTCAAAGACCCGGCCGTCTACCGCATGGCCTGGGTCCAGGGCTTCCCCCTCCTCGAATGGCGCCCCGAAGAAAACCGCTGGGATGCCACCCACAACCCCTTCAGCGGCTTCCTCCCCGAGCACGAACCCCTCCTCGATACCGACCCCGGCGCCGTCATCGCCCGCCAGTACGACCTCATCCTCAACGGCGTCGAAATCGGCGGTGGCTCCATCCGTATCAACAAGCGCAGCCACCAGGAAAAAGTCTTCTCCCTCATGGGCTACTCCCCGGAGGAGCAGCAGGAGCGCTTCGGCGTCATCCTCGATGCCCTCGAGTACGGCGTCCCCCCCGAAGGCGGCGTCGGCATGGGCATCGACCGCCTCATGATGTCCCTCGTCGGCACCGAAAACATCCGCGACGTCATCGCCTTCCCCAAGGCCTCCTCCGGCTTCGACCCCCTCATGGGCGCCCCCTCACCCGTCGACCCAGGCCAGCTCGCCGAGCTCGGCATCCAGGTCATCCCGCCGCCGTAAAGAACTCTTTTCAGCCGGCCCCCGCGCGGGAGATCCCCCGCGCGCCCGCTGCCGTGTACCCTTGTAGGCCATCAAGCGCCCGCCGCCAGGCGGGAGCAGGCATCACGCGCCGTACGCAGCCGGGAGCCGCACCATGTCCAACCGCATGCTCGCCCTCATGATGGGCGTCGTCGCCTTCCTCATCCTCGCCATCGGTGTCGTCTTCGTCATCGCCCTCGCCGGCGGCGGCGACGATACCAGCACCCCGGCCAGCCCCGGCGACGACAACACCCCCTCCCGCGCCTCAGGCGGCATCTGCAGCGGCAAATCCCTCATCATCCCCGGCTCCCAGCCCAACACCGTCCTCGACCCCATCCAGGTCGTCGATGTCTCAACCAGCGAATACATCGTCGAAATCTTCGGCGGCCTCGTCACCCTCGATCCCGAACTCAAGGTCGTCGGCGACATCGCCGAGACCTGGGAAGTCTCCAACGGCGGCCGCACCTACACCTTCCGCCTCCGCGATAACGTCGTCTTCCACACCGGCAACCAGCGCCGCGTCACCGCCGAAGACGTCAAATACTCCATCGAACGCGCCGCCGACCCCGCCAACGCCTCCCCCACGGTCGTCGCCTACCTCGGCAACATCGTCGGCCTCAAAGACCGCTTCCAGGGCCGCGCCCCCTCCGTCTCCGGCGTCAAAGTCATCGACGAACGCACCATCCAGTTCGATCTCGTCGAACCCTCCGACTACTTCATCTTCGAGCTCACCTACCCCGTCTCATTCGTCGTCGATCGCCAGCAAATCGAAGCCGACCCCCGCAACTGGACCCGCAACCCCAACGGCACCGGCCCCTTCCGCCTCGCCGAATTCAAGCCCGCCGAGCGCATCCGCCTCGTCAAGAACCCGCGCTACCACCTCGGCGCCCCCAAAGTCGACGAAGTCATCTTCGAACTCGGCGGCGGCTCACTCCTCACCCGCTACCAGAACGACGAAATCCACCTCACCCCCGTCCCCGCCTCCCTCCTTGACTCCATCGTCGATGGCTCCAACCCCCTCGCCAGGGAGTACCGCTCCGTCCCCAGCCTCGCCACCTTCTACTTCACCCTCAACTCCACCAAGCCCCCGTTCGATGACCCCAAAGTCCGCCAGGCCTTCGCACTCTCCATCGACCGCGAAACCATCAATACCGTCCTCCTCTTCGACTACTACCGCGTCGCCGAAGGCTTCGTTCCACCCGAAATGCCCGGCCGCTCAGCCAGCGTCCGCACCTACCCCTACGACCCCGACCGCGCCCGCCAGCTCCTCGCCGAATCCCGCTACGCCACCAACATGCCCCGCATCGTCCTCACCTTCCCCGGCTCGGGCGCCACTCCCGGCGACCTCCTCGTCGCCATCCAGGACAACTGGCAGCGCGTCCTCGGCGTCACCGTCGAACTCCAGGCCGTCGATACTGCCGCCTTCCTCCGCGAACAGCGCCAGGGCAACTTCCAGATCCAGAGCGACGGCTGGTCCGCCGACTACCCCGACCCCGAAAACTTCCTCGGTAAGCTCTTCGCCAGCGACTCCCCACTCAACTACACCCGCTACAACAACCCCGAAGTCGATGCCCTCCTCAAACAGGCCCGCGTCGAAACCGACCGCGAACGCCGCTACCAGCTCTACGCCCAGGCCGAACAGAAAATCATCGATGACGCCTCCATCATCCCCACCTTCTGGGCCGTCGAACACTTCCTCGTCAAACCCTGCGTCCAGGGCCTCCCCGACGCCCCCATGACCATCCCCAAGTTCCGGTTCGTCGAAATCAAGGAGCCCTGACCCGTGGCGCCCGGCCTCGCCGGCTACATCGTCCGCCGACTCCTCTGGGCGATTCCCGTCCTCTTCGCCATCTCCGTCATCGTCTTCTACATGCTCCGCCTTGCCCCCGGCGACCCGGTCGATTCCCTCCTCGGCCAGCGCTACCAGGAAGAAGAGGCCGCGCTCATCCGCAAGAAGTACGGCTACGACCAGCCCATCCACATCCAGTACGTCAAGTACATGCGCAACCTCCTCCAGGGCGATCTCGGCGTCTCCACCCGCCACCAGTCCTTCACCGTCTCCGAAGTCATCCTCCCCAAGATCTGGGTCTCCACCCGCCTCGGCCTCATCGCCCTCGCTATCAGCTTCTTCCTCGGCATCAGCGCCGGCATCTACGCCGCGCTCGCCCGCGGCACCTTCCTCGATCCCCTCACCATCTCCTTCTGGCTCGCCATCGATGCCATCCCCATCTTCGTCGTCGTCCCCTTCCTCCAGTGGCTCTTCGCCGTCAAGCTCGACCTCGTCGGCCTCGGCTGGCGCGGCTTCACCAGCGCCAACATCATCCTCCCCATCCTCATCCTCGCCCTCCCCGGCACCGCCGGCATCGCACGCTTCGTCCGCGCCTCCGTCCTCAGCGTCATGAAGGAGGACTACATCCGCACCGCGCGCGCCAAGGGCCTCCCCGAACGCATCGTCGTCATCCGCCACATCGCCCGCAACGCCCTCCTCCCCCTCATCACCATCATCGGCCTCTCCCTCCCCGGCGTCGCCGGCGGCTCCCTCATCGTCGAACAGCTCTTCGGCATCCCCGGCATCGGCGCCGAAAGCTTCGAAGCCGTCCTCGCCCCCGATTTCGATGTCATCCTCGCCCTCGTCCTCTTCGGCTCCGTCCTCTTTGTCCTCGCCAACATCCTCATCGATATCCTCTACGCCATCATCGACCCCCGCGTTCGCCTCGGAGCCACCCGCGGATGAGCGCAACCGCCCTCGCCGACCCCTTCGTCCTCGAAACCCCGGCCGTCTCCCCCCGCCGCCGATTCCTGCGCCAGCTCCTCCGCAAGAAGCTCGCCGTCCTCGCCATCATCTACCTCGCCATCTTTTACACCTGCGGCATCTTCGCCCCGCTCATCGCCCCCCACGACCCCTACGCCCAGGACCTCACGCCCGGCGCCACCCGCCAGGGCCCTTCCGCCGAGCACTGGCTCGGCACCGATGCCCTCGGCCGCGACCTCGCCTCCCGCGTCATCTACGCAGCCCGCACCACCGTCGTCTTCACCATCGTCGTCGTCATCAGCGGCTCCCTCGTCCTTGGCCTCGGCCTCGGCCTCCTCGCCGGCTACCGCGGCGGCTGGGTCGATACCCTCATCATGCGCACCGGCGAAGTCCTCGCTGGCCTCCCCACCCTCCTTCTCATGCTCGCCATCACCGCCGCCTTCCGCACCCGCCTCAACGACATCGCCTTCTGGCTCCAGGACAACACCCCCCTCGGCACCGACGCCCGCACCTTCGTCAAGTTCAGCATCATCGTCTTCGCCACCGTCCCCTTCGCCTGGATCGGCACCAGCCGCATCGTCCGCAGCCAGGCCCTCGCCATCCGCGAAGAAACCTACGTCCTTGCCGCCGAAGCCATCGGCGCCTCCACCTCGCGCATCATCACCCGCCACATCCTCCCCGGCGTCCTCCCCCTCTTCGTCGTCGGTGTCTCCGCCGGCATGGCCGGCACCGCCGGCGCCGAAGTCACCCTCAGCTTCCTCGGCCTCGGCATCGATCCCCCAACCGCCTCCTTCGGCTCCCTCATCGCCGCCGGCGCAGGCCCCCAAACCTTCGAACGCTACCCCCACCTCCTCCTCGCCCCCGCCATCCCCGTCACCCTCTTCTTCTTCGCCTGGAACCTCCTCGGCGATGCCCTCGTCGACCTCCTCGAACCCCGCACCACTACCACCCGCTGAGCCGCCGGGCCGCTGAGCACCCGTTTGCTATACTCGAAGCGGAGGAACAATTCAGCCCGTGAAGGTAACCCTGGAGCGGCTCCCCGAGAGCCGCGTGCAGCTTGAAATCGAAGTCGACGACGAGCGCCTCGAACGATCGCTCGATGCCGCCTATCGCAAAATCGCCCGCCGCAACCGCTTCCCCGGCTTCCGCCCCGGCAAGGCCCCACGCGCCATCGTCGAACGCGCCGTGGGCCGCCAGGGCCTCATCCGCGAAGCCCTCGATACCCTCGTCCCCGACGCCTACAACGAAGCCATCGAAGCCGAGGACGTGCCCGCCATCGGCCAGCCCGAGCTCCAGATCGACTCGCTCGAACCCCTCCGCTTCAAAGCCATCGTCCCCGTCCGCCCCACCGTCGAACTCAACGACTACCGCTCCATCCGCGTCGAACCCGAACCCGACGACGTCACCCCCGAAATGGTCGACGAGCAGCTCGAAGCCCTCCGCAAGCGCCACGCCGTCCACGCCCCAGTCGACCGCCCCGTCCAGTGGAACGACATCCTCATCGCCGACGTCACCGCCACCATCGACGGTGAAGAAGTCCTGCGCGACGAAGGCGCCGAGTTCCAGCTCCGCGAAGGCGAAACCCTCTTCGTCGAGGGCCTCGCCGAAGCCTTCATCGGCCTGGAGAAGGGCAAATCCCGCACCTTCGACATCGAATTCCCCGCCGACTTCCGCATCGAACGCTTCCAGGGCAAAACTGCCACCTTCACCATCACCGTCCGCGAAATCAAAGAAGAGCAGCTCCCAGCCCTCGACGACGACTTCGCCCAGTCCATCAACGCCGAAGAATTCCCCACCCTCGACGCCCTCCGCCAGCGCATCGAAGCCGACCTCCGCCGCACCCTCGAAGAAGCCGCCGAAAACCGCTTCCGCGCGGCCGCCATCGACAAACTCGTCGAAATCGCCACCCTCGAGTACCCCCGCGTCCTCGTCGAGCACGAAATCGACCACCTCATCCGGGACGCGATGGGCAACGACCGCCAGCAGTACCTCGCCTACCTCCAGGGCATCGGCCGCACCGAACAGGAATTCCGCGAAACCTGGCGCGAAGCTGCCGAAACTCGCGTCCGGCGCTCGCTCGTCCTCGAAGCACTCGCCGAGGCTGAAGGCATCGAGGTAACAGCCGAAGAGATAGATAGGGAACTGGATGCCCTCGTTGCCCCCATGGGCGACGATGCCGAACGGTTCCGCCAGTTGTTCGCCACCGAAGAGGGAATCGCTACCATCCGCCGGAACCTGCTCTCGCGGAAAACCCTCGAACGCCTTAGCGCCCTTGCCCGGGGCGAACTCCAGGAGGAACAGGCATGAACACCCAGCCGCCCCGCGTCCATCCCCTCATCTACGACGTCATCCCCACCGTCATCGAATCCGGCCCACGCTCCGAACGCGCCTTCGATATCTTCTCCCTCCTCCTCAAAGAGCGCATCGTCTTCCTCGGCACCCCCATCGATGACCAGGTCGCCAACCTGATCGTTGCCCAGCTCCTCTACCTCCAGCGCGAAGACCCCGAGCGCGATATCTCCCTCTACATCCACTCCCCCGGCGGCGTCATCACCGCCGGCCTCGCCATCTACGACACCATGCAGCTCATCGAACCCGACGTCTCCACCATCGCCGTCGGGCAAACCGCCTCCATGGCCACCGTCCTCCTCTGCGCTGGCGCCAAGGGCAAGCGCTACGCCCTCCCCAACGCCACCGTCCACATGCACCAGGCCCTCGGTGGCGCCCGCGGCCAGGCCGCCGACATCGAAATCGCCGCGAAGGAAATCCTTCGCAACAACGAAATCATCCGCAACATCATCGCCAAGCACACCGGCCAGCCCGTCGAACGCGTCACCCGCGACTTCGACCGCGACTTCTACCTCGACGCCGAGGGCGCCAAAGAATACGGCTTCGTCGATGAACTCCTCCGTTACATGGCGGAATCCAAGTAACGCAGAGGGGACACCACCGCCTTGGCCACCAATCGAACCAACCGCGTCCAGTACCACTGCTCCTTCTGCGGCAAGAGCCAGGACCAGGTCCGCCGCCTCATCGCAGGCCCCGGTGCCGTCTACATCTGCGACGAATGCGTCGATCTCTGCCGCGAAATCATCGACGAAGAGAATGGGCAGGCCGCGGCCACTTCGAGCTCCCGCCAGGGCAGCGTCACCCTCCAGAACGTCCCCCCACCCCGCAAAATCTACGAACACCTCAACGAATACGTCATCGGCCAGGAACAGGCCAAAAAAGTCCTCTCCGTCGCCGTCTACAACCACTACAAGCGCATCGGCCACAGCGGCGAGAACGACATCGAGCTCGAAAAATCCAACATCCTCCTCGTCGGCCCCACCGGCGTCGGCAAAACCTACCTCGCCAAGACACTCGCCAAGCTCCTCGACGTCCCCTTTTCCATCGCCGACGCCACCGCCCTCACCGAAGCCGGCTACGTCGGCGAAGACGTCGAAAACATCCTCCTCCACCTCATCCAGGCCGCCGACTTCGACATCCAAAAAGCCGAGCGCGGCATCATCTACATCGACGAAATCGACAAGATCGCCCGCAAAGGCGATAACCCCTCCATCACCCGCGACGTCTCCGGCGAAGGCGTCCAGCAGGCCCTCCTCAAGATCATCGAGGGCTGCATCGCCAACGTCCCGCCCCAGGGAGGCCGCAAGCACCCCCACCAGGACTTCCTCCAGATCAACACCTCCAACATCCTTTTCATCTGTGGCGGCGCCTTCGAAGGCCTCGAAAACATCATCGAAAAGCGCCTCACCCGCGACCACGTTCGCCTCGGCTTCCAGGCCGCCCAGCGTGGCTTCCGCGGCCAGAAGCGCAAGGATGAACTCCTCGCCCACGTCACCCACGACGACCTCCTCGAGTTCGGCCTCATCCCCGAATTCGTCGGTCGACTGCCCATGGTCGTCGGCCTCCAGTCCCTCGATGAAGACGCCCTCGTCCGCATCCTCACCGAGCCCAAGAACGCCCTCGTCAAGCAGTACCAGCGCTACTTCGCCATGGATGGCGTCGAACTCGTCTTCACCGACGACGCCCTCCGCGCCGTCGCCGACCTCGCCATCAAGCACAAAACCGGCGCCCGCGGCCTCCGCACCGTCCTCGAAGAAACCCTCATGGATGTGATGTACGAAATCCCCGGCCGCGCCGATATCACCCGCTGCGTCGTCAACGCCGATTGCGTCGTCAAGAAGACCCGCCCCCTGCTCCTCACCCGCGGCGGCCAGGCCGTCGATCTCTCCACCTCCGGCGAAGGGGTCCGCGAGCCAGCCTGACCCCGCCCCCGGCCATCCGGTCCACGCGCCGGCGCACCACGGAGTCGGCCCATGCTCACCCGCCTCGACCGCATCCAGGTCGTCGTCGAAGACCGCAACGAAGCCGCCCGGCGCTACGCCGCCATCTTCGGCGCACAGCCGCTCGCCGAAGATGCCTCCTCCGTCCTCGGCGCCCGCCGCACCACCCTCCAGGCAGGCGAATCCCTCATCGACCTCCTCACCCCCGTCGCACCCGGCCCCGTCCGCGACTTCGCCGACCGCTGGGGCCAGGGCCTCTACGGAGTCGGCTTCGCCACGCCCTCCCTCGATGCCATCGCCGCCCGCCTCGAAGCCAATCGCGTCGCCTTCACCGCCGAGCACGGCGCCCTCTACCTCGGCGAAGCCCCCTACGGTATGCCCACCGTCATCACCCAGGACATCCGCCGCCAGCCAGTCGGCGATATCCGCTCCATCTACGAAGTCACCAACCCCGTCCCCAGCTGGCGCGACGCAGCCGCCTACTACGCCCGCATCTTTGGCCTCGACCCCGCCCGGTTCTGCCCCATCCGCAGCCAGCTCTACGGCTACGAAGGCACCCTCACCCTCTTCGACCCGCCGCGGCGCCTCGACCGCATCGAAATCACCGAAACCTCCGGCGGCGGCGCCATGGACCGCTTCTACCGGCGCCGCGGGCCATCGCTGTACATGTGCTACCTCGAAACCGACGACGTCCCCCTCCTCGAAGCACGTCTCCAGTCCATGGGCCTCCCCTACGCCCCCGCCGAGGGGCGACCGCCGGGCACCAACATCTTCATCCATCCCCGCGCCCTCTTCGGCGTCCTCGTCGGCGTCTCACGCACCAACTTCGCCTGGCTCTGGAGCGGCCGCCCCGAGATCAGCGGCGCACCCGGGGGCACTCCCCTGGTCCACTGATATCATCGCCAGGAGTATGAACCGGCTCTTCCCCCTCGCCCTCGCTGCCCTCCTCGCCTGGCGCATCTCGCGCCGCTTCCAGCGTGTTGAGCTCCACGGCCAGAGCATGCTCCCCGCCTACCGCCCCGGCGATTGGCTCATCGTCGACCGCCGCGCCTACCGTGACCACCCACCAAGGCCCGGCCACGTCATCCTCGTCCACGACCCCCGCGAATTCGATCGCCTGCTCGTCAAACGGGTAGCCGCCGTCACCGCCGATGGCAGCCTCCGCCTCCACGGCGACAACACCGCCGCCAGCACCGATAGCCGCGACTTTGGCGTCGTCCCCCCCTTCCTTGTCGAAGGGCGCGTTATTGCCCGTTATTGGCCGCGTCCCTCGCTCGCCAGCCGCTGAAGCACCACCGCATCGGTCGGGAAGGCCAGGTCCGGCGGCTCGCCCGGGTCGAACCAGCCCAGCTCGCTCAGCTCACCATCCGCCGGGTGGAGCCGCCCGCCGATCACCCGCCCAACGAACCAGCACCCCACCGTGAGCCGGTCCGGATCGTGGAAGTTGCTCAGCACCTCGTACACCCCGGCCAGCTCCACCTCGAGCCCGGTCTCCTCCAGGAATTCCCGCCGCGCCGCGGCCCGCACCTCCTCGCCCCACTCAAGCCGTCCGCAGGGAATGCACCACAGCCCCGCGCGACGTCCGCCGGCGCGCCGTCCCAGCAACACCCTGCCCGCCCCATCCCGCACGATTACCGCCACCCCAACCCCCGGATAGCGGACCTCCTGGTACCCGCATATCCCGCACGCCTCCGCGGCGGCCCCGGGCCACTGAGCTCCACAGCCCGGGCAGAAGCGCCACCCGCTCATGCCCCCGGCAGCACCCCCCGGGTGCGTAGCTGGCACACCACCGCAAACGCCCGGGCGGCCTGTTCAGCCGCCGCCCGGACTTCGCTACGCGCAGGCTCGACCCCCTTCCCCCACAGCTCGCCGGCCCGCGACACCACCAGGTCCGGTCCGGCCGCAACCCCGCCGATGTGCCGCATCACCCGTGTCACA
>FWPV01016333.1_pt1 | contig 10475 bp, 8 predicted proteins | sample 2228371 | NCBI WGS metagenome assembly FWPV01 (sample SAMEA103939776, study PRJEB20133) | metagenome
ACTTTATAACTTTCAACTGACACATCAAAATCCAACGGTGGAAAAAATGATGGTTAAACAAAAAGCTCTACCCTAAAAGTTTAATTCATCTACCTTAAGTTAAGGCATAAACAGAGCTAAAATATAAAACCTTCACTTAGATCAAACTTTATGAACTTTACAAACTTTATAACTTTAAACTGACACACTTTCAACTTTTAACTTTATAACTGTTACATTCTTTCTTACGATGTAGTAAACCAGAGGGACTTAATGAAAGAAAAAATAAAATAAAAAAACCTGGGTTAAAACAAATTAATTATATTTGCTATAAAATTTTCTTTTTTCGATATATAGATTTCTATCTGCTTCTTCAAGTAATTCTTCCAATGTATATGTTTTACCTGGTTTATAAGGAGCAATCCCATAACTAAACGAAATTTTATAGGGTTTCTGGATTTTATTATTAAATTCTTCAACTTTCTGAATCAACCTTTTTTCTATTGAATTAAAATCCTTTATTGAACAATCGATCGCCATCACCACAAATTCATCACCACCAACTCTTGAAATAATATCTGTATGTCTAAACGTTAAAACTAAAATTTCAGATGCAACTTTTATAGCAAAATCACCCTCTTTATGTCCATAATTATCATTTATCTTTTTAAGACCATTCAGGTCAAAGAAAAATATAAAAAATTCCCTATGGTTTCTTTTGGCAAGTTCAATAAATTTAGATGCAACTGTATAAAAGCCACGTCTGTTATATAGTCCAGTCAATTCATCTAAAACAGAAAGCTCTTCAAGTTTATTATTTAATTCTTTTACCTTTTCAAGGGAATTTTTTAGTTTTTCTTTTGTTTTTCTTTCTTTTTCTATAAGCAAAGTCCCCTGAATTACCATCGATACTTCTCTCCTTATAATTGTTAAAAAAACTATATCTTCTGGTAATGGAGAAGCAATAATATAACCAAGACAGTTATTTTCATAAAATAGCGGTAAAAATACAGAACTTTTTTTATTATCAAAGAAACTTTCTGGAAACAACTCTTTAGATGATATTATCTTATTCTCTAATTCTTTAATAAAATTTTTATCCTTATAACATAAAACAATCTTAGAATATTTCGGTATTATCCAGCCAAACTTTCTATCCCATCTTACGTTACCTTTATATAAACAAATTAAAAAATTATCTACATCTATTGTTGCCAAAGTGCTTTTTAAATTTTCAACTAACTTTTTTAAATTAAAACTAACTCCAATATATGGGGTATTAAATTCAAAATTAGCAGTTTTTAATAAATAGGAATATACCAATTGCATTGATTTCCTTTCTTTAACTTCAAATAAACAATCTTGAATCTTAGAAAAGAGATTTTCTAAAAATTTTAAACTACTGCTATCATTAAATAAAAAAAACAAATGTTCTTTCAGTTCTTTTAACGTTTTTTCTATCAGTTCTATTTTATCATAATTTTCTATAATAACATTTTTTATTACATCTATATCCAGCCTTTTTTCAAATATAATTTTCTTTAAAAGATCCAGCATATCAGAAAGAAATGGAATTTCATTTTGAGACTTAATTTCTTCAAAAATTTTATCAAAGTCATTAAAATATACTGGTGCTATATTTAAACTTGAAGAAAAACAACCACATGATTCTCTTGGAATAAACTCAGCATCAATAATGATTTCTTCTGAAGAGTTGAAAAAAAGTTCTATTGCTTTCTCTGTCATTTCTTTTATAGGTTGTCTTATAGTTGAGATAGAAGGGAACTTAAATCTTGTTTCCATAATATCATCAAAACCTATTATTTTTATTTCTTCTGGAACCTTGATATTTATCTCTTTTAAAAATTCAAGAGCTCCTATAGCCATTAGATCATTTGCTGCAACTATAGCTTTAGGAATAAAATTCCTGCTTTCCTTAAACTCTTTTATAACCATATATCCCCGTATTCTATTAAAATCTCCTTCTAAAATTAGACTATTATCCACTTCAATATTATTAAGTTTTAATCCTTCAATATATGCATCAAATCTATCTTTTGCTTCCTGTGTCCCTTTAGGACCTGTTATAAAAGCTATCTCTTTTATATTATGAATGTTAACAAGGTGTGTTATGGCTTTTATTATTGCTTCCTTAGGATTTATTATCACACTTTTATAGCCCTTTAGTCTGGTTGAAAATAATACTACCGGAATACCTTTAAAAATCTTTAGAAATTCATAAATTTCTTGTTCAGTTATGTATGTAAATAAGGTAGAACTTATAATAATTCCATCAATTTTATTACTATTGATGAGCGAAAAGATAGAATTTTCCATTGATTGATAACCGTAAGGTGATAATAGGGAAAATCCACAAAAAAAGTGAAGTTTTACATTATATTTTTTTGCACTTTGAAGAAAATTTTTAGTAACAATTCTCTGATACTCATCATGCAAAGTGCTAAATAAAATTGCAATATTTTTTTCTTTTTCCATGGCTTTATTTTAATTTATTAATAAATTTTTGCAACAATTTTATTGTTGTAATTAAAATTTTTGATTGACATTTTTTAAATTAACTCTATAATATTTTAAAAAAAATTGGAGGTCAAAAATGTGGTTAGGATTTCAGGGATTCGGAGTTTTTTTAGCCTTTATTTCCTGTATTTTTGCAGCTCTATTATGTATCGTTTACGGGATTTTAAACTGGGATAAACCCAAAGAAAATATTGACGAGGAAATCAAAGAAGAAATTAAATGGGAAAAACATGACCCAGAATTATCTAATGGAGGAGAAAAATGAATTATATATTTTTTGCAATAGTAGTAATAATCTATCTTATAATTACAGCATATTTAGGTTATCTTGGATATATAAAAACAAAAAGTCAAACAGATTATCTTCTTGCTGGCAGAAAAACACATCCAATAATAATGGCTCTATCTTATGGAGCAACTTTTATAAGCACATCTGCCATTGTGGGTTTTGGTGCTGCTGCCTCAATTTATGGAGTCGGAATACTCTGGCTTACCTTTATGAATATATTTGTCGGAATTTTTATAGCCTTTGCAATTTTTGGAATAAGAACAAGAAAAATAGGACATAACCTTGATGCTCATACTTTTCCAGAATTCATAGGTTTAAGATTTCAGTCAAAATTTTTACAACTCGCTTCAGGTTTACTTATTTTTATTGCAATGCCACTTTACACTGCATCTGTAATTATTGGAGGAGCAAAATTCTTAGGTCAGGCTTTAAATATTTCTTACGAAGCCTCATTATTATTTTTTGTGGCTTTAGTTTCGATTTATGTAATCATGGGTGGACTTAAAGGAGTTATGTACACTGATGCATTTCAGGGAACAATAATGTTTCTTGGCATGCTGGTGCTTTTAATCTTTACATACAGTAAGGTAGGTGGAATAATAAATGGACATAAAGCTCTCACAGATCTTGCACCTGAAGCTATAAAAATATGGGGTAGTCTTGGACATCAGGGGTGGACTGCAATGCCAAAGTTTAATTCTGTCTTCTGGTGGCAACTTGTATCAACTATAGTAATGGGAGTTGGCATAGGTGTTCTTGCCCAACCTCAACTTGTCGTAAGGTTTATGACTGTAAAAAGTGGACATGAAATAAACAGAGCAAATGTTATTGGTGGTATTTTTATACTTTGTTTAACGGGTGGAGCTTTTATGGTAGGAGCCCTTACAAATGTTTATTTCTACAACACTACTGGCAAAATTTCATTTCTTGCTGTAAATAAGATCACTGATAATGTAATACCTCTGTACATCTCAAGTGCAATGCCACAGTGGTTTACAGCGATATTTATGGTAACCCTTCTTGCCGCTGCTATGTCAACACTGAGTTCACAATTCCATACAATGGGAAGTGCCTTCGGTAGAGATTTCCTTGAAAAGGGGCTAAATGTTAAATCTAAAAATCCACTTTTAGTCATAAAAATTGCAATGGGTGTTACCATAATAATAAGCACACTACTTGCATACTATTTGCCATTTTTCTTTGAACAAGGATCTGCTATTATTGCCATAGGAACTTCATTATTTTTTGGACTTTGTGCTTCTGTTTTTCTTCCTATGTATGTTGGAGCTATATTCTCAAGAAGAATAACAAAGGAAGCTGCCATTGCTTGTTTCTGGAGTGGGTTACTTTCAAGTTTATTCTGGATGGTTTTTGTACATATTAAAGAATCAAAACCACTTGGAATATGTAAAATGCTTTTCGGAGTCGATAGTATTGCTAAAAATCCAGTAGTACAAAATATCGATCCGATAGTTATTGCATTACCAATTTCTATAATATTTACGATAGTGGTAACTTTAATTACAAAACCGCCTTCCAAAAACTTTCTGGATAAAGTTTTTAAAGGAATAGAGTAAAAATTAGATACATAAATGGAAGGCTCAATAATGCAAAAATAAAGCTAAAAAGTAGAAATTGATTTGAAATAGAGACATTTAACTTTTCTCTTTCTATGAGAAGAGGAATCGCTGTAACAGGAGGAACAGCACTCTGAATAAATATTAAGAATTTTATATCATATGGAATATTTATATATTTCAATAGTAAAAGATGTATAAAGGGAAATATCAAGTTTTTTACAAATACAAAATAAATTGTTTCTTTTAGATGGATTTTTTCTTTCTTTTCAAATTGTATAAAAATATTACCTCCTATTATCAAAAGTATAATAGGAATAGAAAGTGAGCCTATCCTTCTTGATATATCAAGCAAAAAATTTGGTATATAATTTTCGAATCTTAAATATTTAATTATTACGCTAAAAATTGTTATTAAAATTATTGGTTGAAGAAAAATTTTTAGATTGAGCTTTAGATTATCTTTATTAACAAAAATCTGATAAAAATTAAATAACATCACAGGAAAAGGTAATGTAAAAAGATATAATTTCACAAGCATTATATCATTTTCTCCAAAGAGATTCGCAATCAAAACCACTGGAATAAAAATAGCATTTGGATAAATCATACTGAGTAAAAATTCTTTTCTAAAATCCTTTCTAACAAAAATTGAAAATATATAAGAAAGAATAATTCCAAATATAAAAGAAAAAAACCAATAGATAGGATAACTCCACCAATCTAAAATCTTATCAGGTTCAAAATTCTTAATTAAATCATAAAATATCATTGATGGCACAGCAAAAAAAAGAGCAATAGGTGATAACATTTTTAAAACATCTTGTTTTAAAAACCTTTTTGAAATGAGATAGAAGCCAAAAAAACCAAGTCCTAAAAGGACAAATACAGATTCAAATGTTTTAATAAAAATTTCCATACCAAATATTCTATCTTAAAATTGCTCATTTAGCAAATTTGACTAAAAACAACCTTAATTTTATAATAATTTAAGTTTTCTTTTACTTTAAGTCGTCAGAAGGTTAAATTCAATGAGAGATTACTCTAAATTTTACCATAAAATGCCAGATGGTACGATAAAGCAGGTTAACCCTTTTTCTGATAGTGAAGTATGGTGTGTTGAAGAAAGAAGAAAAGGCCCTGTTATTAACTTTAATCCTAAAGAAAAAATAGAATTGGAAAAACATGAACCAGAAGATTATTGTGACTTCTGTGAGAAAAATTTTCTATACTGTACCCCAGAAAAGTTGAGATACTTCATAAGAGATGAAAAGTGGGAAAAATCATTTTATCCTCCATATGAAACTATAAGTAAAGAAATTCCAGAATTCAAAACTGTAGGAAATTTGTTTGAAATAGTTACTTATGATTACTGGAGAAAAAATTATAACTACCACCCACCTAAAGAGCTATTAGAATGGATGAATGATTATATCTCTACGAAAGAAGGATATGAACATGTAGAAAATATGCTTGATATTAAACTATCAAGAATTGGTATAAACATTAATGAACTTAGTGAAAAAGAAAAAATAAAAAGAATGGAACCCTTTTTTTTTGGGTGCCATGATTTAATAATAGCAAGAAGACATTTTATTTCCAATGCAAAATATACACATGAGTTATGTTCATCAGGAGAACTCGGTGTTGAAAAACATTTTAATTTTATGCTGATTACAATAGATAGTATAAAAAGACTCATAAAGCAAAATCCATTCATTAAGTATATAAGTGTTTTCCAAAACTGGCTTAAACCAGCTGGTGCAAGTTTTGATCATCTGCATAGACAACTCGTAAGCCTCGATGAATGGGGCGTACAGATGGAAAAAGAAATAGAAAAGCTCAATGAAAATATAAATTTATATAACGATTTTGCCATTAACTTTTCTATTGATGAAGGATTACTTATTGCTGAAAATGATTTTGCTATTGCTGTACCAGAAATAGGAAGCAATTATCCAACTATTTCAATATATTCAAAGAGCAAACATTGTAGACCTTTTGAACATGATTTTGAAGAAATTAAAGGAATTAGTGATCTTGTTTACTCAATTCACAAAGCAATTACCAATCTTACAACCTGTAATGAAGAATGGTATTATTCTCCTTTTGATTCCACTCACCCATCCCCATGGAGAGTATCCATAAAATTGAGAATAGTTAATCCAGCTGGTTTTGAAGGTAATACAAGAATTTATATAAATCCGATAAGTCCTCTTAAATTAAAAGAAGAGATTTGTAAAGCATTGTTTAATGCAAGAACAAAAAATGAAATTCCATCCGATATAAGAATAGATGAAGAAGTATCAAAAACCTACAATGTATTACTATATTCAAAAAATAAAACAACGGAAAAAGTAAAATGATAAATATATTTATAAATGTTTTAATACCAGTTATTTTAATATTTTTGATGGGTTTTATCTTAGGAAAATTTTTCAAATTAGATCAGAAAAGTTTTTCAACTATTTCAATTTATGTTTTTACTCCCTGCCTTGTTTTTATTTCTTTAATCGAATCAAAAGATTTATTTAATATAACTACCTTAAACGTTTTTCTATCTACCTTAATACTCCTCATAATCACATATCTAATTGTGGAACTTTTTTCTTTTCTGTTTAAACTAAGTAACGTCATAAAAACAATATTACTTTTAACTCTGATTCTACCAAACACTGGGAACTATGGAATGTCAATAATTGAATACGCATATGGAAAAGAAGCATTACCGATAGCTTCTATTCTACTGATAATATACATTTTTTATACAAATACAATTGGAGTTTACATAGCTTCAAGAGATAATCACAATTATAAAAGTGCATTAAAGAATATATTTAAAGTACCAGTATTTTATGCAATGATAGTTGCTATTCTTTTACTCATATTCAAAATTTCTTTACCAGCTCCAATTATTCTGCCAATAAAAGCGATCGGTTATTCTGCTATTCCCGTTAACTTAATGCTTGTTGGAATAAACCTTGCAAAAGTCAAGATTAATAAAAATATTTTTTCAGTGTTCATAATAAGTTTCGTAAAACTCTTCATAATTCCATTGATTGGATATTTCATACTCAGACTTTTTAAAGTAGAAGGAATTATATTTAAAGTTAGTCTCCTTCAGATAGCAATGCCATCCGCTGTATATTCTTCAATACTTGCCACGCATTTTGGAGCAAATGAAAAATTAGCAAGTGAAATAGTTTTGGTATCTCTTATAATGAGTATTTTTTCTCTTACAATAATAATTTATTTGCTTGGCTAACTTATAATAACAGTATTTATTGAATCTGGTAAAATAGTTAAATTTAAAATTTCACCTTTGTAGATCAGATATGAATTAAAACTATTATCAGTTGGGTTTGAAATAATGACACTCACATTATCTTTGTTTTGAAAGGCTGTTATTTCAAGATAACTATTGAAGCTACTAACACCCAATCTTATAGAATCTTCTTTTACAAACCTGCTTATATGTCCGATTGCAAAATAATGGTCTCTAATATAAAATTCATCCTTTGTTGTTTCTGCTATTATTGGAGCATCACAATAATTCTTCACATGATTTGGACCACCATTTTCATCCAGTAAAATATTCCAGTCAAGCCAACCATTTGAAAAATTATTTAAGTCTCCTATAATATGATGAATATATCTTTTTGCTACACTCCATGGATCAGATGATATTCCGCTCTCCTGAGTAGCCTCTGTATTTATAAGAATCTTATCAGGAAAATTCTCATGAAATATTCTCAAATTATCAAAGTGATCTCCACTATACCAGTGATATGCAACTCCATATGTATATTTTTTTGCAAGCTCATTAGAAAGAATAGCCTTTCCCCTTTCATAAACAAGCTCTTTATTATGATCCCATATCAATATTTTTCTATCTAAAAGTCCATATTTTTCAAATACGGGATAAATATAGTTAACTAAAAAATCCCCCTCTTCCTCAGGAGTAAAAATACATGAGTCCCATATTTGTACAGCAAGTGGTTCATTTTGTAAAGTTATACCCCATATATAGATACCTTCTTTTTCAAATTCTTTTATAAATTTAGCTATATATTCTGCCCAAAGAGAATAATACTTTTTCAGTAACTTCCCACCATAATTTCGATCATTATTATCTTTCATAAAAGCAGGAGGACTCCACGGAGAAGCGATAATCTTTATTTCTGGATTAATCGAAAGAGCTAATTTTAAAGCTGGAATTATATACTTTTTTTCTCTTTCAATAGAAAAAGTTAATAAACTATCATCATTTTCACTGATATTTGAATAGTTATTAAGTGAAAAATCACAACTTCCTATATGGATTCTAATAAAATTATATCCATTTTCTTTAAAATAAAGGTTCATTATCTTATCTCTATTTTCTTGAGACAATTGAGAAAGAATATAACCGGAAGATTCAGTTATTGCTCCTCCAAATCCAAGAATTCTTTGATATTTTACGTCCTCATATATTTTAATCAAGTTCATTTCAACCTTACCAGCTACCTTTTCAAAGATAAATTCTTTTTCGCTTAATTTTTCATTTTTAGTAGAAGTGAAGACTTTTGCCTTATACATTTTAAACCCTTATCCTAACATAAACTTTGCTACAGTTAAATAAATCCCAGTCCCGATTATATCTGCAAGTGTTGTGATAAGAGGAGTACTTGCAGTTGCTGGGTCCTTCTTTAAATTTACAAATATAAAAGGAAGGATAATCCCTACAAGTGAACCTATAACCACATTTATAAACATAGTAGTGACAACTACTTTCAAAATCTCTGCTCCACCCCTTAAAAGTCCCATAAAAGAAATACCTATACCCATTGTAAGTCCAAGTAGAGAAGCGACAAAAAATTCTTTCAAGAACAATTTTACCCAATCCTTAGAAGTTACTGTTCCAAGTGCTAAAGCTCTAATAGTCAAAGTTGCAGATTGAGAACCGGCATTACCTGCCGTATCTACAAGCACAGGAAGGAAAGAAACAAGAACAACATATTTCGCTATAACTTCCTCAAAACTTTGAATTATTCCACCTGTTATTAAATCCATAATAAGTAAAGTTACAAGCCAGAAAATTCTACTTTTATAGAGTGTAGAAATTGGAGATTTTAGAAGATCTGTAATAATATCTATACCAATGTTTTCTGAACTTATACCAGATACTTTTGTAAAATCTTCTGAATCCTCTTCTTCCATAATATCCATTACGTCATCAATTGTAACTATACCAAGCATTATTCCGTTACTGTCAACAACAGGCAAAACATTAAGTCTATAATGTTTCATCATTCTTACTGCTTCTTCCTGATCTTTTGTAACAAGTATTGAAATAAAATTACCATCCATAATAGATGATACTTTATTTCTGGGATTAGAAATTATAAGCTTTCTTATGGGAATATCATCTATCAATTTATTTCTCTCATCAACCACATAAACCATATTGATGGTTTCAGCATCTATACCTTTTTCTCTTATATAGTTTATTGCTTCTTCTATAATCCAGTCTTCTTTTATTGCAATATAGTCTGGGGTCATCAATCTACCAACGCTATCTTCTGGATAACCAAGAAGTTGTAAAGCTTCTTTTCTTTCCTGAGGGGGAAGCAGGTTTATAATCTTCTGAGTTACTTCAGGAGGTAACTCTTCAAAAAGTTCAGTTCTATCGTCTGGAGAAAGCTCAAGAAAGATTTCCCTGACCTGTTCTTTATTTAGCTGAGAAAGTAAAGATTCATGTTTTTCTAAATCCAGTTCACTAAAAACATCACTTGCAATATTTTTTGGAAGGAGCCTGAATAAGATTAAAGCATCTTTATCATCAAGACTAACTATCAAGCTTGCGATATCTTGAGGAGGCCAATCCGAAAGAACTTCTTTTAATGATTTCCACTGTTTTTTTTCAATCATTTCAATTATTTCTGGCTTGAATATTTCTTTTAGCATGATTGCCTCCTGAAGAAAGGAATAAAATAAGTTAAATATTATAGCATATAATTACTTTTTTTTCAATAGAATAAATATAAATGTGTCAATAAAATTAAAATGTCACAGGAAAGATAGAGAGGCTCGCAGCATCGAGCCTCTACGCT
>FWPV01015863.1_pt1 | contig 10473 bp, 8 predicted proteins | sample 2228371 | NCBI WGS metagenome assembly FWPV01 (sample SAMEA103939776, study PRJEB20133) | metagenome
GAAATCCATATTTAAATTTTTTTATTATTATAAGGATTTTCTGATTTTAACTCGTAAAATACGGGAAACTTCTCAAAACAGGGCTGAATAAAAAATATTATATTTTATATAATAAACTCAAACACAATCCCTAAAATAAGCCCTATTATAAAAAGACCTCCTGCTAATTTATTAAACCAGAAAGCCCAGGCAACATACCACAGTGGCCAGATATCTATAAAATCTGCTGGTTTTTCTTCTGGTTTTGGTGTATCCAAAACGGACATAAAAAACTTAAACCTGTTAATTGAAAAAAAGACAAGCAATGTAAAGGGTGAAATAATTCTAAACAAAACAAGTATTATTATTACTATATAAAAAAACGCAGTATTCAGTTTGGCGAATAAAATAGCATTTTTCCATCCAAGTAAAACAGGTAAAGTTAAAACTCCCTTTTCTTTATCTTTTTCATATTTATCCAGGTGCTTTCCAAATAAAACATTTGTAACAACCATACCATAAGGAATTGATGCAAGCCAGGCATGTAAAGGCATATTTCCTGACATTACATAATAAGTACCAACAGTAATTAATGGTCCCCATATTAAAAATATAGCCAGTTCTCCAAGCCCCCTGTATTTTAATTTCAAAGGCGGTGCAACATAAAAAACACTCAGTAAAAATCCAATTATCGCAAATATCAACACAGGTAATCCGCATTTTATTGCAAGATAAATAGCTATGGAAAGTTCTATGAGCCCGAATAAGAAAAATGCAAAAAGCAATTCCTTTTCAGTCATTAAATCCGATGCAAGTGGATGGGGAGCATACTGTGTTCTGTGATAATCCGGTGTATCTATACCCTGTTTATAATCAAAATAATCATTGATAAGATTATTAGAAGCATGTGCTAAAATAAGTGCTACAAATACAAGTAACAAATAAAAAAGATTAAAATGTTTGTCAGTTGCAGCAATCAAAGCACCTATCAATACAGATGTTGTTGTCATTGAAAAAACGCAAGCCCTGGTTGCAACAAGCCACTTACTCACAAAATCCATTTCATCTCCTTTTGGGAGATTTCCTGTATCTAAAATTACCTTCCATTTTTTTAATAATTTTTTCATTTTTTCATCCTTTCGTTTATTTATGGTTTTTAAAATCTATTTCGTTATCGCTTCATCTATATCAACTCATAAATTACTCCGGTAGAAATACATTCTTATTGCAGGGGCAATTCATAAATTGCCCCGGTATTTTTAATTGATTTTCCTGAATGCTAAAAACAATTACACACGCAGTTAAATCTACATTAATTTCTCAGATACGCTTGAAATCGTGATTCCACTCTTTTAATCTTCAAAAACCAATATATATTTTCCCGACAAAAAGCCGTTCACCGATTACCCGGGAATGAAATCAAATTTTAACCAGTTCTGCGACGCTTTCTATATGCGGTGTCTGTGGAAACATATCAAATAAAGCAAAATCAACTATATCATACTTTTTATCTATATTTTTATAATCTTCAATAAATTTAACCGGATTGCATGAAATATAAAATATTTTTTCAGGAAGTGTTTCCAGTATAAATTTTATCGCCTTTTTATGCAGCCCTGCTCTGGGTGGATCAATTATATAAATTGATTTCCTGCCTTTAACCTCTGGTAATAAATTTTCTATATTCAATACATCCTGTTTTATAAACTTTATATTTGTTTTATTATTTATTTCTATGTTTTTATTTGCACAAATCTCAGCATATTTATTGTTATCAAAAATTATTACATCTTTTGCATATTCCGACATAAAAATCCCAAATGTCCCAACTCCCCCAAACATATCAAAAAGCAAATCATATTTTTCTTTTATCTTTTCCTTTATATAAAAAATCATATCAATGGCTACTCCTGAATTACTCTGAAAAAATCCCTGGGAATGATAATAATAGTTTAAATTTGCTAATCTCTCTTTTATAAATTCATTGCCTTTTAAAATAACAAATTCATCTGTAATACTCACATCTGTATTGTGCCTGACAAAACCGTAAAGCACTTTTAATGCTTTTGTTTTTTCAGTAAATAACTTTATCTTTTCAATTATTTTATCTATTTTTTCTTTTTCTGCGTCTTTATTTAATATAAAAGTGATTAATGTATCCCCTGTAAAAATTCCTGTCCTTATCACGCTATATCTTAAAATTCCTGTTTTCTTTTTTATATCAAATATTTCTTCTTTTTGAATATCTTTTTTTATCCACCCATTTATTTCCTGTAATAATTCATTTATCCTGTCAGCTGCTATATAACATTTATTAAAATTAATTATTTTGTAGAATTTGCCCTTTTCCCGCAATCCACATCCATCTAAAGATATAATAAAATCCATTCTGTTCCTGTAATAATATTCATTTTTAAAATATATTTTTATTTTTTCTTTGGAAAAAGAAATACCAGTCCTGTTTAATAACTCATAAATATCGTTTCTTTTCATTGCTATCTGGGCAGAATATTCTATATCCTGGAATTTACATCCCCCGCATTTTCCAAAAACATTACACAAAGGTGTAATTTTCATTATTTTCGTTTATCCCGCTGGCCAAGAAAATTTTCTTCCGCCCAACAAATGAAGATGTATGTGAAAAACCGCCTGACCTGCATCAGGTCCTGTATTAAATACAGTCCTGTACCCTGTTCTGTCAATATTCCTTTCTTTCGCTATATATTTTGCCGTCATGCACATTTCACCAACGAGCTCTTTATCTTCATCAGTCATTTCATTCAATGAAGCAAAATGTTTCTTTGGAACTATAAGTACATGCACCGGAGCAGTAGGATTGATATCCTCAAAAGCAAAAACTCTGTCATTTTCAAAAACCTTTTTTGAACTTATTTCTTTTTTTATAATTTTACAAAATAAACACTCCTGCATTTTTTCCTCCTTAAATATGATGTTTTCTGAAAATGTTCATCACTAACGTTCGTTGAATATGTTCAATAAAAATGAATAATAATATTTTTTTCATTTACAATATAGTCCATCGTTATATTATTTTACCATAAACAAAGCCATCTTTATATTCTATTAATTTAATATCAACCAGTTTACCGGTAAGTTCATCTGCAGAATTGAATTTCACCCTTATATAATTATCTGTATATCCTGTGAGGGAGCCATCTTTTTTCTCTGATTCAACAAGCACCTGCCTTGTAAGTCCTGTATTTTTACCCGCGAATTCCATTTCTTTTATCTTTCCTAAATTAATAAGTCTTTTAACTCTTTGTTTTTTTATATCTTCTTTAACCTGATTTTTCATTTTTGACGCAGCAGTATCAGGTCTTTTTGAAAATGGAAAAATATGTAACCTGGAAAAAGGCAATTCTTTAATAAAATTAAATGTATTTTGAAATTCTCTTTCTGTTTCTCCCGGGAAACCTGCAATAATATCGGTAGTTATCCCGCATAAAGGAATTTTCGAAATAATTTTCTTCACCTTTTCTCCATATTCATTCAAAGAATAATTTCTATTCATCAATTTTAAAATTTTTTCATCCCCGCTCTGAAGAGAAAGATGAATATGAGGGCAAATTCTGCCCCCTGATTCTGCAATAAGATTAATTATATCATCGCTTAATTCTTTTGGTCCTATAGAACTTAATCTGATCCTTGTCTGACTTTTTATTTCCAGTAATTCATTCAGTAATTGATACAGACCATTGCATTCATTTTTTTCTCTGCCATAAAAACCTAAATTAACCCCTGTTAAAACAACCTCATTAAAACCAGCTTCAATTAAATTGATAAATTCCTGTTTAACATCATTAATTTCTCTGCTTTTTATTATATTGCCACGGACAAAGGGAACTTCACAATACGAACAGTAATTATTGCAACCATCTTCAATTTTTATAAAAGCCCTGTCCCTGCCTGAAAATCCATATAAAACAGGTTTATTATCAATTGTGCGATTTATCAAATTCCCTAATTTAAATTTTTCATTATTAGCGATAACTTTATCCGCCAATGATAAAATATCCATGGCTTCCCTGTCTTTTCTTTCAACAAGACAGCCTGTTAATATTACTTTTCCCCCACCTTTTTTTAATTGTTTAATTTTACGAAAAATTTCTCTATCAATCTTTTTTGTTACCGTGCAGGTATTAATAATATGAATGTCTGCGCCTTTGAACTCTTTAAAATCAATATTTTTTATCTGCTGCCTTATCACTTCTGTTTCATAACTGTTAACTTTACACCCATAGGTGTGTAAAACAACTTTATTTTTTAAACTCATTAACATTTATTTGAAACTCTTCAATCTGATTTTCAAGCCCGAATGTCTCCGAGTAAAGTTCAAGGCCTGTCCTTGCAAGAAATGTCTTTTTAATTTTTGATTCAGCTTCGTTTTTTTTGTCTTTAGCAATCAATACAAGAACGGTTCCATCAATCCCCATATTAACCAGCCGGGCTGCTTTTATTTCAGGAATATCCTGTATTATATCCAGAAGAATTTCATTTTCCTCTTCAAGTATTTCCAATCTATTTTTAATATTTTTCTGCGAATCATTTATTGTATCTGCAAATCCAGAAATGTCATTGGCCAGCAGTTTTTTTCTAGCTGTTTCTACTCTTTCATTTTCTGATATAAAATAAGCACAACGTTTCCTCTGCGTAACAGTTAGCTTATTTCTATATTCATCAAATTGTTCCATTGTTAACTCATTAAGTTTAGAAAATTTTGCTCCTGCTCTTTGCATAATAGTTATTGCTTCTTCAACTTCCTTTAATATATTCATTTTTTTATCTTCAATATGTTTTTTCTTTACTCCCGAACTTAAAGTCAAAAAAATATGATTTTTCATGTCAAAACTGATATTTTCCTCGGTATTGCTATTTGAATCAAAAAAAGTTATAGTGGATTTTTTCCCAAAAATTGCAGGAATATATTTAACATAACTTTTCTCACGCCCCATAAAACGTCTCTCACCTTCTGCACAAATCTGAGCCATCTCAGCGCCCTTTAACTGCCAGTCAGAAAACTTTGAAGCTAAGTATAATATCCCTATTTCCAGTGATTCAATTGAATTTGCATCAAATAGATCAGGTATCTGATTATCTATATACACGTTCATGCCAAAAACTTTTTTTGAAACACCTTCCAGCATAAACAATGTTGATGCAATAAAATTTGCCCAGCCGTGTTCTTCTTTTGACTGAGGGTCATTTAGAGTCATTTTTATCTTTTCATCATATTTCCTGGAATAAAAACTGATTATCCTGTCGCCTTCTTTTCGTTTCTGTGCCATAATAATTGCGCTTTTACCTATATTTGCCGAAATGACCTTACCCTGGTTAAAATTTGTAACTTCACCTAATATCTGAATGCTTCCAGGAACTTTTATTACACTGATTATTTCACCCTTTGGCTCAAAAACCTGAAAAAATTTCTTTGCTTCGTTATACAAATTATTCTGTTGCATATCTTCTCCTGTTATTTTATTTTGTTTTCTTTAAAATATATTCAGACAGCGGTTTATCCTGTAGAGTTTCCCTGATTACCTCGTCCAGCGTTGTAATTCCCTGTTTCATTAATTCAATTGCAGATTCTCTAATCGTAACCATACCCTGACGCCACGCTTCTCTTTTTAAATCATTTAAACTACCTTTTCTAAATATTATTTCCCTGATAGCTGTATTTATCGGTAAAACTTCGTAGGCTGCTATTCTTCCTTTGTAACCGGTATAATGGCAACTCGGACATCCGGATCCTTCATAATACTGTCCACCTTCTAAAATCTCTGGTGGTATTCCCCATTTCTTTGCTTTAATAATGTCTATTTCTTTTACTTTTTCTTTACAATTCTCACAGATTCTTCTGACCAATCGTTGTGAAATAGAAATTAAAACAGAAGAGCCGACATATATCGGATCTATTCCCATATCAACCAATCTTGCAACTGTTGTTGGTGCGTCATTTGTATGTAATGTGGATAACACAAGATGTCCTGTTAACGCAGCCTTTATTGCAATTGAAGCTGTTTCTTCATCGCGAATTTCTCCAACAAGCATAATATCCGGGTCCTGTCTTAAAAAAGATCTTAAAACATTTGCAAAAGTAAGGTTTGCTTCTGGATTTACCTGTATCTGTATGATATGTGGTAATCTATATTCTACAGGGTCCTCTACAGTCATAATATTATCATGCGGGTCATTTATATGGGATAAGGCAGCATAAACAGTCGTTGTTTTTCCGCTTGCAGTTGGCCCTGTTATTAAAATCATTCCGTACGGATATGAAAGTGCTTTTTCTAAAGCTCTCATCTGAGGTTCTGTCATACCAAGGTCCTTAAGTTCAAGACTCTGTGAACCCTGATTGATAATACGCATAACTATATTTTCTCCCCATATTGCAGGCACAACAGATACTCGTAAATCTACAACCTGCTTATTTGATAATGTATGTTTCATTCTGCCATCCTGCGGTCTTCTTTTCTCAATTATATTCATACCTGATAATAATTTTATTCTGGATGTCAATGCTTTTCTCCATTGAATTTTAGGTGGCGGCATTTCAACAAGACAGCCATCTATACGATAACGCAATACTATTTTCTTTTCATAAGGATTAATATGTATATCTGAAGCCCTTTTTAATACTGCATCTTCTATGAGGTAGTTTACATATTTTACCACAGGGCTATCCGACCTTTCTATATCAGATTCAGCCACTTCATCTTCTTTTACTTTTTTTTCTTCAATAATCGTAATATCTTCGTCTATAACACCTATAGCGTTATATGTATCTTCTAATATAGAAGATGATTCATAATACTTTGCTATGGCTGATTTAAGTGACGCATCAGTAGTTACAACAAAGTTTAATTCCATATTTTCCGCTGTATTTATCTCATATTTCAAATTTGTTGCAAGAGAAGGATCAAGGGGATTTGATGTTGCAAATATGATCTTACCGGGTTTTTTATCAATGGGTATTATACTGTATTTCTTTGCAATATTTACATCTATTAACTTAATAACCTCTTCATCAATTTGCAGAATATTAACATCAATAAATTTTGTACCAACCTGCATTGCAAGGAAATGATATAATACATCTTCGGTAATATAACCAAGTTTTAAAAGAACCGTCCCCAACGCCTCACTGGTTTTTGCCTGTTCTGCAATAGCAGTTTCAAGCTGTTCTTCTGTTAACATCCCTTCCTCTAATAAAATTTCACCTAATTTTTTTGTTTCATTCATTTTTTTACACCACGTTGTTATGCTTCTCCTTCGGAAGTTACTCTTATAATTTCATCTATTGTAGTTATACCATGTTTCCACTTTTCTATTGCAACACTGCGCAACGTCCTCATACCTTCCTTTATTGCCTGCGCTGTTAATTCATTTAAATTTGCTTTACGGAAAACAAGGTCTGATATGGTAGGAGTCATTGGCAGTATTTCATATATCGCAACTCTCCCTTTATAACCAGAACCATTACAATTTGGACACCCTTCTCCTGTATATACTTTTAAACCTTCTATCTGTTCTCGCTTTATCTGTATTTTTTGTAAGTCATCATCTGTTGGGTTATATTCTTTTTTACAATTAGGACATATCTTTCTTAAAAGACGCTGGGCTACAATAAGCCTCACTGCAGAACCAACATAAATAGGATCCACCCCCATATCAATTAATCGTATTATTGTTGAAGGAGCATCATTTGTATGAAGAGTGGAAAACAATAAATGGCCTGTTAGAGCAGCTTTTACAGCTATGTCCGCTGTTTCTTTATCACGTATTTCTCCTACCATCATTATGTTGGGGTCCTGCCTTAAAACAGAACGCAGTGCAGTTGAAAAATCAAAACCAATATCATGATTTATCTGTATCTGGACTATACCGGGTAATTGATATTCCACAGGGTCTTCGAGTGTCATAATATTTTTTGAAACATCATTGATCGTGGATAATGCAGAATACAATGTTGTTGTTTTCCCACTTCCTGTAGGCCCTGTATGAAGAATTAAACCATAGGGTGCCTGAATGGCTTCTTTATAAATCTCAAGTTCAAAAGGCTCAAAACCTAATTTTGACAGATCAAGCATGAGTCCTTCCTGGTCAAGTATACGCATTACAACATTTTCTCCGTAAATAGTAGGCAATACCGAAACACGGAGGTCAATAATTTTATTTTGCACTTTTATCTTAATGCGGCCATCCTGGGCTGCCCTTTTTTCCATTATATCCATTTTTGACATAACTTTTATTCTTGAAATAATTGCATCCCTGTAATGTTTCGGTGGTGACTTCTGTGTCTGTAATACACCGTCTATTCTATATCGAACAACCATATTTTTCTGATATGGGTTTAAATGGATATCTGACGCCCTTTTTTTCACAGCTTCGGATATAAGTGCATTGGTGAGTTTTATTACCGGCGCAGAATCTTCCGTAATATCCTGATCTTCTACTCCGGTTTCTTCTTCTCCTTCGGAACCTGTCTTTTGCTCGCCCAGAAAAATTTCCTGTAATTTTGAATCTTCCTTTAATTTTTCTGCAATACCATAATATTGACTCAAAGCATTTTTCATATTTGATTCTGACGTTACAACAAATTTTATCCTGTCAGCTGGTAAAACTGCTCTTTCCTGTATCTTTAACAATAAATGTTCATCGGGTTCAGACGTTGCAAAAACAATTTTATTATTTGATGCTTCTATAGGTATAATATTTAATTCCTCTGCTATTTCTTTTTTTATAATATTAACCGTACCCTGTTCTATTTCAATATTGCTGATATCTACATATTCCATACCATACTGAATTGCAATAAAATAAAATAAAGCGTCCTCTGTAATAAAACCCATTCTAACCAGAATTCTTCCCAGAGGCTCGCCTGTCTTTTGCTGTTCTTCCAATGCCTTTTGCAACTGTTCCCGGGTTACAAGATTTTCATCAAGAAGCAATTCTCCTAACCTTTTTGCCATTACCTATTTTGCCTCCATAAACTTTTTATATTCCTGTCCCATCAATTTTCTATGCAATATCTCTCTTTTTACTATCACATAAAAATTGCTGTTAACCTTTTCTCTCAACCCCAGATTGTTAAAGCCAATCTGTCCCGTGACTCCATCATAAGATGTTTCTTTAAAACATTTTAATAAATTTTCTTTATCTTTTATACCTTTATTATAGCATAATTTAATAATTGTAACAGCATCATAAAGATATGCAAGATGTTTATCTATATTTTTGCCTATTTTATAATATTCATTTAAAAAAGGTCTGAATTTTTTTAATTTATAAAGATTGTCGGGTGAAATATCCGCATAACAGGATTTTTCAGCTTCATTTTTTAACTTTTTAATAAAAATCCGATTACCGATAGCGCTTGTCGACATAAACAACGCGCCTGTTTTCATTTCATAAGATTGTTTGGCAAAATTAATTGACTGTTCAAGTGCTCCAACAAAAAAAATAACTTGAATTTTCAGGTCCCTTAATCGTAATAAAATATTTGTAAAATCCTTCCTATCAGCCTCAACACTTCTAAAATAATCTACTTTTGCTCCGTTTTTCCTTATTGTTTCAGCAAAACTTTCTGCTGATTTTAAAAAATCCATTACCCCTTCAGAATAAACAACCGCATAATGTCTCCTGTCAAGTATTGCTACTGCAAATCTTGCAAGGTCACTGGATAATTGCTCTTCACTCGGGCAAACCCGGAAAACATTGCTTTTATTCAGATAATTAAATTCAATAAAATCCTTTGAAATTGAAATCAAAGGTATATCTGTAATTTCATCTATTACTTTTCTATGTTTTTCATTAAAACATCCAATTACAGCAAGCAAATTGGATGTGTTTTTTATTTCGTTTATTACATTTTCATTATTTTCGTCAAAAAAAACATTTTCTATCTGTCCATCTATAGCATTTTCATCTTTTATGTTTAATGATAATTCAAGTCCGGTATAAAGAGAATCTATAGATGCATTTACAGAATTGCCAAGAAAACCAATATAATATGTTTCATTTGCAGCAATAGTTAAAGTCAAAACCATTATTAAACTGATTAAAAATAAAAGTTTCTTTGACACATCTTTCTCCATATCTCATTTTTATATATAGTATAATAATATAATAAGATTGTCAAGAACGGCAAGAAATTGTTAATGCCTTAAAACCGCAATAGAAAATATTGAAAGAGCCGTTTTCTATTTTATAATATAGATAAATTTTATTTTCAAGAATCATCCACCGGGTGAAATTTATTACAAAAAAATAACTGATATTCAACCACTGCAGAGTTGTTTTGTTACAATGTTATATAATAAAACCCCTTCTGGGTTAATAATAACAATTCCTGAGGAATTGAATAATAATAGCCACCGATGAAACTGGTAGAATAAAAAAAACATCAACCCCGAAGGGGTTAAATAATTATTTCATTTTTTATTTAAGATAACCGGAGAGAAATGAAGTGTAATC
>FWPV01012833.1_pt1 | contig 10472 bp, 10 predicted proteins | sample 2228371 | NCBI WGS metagenome assembly FWPV01 (sample SAMEA103939776, study PRJEB20133) | metagenome
CTCATGATGAGTCCCTCCTTTCAATTCTTCACCCTTCAATGCCTCTCTACGCTCAGACCCCAACCCCGTGTCCCTCCCCAGCCACGGGGATGGATCCCGATCCATTCACCTGGGCCAGCCTCTCCGCGGACATGAAGCGCCCCGTGCGAGGCAAGAGCGCCAGGTTCACGTGCGCCCCCCCCTTGCGTCGGCGCGAGGGTAGCGGCGTGCCCGTTCAGCGGGCCAGGACGAACAGCTGGAGGGCCGCCGCGCCGAGGATCACCGCCAGCAGCAGCGCGATCACGATGGTCGTGGCCGGTCTCACCGCCGGAACCGTACCTGGACCGGGGTGCCGGTGCCCCGGTCGCCGTCGTCGGGCTCGCCGAGGTGGACGGCGTCGCCGGGGTGGAGGCCCAGCTCGGCGGCCGCCGCATGCCGGTCGAAGGCCAGCATGAGCAGGCCGTACCCGTCGAGGACCAGCCCGAGCTGGCCCGGCCGCAGCTCGGCGGCCGACGAGACCCGCACGGCGGTCCGCACGGTGTCGTGGAACCGGACCCGGACCCGCTCCCCGAGGTGCTCCACGTCGTCGGGTCCGGCGTTGAGCTGGACGTTGCCGAACCGGTCGACCCACAGCACCTCGGTGGCCAGCTCGGCGCCCTCGTGGCGGCAGATGGGGACGACCCCGGGGAGCAGGGAGTGCACGTCGATCACTGGGCCCAGTTCGGTGAGCTCACCGCCGTTGCACAGGTGGGCCGCCGCGGGTGCGAACACGTCCCGGGCCGGCAGCGACGCGCCCGGCGAGGGCAGCAGGATCGCCTCGCTCGAGATCTCGACGGCCCGCTCGGCCCCACCGGCCATGGCGACCGCCGGAGCGAGCAGCCCGTTGTCGGGCCCGAGGAGGATGCCCTCGCCACCCGCCACCTCGACCGCAACCGGCCGGCGACCGACCGGGTCGACCAGTGCGAGCACCACCCCGGCCGGCAGGTACTGCACGCTGCGCGCCAGGGCCAGGGAGCCGCCGCGCACATCGCGGGCGTCGATGCCATGGGTGAGATCCACCACCGACACGTGGGGGGCGAGGTCCCGCAGCACGGCCTTGACCACGCCGACGCCTTCGTCGTCGAGACCCAGATCGGACAGGAACGAGAGGCTGTCGTAGCGCCGGCCCATGACGCTGCGACGCTAGCGGCGCCGGGGCAGATCCCAGCGGCCCGACGCGACGAGCCTGGTCTGGCCACCGCCCCTGAGCAACGCCCCGAGCACCGCCCCGAAAATAGGTCAGGGCTGGTGCCGACCCCCCGGCGGCACCAGCCCTGGTGCTTGGCGCTCGGTGGGGCCGGGACCCCCAGCCTCCCGGCCTCGCACGGCTCGCCAAAGCCTTCCTGTGGCATCCGGCACGCCGGAGCGGCCGCATGGTACGCCCACCGGGCGCCCCGAGAAAAGTGGCAGTTCGGTGACAGCGCCCGATGGCCGGGGTCAGCCGAGTTCGCGCGCCCGTGCCGTGGCGGCCGACACAGCGTCCAGGAACGCAGCGCGGACCGCCGCCCGCTCCAGGGCGTGGAGCCCGGCCGCCGTCGTCCCGCCGGGCGAGGTGACCGCGGCACGCAGGGCCTCGGGGCTGTCGCCGGTCTCGGCCAGCAGCCGGGCCGATCCCACCAGCAGCTGGACGGTGAGCGCCCGGGCGACGTCGCGGGGCAGGCCGGCCAGCACCCCGCCCTCGATGAGCGCTTCGGCGACCAGGCACACGTAGGCCGGACCCGAGCCGGACAGCCCGGTCACCGCATCCAGCAGCGGCTCGGCCACCCGGACCACGGTGCCCACCGAGCCGAGCACGGCTTCGGCCCAGGCCAGGTCGTCGGGGCCGGCCGCCGAACCAGGGGCGATGGCCGAGGCCGCTGCGCCCACCAGCGCCGGGGTGTTGGGCATGGCCCGGACCACCGCGGTCCCGGGCTCGAGGGCCGCCTCGATGGTCGCGATGGTCACGCCGGCGGCGATGGACAGCACCCGGCGCACCCCTGCGCCGGCGAGCGCCTCGCACACCTGCCGGACGTCGGCCGGCTTGACCGCGACGACCGCGGCCAGGACCGGACCGTCGAGCGAGCCGAGCACGGTCACACCCGGGAACCGCTCGGCCAGGACCTCCCGCCGGCGCTCGTCGACCTCGACCACCGCCAGGGACCCGGCACGACCACCGGCGAGGAGACCTCCGAGGAGCGCCTCGCCCATGCGCCCACCGCCGACGATCACCAGGTCGTAGCTCACCGGCGCGGACGCTACCCGGCACACCGCCGCCGGCGCGCGTGACGGCCGGGGATGACCGGACCGGTCACCGACTTCCCCGATCGGCGCCCGCCCCGGCCGCCCCGGCCGACACACCCAACATACGTCGATTGAGCATGGAAATCAATGAAATTGCACCAAAAGACCTAATCGTCCTTGAAGCGGGAGGCAAAGCCGATACGCAGGGCCGGCCGGAAGCACTGCTCGACGTAGGCGAACATCGAACCGATGATGCGGTCGAGTTCGGCCTCGTCGAGGGCTGCGAGCGGCAGGTGGCCGGCCAGGAACACCGCGTCCTCGTCGCCGATGCAGAACTGCGCGCCCACGAGCTTGCGGTTGCGGCGCAGCAGGTGCTCGTAGAACTCGGCGTGGTTCTCCTCGGGCGCCGGCATCACGTACGTCTCGTAGTGGAGCGTGCGCTGGCCGAGGGTGAACCAGATGGTGGTGACGTCCTTCTCCTCGCCCCGCAGGCGCACGTACCAGCGGCGGCTGCCGGGCTCCCCCCGGTCGACGGCGGTGAGCAGCGGGTTCCGTTCGAGCTCGGCCGCCAGCCACCGGTCGATCCGGGCTTCGAGCTCGTCGAGCACGGGGTCGGGGACGAGATCGCTCATGTCCGACCGCCTCCCTGGGGGCAGGCCACGAGTGCGCCGGCCGACAGGTCGGCGTAGAGCCGGCGCAGCCGGGCGGCCGCCACCGGCCAGGTGTAGCCACGGGCCCGGCTCGCCGCCGCCCGGCCCATCCGGGCGGCCAGCACCGGATCGGCGAGGAGGGTGGCCACGTGACCGGCGAACACCGCCGGGTCGCGGCCCTCGACCAGCAGGCCGGTGGTGCCGTGGTCGACCAGCGTGCGCAGCCCACCGACCGCCGAGGCCACCACCGGCACCCCGCAGGCGGCGGCCTCCAGGGCGACCAGGCCGAACGACTCCGACCGGCTGGGCACCAGGCACACGTCGGCGGCCCGGTACCACGACGACAGCAGATGGTGGGGCTGCGGGGGCACGAACCTGACCCGGTGGCCGAGCCCGAGCTGGTCGACCAGCCGGTGCACCCGGGCCACCTCCCCGCCCCCGTCCGGGCCGCTTGCCCCGCCGATCACCACGAGCACGGCGTCGCGCCGGGGCAGCAGCGCCAACGCCTGCACGGCGACGTCGAGGCCCTTGAGCGGCTGGATGCGACCGACGAACAGCAGGACCGGGTGGTCCCCCAGCCCGAGGGCCCGCCGGGCGCCGGAACGGTCACCGGGCGAGAAGAACGCGTGGAGCACGCCGGGGGCGACGATCTCCAGCCGGCCGGGGGGCTCCCCGTACAGGCGGCGGACCTGGGCGGCCTCCTCGGTGCAGCTCACGCACACGACGTCGGTGCAGCCGAGGACCGCGGCCTCCTCCCGATCACGCCGGGCCGGCTCGGGATCGCCCGACTCGGCCTTGACCCGGGCGAGGGTGTGGAAGGTGGTCACCAACGGGAGCCCGAGCTCGTGCTTGAGCCGGTGACCGGCGACGCCCGACAGCCAGTAGTTGGCGTGGAGCACGTCGGCGCCCGGCCCGGCAAGCAGGTGGGCGCGGACCCCGTCGGCGAAGCGGTCGACGACGTCGGGCAGGCGCTCCTTGGGCAGGTCGGGGTCGCCGGCGTCGATGTGGACGACCCGGAACCCCGGCTCCACCCGGACCTCGTCGGGCTGGCGCAGCGCCGAGCGGCGCACGTAGGTCGTGCAGTCGAGACCGGCCTGTGCCAACGACGACACCAGTTCGCGCACGTAGACGTTCATCCCGCCCCCGTCACCCGAACCGGGCTGCTCGAGGGGGCTCGTGTGCATGGACAGGACCGCGACCCTCACCGGGAACGCCTCAACGCTCGGTCCCGGTCGGCGATTCCGCGGCCGCCCGCTCGGCCCGGAACGACCGGTAGATCCGGATCAGGGCCTGCTTCTGCTCGGGGGTGAGATCGGGGTCGTGGGCGATGGCCGACTCGAGGTCCTCCCGAGTGTGCTCGTGCGGCTCGAGGATGCCCGCCCGGACGTAGAGGGTCTCGGCCGAGATCCGCAGGGCCCGGGCGATCTGCTGGAGGATGTCGGCCGACGGTCGCCGCAACCCCCGCTCGATCTGGCTGAGGTACGGGTTGGAGATGCCCGACAGCTCGGACAGCTTGCGCAACGAGAGCTGGCCGAGCCGGCGCTGGTCGCGGATGAACGCCCCCAGGTCGACCCAGCGTCCCTCACCCGTCTCCTTCACGGGGGCCGAGGCTACCGGCAGCACCCCGGACCGCACGGTCCTGGCGTGCGGGGCGCACGGCCGGCACGCCCTACGACAGCAGCGTGTCGACCGTGGCCTCACCCTCGCGGTAGCGGCGGGTGAGCTCGGCCGAGAGCGCATCGAGGCGGTCGAGCACGACCCGCCGGCGGGCCGACACCGTCCGCTCGAGTTCGCTCAGCCCGCTCAGGCGCATGGCGAGCTCGGCATCGGAGAGTTCGGGCAGCGCCCCGAGCGTGGCGACGTCACAGACGGCGTCGAGCTCCTCGGTGAGCGTCGGATCGTCGGGCACCTCGAGCCGGGCCGGCGGCCGCCCGCTCGGCCGGGGGGTCGCGCCCCGGTCGCTCAGGGCCGCCGGGAGCGCAGCGACCAGCGTGTCGAGATCCGACGGCGGCTGTCCGGTGGCCCGGCGGGCCAGTTCGGCCTCGACGATCTCCAGGCGGCCCTGGACCAGCCGGCGCAGGTAGGACAGCGCGTCCTCGACCTCCTGACACTCACGGCGCAGCGCCCGCAGCCGCCCGAGTTCCAGCGCCGTCACATCACCCAGGTAGTCGGCGTCGGCGATGCGCTGGAAGGCGGTGAGGTCCACGGGCAACCGAGCGTAGTCACCCGACGCCGTCACCCCCCGGACACCGGGGGCAGGACGGCCACCTCGTCGGCGGCCCCGACCGGGGTGTCCCCGTCGGCCGGCTCGCCGTTCACCCACACCTTGCAGGTGGCGAGCACCTCCCCGAAGCGCTCGCCGTACCGGGCCCGGGCCGCCGCGAGCACGTCAGCCACGGTCGCCCCCTCGATCACGTCGCGGCCGGTGCCGGCGGCATCCCGGGCGGCAGCGAAGAGCCGCAGCGTCGCCATGGCCGACCACGATAGGGCCGCTCGGGGTACGGTCCCCCGCCGTGCCTGCGCCTCCCACCCGCGTGCTGCTGGTGCGCCACGGCCAGTCCACCTGGAACGCGGACGGCCGCTGGCAGGGCCATGCCGACCCACCCCTGTCCCCGCTCGGGATCGCCCAGGCCCGCGCGGCGGTGGCAGCGGTCGGCACGATCGACGGCCTGGTGTCGAGCGACCTGGTCCGGGCCCGCCAGACGGCGGCGATCCTGGCCGACGGGCTCGGTCTGGGTCCCGTGCTGGTCGACCCCCGCCTGCGGGAGCGGGACGCCGGGGAGTGGACCGGGCTGACCCGCAGCGAGATCGACGAGCGCTTCCCGGGCTACCTGGCGACCGGCCGCCGGCCGCCCGGGTTCGAGCTGGACCACGGGGTGCTCGGGCGTGTGCGCGCTGCGCTGGCCGACCTGCACGAACGCTGGAGCGGGGGCACGGTGCTGGCGGTGGCCCACGGCGGCGTGATCCGCACACTGACCCGGGCGCTGGGGGGACTCGAGGGCGTGGTCCCGAACCTCGGCGGGCGGTGGTTCGACGTCCACGACTCGTGGATCTCCCTCGGGGACGAGGTGCTGCTGGCCGATCCGGCCCGGGTCGAGACCACCAGGCCGGACCAGCTCTAGGCGCGTCGAGGCGCGCCGGCGCGATCAGCCCCGGTAGCGGTTGGTGATCGGCAGCCGCCGGTCCTTGCCGAACGCCTTGGACGTCACCCGCACCCCGGGGGGGCTCTGGCGACGCTTGTACTCGGCCAGGTCCACCAGCCGGGCGATCCGTCGCACCAGTTCCGGGTCGTGCCCGTCGGCGATCAGCTCGGCGACCGTCCGGTCACGCTCCACGTACGCCTCGAGCAGCGGGTCGAGCAGCTCGTAGGGCGGCAGGCTCTGGTCGTCGCGCTGGTCGGGACGCAGCTCCGCCGACGGGGGCTTGACCAGCACCGCAGCGGGAATCACCTCCCGCCCGGCCCGCTCGTTCACGAACCGGGACAGCCGGTACACGTCGGTCTTCAGCACGTCCTTGATGACCGCGTACCCGCCGGCCGAGTCGCCGTAGAGCGTGGAGTAGCCCACCGCCACCTCGCTCTTGTTGCCGGTGGTCAGCACCAGCCACCCGAACTTGTTCGACAGGGCCATGAGGATCACACCCCGGATGCGGCTCTGGATGTTCTCCTCGGTCAGGTCGGGGGCACGACCCTCGAACGAGGGGGCGAGCATCTCGAGCAGCGCTGCGTGCGCCGGTTCGATGGGGATCGTGCGGTACTCGATCCCCAGCGCCCGGCACAGGGCCACGGCGTCGGCCACGGAACCCTCGCTCGAGAACCGCGACGGCATGAGCACGCCGTGCACGCGCTCGGCGCCGACGGCGTCGACGGCGATGCAGGCGACCAGCGAGGAGTCGATCCCACCGGACAGGCCGATCACCACGTCGGTGAACCCGTTCTTGCGTAGATAGTCACGGGTGCCGAGCACCAGCGCGGCGTGGACCTCGGCGAGCGGGTCGAGCGGCGCCACGGGCGCCGGCGCCGCCGACGGAGGTCGGGTGGGCGGACGCTCGCTCACCTCGACGACGGGCAGGTCGGGTGCCCGCTCGCGGCCCCGGGGATCGAGCAGCCGCTTGCGGTAGACGGGGGGAACCGGAAGGTCCACCACCCGGACCGTCTCGGAGAACGACGGGGCCCGGTCGACGACGGTGCCCTCGGCGTCGATCACCATCGACCCGCCGTCGAACACCAGCTCATCCTGGCCACCGACCTGGTTCACGTAGACGATGGCGCAGGATGCGTCGGCGGCCCGGGTGGCCAGCATCCGTTCCCGATCCGCGCCCCGGCCGCGGAAGAAGGGGCTGGCGTTGAGGTTCACCACCACCTGGGCGCCGCCGGCGGCCTGCTGGGCGATGGGCCCGGTGGGGCTCCAGGCGTCCTCGCAGATCGACACCCCCACCCGGACGCCGGCGATGCTGTAGAGCTGCAGCGGCTCGGCGCCCGGCTCGAAGTAGCGCTCCTCGTCGAACACCGCGTAGTTGGGCAGCAGCCGCTTGCGGTACACACCCACCACCCGGCCACCGGCGCAGACCGCTGCGGCGTTGTGCAGGTCGCGGGCGGCGTCGACGAAGCCGACCACCGCCACGCACCGGCCGGTGGTGCCTGCGGCCACCCGGTCGAGCGCGGCTCGGTTGTCGGCGACGAAACCGGGCTTCAGCACGAGGTCCTCCGGCGGGTAGCCGGTGACTGCGAGCTCGGGGAAAACGGCCACGTCGGCCCCGGCGCGCTCGGCCTCGGCGAGGGCGGCGAGGATGCGGTCGGCGTTCCCGGACAGATCGCCCACCACCGGGTCGAGCTGGCACAACGCCACGCGCAGGTGGGTCATCGGGCACGAGCGTACCGATCGGGTGGGTCGACGATGCAGACTGCCCGACGCCATGGCCCTCCCCGACGCGCTCGACGACGCCATCGAGTTCTCCGCCGCACCCGCAGCGGTGCGGGTGGCGATCGAACGGCTCGAGACCGCCGCGCCCGGGTCGCTCGACCGGCTGCTCGCCGACCCGGCCCTGCTCGCCGCAGTCGTGGCCGTCACCGGCGCCAGCCGCGCCCTGACCGAGCGGCTCGTGGCCGATCCGGACGCCCTCGAGGTGCTCGCCGCGCTCGACACCCGCACCCCGCCGGTCGCCGACACCGTCGAGGCCCTGCGCCGCTGGAAAGAGCGCGAGGAGCTGCGCGTTGCGGCGCGCGATCTGCTCGGGCTCGACCCGTTCGAGGCCTCGCTGTCGGCGATCTCGGCGATGGCCCGCGACGTGGTGGTCGGTGCGCACCGCCTGGTCGAGGTGGAGGGGCGGCTGGCCACCATCGCCATGGGCAAGTTCGGCGGCGACGAGCTCAACTACTCGAGCGACATCGACGTGATGTTCGTCGGCGAGGGTGATCAGACCGCCCTGCAGCGGGCCGCCCGCCGGATCATGGAGGTGGTCCGGCCGTGCTACCGCATCGACGCCAACCTGCGCCCCCAGGGGCGCGACGGCCCGCTGGTCCGTTCCGTGGCGTCCTACGACGCCTACTGGCAGCGCTGGGCCGAACCGTGGGAGTTCCAGGCACTGCTCAAGGCCGTGCCGGTCGCCGGTGACCCGGCGGTCGGCGCTGCGTTCCACGAACGGGCCCAGGACCGCCTGTGGGGCCGGGCGTTCTCGGCCGACGACCTCCGCTCGCTGCGACACATGAAGGCACGGGTCGAAGCCGAACTGGCCCGCAAGGGGCTGACCGACCGGGAGGTCAAGCGGGGCCGTGGCGGGATCCGCGACATCGAGTTCTCGATCCAGCTGCTCCAGCTCGTCCACGGCCGGCACGACCCGGCACTGCGCTCGCCCACCAGCCTGATCGCCCTGGCCGAACTGGCCGCCGCCGGATACGTCGATGTCGACGACGCCGCCCCGCTCGCCGACGCCTACCGGTTCCTGCGCACGATCGAGCACCGGCTGCAGCTCATGGACCTGGCCCAGGTGCACGCCATGCCGGTGGACGAGCCGTCCCGTGACCGCATCGCCCGCAGCGCCGGGTACCGCGACGCGCCCACGCTGTCCGCGCTCGAGCAGCTCGACCGCGACCTCGCCCGTCACCAGGCCACGGTGCGGGCCATCCACGAGCGGCTCTACTTCCGGCCGATGCTCGAGGCGTTCACCGACCCGGAGCTCGGCGTGCTGAACCGGCCCGGGGCGCTCGAGGCCCGCCTGTCGGCGTTCGGCTTCGCCGACGCCCTGCGCACCAAGGCTGCGGTGCGGGATCTCACCCGCGGACTCACCCGCACCTCCCGGCTGATGCAGCAGATGTTGCCGCTGCTGTTGTCGTGGCTGTCGGAGTCGCCCGACCCCGATCTCGGGCTGCTGTGCCTGCGGAACCTGGCCGCCGACCACCAGCGGGCCGAGCAGCTCACCCGGTCGTTCCGGGAGTCGCCCGAGGCGGCCCGCCGGTTGTGCCTCATGATGGGCACCAGCCGCCTGGTCGCCGACGCCCTGCGCGAGCACCTCGACCTCGTGCCCCGCCTCCCCGACCCGGAACAGTTGCGGACCCAGCCCCGCGCCGTGCTGGTCGACAAGGCCCGCACCGCGGTGTCGTGGCGGGAGGACCTCGACGACCGGCAGGCCGGCCTGCGACGGTGGAAGGACCGCCACCTCGTCGGGGTGTACACCCGGGACCTGTTCGGTGACGCCGACGTGGCCGAGGTCGGGCATGACCTGACCCGGATCGCCGAGGCGGTCCTCGAAGTCGCCCTCGAGGCGCTCGCACCGCAGGTGCCGTTCGCGGTGATCGCCCTCGGCCGGTTCGGCGGCGCCGAGCTGTCGTACGCCAGCGACCTCGACGTGGTGTTCGTCTACGACGGCTCGACCGGGCAGGACTTCGCCGAGGCCGAGCGCGTGGCCCGGGGCCTGCTGCGGTTCATAAGCGGCGCCACGCCCGCCGCCCGCCTGTGGGACCTCGACGCCGACCTCCGCCCCGAGGGCCGGAAAGGGCCGCTCGCCCGCAGCCTGGAGGGCTATCAGCGCTACTTCCGCTCCTGGGCGCTGGTGTGGGAGCGCCAGGCGATGCTGCGCGCCCGGCCGGCGGCCGGCGACCTGCACGTGGCGCAGCGGTTCGTGGACCTGCTCGAGGAGTTCGTCTGGGAGCCGGGCCTGTCGGTGGACGACGAGCGCGAGATCCGCCGGCTGAAGGCCCGCATGGAGAAAGAGCGCATCCCCCCCGGCGAGGATCCCCAGTACCACCTCAAGCTCGGCCGGGGATCGCTGTCCGACGTCGAGTGGACCGCGCAGCTCCTGCAGCTGCGCCACCGGGTGCGGGGGCTCGGCACCGTGGCCACGCTGCGGGTGCTGGCCGAGGAGGGCCTGCTGGACCCAGCCGACCGGGACGTGCTGGTCGAGGCCTTCCGGTTCTGCGAGCGCACCCGGAACCGCCTCTACCTCGTGCGCAGCGGGCCCGGCGACGCGCTGCCGACCACACCCGAGCAGCTCCGCTGGCTGGCCCGGGCGCTGGACACCACCCCCCAGGCGCTGCGCGAGCAGTACCGGCGGGTCACCCGCCGGTCCCGGGCGGTGGTGGAGCGGCTG
>FWPV01016337.1_pt1 | contig 10470 bp, 10 predicted proteins | sample 2228371 | NCBI WGS metagenome assembly FWPV01 (sample SAMEA103939776, study PRJEB20133) | metagenome
GGCCTCCTCCGCACCGTGCGCTCGATCTCGGGCCCCAGCGTCCGGCGCGCCTGGCGCAGGTCGTACTCCGATTGCAGATTGAGCCAGAGCTCGGCCGACGTCCCGAAGTATGCTGCCAACCGCAAGGCGGTGTCGGCGGTGATCGACCGCTCCCCATGGACGATGGCGTGGATGCGGTTGGGCGGGACATGCAGGTCGCGGGCCAACGCGTTGATGCTCAGGCCGAGAGGCTTCATGAACTCCTCGGCCAGAATCTCCCCGGGATGGATTGGTTCGAGTGGCTGTGATTTCTTGGCCATGGCTTCCTCAGTGATAGTCGACGATCTCCACCTCATGCGCATCGCCGCCGCAAGGTAGAGCAGCTTCCGCCGGGCCACCCGTTCGATGGGCCGGAAGGGCGGCACGGGCTGGTCGGCGAACAGCGCCTCCGTATCCCGGCAGCGGAACGAGCGAATCAATCTTCAGTCTATTCCGGGGTGTGTATTCCGTCAAGCAGTATGGCCGGCGAAACCAGACCATCAGGGACGGCTGGGACAGCCCGGCGTGGCGCGAGCTTTAGCTTGCGGCGTCCCCACTCTTGGGGCCGGCTGGGACAGCCCCCAATTACCGACGCCCCGCGCCGCCCGCGCCGCCTGGACAGCGCTCCAGTTCGCGCCGCGCCTGCCGCGCGAACTCTTGCCAGTTGGCGGCCATCTTCCCGATTCCGTCGAACCGCTCCACCGCGATGCGGTATGCCGCGCAGGCTTCCGCCGTCCGTTTCCGGCCCCGTTCGGCGTTTCCAAGCACAAGCCAGGCGTAAGCGAAGCCGGGCTTGCGAATCGCCGGCAACTGGCCCGCCTCATCGAGAGCGCCGTACAAATCGATCGCCTTGCGGGCCTCGAGCACGGCCGCGGCGGGCATCCCGGCTTTTGTTTGCGCCCGCGCGTAATCGCGCGCGGCGACGGCCAGCCGTTCGCGGATGCGCGCATTGACCGGGTCGGCGGCGTGGCCGCGATCAAGCAGTTCCATCGCCCGGCGGTAGTACGGGACGGAAACGGCAACGCGGCCGGCGTATTCGTGCACCGCGGCCATCACCATCAAGTCGGCGGCGGCGTCGAGCCATACCTGCGGATTGTCGGGCATCTCCTTCAGAAGCCGGTCCGAAATGCGGAGCGCCCGAGTGGCGTGCTCCAGCGCTTCGCCGTACCGGTCCTGCACGGTGAGGATTTCGCCGATTCTGCGCTCGGTGTTGCCAACTGAGCGGAGCAGCCTGTGATTCGACGGCTCGCGCTCGTAAGCTGCCTGATACAACTCGCCCGCGGCGCGAAGCGCTTCCACTTTTTTCCGCCAGTCGCCGGAGGGAAGCGTGATCGCGTAGTCGAAGCGCGCCGTCGCCAGGGTCGAAATCGCTCTCGGATCCTCCGGCCGCGCGCGGCGATACCGTTGGGCGAAGGACACCGCACTCTCGGCGTAGCCGGCGGCCCTTTCCAGTTCGCCGCGCTGCTCGGCCTGCTCGGCCAGCCGGCAATTGAGGACCGCCATTTCGCGCCATACGTCCGGGTCATCCGGCGCGGCGGCGAGCGCGCGGTTCAGCAGGGCCGAAGCCCTGTCGAGATTCGCCCGCGCCGACTCGAAGTCGCCGAGGTTGCTGTAGAGCGGGTTGCCCTGAATCCTGGCCAGTTCGGCATACGCCGAGCCCAGTTCGCGCAGCAGAGGCGCGTCGCCGCTCGCGTCGCGGGAGACAGCCTCCAGATATGCCATGGCGCGCTCGACGAGCGTTTTGCGCAGCGGCAGCGTCGCCGGAATCGCCTCCATCCCTGGTTGGATCTCGAAGATCACCGCGCGGATCAGCTTGCGCGCATCGTCAAAGCGCCGCGCCTCGCGCCGCGCCTGAAGGACATACATGGAAGCCGACACGATCATGGCTAGGGCCAGCGCCACAGCCAACCCGCTCGCCGCCCGGTGGCGCCTCACAAAGCAACCCAATTTATAGGCAACGCTTGGCGCAGCCGCCCCCACCGGACGCCCTTCCAGGAACCGGCGAATGTCGGCTGCCAGAGCGGGCACCGAGGCGTACCTCCTCTCGCGTTCGCGCGCCAGCGCTTTGAGCGTAATCGCGTCAAGGTCGCGGGGGATGCCGCGCCGCACCGAACCCGGCGGCGCGAATTCCCCCTCCATCGCCCTGCGACACGCCTCGGCATATCCGCCGCCGGGCGGGCACTGCGGATTCCGCCCCGTCAAAAGTTCGTACAGCAGGACGCCCAATGAGTAAACGTCGGAGGCAAGCGTTAGCGGTTCGCCGCGAAACTGCTCCGGGCTGGCGCAGGCGAACGTCAACGGATGCATCACGGTGTCGGTGCCGGCGGGCTGTTCCTTTTCGAGCAGGCGCGCAATGCCGAAGTCGAGCACCTTCACCGCCCCTTCCGGGCTGACGAGAATATTCGCCGGCTTGAGATCGCGGTGCAGAATCAGCCGCTCGTGCGCATAACTCACCGCCGCGCACACTTCGAGGAAGATCTCGAGCCGCCGGCGCAGGCTCAGGTTGCGCTCCGCGCAGTGCTCGGTCACCGGCTGCCCCCCGGCGAGCTCCATCACTAAGTAACGCTGCCCCTGATGGAGCCCGCCATCCAGGAATCGAGCAATGTTCGGATGCTCGAGCTGTGCAAGAATCTGCCGTTCTTCGATGAACCGCCGCCGCGCTTCCCCCGGCAGTATCGGCCCGCCGGCGAACTTGATCGCCACCTGTTTGCGGACCTCGCCGTCCGCCCGCTCCGCCCGATAGACGACGCCCATCCCGCCGCGTCCAATCTCTTCGAGCAGGCGGTACGCGCCAACGATGACGCCCGGCCGCAGGGGGAGTTCGTCCGGCGGCACCAGGAATCCTTCGGAGGCGTCGAGAGCCTCCAGCAGGCTTTCGACCTCGACCCGTACACCGGCTTCGAGCGCATCAAGCAGCCGCGGGCGGAGTTCGGGCGCCGCATCCACGATGCGCGAGAACTCCTCCCGGATGTGATCCCAAGTCGCCGGGTCCACGGCGCCGCCCCCCTATGCTATGGCGCAAAAATCAACCCGCCTCGTCGCGCCGGGGCCTCAGCCGCCGCGCCAGCCAGGCTTTGGCCGCCGTCCAGTCCCGGCTGACCGACTGCGGCGAGCGGCCCAACACCCCCGCGGTCTCTTCAATGCTCAGTCCCAAAATGTAGCGCAGGTCGACGACGCGCGCCCGCTCGGGGTCCAGTTCAGCCAGTTCCTCGAGAGCGCCGTGCAAAGCCACGATGTCCAGGTCCGGCTCAAGTTGGATGGCGGCAAAAGCGTCCAGCGATTCCGGCTCCGATCCCGAGCCTCGTTTGACCGAGAGGCGCTTGCGCGCCTCGTCCACCAGAATCCTCCGCATGGCTGTCGCCGCAGCGCCATAGAAGTGCGCCCGGTTCTGCCAGTCCATCTGCTCTTGCCCGGCCAGCCGCAGGTAGGCCTCGTGCACCAGCGACGTGGTGTCCAAGATGTGCCCGCGCCGTTCATTTCGCATCAGCGCGCGGGCGATCGCCCGGATCTCCTGGTAGACCAGCCCGATGAGTTCATCACGCGCCGTGCCGTCTCCCGCGCCCCAACGCTTCAGCAATGCGGTAATCTCGGCCATTGGATCAGGTACTAGAAGCTCCAGGACGCGGGCGGTCTGTTCCCTCTGGCAATCCCCGAAAAAAAACCCGCCTCCTTACGCCATGACAAAGTAGCTGGGGATATTTTACACCACAGCCCGCCGCGTGCGCGCGTTTGTGGGCGTCGACTGCGCCCCGCTCACCGCCGCCGGTGTGAATTGTTTCGAAGGAAGGAGTCGGACCAATGACACGTCCCACATTGTTGCTCGCGCTACTGGGCTGCGCCTGCTTGGCGCAGGATCCATGGAGAACTTTCACAATTTTCGATCTCGAGCCGCTGTACGAAACCGGGCTGCGTGGGATCAACGACGCCGGGCATGCCGTCGGGTTCACCCGGCGGGTCGCACACCAGGACAGGGGTCTGATTGTCAGAAACGGCCGGCTCGAGGACTACCAGTATCCTGGGTTCGTGCAGACGTACTTCTCCGACATCAACAACCGGGGCGAGGTGGTAGGCCACGCCATCGCTCACGCCGTTTGGGTCCCGTTCGTCTTCCGCGACGGCGTCTTCAACCCGCTGCCGCCCGCGCCGAACCTCGAGATCCGGTCTGCCGCGGCCAACAACGACCAGGGCGACATCGTTGGAACCTGTTGGGTGCTCGGGAGCACACCTTACTCTAGCTACTCTGCCTCATATCTGCTCCGGAACGGAAAGTACACGATCATCCAGGTGCCGGGCGGGTCCAGCACGGTCGCTCTCGGAATCAACCGGGATACGGTGGTCGGCAGCTACCGGGACGCCGCCGACGCCATGCGCGGCTTCGTCCTTAGAAACGGGCAGTTCCAGGATCTAGTCTATCCCGGCGCGACCCTCACTGAGGCTAACGGCATCAACGAGAGGGGCGATATCGTGGGGCAGTACTCGATCACCGACCCCGGAACTAACCAGACCCTCGATGCCGGTGCGTTCCTGTACCGGGACGGGCAATTCACCAGGATCAAGCTGCCGCGAACCAATTCGAATAGCCTTTCCGACATCAATAATCGCGGGGACGCAGTCGGTTCCTACCGGTCCAGGACGACGTATATCCCGGAGGGTGGGACGGGCATGATTGTCCATCTGGGCAGATAGGCCTTCCCGCCATGCCGGGGAGCGTGACTGGGGGCCGACTGGGCCGACTGGGGGGCCGACTGGGACAGCCTGATCTGGCACTTTCGCGAATTTCGCGAAGGTGTCAGACAGGTCTGCTGTTTTCTTGCCTTTTGCGAAAACGCCACATCAGGCCGTCCGCATCAGCCGCCATCAGCCCCCAAGCCCCACTCAGGGGATGCGAGAGCCTTCGGGCTGTAAGCGCGCCGCTTCCAGCACTCCGCTGTGCGGGCCGCCGCGCGACGCCGGAGCGCCGATGGCGGCAAGCTCCTGCATGTGCCGGGCAGAGAGCGCGCGATTGAAAACCGCCACGCCCCCGATGTAGCCCGTGAAGCCGACATTGCGGCTGGTGTGAAGGGCCCGCCCTGCGTGGCGTCCGGAGGGGAATACAGATCATGAGGAAACCAGAAAGGATTGACTTTCAGCCGCACCAGGTGGGGAACGCCCACCGGACGGAATTTCCCGGTGGCGTCTTTTTGCAGCGTCACCTGCACTTCGGTAAAAGGGTAGCGGCGCAATTCCACCCGCGTTTCGGGCGTTTCAGAGAGAACTTTGCGCTCCAGCCAGCGCTTTTCGGGCGGTGAATAATGCTGATCCGGCGGAAAATCTGGATCTTCTCCTTCCTGCAAGCCCGGGATCTCGTGCAGCCGCGCCTGCAGCCAGGCCCGGTACACCCAACGGTAAAAGCGGTGTTCGCGGGGGTCGCTGATCCAGTATTCCTCCGCCACCCCGTTCAGGTAAGCGGTGACGGTGTTGCGGCGGTTGTCAAAGACAAAGCCGGCGGCAGTCCAGGCGCCGTCGATCTCTTCGGGCTTCGCGCCAGGCGGAACGGTGGCCATGACGCCTGGCGTAACAGCGAGATGGTGCGCGTATTTATCGCCGAAAGAGCCGGCTCCATTTTCGGAAACATGGGCGGCGACCCCGCCCGGATTGGGTGCCAGGCCAGCAAAAAGCGCATATTGGCGCTGTCAGCGTTCGACCCGCACTACCGGCTTGTCCGCGGACGGCAAGTCGGTTCCTTCGTGCCAGATGCCGGCCAAGGCATGCACGCCGCTGCGCCGCACCAGCCACACCATCATCGAGACGGACCGGTTGGGGCCTTTGCAGTCCAGTCCGGAGCCGTGCAGGCGCGCCCGCGGCACGAGCAGGCAGGGGCGGAAATCCCGTGATGGCTCCTCGCGGATCTCGATGGCGTTGCCAAAGGGTCCCCGTCCGAGCAGCGGGAAATCGGCGTAGGTGGCCGGGCGCCCTTCTTGCCAGTATTCCCGGACATAATTCAGGGCGTCGAGCCGGAAATCCCATGGGCTTCCAGGAGGTTGGTGGGCGTCGAACCGCCCGCCGGCGTCGCGATGCACAAAGTCCCACAGCGCGACAAAGCCAGGGATGCGTTTGACTGCATCCACACGCCGCCGATATTCCGCCCGATGGTCTCCTGCGAGCTCCTGCCCCGCACCCGGCGAGGCAAAGCCAGGGAAGACGAACAGCAGCACTGCGGCTGCCCAAACTGGCGATTTCCAGCCAAGCAGCTTGCCCATCATCTCCTGAGGATACAAGATCCGCCGCCGCGTGCCGTGTGGACGGGGCCGGCTGGGGCCGGCTGGGCCGTCTGGGGCCGGCTGGGACAGCCTGATCTGGCACTTTCGCAAATTGCACGAAAGTGTCAGACGGCTCTGCTACTTTCGTGAATTCCGCCGTTTTGCGCTCGCTGGATCGAGGGTTTTCGCACTGGCAAGTCCCATCTGCCCCATGAACGTCAGGATCGGCTCTCAGATCGCTTCCGATCGACGGCGTCCCTGGAGGGCCGGGCCGCCCCGTTCCGGCGGCGCAACGAGGGTAATGATTGCGCTCAAGCCTCCATTGGCCCACCGTTCCTGGGAATGTGACTTTCACAGCGGCGCCCATGGAAGAAATTTTCGAAGGTGTCAGACAGGTCTGCTGTTTTCGTGACTTTTGCGTAAGTGCCACATCAGGCCGTCCCCATCAGTCCTCCTGTTTTCGCGCCTTTAGCGAAAGCGCCACATCAGGCCGGCCCCATCAATCCCAGGCGCGCCCGCCCCGGACCGGACCTGACACAAATCTGGGCGTTGGGTTCCAGTCACCGGATTCCGGGCTTCCAAGTGATTGAACAGGCTGGATGATCGCTTCCCCGGAATTAGGGGCGTTGGGTTCCAGTCACCGGATTGTCACCTGATTCCCGTTCAATTAAGGCACTCCGAAATCGGACTACGGCTTCCCCAGTAACGCTTTGATCGCGGCGAAATCGAGCTGGTTGGAGATCGAGTCGCGGAAGCGCCGTTCCCAGGCCGGCGGGTTCTCCATGTCCCGGATGCTAAGCGTGATCACGATGGACTGGGGGATATGGTGCGGCAACCTTCGGTCAAAGTAGCCGGCGTTGACAAAGACCAGATGGTAATCGCCGTCACGGAACTTGACCTGAGGATTGTCCGGATCCGCAGGGAACAGCGGAAGAAGCTCGGACACGGGGCGGTTGAGTTCAGCCTCCGTAGAGTTCTTCAGATAAGCATCCACGGCGCGGATGTAGCCGGTCATCATCCGCACGAATTGCGCTAGCGATTCGGCGCTCCTGGCGCCCGGAGTCCCGGCGTTGGCGCGGTAAGCCTCTGTTTCGCGGGATTGATAGGTTTCTAATTCTCCCCTGAATTGCCTCAGGTACTCGCGGCGGGTGACGTAGCTGACCAGCGGCTTCTCCCCGGGGCCCACAAGAAGGAATTGTTGTGTCGGGGCCCCGCTGCTGTCCCTCCGCGAAGCCTTCACGTACCGTTCGATTCCCCGGTAGCGATCATGCACGCTTGGCGCCTGGTAAACCGGCTGGCCGTTGATATGATAGCGGCCATTTGGGCCGGCATTGAGCTTGATTTCGCCCCCGGATACGAGAATTGTGGGCGGGGCAACCTCAACCAGCATTGGCAATTGGTTCACATCGGCCTCGATCCAGACTCCGCTTTCGCTGCTCTCCGCCAGGCGGTTGGCGCTCGTGCAGTAGAATCCGGTGTGTCCGATGTAAAGGGAGTAGCCGAACAGGTTTCTGGGGTCGGCCGGGTCCGGGGTGGAGAAATGCAAGTACTTGGTGAAGTAGGCCATTCCCCCTCTGGGTTCGGGGTAGGCGGCCTGCAGGAGGGCTAGCAACTTGTCCAGAATGGCGCCGGCCGCCGCCCTGTTGTAGCTCCCGGGCGGAGCCTTGAACTGGCCGCCCCCTCTGTATCCCGCCCGCGCTTTCCATGCGCCCGGGTGATCACTCAGGTCGGGATTAGGACACGGCGTCTGCGCATGCGCGGATAGCGCCAGCGCAACAGCCGCCAAGCACGATAGCGGGCCCCTCAGTGTCATGAGAGTGATTATAAGGAAATCGGGGACGGGCAGCGCAAGTCCCCTGCCCCACGATTTCGTTGGACACTGATTTGAAGCGAAGGAGAATCAGCATGTCCCACTCGAAGAATCCATTGTCCGGGGGCGCGCCAGGGACCGGAGGGCGAGCGACGCGGCCCCGGAAACCCATGGCGGCGGCAGGGGCTGCTGGCCGGCCAAGCGCAAGATGAGCGTCGTGCTCGAGCTGCTCCGCGGCGCCGATCTGGAGTCGGCGAGCCGCAAGTACGGCGTCACGGCGGCCACTCTGTCCGAATGGCGCGAGGCCTTCCTGGCTGCCGGCGAAGAGGGGCTCAAGATCCGCCAGGAAGACCTTGTCGACGAGCAGGGCCGCCGCATGAAGTCGGTCATCGCCGAGCTGGCGATGGAGAATGAGTTGTTGCGCGAGCGCATCCGGCGCATGGAGGACGAGAAGCCTTTTCTGCGATGGAGGTCTCGGGCGTGAGCCGCGCCCGGTCCGCCTTTTACGAGCGCTGCCGCCGCCAGGCCGTGCTGCGCAGGCCAAACACGGCTGGGGGCCGGCTGGGGGCCGGCTGGGGCCGGCTGGGACAGCCTGATCTGGCACTTTGGCAAATTTCACGAAAGTGTCAGACGGCTCTGCTACTTTCGTGAATTTCCCCGTTTTGCGCTCGCTGGATCGAGGGTTTTCGCACTGGCAAGTCCGATCTGCCCCATGTCCGTCAGAATCGGCTCCCAGATCGCCTCCGATCGACGGCGTCCCTGGAGGGCCGGGCCGCCCCGTTCCGGCGGCGCAACGAGGGTAATGATTGCGCTCAAGCTTCTATTGGCCCACCGTTCCTTCGAAGTTGACTTCCACAGCGGCGCCCATGGCGGAAATTTCCGAAGGTGTCAGACAAGTCTGCTGTTTTCGCGCCTTTTGCGAAGGCGGCACATCAGGCCGTCCTCATCAGTCCCATCAGTCGAGGCCGTCCTCATCAGTCGTCCTCATCAGTCCTCATCAGTCCCGGGCCACCGGGCTTAGATGTCGAACTGCCGTATCCGGTCCGCTGGTAAACTGAAAGTTGAGGTGCTCAATGGGACGCGAATCCGTGATTGTGAGCGATCCGGAGATCCTGGGCGGCACGCCGTGCTTCCGGGGGACGCGTGTGCCGGTCGATACGCTTATCGACTACCTCGAGGCCGGCGACACCTTGGATGAGTTTCTGGATAACTTTCCATCCGTGACCCGCGAGGCTGCCATCGCGGCCTTGGAAGAAGCGAAGGCCCTCCTCACCCGCCTGCGATGAAGATTCTCATTGATGAGAGCCTGCCGAAAAATATTGTCGGACACCTCCAAGGTCACGAGTGCCGGACCGTTGTCGAATGCGGTTGGTCGGGGAAGAAGAACGGCGAGTTGTTGGTCCTGGCCGATCCGCAGTTTGATGTCCTGCTGACGCTCGACAAGAACCTACCCTTCCAACAAGACCTCGGCTCGGTGCGGATTGCGGTTCTGATCATTCATGCCCGCTCGAGCCGGATCCAGGACCTGCTCCCGGTCATTCCGGAATGCCTGATTGCGCTCGAGAGCATCCGGCCCGGGCAAGTCCTTCGCGTCGGCAATCTTAACCCCCGGTGAAGGCCTCGGGACTCGCCTCTCTCCAACTCACATAGACGCGACGCCTGCCGGGGGCGACTGGGACCGGCTGATCTGGCACTTTCGCAAATTTCACGAAAGTGTTAGACGGCTCTGCTACTTTCGTAAATTGCGCTGTTTTGCCCTAGCCGGTTCGAGGGCTTTCGCACTGGCAAGTCCCATCTGCCCTATGACCGTCAGAATCGGCTCCCAGATCGCCTCCGATCGACGGCGTCCGTGGAGGACTGGGGTTGCTCCGTTGCGGGGGCGCCCATGTCGCGAATTTTTCAAAGAGTCAGACAGGTCTGCTGTTTTCGCCCAATTTGCGAAAGTGCCACATCAGGCGGTCCCCTTCAGCCCCTTCCCTCTGATCACGCGGCTCCGCAGCGGCGAGTTCCGCGCGATGCCGCGCGCCAGCTCAAGAAGCCCATCAGGCTGCTAGCCTTCCGCGTCCGCCTGCAATCGCCAGGCGATCTTGCGGAAGAGGAACTGACGGTGCGAGCTCGCCGGCTCCCAGCCGAAGACCTTGCGATGCTCCTCGCGCAACGCCGGCACGTTCATCGCGGCAAGGGCTGCGATCCGGTCCTGAAGCGTCTTCTTCATGCGTCAACCTCACTCACATGAAGGCTCTCCGGGCGCGGGTTATCAAGTTCTCTCTTGACGGATTCGGAGGCATCTCCGGAGGCTGCTTCGATCCTCCGGGCGCGGCGGGAGCGCTGGTAGGCGATGGCGAGCAGCCGGGCAATCTCGGCGACAGCATCGCAGGTGGTGCGATCTCGGAAATCCATGGG
>FWPV01014785.1_pt1 | contig 10468 bp, 7 predicted proteins | sample 2228371 | NCBI WGS metagenome assembly FWPV01 (sample SAMEA103939776, study PRJEB20133) | metagenome
TCATTGCGAGGAGCGAAGCGACGAAGCAATCTTTGGAGATTGCCGCGCTCCCTGCGGTCGCTCGCAATGACATCCAAAGGAATTTGAAAAGAGGGAGCGACGCATTGGCTGTCTTACAAGAGACGATCCAAAACCTGCCCCCTCAACCATGCGGGTGGGACGAGCGTCGTCGTGCCTCTTTAGGCGACAGTAACCGTGTCCCACCCGCCCCTTCTTCGCGGCGTTTGATTTTTTTCAAAAATCGCGAAGAGGGGACGAGCAGGCGAATGTCTTAAAGGACGAAAGTTTGTGTGTCCCCTCAACTTTTCAAATTGTCCCGGTCCACGATGGGTTTGGGACGAAACTGTCCCGCGGTTGCGGGACGAAGGCCAGCTGAGCTGGCCAAAGGAGGGGAGAGATGGCGCGAGTGATTGGTATCAGGCACCGGGTGAAGAGGACCGCTGAAGGTGAAGCCCGGCCGACCCAGGTCGTGATTCTGGAAGATGGCCAAGTCCGGACAATGGACCTTGAGGACGATGACGCCGAACTGGACTTTGTCTTGGGCAAGTTCCCAGTGAAGTTCCGTCCGGCAATCGATTCGGACGACATTTCCGGCTTCCCGGTCCGCCACCTCAAATGGCGTAAGGTGAAGAAGGACGAGGTGCCTTCCCACCTGCCGCAGAACCTTCTGCGCCAGGAGGGCAAGATTCTCTACATCGCCACCCGTCTTCCGACCGACTACGACGGGCTTCGGGCTGGCGACACGGTTGCCATGGTCCTTGGCGGTTCGGGCGACCGGCTAGCCTTTGCCCTTTCCCGCCGGGCCGAGGAATTGGGAGGTGGGACAAAGGTCTTGCGTCTTCCGCCCTTCGTCCTCAAAGGCAAGCGCGCCCGCGACAAGGACGAGGACGCCCTGACGCTCGCCGAACTTTGCCAGAACGAGCCGGCGCTCTTTCAGGAAGTGACCCGGCGCGACCGCGACCTGATCCGGCTTACCGAGGTCTGGCGCGAGCGGACAGACGTCATGAAGGAGCGGATCGCCTGCGAACAGCGCCTCTACCAGCACCTCGTCGGCGCAATCTTCTGCTCGGAAGGCGGGCGCTATCCAGAAGGCGCGATCGAACAGTTCTTCGAGGCCAGGAAGGCCTCGGATACGATTCTTCAGACGCTCGTCCGCGAGGAAAAGTTTCGTGAGCAGGATCTTGTGAAGATTCTGAAGTCGCTTCCTGTTTACAATGAACTTTTCGTGCCGATTGAGGGCGTTGGGCCAATGATCGCAGCTCGGCTGATTGTGGCAATCGGCGACATTCGCCGCTTCGCGACCGACGCCAAACTCAAGGCCTTCTGCGGTGTTCATGTCTTGGAAGATGGCCGGTTTGCCCGGAAGCGTTCGGGCGCGGTGGCCAACTGGCATCCTGAGGCGCGCCAAGCCCTCTATCTGCTTGTTGACCAGTTCAACCGGCGGCCGGACTCGGTCTGGGGCAAGAAGTTTCTTGAGTACAAGGCCAAGTTGCGGGCGGCCCATTTGGATGTGATGTGCCAGAAGTGCGGATGCAAGTGGAGCGACTGCCAGCAGCAGAAGTCGCACAAGCGGAAGTACACGGACGGGCACATTCACAAGATGGCGCTCTGGCGGACGGCGACCAAATTCGTGGAATGGCTCTTCCGGGAGTGGTGGAAGTTGGAACGCGGTACGGTTATGGCAAACTCCGCGAGCGCGGCCTAGCATCGAGCGGGAGGTAACTTCAACGGTCAGTGAGTTTCCGACCAACAGAAATTTACTGGCCGGTTTTTTAAAACAAAAAGACAGTCTTTAAGATTTTTTAAGATTTTTTAAGATTTTTAAAGACCATCTTTTTCTGACAATAAATCCGCGGCCGCGGATTTATTGTATTATTAATTTTAGAGACAGAAATGTTTTCGCAATGCACTATCGTTTTCTACTACATCAGCCACAAGGAAGCAGGTGTGTCGCCAAATGCCAGTTTCTTGTAAAAATCCTTTTAATGAAGATTCAACCTTGAAAGGATATATCCAAACACTCTCTTGTAATTTTACAAATTCTAAAGATTTTAATTTTTCTCGTAGAAAATCTCGGAGTTTTTTCTCTTTTTCAGGAATGTCAAAAATTAATATTCTCCATTTTTTATCCCACTTTTTTTGAGTTTTATCCGTCTTTAATTTTCGCCACAAGAGTTCGATTTTACCTCGTTTGGTTAACTCATAGAAATATTTTTGATTTACTTCTCTTTTTTTGATCCAACCTTGTTTTTGGAATCGCGAGATGGTGCGTTGAAAGTGACGATGGCTAACAGGCGGAAGTCCTCTTAAACGACGAGCATGTTGATAAGGAGTTTCCAACCCTGGAAGAAGTTCCAAAGTATTATTTATTATTTCAAGAAGAGAAGTAGTAAATTTTGATTGTTTCATACGTTTTATAGTAATTTAAATTTATAATTTGGCAATAGTAACAATAACTTCGCGGCCGCGGATTTATTGCTAAAATTTATGATTAGATTTTTTTATTCAAAACTATTAGTAGATGGTTTAAGATAGGCGAAATTAAATTTTATATTCCAACCTGTCTTTGAACTCTTCTTGTTTGCCAATGTTCCAATTTTGGACTGGTCTTAAAACGCCAACAACTCTTGAATAAACCTCTGCCACTTTTCCGCATTTAGGACATTTGAAATGTTGGCCGGCAAAATAACCGTGGTCAAGGCAAACGCTAAAAGTCGGAGTAATAGTAATGTAAGGCAAATCAAAATTTTCAAAGATTTTTTTGGCCAAGGTCTTGCAGGCTTTTGCAGTTGGTTGTTCATCTAAAAAAGTGTGAAGAATTGTTCCGCCAGTGTAGAGGATCTGTAGCTCATTTTGATGCCTTAGGGCCTCAAAAATGTCAGAAGTATAATTAACCGGTAAATGAGTTGAATTTGTATAATAAGGAACTTTTTTGCCGGCCGTTTTTATTTTTGGCCATTTTTCTTTGTCCATTTTGGCAAAACGGTAGGCAGTAGACTCAGCTGGCGTTGCTTCTAAATTATAAATGTGGTCAGTTTCTTTTTGGTATTGCACTAGTCTTTGGCGCATAAATTTTAAAACCTTGATAGCAAAATTCTTTCCTTCAGGTGTTTCAATGCCTTTGCCTAAAAAGTTTAAACAGGCTTCGTGCATGCCAACTAAACCTATAGTTGAAAAATGCGCTCGCAGGGTGGCCAAATATTTTTGGCTGAAGGGCAAAAGACCGCCATCCATATTTTTTTGCACAACTTTTCTTTTAATTTCCAAACTGTCGCGGGCAATATCCATTAGCTTTGTCAATCTTTTGAAAAAGTCTTTCACATCTTTGGCTAGATAGCCAAGGCGCGGCATGTTAATAGTTACAACGCCCACACTTCCGGTTTGATCGGCAAAGCCAAAAAATCCTCCGATGCGGCGGTATTTCAACTCTGAGAGTTCTAATCTGAGGTGACAGCACATGGCTCTAATTTCATGCGGGTCAAGTTCAGAACGAACAAAATTTTGGAAATAAGGGATGCCGTATTTAGCGGTCATTTCAAAAATTAAATCAACAATCGGTGAATTCCAATCAAAATCTTTTGTCACATTATAAGTTGGGATTGGGAATGTAAAAACTCTGCCCTGAGAATTTCCTTCAATCATGATTTCAGCAAAAGCGCGATTTATCATGTCAACTTCTTTTTGAAAATCTTTATATTTCTCTTTTTGAAATTTTCCGCCGATAATCACTGGTTTATCTCTCAAGTCGTCAGGAACTTTTAAATCAAAAGTGATGTTGGTAAATGGCGTCTGCCCGCCCCAGCGGGTTGGCAGATTCAAGGTGTAAATAAATCCCTGGAGTTTTTGTTTTACTTCTTTGTAAGTTAATTTGTCGTGCCGGACAAAAGGGGCGAGCAAAATATCTAAGGAATTAACTGCCTGGGCGCCGGCCCATTCGTTAGTGACAATGCCAAAAAAATTAGCAATTTGATTTAGGGCAGAATCAAAATGCTTTGCCGGAGCGCAGTTTACCTGCCAAGGAATGCCCACTCCTTTCATTAAGAGGTTTTGGAGCGACCAGCCGGCGCAATAACCGCAGATGCCCATGTACAAGTTATGAATATGCAGGTCGCCGTTTCTGTGGGCGCGAGAAATCTTTGGCGGATAGATGTTGTCTAGAGTGTATTCGGTTATCGCCTCGCCAGCCACTTTCCAAGAAGCAGATGAATAAGAAAAAATTTGGTATGCATTGTCTTTTGTTTTCCAGGTTGCTTCTTTGAGATAGTCATCAACGATTTTTTTAACATCAAATGTTTGAGAGTGATGGTGTTTTTTCATATTTTTCTAAATGTTATGTTATATTATTTTATTGTATCTCTTTTATGTCTTTTTGACGAGTCGATAAAAATTTGCTAACCTCACGCCAAGGAGGAAGAATAAATGGGTGATGATGCCATTGGTGAAGTCGGGTCTTTGAAGGATTTGTTTGGCTATGACAAAGTTCGGCCAGCTCGAGGTAAACCCGGTCGAAGATGCGAGTGTTGTGGCGCAGCGCTTCGCAGTGACAACCGTGACAAACTCTGTTCGCCTTGCGACGAGGCGATCATCAAGTGGCAACTTTTTCCTCACCTACGCAGAGAAATGGAGCTGTTCGATCACTGCAAGAACTACCTTGAAAGCCGCGGTGCCAAACGGCGATAGGGAACTGATGAAGGTGTCTCAAGCGGCATTTGGCCTTGAGTAATAGTTAAAGACATGAGCCGCAAAAAGGAGGGGCAAGGTTTGGTTTGACCATTTGACAAACCTCTTTTATATCTTGACAAAATGTCATCTTTGTAATTAAATAGGTAGATACCTCGTTAAACAAAGATAGAGTGAGGCAAAGAAATGGCAAAAGAGAAGAAAAAGGTTGATCTTTGTTTAATTGCCCCTGATCTTATCTATACTTTGGATAAGAAATGGGTCAATCTGCGTGAAGAAATACTCGATGGCAGGGTTGATCCTCTAGACGGCCTGAGGCTTTTTCAATGTTGTGTTGAAGCCACTATCCGGGCCATAGATGACAAGGACCGTGAGGAATCTGTTTCATCAGCGTCCTCAATGCCTCAGTTCGACAGAGTTCCTGTCATTGATCTTGGCGAAGACAGCCACAGCGACGAAGAATTTCTTGATTCAAGTCCAACTGAACCAAGACTCTTGGCAAGAGTCGACTTGCAGCGAATTCTTCGCGTTGTTGACGAGGCAGCCAAGAGAGAAACTCGTCCAAAGGATTTTGACCCAATTGAGGACTGGCGGGCAGAGATGCAGAGGTTCTACGAGAATTACGGCTTCCACTTTGAGGTTCCGAGGCCGGAAGCGTCTCGCGAAGAACTGGCTGATTGGCGCGCCGACGGTTGGGAACTCCTCTTCCGGCCGGCGGAAAAAGTTGCTTCTTATGAGCAACTGATGCGCGCTTTCGGCCATTCGGAACACTGGACATTGCGGCTGGAAGAAATGGGAAAAATCAGCTGGGAACCGGCTGCGGACGGCTATTGGTTTCTGGCTGAAGCCAGGGAGGGCCTTCCTCGCGCCGGCAAAAGTTATGACGATTACGTAAAAGAGGTGCCAGTAAATCATCAGTTGCTCTGCCTTGAGGAGTACAGCATCCTCTGGCATGTCATGAAGGACACCCTCGGAATGATTCTTGATCTTGACGGCCATACTTTGCTTCGAACGCAGTTCGGGTTGAGTGAAGTACTCTTTGCCCGAAGCAACATTGACAAGACCACCGTGGAGTTCATCATCCGCGGCTGGGCCAAGAAAATCAACTTCAAGAAGATGGGAACACGTTATTGCCGGCAGATTCCCTCTTCTGCCTAGGAGGCGATTGCTCCGCTTGCGGCGCTCATAAAGAGCACGCAGTCGGGGCTTTTTTTTACAGGCAGTTTTGTGATAGAATATAAAAATATGAATTACGATTTTAGAAAAATAGAAAAGAAGTGGCAGGCGCGGTGGGCGAGAGAAAAGATTTATGAGACCAAGGAAGACCCAAAAAAGGATAAATTTTATTGTTTGATTGAATTTCCTTATCCCTCAGGAGAGGGTTTGCATGTTGGTCACCCGCGAAGTTACACTGCCCTAGATATTGTTGCCCGAAAAAAAAGAATGGAAGGAAAAAATGTTTTGTACCCAATTGGCTGGGATGCCTTTGGTTTGCCCACGGAAAGTTATGCTATTAAAACAGGTATTCAGCCGGCAGTAGCCACAGAAAAAAATATTAAAAATTTCACCCGGCAGTTGAAATCGCTTGGATTTTCTTTTGATTGGTCGCGGGAAATTAACACAACTGATCCAAAATATTACAAATGGACGCAGTGGATGTTTTTGCAGTTTTTCAAGCATGGCTTGGCTTATAAAGCCAAAGTTGCCATTAATTGGTGTCCAAAATGCAAAATCGGTTTAGCCAATGAGGAAGTGGTGAACGGCGCTTGCGAACGTTGCGGGGGAAAGGTTGAAAGGAGAATGAAAGAGCAGTGGATGTTGAAAATTACAAAATACGCCGAACGTTTGCTTGAAGGTTTAAAAAAAGTTGATTACACGCCGCAAATAAAAGAGCAGCAGATTAATTGGATTGGAAAAAGCGAGGGCGCGGAGGTGGATTTTAAAATTAAAAATTCCAAATTAAAAATCAAGGTTTTTACGACAAGACCCGACACGCTTTTTGGCGCGACATATCTGGTTTTGGCGCCGGAGCACGAACTCGTTGCCTTGCTCCTCAAAATCAAAAATCAAAAATCAAAAATTAAAAATATTAAAGAAGCCGCGAAATATATTGAGCAAGCGAAACGAAAGTCGGATTTGGAAAGGCAGGAATTAAAAGAAAAAACAGGGGTGGAATTGAAGGGGATCAAAGCGATTAATCCAACGAGTAATAAAGAAATTTCCATTTGGCTGGCTGATTATGTTTTAATTGGTTACGGCACAGGCGCGATTATGGCTGTTCCGGCTCATGACCAGAGAGATTACGATTTTGCCACAAAGTACAAATTACCAATAGTGGAGGTTGTTCAGGCGCCCGAGGATGTGAGCGGAAAATTAAAAATAAAAAATGAAAAATTACAAAGAAAAATTAAAAATTTTAAAAGAAAAAGAGCGTATGAAGGCGATGGAATTGCTGTCAATTCAGGTTTTCTTGACGGACTGCCAACGGCTGAGGCGAAAGAAAAAATTATTAAGTGGCTTGAAGAAAAGCATATTGGCAAGAGAGCCGTAAATTATAAATTGCGCGATTGGGTTTTTTCGCGGCAGAGGTACTGGGGAGAGCCGATTCCGCTTGTTTTTTGTCCCGCATGCAAAAAACAAGCGGAAAATCAGAAATCAGAATTCAGAAATCCAAAATTGAGCGAAGGTGAAATTTTGAATGCCGGCTGGGTGCCGGTCGAGGAAAAAGATTTACCGGTGGAACTTCCTAAAATTAAAAAGTACGAGCCGATCGATACTGGCGAGTCGCCGCTTGCCGCAATTGAAAATTGGGTAAAGACAAAATGTCCGAAGTGCGGCGGCCCAGCCAGACGGGAAACAGACACTATGCCAAACTGGGCCGGGTCATCTTGGTATTTCTTGCGTTATACTGACCCAAAAAACAATAAAGAATTCGCCAATGCAAAAAATTTAAAATATTGGATGCCGGTTGATTGGTACAACGGCGGAATGGAACACACAACGTTGCACCTGCTGTACTCAAGATTTTGGTATAAATTTTTGTATGATATTGGTGTCATCCCAAAAGAATGCGGCGACGAGCCTTATAAAAAGAGAACTTCGCACGGTCTGATTTTAGGGAAAGGCGGAGAAAAAATGTCCAAGTCGCGCGGCAACGTGGTTAATCCTGATGACGTGGTTGCTCGTTTTGGCGCGGACACGATGCGGGTTTATGAAATGTTCATGGGTCCGTTTGAACAAGCAATTCCTTGGGATGAGAAAGGAGTGGTGGGAGTTTATCGTTTCTTGGAGAGGGTGTGGCGGCTGCAAGAAAAATTAAAAATTCAAAATGCAAAATTAAAAGTTACAATTAAAAATGAAAAATTGGAGAGATTGGTTCACCAAACCATAAAGAAGGTTGGTGAGGATATTGAACAAATGAAGTTTAATACAGCGGTATCGGCCTTGATGATTTTAACAAACGCCATGGCCGAGCAGAAAGAATTATCAATTGCTCATTATCAATTATTAATTACTCTTTTAGCCCCTTTCGCGCCGCACATCGCCGAAGAATTGTGGGAAAAATTTGGGAACAAGAAAAGTGTCCATCTGGAAAAATGGCCAGAGTATGATCCGGGACTGGTAGCTGAAGAGGAGATTGATTTAGTCATTCAAGTTAACGGAAAGGTGCGCGATACGATTCGGGTGAGGGCTGACATTGGCGAAGATGAGGCGAAAAAAGTCGCGGCAGAAAGCGAAAAGGTTAAGAAATGGATTGAGGGGAAAGAGATAAGAAAAGTGATTTTCGTGAAAGGAAGATTGGTGAATATTGTAGTTTGAGGATAACACGAATGGGCTTCGCCCCGCTAATCGCGCAAATTAGCGTTATTTGTGGGGTGAGCGGAGTGAGCCTATTTGCGTAATCCAATGTTATCTAAATCCAAAATATTTTTTTACGCGTGTCTGTTCTTTATACTTGGAGTTGGTGTTGTATCTTATTTGTCAATTCCGCTTTGGGTCGCATTAGCGATTTTAATCGCCGGATGCGGTTTTTTGTTTTGGGGATGGCCTGAGAAGAAAAAATTTGTCATAGTCGGTTTAGGGGGGATTTTTTTATTTCTAGGAATTTTGCGATACGCGGCCAGCGCGCCGATGGTGAATGAAAATCAAATCCAATTTTATAACGGGCAAGTAGTGACCTTTGTGGGAGTGGTTGATAGAGAACCTGACACACGAGCAAATCACACAAAATTAACAATTAACAATTTACAATTAACAATCAACAATGACAGGAAAGCAGTTAGCGGTAAAGTTTTGGTCAATGCCAAATTGTATCCAGAATATTATTACGGTGATGAACTGGAAATAACCTGTACTTTACAGAAGCCAGAGCCAGTCGCAGAATTTGCTTATGATAAATATTTAGCGAAAGAAGGAATTTACTCTTTATGTTATTGGCCAGAAATTAAATTTTTGCGGAGTGGTCAAGGCAGCAAATTAATTAGCGGCCTTTTATTCATTAAAAGTAAATTTACGAGCGTGGTTGGAAAAATTTTACCAGAACCGCAGGCCGCCTTTTTAGGCGGACTCCTTTACGGAGCGCGGCGCGGAATTCCAGACGATTTAATGGGGGTCTTTAACGCCACCGGCACTACGCACATTGTAGCTATTTCTGGCTATAACATAACAATAATCGCCGCTCTGCTTTTAAAATTAACCAAAGGAATCGGCATTGCCCGCAAAAAGTCTTTTTGGCTTTCTCTCTTAGGTATTTCTTTTTTTGTTATCATTACAGGTGCCTCAGCTTCGGTTGTTCGCGCCGCGATTATGGGCGGGCTTGTACTTTTGGCTGGTCAAGTTGGCCGCGTGAGTCGTATTACTAACGCGCTTTTGGCCGCAGCCGCAGCAATGCTTATTTTTAATCCAAAAGTTCTGGCTTTTGACGTCGGCTTTCAGTTGTCTTTTGCCGCCACGCTTGGCCTGATTTTTCTCTCGCCGATTTTTGAAAAATATTTGACAAAATGGCCGTCAGCCTTCGGCATCAAGGAGTCTTTTACCACGACTATGGCTGCCATTATTTTCACTCTGCCATTGATTTTATATAATTTTGGGCGGATTTCATTTGTAGCGCCACTCGCCAACATTTTAATTTTACCCGCGATTCCCTTGACTATGGCTGTTGGTTTTATTGCCGTGCTCGGCGGTTCAATTTATATTGATCTCGGGCAGGTTATTGGTTGGTTGGCATGGTTCTTTTTAAATTATATAATTAAAGCGGTTGAACTTATGGCGCGGATTCATTGGGCATCACGCGAGGTTGGGCAGATTCATTGGGCAATGTTAATTGCGTCGTATTTAGTAATCGGCATTTTTGTTTGGCAATATTATCGCCGCGAAAAATTTGTAAAAGCGGGGAGAAATGCGTAAGTTTTTTAAAAAAAATAGAGCAAATCTCGCGATTTGCTCCCTGGTGGCGCTCTTCTCGGCGCCAACGTCTACGGTCTAGTCGGACAATTGGCCGGGCAGGCGCGGCTTCTGCAGAGGTTCGAGATGTCGGCCTTGGTCGGTTCGTCCGACCAAAACTCTTCTGGTGCCGCGTCGGTGCCCATAACCGATGGTTCGTTGTCGTTGTGTTGCAAACCCAAGGCATGGCCGAACTCGTGGATGGCGACCATCTTGATTTTGGCAAGATGGTAGAGAAACACCGGATCTTCCATGGCTTCCGCCTCGGTGCTGCAGCGCAGGCGATTACCCGTTATGTCGTAGAAGCAAATTTGGTCGTCTACGGCGCGCAGCCAGACGAACCTCC